>Ga0180009_10006682_pt1 | contig 12016 bp, 12 predicted proteins | sample OS_PC_MetaG_FD_123537 | JGI IMG/M metagenome (GOLD analysis project Ga0180009, IMG submission 123537) | Groundwater microbial communities from the Aspo Hard Rock Laboratory (HRL) deep subsurface site, Sweden - OS_PC_MetaG | ecosystem: Environmental > Aquatic > Deep subsurface > Groundwater...
ATGGAGAGGTCAGGAAGATTAATTACACCAGCCGTTTTGTTCAGATAACTGCAAGAATAATTTTACATAATTTTAGGAGATTATCTTACTTTGCGAAGGCAAAGTAAAACTCACGCAATGCCGGGTAAATTTATAAAGTTGATTTCTGTTAAATCACATGAGCTTACAACAATTAAATTCTAATTTCAATAGCCTTCCAAAACAATTCTCAAGTGATCTTGAAGATAGTTGGATTGCAGTGTTAGAAGGGAAAATTGTGTTCACAGATAGAACTTTCAAGGAAGTCTTCAATAAGGCAACTAGTAAGGGGATTTCAAAGAAAGTTTTATTTCATAAAGTTCCAAAAAAAGAAATAATCATTGTCTAGTATGGCATTTCATTATTTCTATTCTTATATAGAATTTAATAACAAGAAAGGTGCTCAAAGGCCTGTAGTTCCAGTTAAGATTAACGGATATGAATTTACTGGGTTGGTTGATTCTGGGTCTGATGCAATCGTTATCCCGCGAGAGATTGCAGAAGTATTAGGTCTTAAGACTATAGACGAAACAGAATTATCTCAATTAGACGGAAGCACGGTGATGTGCGATATCGCCGAAGCAGAATTTGAATTCGGGAAAGGTCACGAAAACTACAAATTTAAATCAAGGATTTTAATTACAGATTCTCCAAGGGTTATACTTAGAAGAAATGGATTCTTCGATAAATTTAGGATAACATTTGAAGAAGATAATGGATTCGTCAAATTTCAAAAAATAGAACAATTCAAGAAAAGATATTGGTAATTATCCTTAATCCTCAAATTTCCTAAGCCTTCATCCCTTCACTTTCAGCAACAAATAATGCTTGCATAATTTTTTTTATCCATGTAACAAATTTTTTCTATTATCTCCCCAGTAGAAGATTCTTCAGTAATGAGGGGTATACTCTCCCCATGAATAGAATGTAACGATCCGACCGAATAAAGCTCAAAGACTCTTTGATTGTGAAGTCTTTTAACATCATTCCCCCAGGCAATAATAAAGAGGCCATATTTTCCCCATAGAAAGACAGGTATCTAAAGGCTGTAATAGCATATCAATTGTTGTGCCCATAATCAGTAAAGGTTTTCACCATTTTTAAATATTCAATCAAGACAATAGTATGTTTTATAGTATGCATGAAGCCACAATCATCTCGACCTACCACTCAACTATCAGAATCCTCTCCTCATTTTAATTCTTCACTCATAACACTACCACTTGTAGCACCATTAATCCGGTCATAGAAATCAAAAATCAAGGCAGTTGGCATCTCAACAACAACTTCTAAATCACCATTATTCTTCCAATCTTCTTTAACCATAAATTCTTTAACAATTCCATAAGCCTTTCCAGTATGAATCGCCGGAATAATCAACTTAACTTTTTTCATCTCCATCTTAATCGGCAAAACCTTAGATAATTGATCTATAATTTCATTAACTTGAGACTCAATCGGTTTGTTCTTAACATTGACACTAGCTTCAACCAATGCTTTCATAACCCTATCAGGAGTATAAGGCCGACCTTCCGGGCTAACTGCATTCTTAGATAAAAAATCAACAACCTGCTTATACCTTTTTTCATGCTCACCTCTCATCGATTCAACAGTCCGCTCAATTTCTCCACTCTTGATAATCTTCTCGGCAACCGCCATAACATCACTAGTTCCAAACGCATCTTTCAAATCACCTTCAGAGGCATTCTCCCCAGATTTCAAATTATAAAAAATAGCCTCGGTCAAAACCGCTGCATTAATATTCCCTTCACCCTTTTTAACTTTAAGAGCCTCGTCCATATCAACAAGTATCTCAAAATGCTTCGCTCCCTTTTTTACTCGTGCAGTTGTTTGCGCCATGTTATAATTAAAAGTCTGAAGTTTATTAATCTACCTTTTTGTTTCTAACAATCACCGAATAACGCGCAGGAAAATTAGCTTCTCTGTCCACATCTCTTCTTCCAAATATTGGAGCATCATAACCTTTATTTTCAAAGTATCTTGAAATTTCTCCTGCCCTCTGCAATCCCCAATCTTCAGAGGTCTTAATTTCAAACTCTTTAACCCCTATACAAAGCGCATCAGCAACCTCTTTTGCCAATTCTTCTAAGTTTGTATGTTCTATATGCTCCACCAGCTAATCCTTCTCCAAATCTTTTCCACTAATCTTTTTTATCTTACCTTCCTTAATAATCCCAACATCAAATCGCTCAATGCTAAATTCTTCTCCCTGAATCTCCTTGAAAATACTAAGCCCAAGTTTAATCGCATCGTGCGAACTCAAACCCTCAGTATACTTATCCCGCAAAATCTTCTTAATCTTCTCATCGTCTTCCCCAATTGCATTAGCTTTATACATCAAATAGTTTCCAGTAATATCTGTAGTATACAAAACTGGCTTACCATTATATCCTGCAAACATCATTGAAACACCAAAAGGTCTAGCCCCCCCATACTGTGTGAACTGCTGTTTAATGTCTGCAATTTCTCGAACAACAAACTCTGTGCTCGGAGCCGAATCGTAAGTAACTCTATGCTGCTGAGAAATAAGTCTTGCCTTCTCAATCAAAACTCTCGCATCAGAAGTAATCCCTGCAGAAACCGCAATAATATGCTCATCAACTTCATTAATTTTATTAGCAGATTCTTCAATAATCAAATTATCTTTCTGCCTTCGGTCAGAAATAATTACAACACAATCTTTTCCAACAAGACCAATAGAAGCAGAGCCAAGTCTAATTGTCTTCTCCGCGTATTCTACTTGCAAAATATGTCCATCAGGAGCGAACATTGTCGCCGCCCGGTCATATCCCATTTGCTGGTGTTGTATGTCTTCCATTTTCTATTCTTTGAGATTTTCAGAACAGGTTCTCGCCTGCTTGCGGGTTCTCGTGACCTAAAAGGTTATGCCCCTTGGGTACCATTCTTGTTTATCAATAATGGTATGAAGGTCTTTTGACCTACTTCCATATTAATAATCCAAAATTCTCCTTAATATAATTTGTTGTTCTACAGTTTTTAAGACTTCCTATTCAAAATTCGAATATAATTCCAATGTGCAATCGCATAAAAAAGAGCAAAAATCGCTGAAGAATATAAGGGTAGCTTGTATTTCTCAAACGGAAAAACGTAAGCTTCCCCTAGAAGAAGGATAACAAAAATAAAAGGCAACCAAACTGGAGGCCATCTCGAAAGTTTCTTATTTTTCCTAAGTTTTTTCCAAGTCTTTCCAAGTCTCATTTTTTCAAACCCTTCAAAGTTCCAGAAACTTTCTCAATTCTAATCCCTGCAAAAGCAAGCGCCGCCCGAACTTCAATCAAAGATTTAGTCAAACAACTTCCAATGGTCTTGCTTCCAAAATCTTTAGAATTAACTTTCATATAAGCCGACTTAGCAAAACCTAAAACCCCCACATATTCGAGAATCGCCTTTTCGACTTTTTCATTCATAGCCCCCACCAAAAAATATCTTCGCTTATCTCTAGCCGACGGTTTAAGCTTTAGCTTTTTTGATTTTATCATCTTTTTCTTTAGTCTTAAGACCTTTTAATTCCTTCGTCTTCTTCAAAATCCCTGCCCGATGCAATACTATCACAACTCCGAAGATTATCAGAACAACGACAACAATTGAACCCGTAGACGTCAAAACCTCAAACAAACTCCCCCCCGTTTCAGGGGCTTCATCATGTGCAAAATATTCTGCAGTGTCTTCATCAGTAACATTACTATCATTGATTCCTTCCTCTCCTTCATCCGCCCCACCACCCGCACTTTCATTAGCTTCAACTACTGGAGGACTTGTTGTGGTTGTCGAACCCCCACCACCACTCGGACTATCACTTCCCGTTGTTATGGTCGGGGCAGTAATCGTAAAACTATTTTCTGAAGAACTATTAACATTCCCCGCATAATCACTACAATTAATTGTCCAAGCATAAGTTCCAGGAGTGAAAGTCTGACTAAATAATTGACCAATCGAACTATTCATTGAGGAGTTCGTCAAACTAATCACATCATCAACAATCAGACTACAATTAGCAAGATTAGTATCCGAGACATTAAATCCAAAACTTCTTTCGATAGAACTTGAAGTAGCCCCCACAGGTGAAGAAGTTATTGTCAAATTAGGGTTCGTAATATCATAAGTCACACTAAAGTTACTAGCCCCCCAAGAAGAATTACTCGCATTATTCGTACCAAAACAATTCCAAGTATAATCCTTCTCTTCGGTAAAATTATAATTAAAAATTGTAGTATTGTCAAGCCCACTAATATCTTCAGTAAAATTATAAGTCAAATTGCCTGTCGAATTCCACAGATAAAAAGTTACATTACTCAACTCATACAAGTCCTCAGATCTTACCCGGCAAGTATAATTCGTCAAATTTGTATTCGTATATGTTGCATTAGACGGGCTTGTTAAGGTAGTAGAAATTCCTCCGATTGTCAAACTAAAATTGGCCGAAGCATAATCAGAATTGCCTAAACTATCTACCCCAAAACAATTCCATAAATAAATATCTTCAGACATATTAGTTAAGTTAAATGAAGTTTGATTTGAAATTCCAGTAATATTATTTGTCGCATTATAATAAAGAATCTCGCTAGAATTCCAAACTTTCAAAGTCATGTTTGCCAATTGCCAATCTGTAGCATTACAAATAAATGTTTGATTCACAGTCAAATTAATTTTATTATCTGTGGGAGAAACGAGAGTTACATTTGGGGCATCAACATCCAACGAAAGAATTGCATAATAGACATTTATTCTAGAAAAAATTTCTCCACTTTCTCCAGAATCATCAATCGCCTTTCCAGTATTATCCAAAACCGTTTCAAGCTCCAAAGGTGTTTTTGTCTGTCCACTTAAATTAAGATACTGATTCATCACGGCTATCGCTCCAGCGACCATCGGAGCAGCCATTGAAGTTCCCCCAGCAGAATCATATCCTCCGTCATACCAGGTAGAATATATCAAAGCCCCTGGAGCCAAAAGTCTAACTAAAGAATTTCTATTCGCATGACAAACAATTTGGTCAACTGCCGTCGCACTATCTGTACAAACCAATGGAGAACCCCAACCAACACTTCCAACATTCGCATCATAAGTATCTGCGACCGGAATAGCTTTGGAAACACAAGCCGGAGAAGTGATGTGGGTTGTATTTGCTTCATTCCCACTAGAGACCGTAACCGAAATATTTTTGTTATAAGCATTAGTGATTGAAGCATTAAATAAAGGATATTCCGAATCACAAGAACTATCATAAACAAGCGGAGCCGCAGTTCCCAAACTCATCGTTATCACCGAAATATTATACGTCTCTGAATTATCAACACACCAATCAATCGCACTTTTAATTCCCGTAGTTGTTGCTCCAGACCTACTAGCATCGGGGAACACTTTCATTCCAATATAATTCACACCCGGAGCAACACCTGTAACTACTCCAGATGCCGCAACAATTCCGGCAACATGAGTTCCATGTCCGTTCAAATCCGTTTCAGAACAATTCTCAACACAAACCTGATTGATACAATCCAGATTACAAGCAGTCATGTTTCTCCCAGCCAAATCGACATGAGAATAATTAATCCCCGTATCAATAACACAAACAGTCTCGTATGAACCCGTCAAATTCTGTCCAGAAATATTCAACCTCCAAGTATCGCTTGCATTAATAATCGCCGTAGCCTCCGAAAGTGAAATATCAAAATAACGAACCGGCTCAACAAAGGCAACCCTCGGGTCTTCTTCCAAATCTTTCAAAACACTTTCATTCACTTCCGCAACAAATCCTCCAGAAGATAAATTCATTGTACCATTTACCCCCAAATCTCCAATAACCTCTTCTCTGATAATTTCTAACTCTTTTCCCAATTCTTCTTCAGATTTATCTCCCATTGCAACAATACCTTCTTCAACAGGGTCTTTCAAGACAACAATAACTTCCCCAATTTCTTCAGTTACTTCTTCAGAAAGCACAACATTCCCGGTAATATTCTCAAGAAAATTATCTGTTTGCGCAGCAAGAACACCCACACTCAAAACAAAAAAGAGAAAAACTCCCCACTTAACAAATCTATGCGCCATCAATCACCACTCCAATCAATCTCTTTTTATCCATCAAATAACTAACCCCACCCCAATTAAAAACATTACTAAACTATTAGTAAATCTTTAAAAACTTCAAGGGCCTTCCCTTTTCAAGGAAGATGGTGAAGATACATACAGTTGGCGGATTCTCGGAAGTTGGGAAAAATATGGTTGTAGTTGAACTCGAAGAAGACGCATTTATTTTCGATGAAGGGTTTTTTTTGCCCGCAATTGTTTCAATGCAAGAAAGAGACAGAGTGATGACTGAACGAAGATTAAAATCCATAAAAGCAGTTCCCGAAGATTCTGTAATCAACAACATTCGTCATAAGATTCGTGCCCAGTTTATTAGTCATGCCCATTTAGACCATATCGGAGCAATTCCATTTTTATCGGACAAATACAACGCCCCAATTTATGGAACTCCATTCACAATAGAAGTCTTAAATTCCTTATTACAAGATAACGATATTGTCTTAAGAAACAAAACTTATTCAATAAAACCAAACACTACCTTCTATGTGCAAGGAAAAAAGAAAAAATATAAAGTAGATTTCATAAGCATAACTCACTCGACAGCTCAATGTCTCATGATTGCAATCCATACTTCCAAGGGTGCAGTCCTCTACGCCAACGATTTCAAATTAGATGACACCCCCGTGTTTGGGCTTAAACCAAATTACAAAAGATTAAGGGAGATAGCCAAAGAAGGAGTTTTAGCGTTCGTAGTCGATTCTCTTTATTCTGGTTCTGAAAGAAAAACCCCTTCAGAAAAAATCGCAAGATCACTTTTAGAAGAAGTTCTTTTAACAATCCAAAATCGACACGCCGGAATGATTGTAACAACTTTCTCCTCACATATAGCACGACTCAAATCAATTGTAGAATTCGGGAAAAAACTAAATAGGGAGGTAGTTTTTCTCGGAAGAAGCCTCGATAAATATTCGTCGGCTGCAAAAAGAGTGGGCATCGCCCCATTTCTTAACGATATTCGAATATCAAAATACCGGAGACAAGTTGAAAAAACCTTGCATCATGTTGAAAGGAGAAGGAAAGATTACATGATTGTTTGTACCGGGCATCAAGGAGAACCTGGATCAATTTTAGAAAGACTTTCTCGACATCAACTTCCATTTAAATTGAATCGAGACGATAATATTGTTTTCTCTTCAAGTGTAATTCCTACGGAAGTCAATAAAGAACAATTCGCAAAAATGGAATCTCGTTTAAAGAAAAGCAGACCCCGAATTTTTAGGGATGCTCATGTTTCCGGTCATGCCGGAAGAGAAGATCTCCGAGACATAATGAGGATAGTGAATCCCCAACATGTTATTCCCGCGCACGGGGGGTTGGATAAAACCCAGCCCATGGCGGATTTGGTCGCAGAGTTAGGATATAAATTAGGAAAACAATGTCATCTCATGGGTGATGGGCAGGTGTTAAAATTGTAGGACCTCTTGACCAAGGTAGAGAAAAAGAATTAATTGGAGGATTAAGGAATGCTATTGAACGGGGGGAGAGTATAGCAAAGGCTCAACAAACTTTTTTAAATGCAGGTTATCAGCCTCAGGAAATAGCCGCTGCAGTGCAAAAACTCCCCCAAGGAATTGCGCTGATATCGACTCCAACAGCTACAACTCCTATCGGAAAACCCGGAGGAAGTTTTTCAGCAATGCTCCCCCCTACATCCTCTGCTCAAGCTACTATACAACCAAAGAAAAGCTCTAAACTTTTAATCATAATCATAATCATAATTTCTTCACTAATACTTATAGGTGCGGGTGTGTTAGGACTATTCTGGAACTCATGGTTTGGGGGTTAAAATGGCCCAAGTTTATCAACCTGCAGAAGATTCATATTTCTTTTCTAAGTTTTTAAAAAATTATCTCTCTAAAAATAAAATAAATTCTTATTTAGACATGGGAACTGGGTCCGGGATTCTTTCAGAAACTGCTTCAAAATTTCTAGACAAGAAAAATATTCTGTCCGCAGATATAAATCCCGATGCGATAAAAATTGTAAAAGAAAAGGGATTTAGTGCGATAAAAACAAATCTCTTTTCTAAAATACCTGAGAATTTTGATTTAATAACTTTTAATGCACCCTATCTCCCAATGGACCCAAGAGAGCCTAAAGATTCTCAGATTGCGACAACTGGTGGAAAATATGGGGATGAAATTTCTATTAAATTTTTAACGCAAGCAAAAAAACATCTCAACAAAAATGGAAAGATATTTTTACTAATTTCTAGTCTAACTCCCCAGGATAGAATTAAAAAGTTTCATCCAACTTTCGTTGCTCGAGAGAAGATTCCTTTTGAGGAACTATTAATCCTAGAGTTCTCTTAATTAACTTGTCTACTGTAAATGCAATTTTCATCAAATAATGAAGATTTTCACGCGTGGCTCTGCCACAAGACTATAATACACATTAAAACACAACTATGTTTAAATATCTCTCAGAATTTCAAGAATTATGAAAATAGGGAGATATTTGAGATTATGAAATTTGCACATCTTGCAGACTGTCATCTGGGAAGCTGGAGACAAGAAGAGTTACAGAGATTGAATTTTCAATCTTTCCAGAAAGTAATAGAGCGATGTATTCAAGAAAGAGTAGAATTTATTTTAATTTCAGGGGATTTATTTGATTCAGCATATCCTCCAATAGAGATATTAAAAGACTCCTTCGCAGAATTCAAAAAAGTTCATGATGCAGGAATCCCAGTTTATCTAATCGCAGGCTCTCATGATTTTTCAGCTTCTGGAAAAACCTTTTTAGACGTTCTAGAAAAAGCAGGTTTTTGCAAAAATGTAGAAGATTGGGAAGCCGAAGAAGACGGAAGGATAAAATTAAAGCCACACCTTCACAAAGACATTGCAATTTACGGGTATCCTGGAAGAAAGTCTGGAATGGAAATAGAAGACCTGAGAAAAGTTTACCTTAGTGAAATGCATCCATTCACGATTTTTATGATTCATACGACAATCAAAGATGTAATCGGAACGATCCCAATGGATTCCATCGAAAAGCAAAAACTTCCTCTTGCGAATTATTACGCTATGGGACATATACATCAACCATTTGAAGCTAGAGAGTCAAATTCTTACTATGTTTATCCCGGACCAACATTCCCAAACAATTTTCAAGAGTTAGCAGATTTAAATTATGGGAGTTTCCAATTATTTGAAATTCAAAATGGAATCTCCCGAACTCAAAGCATTAAAATCCCACTAAAGGAAATCGCTTATGTGGAGATAGAAATAGAAGATGGTCTAACCGCAACACAAAAGATAATTGCCGAGTTTGATAAATTAAATCTTCGAGATAAAATTGTCCTCCTTAAATTAAAAGGAACACTAAAACAGGGAAAAACTGGAGACATCCATTTCAATGAGATTGAAGATTTTGTAAAGAAAAAAGAAGTTTACTCTTTTCTAAAAAATATTTCCTCCATAAAAATCCCTGAATCAGATTTTTCTACAGATTCTTTTCCTACCGAAAACGTAGAAAATATTGAACGTAGAATTCTCGGAGAATATTCTCAAAAAAATCCTGGGGACTTTACAAAACATCTTCCGCAACTAATGACTGCCCTTTCAATAGAAAAAAATGAAGATGAAAGATCAGTAATCTTCGAAGATAGATTATTATCCGAATTAAAAAACATTCTGAAGCTTTCAGAAATCATCTAATGTTAAAATCCGCAGCAACTAACAGGCGATGGGATTTAACGCGTGGCTTTGCCACAAGACAAACCAAAAAATAAAAATGCTATTCAAAAAACTCCATATACAAAATATTCGAAGCTATGAAGATCTTACAATCGAGTTTCCTCAAGGGTCTGTTCTCCTGGCTGGCGATATCGGTTCTGGTAAAACTTCAATCCTACTTGGACTTCAATTTGCATTGTTTGGATTACAGCCAGGACAAAAAGGTGCATCGATTTTAAGACAGGGAACAGACAATGCCTATGCCTGTTTAGAAATGGAAGTTGAAGAAACCACAATAACTTTAGAAAGAACTATTAAAAAGAGCAGTAGTGGGGGCATAACTCAAGACTCGAATGTAATTACCATAGGAACTTTGAGAGAGGAACTCTCGACTTCAGAAATGAAAGAAAGAGTAATTCGTTTATTAAATTACCCAAAAGAATCCGCGAAAAAATCAAATCTTTTATACAAATTCACAGTTTATACTCCTCAAGAAGAAATGAAAGCAATTATTCAAGAAAGACCTGAAGTCCGACTCGATACCCTGAGACATATTTTTGGGATTGATAGATATAAAAGAATAAAAGACAATTCTCAAATTTTATTACAAAAAGTAAAGGAGGCAATTAAAATAAAAGAAGTTTTAGCTTCTGAGTTAAATCTTCTGAAGGAAAAATTTACCTTAGAGAATGAAAAAAAGGTTATTCTTGCAAGAGAAACAAATAATCTAAATTTAGACCATCAGAGATTGCTCAAAAGAAAGCAGGATTCCGAAGAAAAGTTAAATTCTACTCAAAAATTAATTGATAAAAAGAGAGAATTGGATTCTGAAATTATAAAAATTCAAGTTCTCCTTCAGGGCAAAAAAGATTTAGAGTTAAGGATGAAAAAAGAGATGGTCTTAATGCAGAGACAAATTCACGAAAAGATAGATTTTTCTGAAGAGAGGCTCAAAGCTGTCTTAAAACTTCTAGAAAAGCATAAGATGATTCTAGAGGAAAAAAATCCCAGATTCCTCGAAATTTCTTCTCAAATTTCTGTACTTGATTCAAAAAAAGAAACGCCATTAGGACTTAAAGAAAAAATAATGTCCTTAGAAAATTGTCCAACCTGTTTTCAAACAGTAAGTCAGGAACATAAAGATAAAATTACAAAACGAACCCAGTTTGATTTAGAAGAAATAGACAGAATTCTCGAACAAAAAATTATTGAAAAACAAACTCTCTTTAAGGACATTGAAAAAGAAAAAGAATTAGTTCAAGGATATGAGTATGATAAAAATCTATTTCAGCAGAATAAGATAAAGTATGAACATCAACAAACTATTGAGACAAAGATAAAAAGTGATTCATTTGTTCTGGATAGGATTTCTAACGAAATCCTTTCATTACAAGAACAACTTACACAACTAAAAATCCAATCTGAATCATTTTCTCAATCTCAAAAAGTTTTCGAAGATGCAAGGCAAGACTCCCAGAAAATTGTAAATGAAGTGCAAACAAATGAAATTTCTATAGCCACAAAAAATAAAGAATTAGAAATTTTGAAAAAAAGATTAGAGGAGCTTCAGTTAGAGATTCGAGAAAAGGAAAAAATCCGAGAACAAATTAACTATCTCCGAGGGTTACAAGATTGGATACAGGAAAAATTCATCGCAATGATAAATCTAACCGAGAAAAATGTCATGGCAAAACTCCGAAGCGAATTTTCTTCTATATTCTCTGAGTGGTTTTCAATGCTAGTTTCAGACTCTCTTTCAGTGAGGCTTGATGAAGATTTTACGCCGATAATTTCAAATCAGGATTATGAACTCGAGTACGATTTTCTTTCTGGGGGGGAACGAACTGCCGTTGCTCTTGCCTATCGTTTGGCTCTGAATCAAGTTCTAAATTCCATGCTCTCTAGTATAAAAACAAAAGACATAGTTATACTAGACGAGCCGACAGATGGATTCGCCACTGAACAAATTGATAAAATGAGGGATATTTTTGAACAATTAAACGCCGAACAAATAATTCTTGTAAGTCATGAAGAAAAAATAGAAGGATTTGTTGACCACGTCATAAGGGTGACCAAAGAAGGAACAAGCAGGATAAGTTAGATATTCCACACCATACGAACGCCCCCACCGCTGTCGCATATTTTGTCGAGGTTTATATTTATTAAAATGATACTCAATAATCTTTAAA
>Ga0180009_10006683_pt1 | contig 12015 bp, 16 predicted proteins | sample OS_PC_MetaG_FD_123537 | JGI IMG/M metagenome (GOLD analysis project Ga0180009, IMG submission 123537) | Groundwater microbial communities from the Aspo Hard Rock Laboratory (HRL) deep subsurface site, Sweden - OS_PC_MetaG | ecosystem: Environmental > Aquatic > Deep subsurface > Groundwater...
ATTTTCATTACTTTTGAAATATTTTTTGGCATAATAAATTAATTTTATAATAGAATTTAAATGTTATGTTTTTTAATAAAATGTAATGGTAAGATATAAAAACGCCCTGACCGAGAGTTAAGGAAGATGAAGGTTCTTCTAAAAAATAACCCCTTTTTAGTAAACTTTAAATCAAAAAGATATCCCAGTAAGATATTTTATATTCAGAATGTATAAAATTAATTAGAACTTTATACTTTTCGGGATTAAGATCTCTTAGGCCTTTTCTTATTGCTTCATCAGCATCTTTCATGGCATTAAGATATTGTTCCCTATGTCTATTAGAGATAACAATTGGGGGACATCTTAATAAATCTAAAATATGATTCATCAATACTCTTCCAGTCCTCCCATTTCCATCTGAAAAAGGGTGTATGTTCTCAAATTTGTGATGAAATAAAATAGCTAAAATTAGTGGATGTAGTTTACCTTTGTTTTCATTATACCAGTCTAATAAAGTATTAATATCAGCCCTAACATATCTTGCTGGAGATGGTTTAAAGGGCTGACCTAAAATTTTAATATCTTGGTTCCTGAAACCTTTTCTCATATCTATGTTTTCTAAAAGCATATCATGAATTTTTATAATGAGCTCAGCATCAATTTTTGGTTTTTTTTCTTTTAAATATTCAATAACTTTTTTTGTGTTTGTAAGATCATAAACTTCTCTTAGAGTTTTATTTTTAGGTAAAATGTTTTCTTTAAACAAATTATAAGCCTGTTTCAGGGTAATAGTATTTCCTTCTATAGAAGTGCTATTTACTGCAAAATTAATTAAAAAACTTTCAAAGACCTCTGCTCTAGTTAATTTATGTTCTTTCAAGAATTTTCTCTTGTAATGATAAAGTATTGCCTCAACATCTAATTGTTGTTGTTTTGTTAGATAAGGATTCTTTTTTAGTTTCGAATTTTTTACTTTTTCTAGATAGATGTTTTTTTCTAAGAAATTCTTTAAAGTTCTATATGATTTTCTAATCTTATCCTTATATCTTTTCTCTAAAGTATCCAGATTAACTTTAGAAAGATCACTTCCTAGATTACATAAATCTTTAGTAATAATTTGATTCCCCTTTCTCACAGAGACTCTTAATGTATAATACTTTTGATCTCCTATTTTCTTAACATGAATATAAACCATAATAATTAGAACAAATATAGGTATTTAAAGTTTTCCCCTTACACTGTGGTAACTAGAATGTAGGGGGAACGCCCCGACTGAGATTTGAACTTAAAAGACACCTGCGGTTTTTTTTCAACTTCCCTTTTTGTTTAAACTGTTTTGTTCGAAGTATCGGATAAATGTATTCTTATTTCATGACTATTTAACGAACACATTTATATAAACGCCCCTGCCGAGATTCGAACTCGGGTCGCCACCGTTCCCTAATAAAAGATAAGGTTGCATTGAGATGCATAGACCTTTTCTCTCATCGAGATTAGATCACCTCTCTCATCTAGTTTTGAGAGGGTGGAATCCATAGCCTCCTATTTAGATTTTACTCTGAATAGAATTTGGCCGCTAGACTACAGGGGCATTCTTTTACTTAAGATATTTAATCTATTTAAATTTTTAGAATTTCCAAATCCTATTTCTTTAATGTATTTATCAACGTATTCTTTTTTTGATAAAAATATAATACTCGAAGTGTTTATAAGAATTGTGTTAAAGTATGAGCGCCCCACCTAAAATTAAAAAGATGGCTATTGTGTGAAGTATAAAACTAATTATTGCAAGTTTTTTTGGGTTTATTGTGGTTAAACTTGCAAGCATAGAGACTCCTACTTCATCAGGTAGAGGTGTTGCGATAAGAATTCCTGCAAATACATATAATAAATAATGTTTAATTAGAATAGATTTATTTTTTTTAATCACTTTCTCTATTTTTTGTATTGTCTTTGTTTTTTCTAATTCCTTAAACTCTCCTGTAAAAGAGACTTTTATAAATTTGAATATTATCAAATCTGAGATTGTTGCACCAATTCCTGCAATTAAAGCCCCTAATAAAATGCTTGTCGGAGAAGAACTTATTAAGAATCCCACACCAAAAGGAGCGGAAAAACCAAAAGCAATTAATAAGCCTCCTATAAATACTGTTAAATATCCTGTAGAAGTTAAGGGAATATACTGAACAACATTTTTATTAGTGAAGATTATATATGCCGCAATAATACATAATATTAAGATAACTAATTTAGGATATTTAAAATGAAATATTTTTTTTGCCTTTTGAACTGCTTTAGGATGTTTTTTATGTAGCTCTTTGTGAAATATCTTTTTATGATTCACTCTTTTTTCCATTCCGTTTAGAAATATTCAATCTTTAATTACTTTATTAAGTAAACTGTGTCATTAGGTCTAACTTTTTCAGGAACTTTTATTCCAATGTGGTCGCCTTTTTTCGCACTTTTTACATCTTTTCTCTCTATCTGTATGCTATCTATAGGAACTTCAAAGTCTGTTGTATGGCCTTTTATCTGTACTTTGTCCCCTATTTTCAATTTACCTGAAAGCTTTATAGCAGCAACACCAACATGACTAAAAAAGCTAGAAACCTTTCCAATTTCTTTTTCTACCATGAATTATGAAGGAATATTATGTATTTAAATATTGTGAATAGTCCTGCCAGGAAGCTCGCAAGCCCATTCGCATCAAGGGCTAAAGAAACTCGTGAACATTGCTCGTCGAACTTCAGGCTCTCATCATGAATATTCAGAAATACTATCTCGTTTCACTCGACAGTATTAATAGCCCTGCCAGGATTCGAACCTTCTAGGTTCGATCACAGAATAGCCTCGCCCGGATTCGAACCGGGGTCTCGACCTCCAGAGGGTCGAATCTTTGACCACTAGACTACGAGGCTTTTAAATTCTTCTAACCTTTTTTTATGTCTATTATTTGAGAATCCAATTTCTTTTAAATACCTATTTATTTCTTTTTGCCTTGATAAATAAAATCTACTGTTAGAAGTTATTTCTGAAGGATTAAATTTTAGTTTGAGAAACGCTTTCCTTGCATCATTTAAGAGGGTAAAGTTATGATTTGTGAAGTTAATTCTTATTAGGTTTGGATCCTTCTTAGACATTCTATGGACGCATCCATCTGTGTCAATTAAACCCCTTAAACAAGTTCTTAAATATTTATTTTTTTGAAATACCCATTCAGGGATTGTTGACTGATTTACAATTTTATTTCCAGATTTAATCCCCATATTTATAAAAAAATTAACTAGTTCTTTACTATATAGGTCTAGAAACCTTTCATTTTTTCCTTTTATTAATCTTTCTTTTGCTTCTAAGTTAAATATATCTTTGCATAGAGGTCTTAAATAATTCTTATGATAATCTTCATCTTTTTTTAAATCTCCTGCAATTCTTATACAATAAACTCCTATTTTCTTACCCTTTTTTATTGAGCATACATGTCCGTCTCCTAGGACAGCACCTATAAATTCAGATAAATTTTCATTAAAAATTACCTTTGGTAATTTTTTTGTAGATCCCAATGAATTTTTGCCTCCTTTTGATTGCCCCCAGTGATCCTCAAGTTTTTCTTTTATATATTTATCAAAATTTACTTTGTTTAAGGTACATAATTGTTTATACATACTTTCTTTTAAGGACCTTATTTCATTTTTTAATTCATAGTAAAGGTATCGCTCATTAATATTTAATTGATTAGCTAATTGTTTCCATGTTTTCCCTTTTTTAGCCTTTAGAATCAATTCTTTTTGTTTTCCTTTTTGTAATATAATCCTCATTTAAAAATAAGTTTATAGATTTTTATATAACTTCTTGACCACTACACTGTGGTTCGAATCCTGGTAGGGCTATTTCTTCCGAAAGCTTTTTATACTTTCTGGGCTTTTACTTGCTATGGCGATTGGGGTGACATTATTGGTGGTTGCAGTATTAATTGTTGCAATCTGGGTTGTAATTGAAGTTAAAAGATTTAGACATAAAATATTCGCAATCTTCTTGATTGCCCTAATCCTTTTTACATATCTTAGTTTTACAGCTGTACTTAAGGGAAAAGATATAGATTTTAAAACAGGTGCAGGACTAAAAGAAGCAGGATCGCTTTATGTTTCTTGGTTAGGTTCTATTTTTGGGAATCTAAAGTCTATTACAACACATGCAGTAGATATGGAATGGAAGCAAATTAATGAAACCCGACTTAACTAAGTAATATTTATAAATGAATTAATCTTAATAATATCGTAAAATGCCAAAGAAAAAGAAGGTGAGAAAAAAAGCAAGTTCTTCAAGAATAACCACTAAAGGGTTGGATAATCAAAGAAAATTTAACATGGTTTTTAGAAGATTTGTGTTCTTTTTAATATTCTTTGTTTTATTTCTTGTTCTGGATTTTGTGACTTCAAATGAACTTTGGAGTAATTTCTTTGGACTTGCAAAATTAATCTTTGGATTTATATGTGCTGCACTTTTAATAGTTTTATTAGTTCTTTGGTTTCTTAAATTGATGAAGAAATAAATTTTTATATGTTGATTCTATGGAATAGCTGTGCCTCGGTGGCCTAAAGGTATGGCGTCACCATGGTAAGGTGGAGATTGTGGGTTCAAGTCCCACCCGAGGCTTTTCTATAAATTTATAAACACTTCTTCTTAACTTGAAAGATGGAAAAAGAATATAATTTGGAAACTTTAAAACAAGAATATAAGAAAATTCAAGAAAAACATAATCTGCCTGGTTTTGAAGAGCTTAATGAAGATTTTAATATTGAAAAAGCTTCAGAAGTTGAAGTGGAATTATTAATTAGAGAGATTAGAAGATTTCTTGCAGATAAATTAGCAAATTATATGAGGTTTGCTGAAGCTATTTTAAATCCAGTTAATGTTCAGATGTTTGTATATTCTTTAATTAAATCTTTAGATGTTCAGGAAAAAGAAAAATTAACAGAGATTTATAAAAAGTTATCAAAAAATGAACTTAAATTAATTGAATTAGATATAAAATATTCTGAAGAAAAAGAAGCATTATTTATTAGAGAATCATATGTGATGTGGCAAGAGATGAAAAAAGATTTATTAGATATTATCGAAAAGGCAACTAAGAACTGGGATAATAAATCTGAATCAAAAAGTAAAGATTATTTTGGATGATACTTAATTGGCTTTTTTGTATATTTTAAATATAATGGGTGCGTTGGCATTCCTGTTTTGGATTTTTTTATACAGTAAGGATTATCTATTATTTTTAATATTTTTTCGTGTTTGTTTTTAAATTTTCCATGATTACCATAAGCCAACACAATTTTATTGACCTTTTTCGATAATTTTTTTATCCAATAGTCATTTTTGTCTCCGACAGGATTTTCGGAATTAAATAAATCTTTTGGGGAAGTGGCTCTAAAAGAAAATAAATTTGTTACAAATAATTTTCCAAATCCCCATCGTTTTGCAAAACCAATAAACCTTTGAATTGTCGGATCATTTATTTTTTCATCTGCAGTAGAAGGGTTGAGAGATATAATCATCAACGAAGGTTTTTTCAAGTCCCATTCACGGATTAATACATATCTATGTATTCTGTCTTTTGAAAAAATTGCATTTGAATTAATCATTTTATTCGAATTTCTTAAAAATTTCTTTTAGGTTTATTTCAAAAAGGGTAAGCTAAAGCATTCAATTTTCTAAACCAATTTTTCAAAAATCTCTTCTAAGCTGATTTCGAAAATCGAAACAGGCATTTTTATTCTCCAATTTCTTAAAATCTTTGGATGAATTTCTCCTATAAATCCTATCTCTTTATTATTAAAAATTATTTCTCCTACTCTTCCTTCTATGAAATAAGAAGGTGCTTTTTCTGTTTCTTTTAGTTTAATCTCTATGTTTAGCATTCTAGAAATATATTCTAAAATTTGCCTTATTTCTGTAAAGTTTCCAGGAGTTAATGCAACTGCAAGCTTTTCAGATTCTTTTATTTGATTGCTACCACCTCCAGCAAGTTCAAATACTCTTCCAATTTCAAAAATCCTTTGAGGATATTCTGAATCTACATTATTAGATAAGACTTTTAATAAGTAATGAGTTAAATCTTTTCTTAAAATTGTATAATCTGTTTTTGATTCTTCTACTTCAATATAATCTTTTTCTTGCTTTTTAGAAAACCCCATATTTTTGAATTGATATCTTTTATTTGTTAGGTGATAATTTGAGATCTCTAGTAAATTTAACCCAACTAAAATTTCTGATATGCTTTTTTTTGCAATCTCTTTTTGATCTTCTTGTCCAATTGTTGATACTTCTGGAATCTCTGGGATAAAGTTTTCATAACCATATGCAATCGCAACATCTTCAATTAAATCAACTTCATGTAAGATATCTGTTCTCCATGCAGGAATTTCTACACTTCCTTTGGAATAGTTATATCCCATTTTTTCAATTAAGCTCTTTAATTGTTTTTCATTGAGGTTTAAACCTAAAAGTTTGTTTGTATTTTCTAAAGACATTTTTCTTTTTTCTATATTTAAATTTGGAGTAGTTAATCTCTTTTTATATTTAAGTTCCATTGCATAAACTTCTCCTCCCATATCTGCTAAACTAGTTACAATTATGTTTAAGCATTTTTTTAGAATCTTTAAATCAAAACCAGAACATTCTATAAAAACTTCTTTAGTATCTTCTGTTATTTTTCCTGTTAAGTGAGAATTAATTATTGGAGGCATACTTAAAATATTCTTATCATCGTCGATAAAAATAGGAAATTTAGCTTTTCCTGATAAGAGATGAGCATAGTCTCTTCCAGCAGGATGTTTTTGCAAGATTTGAAGACCAGACATTTCTTTATCTGCTTCTAAAGGATGGAATTTTATTTTATCAGGTTCTAATGCTTTGAAAGTTATTGGTAATTTTATTTTATCTAAAGGGTAAATACCAATTGCAACTTTTTTTCTTTTTCTCCCAATTGTTATATGTAATTTTTCCTGAATTTCTATTAATTCTTTTATTTTTTCTTCGTCTAATTTTAATTTCTTAACAATTGCACAAGCAGTGTAAGGTCTAATCTCTTTTACAGAAGAATCTATAATTACTTTGTAATTTTTTTCAGGTTTATTTATTTTGTATTTTTTTAATCCTGTTTTTTTACCTAAGAAAGCAAGAAACGAACGTTTAAAACCATGATATGAAAGCATGTCAGGTCTATTTGGGAATATTTCAATTTGAATCTCGTTTTCTGTTATATCCTCAATAGGGGTTCCAAACATAGCAATTCTGTCCTGCATTTTTTCATCTAATTTTCCTATTTCTTTCTCAAATTGTTTTTTATTAATATTTATAACTGCCATCTTAAGATCCTCCTCCAAATATTTTACCGTAAAATATTGCGGCTGCTATTATTAATGAAGATATCAAAAAGATTATTCTAAATAATCCTTTTATGTAAAATCTAGTAATAAATATTAAGGGAAAAAGATAGAGAATAAGATATATAATTAGAGTATAAGGTTGTAAAATAGAGAAAATGGTTGTTATGAGTATTGCTAACGCATACATTAACATTGCTAATCCTGCTCCAGATAATAATCCAAAAATTATTTCTGAGTCATATTTTTCTGTTATTTTATCAAATAATGTAGCGAGTTTATTTCTTTTTTTCATTTCACCCAAAATTTCATTTTTCTTAATTTAGTTAAATCATTCTTGTAAAGTTCTCTAAGATCTTTTATTTCGTAATAATCTATTAATATTCTATCAAATCCAGGACCCCAAGCAAGCACTGGGATATTTTTCCCTAATAATGGAACTGTTACTTCTGGTCTGAAAATTCCTGCTCCTCCTAATTCAAGCCATTTCTTTTTTTCAGGTATCCAAATATCAATTTCAACTGAAGGTTCTGTATAAGGGAAATAAGCAGGCCTCATTCTAATTTTTTCAAACCCCATTTTCCTAAAGAATTGTTTTAAATATCCTAATAAGTGTTTGAAGTTTGCATTTTTATCTACGACTATTCCTTCTGTTTGATTAAATTCAAATCCATGGCTCCAATCAACTGCCTCATTTCTAAAACATTTTCCTAAAGCAAAGAATTTTGCAGGAAGGTCTTTTTCTTTTAATTTTGCAAGTGTTTGAGAGGATAAACAAGTTGTATGTGTTCTTAATACAGCTTTTTTTGCTTGTTTTTCTTCCCAATTATATTCCCAGCCCTTACTTCCGGCAACTCCTTTTTCATGACTATCTTTTACAGCTTTGACTAATTTTTTGTCAGGAAGTTCTTTTTCTTTATCAATAAAGAAAGTATCTTGCATTTCTCTTACAGGATGGTCTTGAGCAGTGAATAGTGCATCAAAATTCCAAAAAGAACTGACAATTAAATTTCCTGACATTTCTTTGAATCCCATATCTGTCCAAACTTTTCTAGCATAATCTATAGCTTGATTGACAAAGTGTCTTTTCCCTCCAGAGATTGCAGGAAGAGGAGATAGAATGTCATATCTTCTGAATTTCTTTCCTTTCCACAGAGAGTCTTTTTTTAATGTTTCAGGGGTTAATTGTTCAATAAGTTCTTGTCTTTTTATTTTTGATTCTAAAATCTTTTTTCCTAAATCAGTAATCTTAAAATGAGGAATTTTTATTTCTTTTATTTGTATGATTCCTTTTCTGTTTTCTAAAGATTTTAAAGCATGAAGTTGTTCAGGAGACAGAGATTCATAATCTAAAGGCAAAGATTCAATTAAAGATTCTTCAAAACTTTTTTTAGAGATTTCTTCCCTATTAGCGTTAAGTATTATTTTGCCATTTTTTAATTCAATTAAAGATTTTTTCTTTAGAGCACCTAAAGAAGCTTTAAACTCATCATTAGATAATTTGCTATCTTTTTGAGCTTCTGAAAGAGCAATTATATTTTTTTTGTCTAAAAGATTTAATAATCTTCTTTCAGGTAATCCCTTGGTTCTGTATAAACTTCCATTAATTCCTATTTCAACTATTTTCTTTTTCTCAAAATTTAGTTCAACTATTTTTTTATTTTGAAGATATTCTAAAGCTCTTAATACAGATGTATTATCTAGCTCTGATTTTTCACATATACTTTTTATATCTTCTTCAAGGTAAGGCAATATTTTTCTTTCATTAGGGCTTAAAGATTCAATCAATCGTTTTATATCCATTTTAATCTGAATGAAATTGCATTAAAAAAACTTCCCAATTTTTTTAGCTCGTTCATTGAAGAGCCGTTATTGAAGTTTTTATAGTTTGTCGCTATTCAATGAACTCGTCATGCATGTAGGCATTCCAAGAACCAAACCTAGCGCTTTTAGATCATAGACATCCCTTTTATTTTTCTCTTTTAGGGCAATAAAATCCATTTTTAACTTATGTTTATTGCAGAGTTTTATATTTTGTTTTATTCTTGCTAAAATCTCTTTTTTCTTTTCACCTTTGGCTTCTAATATTTCATCTAAATTTATTCCGATTATAACATTTTTCTTTCTTGCCAATTTTGCAAGAACTTGATTAAACCCAGAATCTCTTTGTTTAAATCTATCTTTTCTTTGTGTTTGATTTAAGAGTAAGACATTTATTTTTTCTTTTTCTAAAACTTTTCTGTTTAATTCGTCGTTGTCAGAGGAGAAGATTATTGTTTTATTAGGATTGCTTTTTATTTTTTGACGGATTTTATTAAAATTGTCTTCTTGAATTAGAATTGTGTTTTTCATATTACCCCTTTACCAAGGTCCCTTTAAAATTTTTGCCTTTGAGAATATTATCAAGTTGTTTTATATCTTGTCCTATTATATATGTCGGGATTTTTTCTTCTAAGATTATCTTTGAAGCTGTTTGATCTAAAACAAAATGTTGTCCTGGTTGATATTTGCTTTCATTAGCTTTTTTATCAAAATCTTTCCATGAAATTTCCTTAATGAATTTAGCATTTTTATATTTCTTAGGATTTTTATCATAAAGGCCTTTGACATTTGTTAAGTTTACAAAAATTGTTTTATATTTTCTTGCAAGTTGGGCTGCAGTTGAATCAGAAGTCTGATTTGGTTTATATTCTAAGGCTCCACAAAAAACAACATCTTGTTTTTTAATATATTTTTTTAATGTGGTTTTTGTATGTGGAATTCCGTATTCGGGATCAATTTTGAAAAAATAATTCATAAATCTTGCATTCATCCGTGTTGCAGATATTCCTGATAAACTCTGGAATTTTTCATTCATTCCAGAAGCCCTCAAGGCAGAAATATATTTTCTTGCGACACTTCCACCCCCACACGCAATTATAAATTTGTACTTCTTTGTGTTTTTTAAAATTGTTTTCTTAAAGTCCTTGAGATATTTTATGTCTACTTTATCTGGGATTATTAAACTACCTCCAAGACTCAACACTATCACCTTTTTCTTCATGTGAATTAAAAGAAATAATTGTTTTTATAGTTTACTTTATGGTAAATAACTTGTCATCTTTTGTTTTAAATATATCTAACCTAACTCCAGAATCAAGCCAGCCATGTGCATAGTTTAAAGCAGCAAAAGAATTTACTAAATCTCCTTTTTTCTCAAAATGTTTAGCATCTAACAGATAATTTGAAACCATGTCAATTATTTCTTCTGCATAATCTTCTTTTCCCAGAATTATAGCTTTTTTTGCTTTTTCTAAAGCTGTTGAAGTTAATTCAAAATATTTCTCAAGTTTTTCCTTGGTTATTTTATCCATAATTTTTAGAATGTTCTTTGATTTTTAAATCTAACAGAATATTTAAATATGATAATTTACTCTTTAATTTGCAAAAGAGATGAAAAAGAATATTTTTTTGAAGAGAGTATTTGTTATTGTGGTATTTGGAATTTTATTGACTGCTTCAGGAGTCTTTGCAGAGACAATAGGTTTAACAGAAGAAGTTAAGGAAATTATAGAAGATATTATAACTAAAAAAGGAATTGAAGAAGAAAATATTACAAGTATAGAACTAGTTGATTATAATAATCTGCCAGATGCAATAAAGATAGAAAATATAGATGATACGAATTTAGCTATTTATAAAGTTGAAATTGGTGAAGATAGGCCTATTTATGTTATTACAGCTTCAAATGAACTGTTTGAAGGAATCTCAAAAACCCCAACTACTGGAGAGGCTTTGTTATTGAATTTTGGATATGAAGGAGAGATGAAGAAAAAAGATGAATTCTTAAAGACAGCAACAGGAGTTGAAACAAGTTTAGAAAAAGGTTATGTTATGATGAGGGGTGGAAGTATTACAGGAATCTCAACTAATTTAGAAATTGTTAGAGGAGAAGGAGAAATAGAAGTTGTAATTTATAGAAATGGGGAAGCAGTTGAGTTTGGAAATAGTTTTGTTGGAGATTCTGAAGGTGTTAAAAAAGATTATGATGTTCAGTCAGAAGAAACTGTTAAATTTGAAGCTGGCGACGTTATTTCTGTGTCTGTAGAGGCAGATGGAGATGTTGTTTGGAAAGATGTCATTACAATGGTTGAAATAATAACTATATATTAAATTTACAAAAAATTTATAAAGACTATTTATGTAAACAAATCATGGCAGATAAAGAAATTAAAAATTTCTAATCAGCCATTTTAAAAAATAAATAAAAATGGCAGATAAAAATAAATTAGTTATAAGGATCTTGATTTTAGTTATTGTGCTTTTGTTGCTTGCTGTTCTTTATGCTTTTGTGGTGAGGCCTACAGTTACAGGATATGCTATTGACAAATATACTCAAGGCTATTATCAGGGACAGTCAGATCTTTTGAGTAATGTATGGACACAGATTCAACAAGTTGGTTATGCTCAGATTCCTTTAGGAGAAAACCAAGTATTGGTTTTACAAGGACAGATAGCTCAATCCCAACCAGCTCAATAATCTTTAATTGATTTTGAAAAGTTTTATAAACTTCTTTTTATTTTGTAATTTATGAATAGAAGAGGGATGTCTGCGGTTGTTACCACTTTAATTATAATTCTATTGGCAATTGTAGCAATTGGTATTGTGTGG
>Ga0180009_10006684_pt1 | contig 12015 bp, 11 predicted proteins | sample OS_PC_MetaG_FD_123537 | JGI IMG/M metagenome (GOLD analysis project Ga0180009, IMG submission 123537) | Groundwater microbial communities from the Aspo Hard Rock Laboratory (HRL) deep subsurface site, Sweden - OS_PC_MetaG | ecosystem: Environmental > Aquatic > Deep subsurface > Groundwater...
AACAGCTACACAATCACCGTATGCAATTCTACCTTCATCCAAAACTAACATGACTGAAATGCTTTCACCAGCAATCCTTATTGTACTAAAGCCTGGAGTAATAGGTTCTCCTGAATAGGCGAATCCATCATGTTTTGCATGAGATTTTATAGCTGCTTGATCATCATAATAGAAACCTGCAAATCCCTTTGAAGCAACTACTTTTTTTATTTTCATTATTTATTAACCTCCTCTTCCAATGAAGTTATAAAATTTTTAAAAATTAATTCTTATCATTAATGTAATGAGATTCTTCACTCCACTTCGCTCGTTCAGAATGACAATTTATTTATTCCTTTGGTCTTCCGACCAGATAACCTCTGCTTATAGCATATATATCATCCACTACCATTTTAAATGATGGTTTCCTATTTTCAGCTTTTCCCCTTTCCTCCAATTTTTTTTTGTAAAAATTTCTTATTTTTTTTGAGAAAGGTAGATTTCCAACATTCAGTAATCTGATGGAACCATTATTATCTCTTATTGGAATTATTTTTCCTTTGGTAAAACGACTCGGAGCGAATGGAATATCAATTACTCCCGCTTCAAATCCTCTTACCAGACCAATTGCAATATCACCATTTCCTAAATTCAATACTACCTTTAAGATAGATCTTGTCTCTTCTTCTATAATATCAATCTCTTTTTCAATCGATTCCATATCTAATAGCTTCTGATCTTTAACCATGTTTAAAATCTGTTTCGTTGCTCTAAGCCCAAGAGCATTTGCTTCTTTAGTAGGAATACCATATGCCTCATGTGGGGTTTTTACAATAACTTTTGTTGCACCTCCAAGACCAGCAGCTGCTGCTCCCCATGAAATTACAGCAAATGCTTCAGCTTCATCTTGAGGGAACCCTCCCATCCATTGATGAAATACTGTAGTTACTAAAATATCAGTAAATCCAAATTCTTTTAGATACTGCTCTGTTATAATTGACAATGATTTTATAGAAGCTATATCCTGAATCAAATTTCCACACTGTCCATATCCAACACTTATACTTTTTACACCTTGAGCTGCAGCAAGTAATGCTTCTGCAATAGAAACTGCATGGGAGATACATGGAGGAACTAAAGTTCCTGTTAAGGGTCCAAAAGATTCCCTATTTATAGATACACCATTATCTTGATAATATCCTATTAATCTATCAACATATTGCCAATTTCTAATACTTGTCTCAATTGGAACATTTTTTGAATAAGGAATATTATAAGTTATGGCTCCACCTTCAAAATCTGTAAAACCTCCTGCCAAGGTTATCTCTGCTAATAATCTTGAATCAGGAGTTCCGTGACGAACTTCAACTGGTACATTAACAGACTCACAAACTTTCCTACAACCTTTAACTCCATGATTTACAGCAGGAAAACCATTTAACATCGACCTGCCCAACCTGATACTCTCCTCTATTCCTTTCTGGGCTTCCTCATATTTATTTAACCTGGTATAGCTGTCAATAGTAGTTGGTAGGAGGTCAGCCATCCCCTCCTTTTCTAAAAATCGAAGAAGTTCAATATGGTCATCTATTAAAGCAACTCCTGCCCTTGGTTGAGTTAAGGTTCTTCCCTCATTTTTTGCTTTTTCAAGAACCCATTTTGAAACTTTGTTTTTTGGAATGGCTCTATGATAATTTATCGATTCCTTTAAATCTACTTGAGAACCTGTTGGCCAGCTCTTTAGTACTTCTTTTCTCTTTTTAAGAAATTCTTCTTCTTCCCACCTGATATTTTTTATCTCCAATCCTCATCACCCAATATATTCTAAATTCTTTATTTTTATATATAAATGAGATTCTTTTTTAATAACCTTAAAGCTAAGTCTGGCATTTTTTGAGCTAAAAGTCCAACAGCAAACATTATATAATATTTATCTAATAAAAATTTTGGAGATTTTGGCTTCAATATGTATGGCTCATCTTCATCAAATATAGATTTTTCCAAAATAGACTTTGGATTCTTATCTTTTATCACACCCCCACCAGTTCCTAATACAGTAGGGATATCTCTTAAATCTTTTCCATATAAAATATTTACTGGACCTATTGGTGTATATTTTGTTTGAAACTTTCCTACATGCCTATTTATTGCAATTTTAGTAGATATTGCAGATAGTAACTTATCTACCTCAATATCTTTCTCGTCTTTAGCAATAAAATTAATATTTCTTGATAGCTTTTCAACTTCCTTATCCAAGTTCTTTAATTTTATTTTCCATTTCTTCATAAAATTTTCCTTTTTGGCTGTATTTAAAAGATTCATAGCACTAAAGCGAATTCCTAAATCACCCTCAACTGTTCTTTTTGTATAAGGTTGAGGAAGACCCTTTACAACAAAACTACCTGTACCTGGTAGTCCTAATGAATATGAGCAAACATCAGTAGTAGCTCCACCAACATCAATTAACATTAAATCCCCAATACCTTCCTCATTATCTGTACCTTTTGCTAATAATTCTCCAGCTTTTAAAACAGCTGATGGGGTAGGCATTAAGACACTCGATAAGAAATCCATCCTTTTTGAAAGACCTTTTGCTTTGATTATATTTGATAGAAAGAGTTTTCTTATTAATGCTTTAGCTGGTTCTATATTTAAATAATTTAACTCAGGTAAGATATTTTCTATTATCGATACAAACTTTTTATTTTCTTTTAAAATTCTCTTTGCTATAGTTGCTGAACATTTATTCCCAGCATAAACAATTGGAACATCTATCTTTAGTTGGCTTAAAACCTTTGCATTATGAATTATTACCTTCTCATTTCCTCCATCAGTTCCACCTGAAAGCAGTATTAAGTCCGGTTTTAAAATTTCAATTTCATCTCTTTCGTCTGCAGTTAATTTATAGCTGTAAATTTTTAAAACTTTTCCACCAGCTCCTAAAGCTGCGATTTTAGCTGCTTGTGAAGTTAAGAGGGGAACTAAGCCTACCGCTACAATTTTTAAACCTCCAGCAGCACTACTACAAGCTAATTTTAAATCATAATCTTCATCTTTTTTAGATATCTTTTTATTCAATACATCTAATGCATCTTGAAATCCAATCATCACATCAGTTTCTACTGTTGTTGGATAATATGAACTCCCTAAGAATATTTCTTTTTCTAAATCTATTGCTACCAATTTGGTAAATGTACTTCCAAAATCGATTAAAAGAGCTGTTCTCAAAATAAAAAATCTCCTACTTATTTTTAAAATCTTTTTTTATGTCATCAATTAATTGCTGAGGAGATGTTCCAGGAGGATAAGCCCTGTTAAATCCCATCTCTTCAAAAATCTTTTTAACTTCAACAAAATCCTGCTTTCCTACAACTAAATTTCCACCAACATATAATGGGATATCACCAATTCCAGCTTCAATACATTTTTCCCTCATTCCTCTGCAATCTATTTCACCATGACCATATAATGATGAAACAACAATCAAATCTGCTGCAGTTTCAATTGCAGCATTTATAAAATCCTCTTGAGAGGAGAGAACTCCAATATTTATTACTTTAAATCCTTCTTCAGTCAATACATTTTCGAGTATTTTATTTCCAACTGCATGAACATCAGAGCCAATTACACCAAGTACTATTTTTAATTTTCTTTTCCTTACAACCATTTATAAAATAACCTCCTATTGTAATATTTAAAACCCTAAATAGTAGTGAATTAGTTATTATTCTACATTTATTTATTTTTCGTGTAAAATTATTCTACTTGTTTTATAAATATATATCTCAATTTGACCTAAAATAGGAGAAGAGTAATACCAATCATATTACCTTAAGAAGTTTTATTATTAAGGATTGAGTCATTAATGAAATTATATGAGTATGAAAGCAAAATTATATTTAAAAAAGAGGGTATCCCCATACCTGAGGGTTATTTAGCTTCAACTCCAGATGAAGTAGAAAAGATTGTAGAGAATCTTAAAAAAGAAGTTACTATAAAAGCTCAAATTTTAGCTACTGGTAGAGGAAAGGCTGGAGGAATATCATTTGCAAAAAACCCCAAAGAGGCAAAACAATTAGCAAGAAAGCTATTTTCATTAAAAATAAAGGGATTTGAAGTAAGAAAGGTTTTAGTAGAAGAAAGATTATTTCCATCTGCTGAGCTTTTTCTTGGAATAACTTATGACATATCTCAAAAAACTGCTGTAGTAATTTCATCTTCTCTTGGTGGTATTGACATCAATGAAGTAGCTAAAAAATATCCAGAAAAGGTTTTTACTTTACCTGTTAATATGATCTGGGGAATTCAAAACTATCAAGGAAAATTACTTGCAAAAAATATGGGGCTGAAGTCAAAAGATATGTTTAAGGCTGCAGGTATTGCTGTTAAATTATTTAATATTTTTAAAAAATATGATTGTGATTTAGCAGAAATAAATCCTTTGATATTGACTCAAGATGGAGAATTGATTGCAGCAGATGCCCATTTAGAACTTGAACAGGAAGCTCTTTATAGACATAAAGAATTAGAGCAATTAGGAATACCAATCAGGAAAGACAGCCCAAGAATTCCTACAAAGTTTGAAATAGAAGCAGAAAAAATTGATAAGATTGACCACAGAGGTGTTGCAGGCAGAGTTGTTGAGTTTGATGGAGATTTGGGATTATTAATCGGAGGAGGTGGGGCATCCCTTACTATCTTTGATGCTATAAGATATCATGGTGGAAAACCAGCAAATTATTGTGAAATTGGTGGTAACCCTACAGTTAAGAAAGTAAAAGAACTAACAAAACTGATTCTAAAAAAACCAGACATAAAAGGATTAGCAGTTATAACTAATGTTTTAAATAACACCCGAGTAGATCTTGTGGCAAGAGGAGTAATTTTAGCAATGGTTGAATTAGATATAAATCCAAGTGAATATCCAGTTTTATTTAGAAGTGCAGGTGCATATGAAGAGGATGGATACAGAATTCTTAAAAAATACAAAATAAAATATATGGATAGGAGTTATTCTATAGATCAAGCTGCAAAAGCAGCAGTTGAAATGATTTCCTAATTAAAGATAATAAATGATTGATTTATTTTTTTATAAATGGAGAGATAATTGAGTATTTTAATAGATGAGAAAATAAGAGTTTTGGTTCAGGGAATTACAGGGAGAGAAGCATCATTATTTACTAAATATATGCTTGATTATGGTACTAATGTGGTTGGTGGTGTAACTCCAGGAAAAGGAGGACAGACTATTCATGGAATCCCTGTTTTTGATTGTGTTAATGATGTAGTGAAAAACTTTATAGCAAATACATCAATCATATCTGTACCTCCTCCTTTTGCAAAAGATGCTGCATTAGAAGCAATAGACGCAAATATAAAGCTTATTGTAATTTTTACTGAGAGAATCCCAAAAAAAGATGTAGTTTTGATTTTAGATTTTGCAGAACAAAAAGGTACAAAAGTTATAGGACCAAACTCATTAGGAATAATTTCACCTGGTAAATCTAAGGTTGGAGCTATTGGCGGACCACAAATTGAAACAAAAAAATCATATATGATAGGTCCAGCTGGAATTGCTTCTACTAGTGGTGGAATGACAACAGAGCTTGCAAATTTATTAACCAGTAATGAAATAGGACAAAGTACATGCATCAGTGTTGGTGGGGACCCAATTGTTGGAATGACATTTAGAGAACTACTCCCTCTTTTTGAAAAAGACACTCAAACAAAAGTTGTTGTTCTTTTCTGTGAACCTGGAGGTACACAAGAAGAGGATGCGGCTAGATATATAATTGAACATTCATATTCTAAACCTGTAATAGCTTTTATAGGTGGAAGATTTGTTGATGAGATGCCTGGAATGAGATTTGGACATGCTGGTGTCATTGTGCAAAAAGGAAAGGGAACAGCTAAAGGAAAAATTGAAGCATTTAAAAGAGCTGGCGTATTGGTAGCAGATACGCTAACTCAATTAGTTGATTATGTAAAAGAATCATTAAGCTAAAAATATTATATTTTTATGGTGAAAATTATGGGAATGTTTGTAAAAGTAGAAATTAATAATAATAAATGTAAAAAAGTTAAAAATTGTAAAATATGTGAAGAGGTTTGTCCTGTTGAAATTTTTAAATTTGAAAAATTAGAAGAGAATAATGGAATAATTTCAGTTATTGAGGAAAATGAAGATGAATGCGTATTTTGTAATCTTTGTTTAGAAAAATGCCCTCAAAAAGCAATCACTATAAAAAAATTATATTAGAGAATTTAAATGTAAAAGCTCTTGATTTTCAGGAGGGAAAATGAAAGAGAAGAAATTTGAGTGGAGAACAGCTATATCCAAAGTTGAACCTAACAAAATCATAATTAGAGGTTATGCTTTAGATAAAATTATAGGAAAAAAGAGTTTTTGTGAAGTTGTATATCTTCTATGGATGGGAAAATTTCCTACTAAAGAAGAGGGTAAAATGATGAATGCAATGTTAGTGTCAGGCTGCGATCATAGCTTAGCTGCTCCATCTGCTGATGCAACAAGATTTGTAGCATCATCAGGTGTTCCCCTGCAAGCGAGTGTAGCATCAGGTATTATAGCATTAGGTGAATATCATGGAGGTTCAATTGAGGGATGTGCAAAGATTCTCCAAGAAGGAGTAAAAGAGAGTGAAAAACAAAATAAAACTTTATCACAAATAGCTGATGAAATAGTACAGAAACATCACTTGCAAAAGAAAAGGGTACTTGGATTTGGTCATCCATACCATAAATCTGATCCAAGAACTAAGAAATTATTAAAATTAGCAAAAGATCTCAAAATTTATGGAGGGCATTGTAAGCTAGTATCTGAGATTGAGCAATCTATTAAAAATATGTTAAATAAAAAAATAATTCTAAATGTAGATGGAGCAATTGCATCTATCATATCAGATATGGGATTTCCTTATAAATATGGTAAGGGTTTTTATATTGTATCAAGGGCTGCTGGACTTGTTGCTCATGCAATTGAACAAGAAGAAAGGGAAAAACCTTTTAAAGCTGTGCCGCTTGATCAGATAATTTATGATGGTCCCGAAGAAAGAAGTCTATAGTTTTCTTAAATTAATTATTTAGATTTAATTTCTCTATTTAATTTACCTGCTTTTTTTCTATAGTTTTCAATAGCTTTTTTTAATGCTTTTGCTCCTAAGTTAGAGCAATGAAATTTCTGGGGTGGTAAACCTCCCAACATTTCAGCTACTTTTTTACTGGTTATTTTCTCAGCCTCATCTAAGTTCATACCCTTTGCAGTTTCAGAAACAATAGATGAAACTGCTATTGCAGCTCCACATCCAAAAGTCTTAAATTTTATATCCTCTAATTTATTGTTTTTTACCTTTATATAAAAAGTCATAAGATCACCACAGATAGGGTTACCAACCTCCCCTATTCCGTCAGCATCCTCTATTTCTCCCACATTTCTTGGATTTAAAAAATGATCCATAACTATTTTGCTATATGGCATTTCTAATCATCAATCTTATCAATTATTAATTTTATTTTTTCTACTTATTTTTTTTACAAGATATATTATAAAATAAAAGGCAAATTACATATTAATTATCTACGCACCAAATTTTTTCAATCTATTAGCACAAGCCAAAGCAAGTGGCATTAAATCTGTTGTTGGTTTTAATCCTAATATTCCATTTGCACAGCTTATTTCATCAAATTTTGTAACTGAATCCTTTCTTGCATAAATTGATTTAATCACTACAGGAACAGGATGCCAACTATGATACCTAAGCAATGCAGGTGTAGAATGATCAGATGTAACAACCAAAACATCTGGGTTCAGTTCAACAATCTTAGGAATCATAGCATCAACTTTCTCTATTTCTTTTACTTTTGCATCAAAATCTCCATCCTCACCAAAACTATCTGTCTTTTTTATATGAAAGAAGAAGAAATCATACTTATCATAATTCTTTTTTAAAGCTTCAATTTGACTATCTAATCCTGATATATTTTTTGCTATTTCCATTCCTAATAATTTAGCCATTCCTTTGTACATTGGGTACTCAGCAATTGCTAAGGCTTTTAAACTATACCTCTCTTTTATTGATTTAAAGGGAATATATTTATCAAATCCTCTTAAAAGAATCATATTTGCAAGTTTCTCATCAGCTAAGATAATTCTTACTTGCGATATAAAATCAGAAACAATTTTTGCAGTTTTTTTGGAACGAGTGTTTGTTGCTTTCGGCTGAAGTGGAACTACACCTATTTTTTGAGGATCTGTATCTACTAAATCTCCCCAAAGATCATCACCTCTTAAAATAAGCACTGCCCTATAATCTTTCTCTGGGTATAGAAAAAATTTAATAGATGGATCTAATTTAATATTTTTCAATATCTTTTCACAAAGTTTTTTATTAAGTTCAGTTTTTATCCTTCCTGCTCTTCTATCTAAGACTCTACCTTTTTCATCTACTGTTGCGAAATTTACTCGAGCTGCAACATCATCTGATGTGAGATTAAATCCTGTTCCAAGAGCAGATAAAATACCTCTTCCCATATTATTTTTTATAGGATCGTATCCAAAAAGTGCTAAATGTGCAGGACCACTTCCAGGAGTAATTCCAGCACCAATTGGCTCCAATAAACCGCATGATGATTCAGTTGCTAATGCATCCAGATTGGGTGTGTTTGCAATTTGCAATTCTGTTCCCTTACCACCTGGTAAAGCCAATCCTCCTACTCCGTCAATAACTACCAATATAATTTTTGATTTTTCAGCTTTTATCAATGAATCAATAAATTCTTCTCTCAAAATTCCACCTCTCAATTTTTTAAAATACAATTAAAAATATATGAGATTGCTTCGAGACTTCGTCTCTCGCAATGACAAGATAAATAAAGCACCTATTTAAAATTAGGATTTTAATGAAATCATTTTTAAAAGGAAAGGTTTTTTTAATCCCACTGCTTTTTCCGGACACAGTTCGTGACAGCAATAACATCTGATACATTTTTTCAAGTCAATATTAGCTTTTTTCTTTACATCTTTATCTATTGACATTTTATTTATTGATATTAACTTCATAGCATTTACCGAGCAATTTTTTATGCATACTCCACAACCAATGCAATTTGATTTAATAATAGGTGTTGAGTTTAAATTTCTTATAGCCCATTTGCGAATAACTGGTGGATAAAACCAAAAATCCCTTCGTTCAGTTGGATGTGGTTTAAAATCTAATACTCTTACTGAATTTATATCTTCTCCAACAATCTCTATATCTGAAATCTCTCCACTAATCATACCTCTATCTATGGCAGCTTTTAAAGTTGGTACTTTCAATGGATTCACACCTATAATATAGGTTGCAACTAAATCCAAACAGACTGCATCATCACTTGCTAGTATCAATCCTACCTTTTTAGCATCACCAGCTGATGGTCCGCTCCCTTCCATTGCAATTACTGCATCCATTATGTTGAGTGCTGGTTTTGTTAAAATATATAAATCAAGCAACATCTGTGAGAAATGGTCTACATTTTGAAACATTGTATGAAATCCAATTTTTTTAAGACCTGGTATTAATCCAAATAAGTTTTTAACAGCTCCAGTTATATAAGTAAAACCGTGAGTTTTTAGCTTAGAAATAGAGATAATCTTGTCTGCTTTGGAAACTGCATCTATTATTTCAAAAGATTTTACTATTAGTCCTTCTGGATTAGGTTTGGTAGAGTAATTTGTATTCCAATTTAGCTTAGCACCTGTTTCATTTGAAACATCTGTTAATCCAGAAATTTTATAAACTTTAGAGAGAGAATTTTTTGTAAATGTACCACCAGGGCTATCTCCAATAGTAACTTCGGCACCCAAATTTCTAACAAGTTTTGCAACTGATTTAATTAAAGCAGGATATGTTATTATTAGACTTTCAGGTAAACTTGCTCTTAAAAGATTTGGTTTTATTAATACTTTATCTTTTTCATTTATAAAATTTGAAATTCCACCCAATAAATTTATGGATTTTTCTACTGCTTTTTTTACTACATCTTCTTCATAATTTTCACATTTTACAATTGCAACTTTACTCATTTTTTAATTATAGACCCCATTCTTGTAAAGTCTTGTCCTACCTTATTAAAGTTTTAATAAATAAAATTCACTTTTAAATTATAGCTAACTCTTTTCCAACTTTCTCAAACTTCTCTAAAGCAATGGAAAGGTCATCTTTTGTATGAGCAGCTGTTACAATTGTTCTTATTCTCGCTTTTCCCCTTGGAACTGTGGGAAAACTTATACTTTGTCCAAATATAGCCTCTTCAAGAAGCCTATCACTCATTTTCACAGCTATTGAAGCCTCTCCCACAATAACAGGAGTGATAGGTGTTTCACTTATACCTGTATCAAATCCTAAATTCTTTAGTTCTCCTTTAAAAAAGTTCACATTTGACCAGAGAGTGTCTAATATTTCTGGTTCATTTTCCAATACATCTATTGCTGCCAAGATTGATGCTGGGACACTTGGTGGATGGGACGTGCTAAATAAAAATGGTCTTGAAAAATGAATAAGATAATCTCTAAGTGATTTGCTCCCTGCTATATATCCTCCCATACAACCAATTGCTTTAGAAAGAGTTCCCATCTGTATATCAATTCTTCCATGTAAATTAAAGTGATCAACTGTTCCTCTCCCGTTCTTGCCCAATACTCCACTTGCATGAGCATCATCCACCATAGTTATTGCCTCATACTTTTCACCTAACTCAGCGATATTTGGAAGAGGACATATATCACCATCCATACTAAAAACACCATCAGATACAATAAGCTTCTTTCCAGTTCCCTTATACTCTTTGAGTAAGTTTTCAAGGACCCCCATGTCCTTATGAGGATAAACTTTAATCTCTGCTCTACTCAACCTGCAACCATCTATTATGCTAGCGTGATTAAATTCATCAGAAAATATTACATCATCTTTTCCCATTATGGATTGAATTGTTCCTTGATTAGCAAGTCCCCCTGATTGAAAAAGTACCACTGCTTCTGTTTTCTTAAACTCTGCAATTCTTTCCTCCGATTTCTTATGAATATCTAATGTACCTGCGATAGTTCTAACTGCTCCAGAACCAACCCCATATTTTTCTATAGCTTTTAAAGCTGCTTCCTTTAACTTAGGGTGGGTATTAAGACCAAGATAATTGTTTGAGGATAGATTTATTACCTCTTTTCCTCCTATTTTTACTCTTGGACCTTGAGCTCCCTCTATAACTGTAAGCTCTCTGAATATTTTATTTTTCCTTAAATTATCAAGAGCTTCATCCAAAAATTTCATGTGGTGACTCATTTACAACACCTCCTATTAATACATTATTTTTATTTTAAAATGATATTTTACGGAAATAATAATATTTTTGCTGCTTTTCTCTCCTCAGACATCATTAGCTCGAAGCCTTTTTTAAACTCCTCCAAAGGAAATTTATGTGTAATAACAGGAGATATGTCAATCCGCTTTGATTCAAGTAGTCCAGCAACTCTATACCAAGTGTCAAACATCTTCCTCCCGGATATTCCAACAATATTTGCTCCCTTAAAAATAATATCATTTGCAAGATCTATTTCAACTTTTCCCGAAGGAATACCAAACGCTGTAAATCTCCCTCCTTTTTTTAAAACTGAAAGGCCTTGATTTATAGCATCCTGACTACCTGTCATTTCAATAACTACATCTACTCCCTCTCCATCAGTAATTTCTGTTATTAATTTTACAATATCGTCATCTGGATATTTCAATATATGATCAGCTCCCATCTTTTTAGCAATTTCCATTCTGAATTCGTGCTTTCCAACAGATATTATTTCTGATGCTCCTGAAACTTTTGCAACTCCTGCTGCAAATAGACCAGTTGGTCCACAACCAAAAATTACCACTTTTTTACCTGTAACACCTCCACCTTCCAAAGTTGCATAAACAGAGTTACCCAAGGGTTCCTGAACTGATGCAAATTCAAACGGTATCTTTTCAGAATTTTTCCATGCACATACTTCAG
>Ga0180009_10006685_pt1 | contig 12014 bp, 11 predicted proteins | sample OS_PC_MetaG_FD_123537 | JGI IMG/M metagenome (GOLD analysis project Ga0180009, IMG submission 123537) | Groundwater microbial communities from the Aspo Hard Rock Laboratory (HRL) deep subsurface site, Sweden - OS_PC_MetaG | ecosystem: Environmental > Aquatic > Deep subsurface > Groundwater...
AACTTCCCCAACCTCATTGATTTTGACCCATACCTGCTCTACCCTTTCGGTATGAATCTGGACAACATCCATTTCTTTGACTGGTTTCTGGCGGGTATAATCTGGGTTATCGGCCTTGGTTCACCAACTCAGCACACCATTGACGTCATCTCGGTATATTTTCCCGCCGTACTGGGCGCGCTCACCGTTATTCCGGTTTTTTTCATCGGCAAGGAGCTATTCGGACGCTGGGCCGGCGTCATTTCCGCCGGTCTAATCGTCATACTGCCCGGCGAATATCTAGGACGCTCAATCCTTGGCTTCACCGACCACCACGTTGCCGAGACGCTTTTAACTGCCCTCACCATGATGTTTCTCATTATGGCGGTAAAGCGGGCACATGAAAGCGGCCTGACGGTTCAGCATCTCTGGAACAGGGACTGGAAAGTAATCCGCAAGCCGGTTATCTATAGCCTGCTCACCGGTCTTTCTTTAGGAGTCTACCTCGTGACCTGGGTTGGCGGATTGCTCTTCGTTTTCATCATTCTTCTTTACTTATCAATTCAGTTCACCATCGACCATCTGAAGCGAAACAAGACTGATTATCTCCTGCCGGCGGGCACAATAACATTCTTTATTGCTTTAATAATCTATGTCATATTCGTCGGCGGCACGTTTACCTCCAAGCCTTCCAGCGTAATACCCTGGCTCTCTCTGCTCATGGCAGCGTTTCTTCCCATCATCCTGCACGTAATCTCCCGTAGATTTAAAATCTGGAAAATCAAATTATATTACTACCCCGTCACGCTAGTTGCGTTGGGCGTGGCGGCCCTTTTCATTGGGCGTGCCATTTATCCTGACTTCATAAGAAACGTATTAGACGTGTTCAATATGTTTGCATCACGTACCATAATAGAAATGCAGCCCTTCCTTCGCCCGACGGGGGAATGGACTGCCCAACTTATCTGGGGTAACTTCAATACTAATTTCTTCCTGGCCGCTCTCATCATATTCTATTACATGATTTATTATTTTCTTCACATATTCATTGGTGGGAAGATTTCCCGACTTAAAATAGGTAGCTTTAAATTATTTCCGGAATCACTTCCCGCAGAAACAAACATCTTGCTAATATGGAGCCTTATAGTACTGCTGGCAACACTTGGGCAACGTCGGTTTGCCTACTACCTGGCAGTCAATATCGCCTTACTTTCTGGTTTCCTGTCCTGGCAATTCTTCAAGATAAACAAGGACGTTCATCCTTCCGCCAAGCACTTAAATATATTTGTTTCCATTGCTATGATTATCTTCCTCATTTTTTATTCCGGCGTCAGCCCTGCGATTATAGCTATCTTGGTAGCAATGCTCATCACTTATATAGGCTGGCAATTTTTGCAGGCGCTGGATTTTTTAAAATTTTCCAAACCCAAGCAGGAACCGCAAAAAAAGAGCAAGTATAAAGGAAGGTCACCTGCAGGATTTTCTTCTGCCTTGTACTATGTAAACATCGTTGTGGTGATAATCGTTATATTTTTCCTAATCTTCTTCCCCAACATAAGTCCAGCAAAAAGCGTTGCCTCTGCGGCTGCCTTTGCCCCACCCAACGCCTGGGTAAGTTCACTAGACTGGATGAAGGAAAATACTCCAGAACCTTTTGGCGACTCGAATTTTTACTACGCGTTCTATGAGCCCCCTGTGTCCGGTGAACAATATAATTACCCTGATTCCGCTTATGCCGTCATGGCCTGGGTTGACTACGGCTACTGGATCACCCGTATTGCCCAGCGACCGGTTAACCTAACCCCGGGGCCCGGAGGGTTTTATGTGGCCAAATACTTCCTCTCTCAGGGTGAAAACTCCTCTCAGGAAGTAGAGTGGAAAACGAATTGGGAACAGGAAATAATCCCAGAGAGCGATATAGTCGACAAAATGGGTGCCAGATATATCATGCTTGACAATCAGACCATAACGAGCAAGCTCTATGCACTAATCTTTTGGTCAAATCAAGAAGCATCTAAATATTTTGATATCTATCTGGAACCCAAGCCAGATAATAAAAATATGCTTGTCGGAACGCTGTATTTACACCCTGAGTATTACCGCTCACTGGCGGTCAGGCTATACAACTTCGATGGCAAGGCGGTAACCCCAGCGCAGGTAGAGGTCATTTCTTACCAAGAAAGGCCTCTAAAGGAAGGAGGCACTGTTAAAGTAATCGATGGCAAACAAGTTTTCCCCAGTTATGAAGAAGCAAAGAGCTACATATCGGAGCAGAAATCGGGGCAGTTCCAGATTGTTGGCGAAACTCCGTTTATCAGCGCGGTACCTCTTGAGGAATTAGAACACTACAAACTGGTTTATAGCTCCCCGGAGTCCTTACCTCAACCCGGTGTGAGCAATGTGCCCATTGTGAAAATATTTGAATATGTGAAATAAATACTCTCTTTTAACGCTTATCTTCACTTGACAAAAACGGTCGAAAATCCCCCTATTATATAGGGAGGCGGAGGTTATATTACATGCAGATAAGGAAGACTTACAAAGAGGTTAATCCAGAACTGCTCTATGCCGAAATAAGGGATTTTATTCTGAAGCAGGGAGCTAGTCTGGGCGAGGAAAAGATGGAAACGTACGCTCTGCCCAGCGACACCTCTTCATTTATCACGCGGGGCACTCTGACCTTCAGAGTTCAGGAAAAGGAATGCCTGCGGGCCCACGTCGTTGGCTCCGCCAGAACGGAAACCAAGGTGATGCTGGACATTGATGATAAGCTCTTCTCGCAGGAGAAATTGTCAGCGTTGCAGGAGGACCTGGACTTTATTTTCGGTCCCTACGAGGTGAAATAAGTTTATAATCCCGAGGCGAGCCGGTACATATTTTCGTAGGCCTTACCGAAATCGGGGTTATCCTTTTCCAGTCGGCTTTTCAGCGTTTTCATTTGCCGGATAAAGGCGTCCCTGTCCTTACTCTTCACCATTTCCGCCCACGCTGCCACCTTCCCCTGGAATAGCGTCTCAACGTCCGGAACACCGGGTAAATTCATCTGGATGGAGGCATAAAGCTCCGGATTCTCCGAGATAACGCTTTCCACCAGGGTCAGCAATACTTTGTAGGTAATGCCGCCGAGCGTTGTGGGCTGTGTACTTTTATTCGAACTGAGAAGCGTATCGGCAGCCACAATGGCAATGAAATGAGAAAGCCCGAGAGTAACGGCCATTTTATCGTCGTGCTCTTCGGGCGTCATGAGGCTGACTCTGGCACTTCTTGTTTCCAGATAACTTCTGACCTTATCCGCCAGCGCCCTTTCCTCGTTGCTGGTCGGAGTCAGCACAAAGTTCTGTCCGGCAACTCCCTGTGCCCCCGGCCCAAAGAGCGGGTGTGTCCCCAGTACCAGCTTGGTCTTCAGGTGCCGGTGCATAGCGGCTACGGGCATCACTTTTACGGAGGTGACATCAACCACCGCCTGTTCCGGCTGGATATGGGGGGCAAGCTCGACGACAATGTCCTCGAAAGTATCTATCGGCACCGAGAGCACTACGACTTCAGCATCTTTGACCGCCTCAACATTAGAGACAGCAGCAACGCCAAGCTCCTGTCTGGCTTCCATGACTTTGCTTTCAGTCCGGCCGCTGATTACCACCTCGTTGCCCTCTTCCAGTAAATGACGGGCGAACCATCGTCCCATTTTTCCCGAACCGCCAATTATGGCAACCTTCACCTATTCACCTACCGGCCGTCTTTTTGCCTTCGGATACGAACCCAGTACCTTGAGAAAAATCGATAGTTTCTCTACATTCTGAAGTGCTTCGCGGGCGGCATCGTCCTCACGGTGACCTTCGAAATCGAGATAGAAGTTGTACTGCCAGGGCTTTTGCCGCGTTGGTCTGGATTCCAGTTTGCTCAGGTTTATATTGTGGCGGGATAGCTCACCGAGAACTTCATGGAGCGCACCGGGTCGGTCCTTCGTCGAAAAAACAATCGAGGTCTTGTCATTCCCGCTTGGTGGTGAGTCTTTTCTGGCCAGGGTGAAGAATCGGGTGAAATTGTTAGGGGTGTCCTCTATCTCTCTGGCGATGACCTTCATGCCATATATTTCCGCGGCCCGGGCACTGGCGATGGCGGCGCTGTCCGTTAATCCCTGTTCCTTGATCATCTTGACGCTTCCCGCGGTGTCATAGCTGGGAATCAGGACGGCATTCAGGTGTTTCAGAAAACTGCGGCACTGTCCCAGCGCCTGAGGATGAGAGTAGACCTTCTTCACCGTATCCAGATTGGCATCAGGGCTGGCGATAAGGCAGTGGATTACCCTCACTTCAGTCTCGCCGCATACGCGGAGAGGGGATTCAAGCATGAGGTCATAAGAACGGCTGATGCTCCCTTCCAGCGAGTTTTCCACCGGTATCACGCCGAATTGCACCCCTTCCTCCTCCATCGACTTGAAGACCTCTTCCAGCGTCTCACGGGGCCGGATTTCTATCGACGTGCCGAAGATTTGAAAGGCGGCTTCCTCGCTGTAGGCGCCCACCTCACCCTGAAAGGCAACCGTAACGCCCTCTTTATTCTTACAGGCAGAGATGATGCGCTCATAGATATTCCCCAGGTCTTCCGTGCTGATGTCGATATCCTTCTCCTGAGCGAGGCGTTTTACATTCTCCAGGACCTTCTTCTCTCGCTCCCGGTCCTCAATTGAGCTGCCCTTTGCCCGCTTGCCCCTGCCTATCTCCTCGGCAATGTGTATCCGCTCACCGATGAGCTCGATGATTCTGGCATCAACATCATCAATCTGCTTTCTTAACTCTTCAAGGTTCATGACAACACCCTCGGCACAAGTCCTGCCTGCAGGACAAAGTCGCATATGGTCACCGCCATCATCGCCTCCACCGCCGGCACCGCCCTAGGGACGATACAGGTATCATGTCGACCCATTACCGTGAGGCTGGTCTTGGCCATCTTCTGGATATCCACCGTTTCCTGACTTCTGGCGATGGAGGCGGTCGGCTTGACAGCAACCCTGACGATTACCGGCATACCGGTGCTGATGCCACCCAGCACCCCGCCAGCGTTGTTGGTCCCGGTAACGATTTTTCCATCCTTGATGTCATAAAGGTCATTATTTTCCGAACCTTTCATGCCCGCGACGGCAAAGCCGGCACCGTACTCCACCCCTTTGACCGCCGGAATGGCGAACAGGGCTTTAGCCAGCTCACCATCAAAATTATTGAAGACCGGCTCGCCCAGTCCCGCCGGCACGTTGAGGGCAACGCCCTCGATAGTCCCGCCCAGGCTGTCTTTCTCCCGCTTTGTCTGTTCGATTAAGCGCGTCATCTTCTCAGCAGCTTCCCGGTCAGCGCACCACAGCGGGTTTTCTCTGGCTCTTTCTTTAATTTCGGTCAATGCCTGCGCGGGAGCTTTGATACCGCCAATGTCAACGGTATGGGCAAAGACATCGATGCCTAGGCGACCGATTAGCTTCCTGGCGATTGCTCCAGCCATGACGTAGGCTAAAGTTATCCTCCCCGAAAACCGGCCCCCGCCGCGGAAATCGTTAAATCCTCCGTACTTTACAAAGGCGGTATAATCGGCATGGCCGGGACGCAGGGCAAATCGATTTTTCCTGTAAACTCCGGAATCGATATCCCTGTTCCAGGTGAGCATGCAGACAGGCGCGCCGGTGGTACGTCCGTCATAGACGCCGGAGATGATTTCCACTTTGTCCGGCTCCCACCGCTCCGTGGTGCCGGTGGCGCCGGGTCGCCGCCTCTCCACCTCCTGCTGGATATCCGCTTCGCCGATGGGGAGACCGGCAGGACAGCCGTCAACCACCACTCCCATGCAGTCGCCGTGGCTCTCACCGAAGCTGGTGAGGGTGAAAATCTTGCCCAGAGTGTTATCCATTTATCTCCAGTCTTCCCCCAATGTTTCTTAGTATATCCCAGAATTGCGGAAATGTCTTCTTAACGCACTCCGCATTATTTATGATGGTGTTCCCCGCAAGTGTGCCCAGGATGCTGAAGGCCATGGCGATACGGTGGTCATCGTGGCTGTCAATGACCGCGCTCTTCAGGTTTGAGCCCGTGATGAGCATTCGGTCCTTTTCCTCGGCAACCTTCACCTCCATCCTTTCCAGCCCCTCCCGGACGGCGGAAACGCGGTTCGATTCCTTTATCCTCGCCCTATCGATGCCCTCCAGCTCGCTCGTTCCCTCGGCCACCGCCGCCAGAACAGCCAGCGTGGGCAGAAGGTCGATGCTGTCGGACAAATCAACATGCAGCGCTTTCAGCTTTGAACCTTTTACCCTGATTGCGTTTGGCGATACATTCACATCCGCGCCCATCTGGCTCAGGAATTCCAGCATAGCCCTGTCGCTCTGCAGGCTTTCCGGATTCAAATTTTCGATCTCCACTCCGTTTGAAAGAGCGCCCAGCGCCAGGAAGTAAGAAGCCGACGACCAGTCCCCTTCCACTTCATATCTTGCCGGTTGATATGTTTGTTTTACCGTATAGAAATCGTCCATCTTTTTGGAAAATTCCACCTTTACGCCGAATTTCTCCATGCAGTCGAGGGTCATCTCAACGTAGGGCTTTGATTCCAGAGGCGTGGTCAGCCTGATGTGTATCCCTTCCTCGGCAAGCGGCGAGACCAGCAGCAGCGCTGAGACGAACTGTGAGCTGACATCGCCGGGCAGCTCGGTCTCCCCACCCTTTAACCTCCCCCCGTTTACCACCACCGGTGCCACGCCGCCATTTGACGAGCAGTCCACACCCAATCGCTGCAGCGCCTTCACCAGCGATTCGACCGGCCTCTTGGCCAGCGAAGCGCCCGCCGTCAAACGACACCTCCCCGGGACTATCGAGCAGATGGCCGTCATGAACCGCAGCGTCGCTGCCGAATCGCCGCAATAGAGGTCTGCCTCCGGCTGGCGAAGCTCGCTGCCATCGATTCGCCAGAGGTCTTCCGTCCGCTCCACGCGCACACCGATATCGTCCAGCACCCTGGCGGCAGCGTCCGTATCGTCCGCGTATAAAGGGTTCAATATCTGGCTCTGCCCGTGAGCCAGCGCCGCACACATCAGGCCTCTTATCGTGTAGCTCTTGGACGGTGGAGCAATCACTTTACCTTTGATGTTACTTTTTTCAACGGTGACTTTCATACTCACTTAATCCGGCTAGTATCTGCTCGACCACCTCGGTCACTTTCAGTTCGGAAGTATCCACCGTTATATCAGCCGCGCGTTCATAGAACGGTTTTCTGAATTTCAAGAGCACTTCAATCTTTGAAGCCTTATTCTCTGCTACCAGCAGTGGCCTTTCATCTTTATCAGATAATGTCCTCTTCAAAATCACCTCGGGCGATGCCGTCAGATATACAATCACGCTGTTTTTCCTGAGCCGGTCAATGTTTATCTGGTTCAGGACAACGCCGCCGCCGCAGGCAATCACCGCGTTTTTCTTTTCCGCCACCTCTCTGGTCGCCTCAATCTCGCGCTCACGGAAAGCGATTTCCCCATCCTGCTGAAAGATTTCGGGGATGGACTTTTCCGCCCTCTTTTCAATGAGTGCATCCAGTTCAATAAATTCCCTGCCCAGCTTTTCGGCCAGCAATCTACCCACCGCCGTCTTTCCCGTTCCCATGAAACCGATGAGGGCAATGTTACTTTTCATGTGATAAAGCCTTTGCCGCTGCCTGTTTCATGATTTCAAGCGGTGCTTTCCGGCCGGTAAATTTCTCAAAGGCCAGCACGCCCTGCCAGACGAGCATATCCAGCCCGTCTATGGTCCGGGCACCGGCTGCCTTCGCCTCCCTGAGCAGCCTTGTTTCCAGGGGGTTATACACGATATCGAAAACGGTCATATCTGATTTGAGCAGTCTTGCCGGCACGGGGGTCTGGTCAACGCCGGGAACCATGCCCACGCTGGTGGTATTGACCAGAACATCGGCCCCACCAAGCGCCTTAGCCATGTTCTCCTCGCTTAATGTCATCGCTTCCAGTTTTTTATGATAGTATTGCGCAATCTGGGATGCCAGCTCTTCTGCTTTGGGAAGAGTGCGGTTCAGGATGACCAGACTGGCGCCTGCCTCGGCGAGGATAAAGGAGATTCCTTTGGCGGCACCGCCGGAGCCCAGTATGGCGATTTTCTTACCATCGGGCTCAATACCTTTCACCAGCAGTGCCTGAAGAAAGCCGGGGGCATCGGTATTGTAGCCGGCGAGCACTCCATTTTCATTGACAATGGTGTTCACCGCCCCCATTCTCTCCGCCATCGCGTCCAGTCTATCCAGTAGCGGGATTACGTCCACCTTATGCGGTAGGGTAACGTTCAGACCAACGAGGTTGAGTGCCCTGATGCCGGCTATCGCCTCCGGCAGCTCCTCCCGCCGCACGCGAAATGGAAGGTAGGCATAGTCTAGGCCAAGCGCTTCGAAGGCGGCGTTATGCATCACCGGCGACATGCTGTGCTCTATGGGGTCGCCGATTATCCCGCAGACCCTTGTTTTTCCGGTTATGGAGCTCATCCTTTCACCATTTCGTAAATTTTTCGCAGGTCGCCCGCCGTAATCTGCCCCGACGCCGCCTCTCCACCCGGTTCTATGGAAGCGTAGATGAACTCACCGCCCACCAGTGGGCAGAGAAGTCGACTCACAGAGCCAAGCGGCCCCATGGCAAACGAGATAATTCTTTCTTCAGGAAATTCCCTGATTAGCTGCAGGGTGCTCACATTGTCCTCGAATTTCCGGGCGGTTGTAACCACCTTGCAGATATCGGCACCGGCAGCCAACTGCTTCTGCACCAGCTCCTTCATCACAGCAATCGAAGGCGTTTCTTCCGTATCGTGACAGGAAATCAGGCATTTTGCCTTTTCTTTAATTCGTGTCACAACATCAGCGAGGTTTTCCGTGCTGAGCTCAATATCGATTATCCCCGCACCCAGTTTCAGAGCGCGGAGCAACTCGGCGAGCCTTTCTTCCTCACTACCCTGCCAGATTCCCCCTTCGTCCCGTTTCCGATTGCAGGCAATCCAGGGTTTCGAAAGCTGCCCGGCGAACTCCTTCCATTCGGGGCCAATCAGGTCTATTCGCATCTCGTATAAATCAACCAGCGGCTCAACACGTTTGATAGCTTCAAGGTCACTATTCACTATGGAGGCGCAGATTTTAGGTCGTGTCATTCTGAGTTAATACCTCTTCGACTAAATTTGGAGAAACGTCATCGGCAACCACCGCATTTCCGATTGATTTCAGCAGTACGAACCTGGCTTTTCCCTCACGCACTTTCTTGTCATGCTGCATCGCCTGTATTATTTCCTCAACCCCGAGGTCGGGAATCTTCGTGGGCAGGCCGGCCTGCTCTATTAATCCCAGTAGTCTTCTCACTTCGTTATCTCCAAGCATTCCGCGCTTATTGGAGATTCGGGCAGCTGCCACCATTCCGATGGCCACCGCTTTGCCGTGCTTTATTTTGAAATCGGAGACCGATTCAACCGCATGTCCGATGGTATGGCCGTAATTCAAAATATGCCTCAAGCCCATGTCCAACTCGTCCTCCGCCACCACCTCCGCTTTGATTTTCACCGACTGATATACAGTCTCCTCCAGAATATCCTCATCAAGTGATTTTATCTTTTCCATATTCTCCTCCAGAAAGGAAAAGAACCGACCATCCCGTATGGTCGCGCTTTTAATAACCTCGGCCAGCCCATTGACCAGTTCTTCATCAGGCAGAGATTTCAAGGTACTGGTATCGGTGATGACCATTTCCGGCTGGTAGAAGGCACCTATCATGTTCTTCAATTGACCGTGGTCCACCGCCACCTTCCCGCCAACACTGCTGTCTACCTGGGCAAGCAGCGTGGTCGGCAGCTGCACCAGCGGCACCCCCCTCTGATAGGTGGCCGCCACAAACCCCGCCAGGTCACCGATTACGCCTCCTCCCAGCGCCAGAATTGGCGTCGTCCTCTCGGCACGAACCGCGGTCAGTTGCTCGTATAGCAGGCCAGCGTTTTCCAGCGACTTCTGCTCTTCACCGGGGGGCAACTCAAGGGTGCTGACCCCGAACCCATCATCTTCCAGAGCCAGGCTCAGTGTGCGACCATACAGTCTGTTCACGGTGGAGTCAGTGATAACCACCAGCCGGTCGGCAAATCCGCGTCCCTTCAGATAGCGGCCCGTTTGAGACAGCAGTCCAGACCCGATAAATACCGGGTAGCTTTTACTGCCCAGCGCTACGCTAATCTCTCTCATCCACTAACCGCCTTTACTTCGTGCCTGGGGGCAACCAGTTCGTGGATTTTCTGGCAGGCGCCGATAACCTCTTTCAACTCATCCGGCGTTATCATCTGCATACCGTCAACCAGCGCCTCCGACGGGTCATAGTGTGTCTCTATCATCAGGCCGCTCGCCCCGGCGGCAACTGCCGCGCAGCTCATATTGAAAATAAGGTCGCGCCGCCCGGTGGCATGGCTGGGGTCGGCAACCACCGGCAGGTAGGTCTCCTTCTGAATTGCCGGAATCGCCGAGAGGTCAAAGGTATAGCGGGTGTAGTTTTTTCCCTTTCCCACGGGCAATATGCCGCGCTCACACAGAATAATATCCTTGTTGCCCTCCGCCGCCATGTATTCGGCGAAAGACAGAAACTCATCAACGCCGGCACCGAAGTGGCGCTTGAACAGGACCGGTTTCCCGGCTCTGGCCACGCTGGCAAGCAGGTCCTGGCTGTACATATTGCGGGCACCAATCTGTATTATATCAGCGTAGCTGGCCACCAGGTCAATCTGTGCCTCCCCCCTTACTTCCGTTACCACCGGCATCTCAAAGCGCTGCCCGGCTTCATGCAACCACCGCAACGCTTCCTCCGCTTCATCATGGCCGTTGGCCCCCAGTCCCTGGAAAGAATGGACGGAACTCCTGGGCTTGAATATGCCACCCCGCAGTATATGAGCGCCGGCTTTCTTCACCTCCTCGGCGATGCGGAAGAGCTGCGACCGGCTTTCAATGGTGCACGGCCCGGCAATAATTACCAGAGCATCGCCACCGATGGCCACGTTACCCACCTGTATCGGCCGACGGTCTATCCCTTCATCAAATTGCTTGCCGTACTCCCGGCTGATAAGCTTGTATGGCGATTCCACCGGGATAGCCTCCTTCACACCGGGAAGGGTGGCAAAGTGGGAAAAGTCCACCTTTCTCTCATCGCCGACCAGGCCGATTACCGTCCGGAACTCCCCCTGCGAGACATCGGCCTTAAGGCCAAATTTTTTAATCTCCTTCACCACGTGGGCGATTTCCTCTTTACTAGCTTCCGATTTCATGATTATCATCTTCCTTCTCCTCAGTTTGTCAATGACGGGCAAATAAAAAAGCCCTTCCGGGGAGGGCTCTTCTGATTGCTTTATTTCTTATCTTCTTTAGCTTTTGGCTGTGTTTAGCTCATACAAACAAGGCCCTCCCCAGCGCTTGAGCGCCAGAAAAAGTAATAAAAATAATAATAGGCGTAAAACTTGTGCTTATTCATCTCGACCAAAATTTTTTCGCTTTTATTTATGTCAAACATAGCACACCCGAAAGGCTTTGTCAATATGCACCTGTACAATTACCGCAGCTATGCTATAATTTTAAGTACCAAAGGTAGGGGAGGCCCGAATTCTGGAAGGAATCGAAGTAGCCCGAAGGGCAGTGGATGTGGCCGGTGACAAGCAGGCCGGTGATATCGTGCTGCTCGATACCCGCAAGGTATGCAGCTTTGCCGATTACTTTGTTATCTGCACCGGAGAGAGCGAACGGCAGATAAGGGCTATTTTTGAAGACGTGGAACACAGCCTGAAAAAGGACGGGGTCCTTCCCATCCACCACGAAGGCACGGTAGACTCAGGCTGGCTCCTGCTGGACTACGGCGACGTAATCGTGCACATATTCTCCACAGCGGAGCGGGAATTCTACCAGCTTGACCGACTCTGGGGCCAGGCCGACCTGGTGCTCAGAATCCACTAATATTGCCCGGTGTTTCTAAGCGGCAACGATTTCATCCTCAGAGAAGAACA
>Ga0180009_10006686_pt1 | contig 12012 bp, 8 predicted proteins | sample OS_PC_MetaG_FD_123537 | JGI IMG/M metagenome (GOLD analysis project Ga0180009, IMG submission 123537) | Groundwater microbial communities from the Aspo Hard Rock Laboratory (HRL) deep subsurface site, Sweden - OS_PC_MetaG | ecosystem: Environmental > Aquatic > Deep subsurface > Groundwater...
CGGCCGGGAGCTGGCGCCGGCCCCAGCGTTGCCTGTGATTGCCGGCGACGCCGGGGCGATGCTCGTGCAGCGCTGGGTCCCACGTTCGGTGACGATCACGCGGGACACGGGCTATCCCGGATGGGACGGTGAGCCTGTGGACTACGACTGGACACAGTGGTGCCTTGCGCCGTCCGGCGCACAGCCCTGAGCGCCCGACGGGCCGGCGTGCGAGAGGATGAAAAACCGACAGCGCCGGTGACCGCGTCCAATCAAACCGCAACGGTTCATTCCCCGTGGAGCCCCGAGATGTCCCTTGCTAGGTATGTGCCCACTGCACATCGCCACTGCTCCTCAGTGAGCGACGAGCCTCGGCGAAGAATCTGCAAAGCGCAACGGCGCGGGTTTACGTCCCAACGCCGGCCAGCGCGAGCATCACCACGAGAAAGAACAGACAACTTCTGCGCATTGACCTCTCCCGGCTGACCCCCCCCCCCCACACGGTCATGCACCGGGGCTGACCTAGACGCAACCACCCGGAATGCCCCCAAGACCAGCGGCTTGTGCTGGTCCGGCTGAAGTTCAGCCCAGACCGCTACGTGGACGAGCTCATCGCAGCCTACAACTGCTTCACTACGCCTGGCCCTCTGGTGCTGGGGACTGTTGGTCAGACGAGCAGGGAGAAGGATACAGAGGTCCGACTCAGACTTGATCCATGAGAATGTCTAGAATCCGGATACGGTCACCGGAACGTCACTGTTGGAGTTTGTGCCATCCCCGCGCTCACCGAAATAGCTGCTGCCCCAGCAGGCCAGACCACCGCTTGCGAGCACCGCGCAGCTTTGGCCATCACCACCGCTGATGTCGGTGGCCGTTGAGACCCCCGTGACGGTAACCGGTACGTTGCTTTCGACGATGGTACCGTTTCCGAGCTGCCCTTCGCCGTTGTCGCCCCAACAAATGGCAGCACCGCCTGCGCGGATTGCGCAGGTGTGGTCGTAGCCAGCATCTACGGCTATCGCGTCTGCGACTCCCAGAACGCTCACCGCCACGGTACGTTCGGTCCACGTGCCATCGACCAACTGTCCCCAGTAGTTCCGACCCCAACAAAGCACACTGCCGGTTGTGAGAACCACGCAGGTGTGGCCGCCGCCCACCGCGATGTCGACGGCGTTGGAAACGCCCAAGACGGTGACCGGGGTGTTGCTAGAGTTGTGGGTGCCATCGCCCAGCTGACCGTCGCTGTTCCAGCCCCAACAGGCGACGGAACCGCCCGTGAGCAGGGCGCACGTGTGCACATCATACGCCGCCAGGGCCAGCGCACCGGGGAGACCAGATACAGTGACCGGTACATTGCTGTCATTGTTCGTGCCGTCGCCCAACTGACCTCCGTAGTTCCATCCCCAACAGGCGGCTGAGCCGCCACCGAACAGGGCGCAAGTATAAGTGTTGGCTGCGACTACCGTGGTGGTGTTGGACAGGCCAACCACCGTCACAGGCAAGATGCTGTTGTTGTTCGTGGAGTCTCCGAGCTGACCGCCGTCGTTGTGACCCCAGCAGAGTGTCGATCCGGAGACGACAGCGCAGGAGTGATCCACCCCGGCGCTGATTGTTGTCGCTCCGGAGAGCGTCGATACGGGCACCGGAACGTTGCTATTATTGTTGGTTCCATCTCCGAGCTCACCAAAAGAGTTGTCCCCGAAACACACCGCGCCCGAGCTCGCGAGGAGCGCGCAGGTGTGTGTGCTTCCTGCTGAGACGGCGGTGGCCGCACAATCCGATGCACATATCGGTGCGGTTTCGTTCGGCGAGCACACGCCGTCGCCGCACTGAAAGCAGCCGCTGGTATCGAATGCCAGGCAGTTCCCTGCGCACGTCAGTGTCCCGCCGTCAAAGCCCTGAAGCGCGCAAGTCTGGCCGCTGAGATTGTTACCGTCACATTGCTCGCCGGTGTCGATCAGACCATTGCCACATCCGGTCAATGGTACACACGGGCTCTCGTCGAACTGGCAGGTGGACGAGCACGAAAGGGCGCCCGAGGCGTAGCCCCGACTCACGCAGGTCTGACCGCCCAGGTTGGCTCCATCGCACTGCTCCCCAGCATCAATGTTGCCGTTGCCGCACGTGGGCGCCGAGGCGCCCAGTTCCACGTCCCAAGCCACACCGCTGTCCCCGTCACGCTCTGAGACCAGCACCACGTCACAGACCGGCTCGGCTCCGCGGTGCGACCATGCCGGTCACTCACTCGGACGGTGTCGGTTACGCAGCCCGGCGAGGGCGGCTACCGGCTCGGATGGCGGCGGTTACGCAGTCCGGCGAGGGCGGCTACCGGCTCGGATGGCGGCGGTTACGAACCGGGGGATTGCGCTCCCGCGGTCACCGCGCCCGGATACCGACTCTGACGCGGTCAGCCCGACCACCACGCCGGTGCCCTCCCCTTCCACCCTGGACCAGCGCAACCAGGCCGAGCAGGACATGTGGAACTGGTATCTCGACTGGGCCAAGATCGCCCGTACCGTGGTGCGCAACAAGAGCCACCGGATCCGCCGGGGTGTCAGCCAACCGACCCAGGGCGAGCCCAACGTCGAGCTGCCCGCAGAAGACCTCACAGTGGTACCGACGCCCGCCCCCGCGCCGACGCCCGGCCCCGCGCCGACGCCCGCCATCTAGGAGGCGTTCGGGTCGCAAACCGCACCTCGAGTCGTGGCCAACGCTCGACCACCTTCGCGTCCCCTCCCCGCCCTCGCCCCCGCCCCCGGCTCCGGCGCGCCTCGGACCACACGACGCCTGCCGCATGAACTGTCAAATCGCCTTCTGCGGCGACGGCGTGCGGGACGCCGGGGAGTCCTGCGACGGCAGAACCCCCCCCCACGTACAGCACGTTGCCACCCATGACGGGCGGGAAGAACCATGGCAGTGAGCGGCGTTTTGCCATTGCAACGCCAGGACGTAGGGCGGTGGAGGGGAAACATCCCAGCCGCTTCTCTTGAGCTCCGCAATTGACTTCCGGCGAAGCACCCGACCTGTGTGCGGGTGACGGATCATCTGGCAAAAGGCATGAAAAGCAGGAAAGGCATCATCCCGCCTTCCGCGTCTGGACCTGCGCTGCACGCGGAGCTCAGGACCGTGGCTCGGTGTGCGCTCCACGTCGACGGATCAGGACCCACGCGAAGAAAGCCCACACCAGCCACAAGAGCACGTTGGTGGGTCTCCTGGCGGCACTGTCGCAGCTGCAGCCGCGATCGGCTGGCGCGACGTAATCGGGGGAGGGAGCATCGTCCGTGGGTTCGGTGAGCTGAGGCGGGTCGCTGGTGCCGGGGCAGAGCGACGTTACGTGCAGGGTCGTGGGGTAGGCGGTCGGGTCCTCTCCTTCGATCGGGTAGCTGTCGCCCGGACCTCCCTCGCCGGCCCAGGCGAAGGCAAACACCACGCAGCCCGAGTTCGGCATGGTCACCCAGCGGTTGTCCTCGCCCCATCCGGCCGCTTCCAGGACCAGGGTTTCGCCGCGGAGGCGCCCCTGCCGGTCCACCTCGGAGACGACGTACTCACGAGTGAGGCCCTGAAACTCAATGGAAGGCGACCAGCCGAGCAACAGGCGCTCGCTGTTCTCTCCGGCGGTGTCGAAATAGGTCAGGTTGGCTGAGCCGAATCTTGGCACGCTCCCATCGTTGGCCGTCGGGACGAGGAGCCAATTCCAATCGTACCCGGTTTCCTCCGCGAAGGTGTTGCCGTCCACAGGCAGACCGATGAGCCCCATGGATCGCGCTTCGTTGAGTCGGATTTCGTCGGATTCGCTGCCATCGGGGCCCAAGGCCAGAGCGAGCCATCCATCCTCGCCGAGACTGGCGAGGGCGGCACTGCCACCGGGCAGATTCCACGAGCTTTGCGGTGCCTCGAAGCTCAGCAACTCTTCGCCTTCATGGTACCCCGGGGCCCCTTCGACGCCCAGATACGAGGTGCCCGGGACGGTGGTCCACTTGACGCCGAGGCAACGACCGCTGGGGTACTGTTCCCGGTCGTCGCACAGGTCGTTCGTACAGAAGATGGACCAGTAGTCGTGGGCCCTGTTGTAGGCCAAACGGTTGACCGTGGTGTGTCCGCCGCCGCAGGCCCATTCGTCGGTCAACCTCACGTAGGCGACGTCAGGGGTCCTCCGGACCGCAAAGTGCTTGAGCCCTTCATGGTCACATCCGTTGTTCGTGACCTTGAGGGCCAAAAAGTAGGTGTCACCGTCCTGGTTCAGCGAGAGCTCATGATGTCCGTAGTTCCAGCCACCCACGGCGTGATTGACGTGGATGATTCGGTCCGGGGTGCTGGTCACCTGTCCTCCGGTGTACTCGAAAATATACAGAGGACTTCCAGTGGGGCAGTAGTGGCCGATGGGATAGCAGCTGGCAATATCGCCGGGATCACAATCCTCGGAGCGGACCGTTTCCAGTAGGTCGACGGCGCCAGGCAGAAGCTCCGACTCGGGATAGCCCTTGCACAGCACCGCGATGACGCTCCCATCGTCGTTCGTCGTCAGGCCGTATACGGCTTCGCACCTGTCCTGGTAGTCGACCTGAGCCTCCTGGGTGAATTCGCCGGTTTCGGACACGCTGAAGGTCGACACGTTGCCATATTGGACCCAGCCGGTCTGTTCCTCGGGCACGCTCGCGTCGACCGACATCCAGGACAGCAGGAAGGTGTCCTGGAAACTGGCGGAGTACATGTGTCGGGGGCCATTGCGGCACGTCTGGCCACAGAGTCCGCTGATCCTCTGCGTCCAGCGCTTGGTGGGAGCGATCGGCCGTTGAACGTCGAAGCCTTGGGTGTGCTGTACGATGTTGGCTTGCGCAGCGGCCTCCGGAACATGGGCGGTCAGCACGAGCAGGCAGCAGGCGGCCAGGGTCGCTGTCGCCGTCAAGGTTGTCGTCTGGCCATACCTGGATGAGCTTTGCATAGGCAAAATTGTAACATAGCTTCGGGAGCTCGCGGAGGAGCTTGCTCAAAAACGGGAGGGGGAACAAGGTGCGGTGCAGCAGGCTGAATCCGCGGCCCCTGGGTCAGGCCGCCCTGCCTCTGGGTCGCGAAAGGCCGTGTGACGCCAGGATCCTGCGCGATCATCACGACAGCGCGTGAGATATACTGTCTAGTTGAGCTTCTGCTCGTTGATCCAGGTCTCGAGGGTGTGCCACCCGACCTCGGGGTACCTGCGGCGCAGGCCTTCGATGTCGACGGAATAACCGGTGTCGATGAACCACTGGTACATGGTGGCCATGTCCTCGCTCATGGCACGGATGTGCTCCATGGGCACCTGGTAGTAGCCGACCTCCTTGCCGAGGGCTTTGCTCAGCAGCTGGGCCTCGGCCGAGCCCGACGAAGTGTCCGACGCGATGTCGATGCGCTTGCCCTCGAACTCGGCCCGGCGCTCGATGGCCAGGGCGGCAAAGTTGCCGATATCGGCCACGGCGACCTGCTGCAGGGTGGTCTCGGTGGGCAGCGGGGTGGCGTAGGTGCCGCTGTCCAGCGCCTCTTTGGTCTGCGGGAAGTAGATGTTCTCCATGAAGTACACCGGCGCAATGATCGTGTGCGGGACCCCGATGCTCTTGATGTGCTGCTCCACGCGGAACTTGCTCTCGAAGTGGGGGATGCCGGTCTGCTTGTCGGCGCCCGCCACTGACGAGTACACGAGGAAAACGCCCTCGGCCTTCACCGCGTCAGCGATGGCGATGCCCTGGGCGACCTCGGCTTCAATCCCGGCCTCGAATGAGGTGCCCATGGCAAAGACCGCATCGGTGCCGTGCACGGCCTTGTGGAGGGACTTCGGATCGTCGAAGTTTCCATGGAGAATTTCAAATCCGCGGGCGGCCAACGCCTTGGCGGTCTCAGACTGCGTGTTCCGTGTAAGCCCCCGTACTTTAAAACCTTTAGCCAGGAGTGCCTCCGCCGCTGCGCCCCCCTGCTTGCCCGTGATCCCGGTCACCAGAACGGTAGTTTTCTCTGACATGACATCCTCCCTTGGTTACGCAGTCCCAACCGGCCAGACCACGGATATGTTGCGCGAGGCCTTGCCTCACCAAAGAGGACAATGTGGGTCCGAAAGGCCGACCGTCAAGAGCCGCCGGACTTCGTGAGGTACGACGCTGCCCGTCAGGCGCGTGCACCGGGCCTGTTTCCTACTCCCAGGCCGTCGGCGTCTCGCGGGCGGAGCACGCCACCGGTGAGCAGCACCGCGCCGACAAAAGGGTCGTCCAGCAGGTCGAGGTGGCCGTCGAGGTCGGCGTAGGCGACGTTCGGGCGGGCGAGCGCGAAGTGGAGCCCGGCGGCGATGGCCAGGGCCGACTCGTCCATGCACCCGACCATCACGTCCAGCCGGGCCGAACGGGCCACTGCGTTGACTTGAAGGGCCTCGGCAATGCCGCCGACCTTCATCAGCTTCACGTTCACCATGTCCGCAACCTCACGGCGGGCGATGCGGAAGGCGTCCCGCAGTCCCATGAGGCTTTCGTCGGCCATAACCGGAATGGAGACCGCGTCGGTGACCCGGCGGAGCTGGTCGAGCTCCGAGCGTGGCGTGGGCTGTTCGAGCAGCTCCACGTTGGCCTCGCTGACCCCGTCGACGAACCTCAGGGCCTCCTCCACGGTGTACCCCTGGTTGGCATCGAACCGGATCGCCACGTGGGCGCCGACCCTCTCGCGGACCCGCACCACGCGCTCAATGTCCGTCTCCACGTTCCGCCCGCCCTTGAGCTTTAGGGCGACGAAGCCCCGGGAGACGAGCTCGCGTGCCCGCCTCAGGGTCTCGTCCACGGGCAGGATGCCGATGGTAACGGACGTGATAATCTCGGTGCGGAACCCTCCGAAGAGGCGATACAGCGGCATGCGGGCGGCCCGGCCCAGCAGGTCGTGTAGCGCCATGTCCAGCGCGGCCACGGCCGACGGATTCGTGGGCAGGAGCGGGCGAACGCGCTCCAGGATCGGCGCCGCGCGCAGTGGATCCTGGCCCAGGGCCGCCTGGGCGAAGGGACCCTCGAGACAGATGAGCACGCTGGCGGGGCTCTCGCCGGTGACTGCGTGATCCGGCGCCGCGCACCCCAGCCCCGTGGGTCCGAGATTCGTGTGCAGGCGCAAAAATACATTCGTGACCCGCTCCACAGATTCGTAGGCGATGGTGTAGGGGTCCCTCAGCAGCATCGACTGGGACCAGGTTTCGAGGCGCGTGATTATCATGGGCGAGTCGTGAGGGTCGCTCAGTAGCGCCGCTCGTGCAGATCTCCGAGACTGGCCGCCTGTAGGTCCCTGACCAACCCCAGCAGGTTGGCCACGATGACGTGCCACATTTTGCGACCCTTCTCCGCAGTAGCGACCGTGGGATCACCAAGCACGCCGGTCTCCGAGAGCCGATCAGTGTGGGCGTACCAGTCCACGCTTTTGTTAGAGCTGAAATTGAGAAACTCGCTCAGGAAACGGGGCACGTGGCGCTCGGCGAGCTCCATCTTGACCCGCTCGGGCCGCAGGGCTAGGGCCAGGCTCGTCTCGATCTCCCCGGCGTGCACGTCGTTCGGTGTCTCGGCCATGGCCTCCACCTCCACGTCGCTGGTCTCGCCCGTTTCCACGCAGGTGAAGATGCGCGCGTCGCGGTTGATACGCTGGGCCGCGAAGTGCAGCGCCGGATCGTTGCCGCCGTGACCATTAACGATGACCAGCTTGGTGATCCCCTGACGCGCGGCCGCCATGCCGACCTCGTAGGTGATCGCCGCCAGGGTCTCGGGCGAGATGCTCACGGTGCCGGGGAACCCCTCGTGGTGATAACTTACGCCGTAAGGGATCGTGGGGAGCACGATGGGACGCGGGGGCGGACAGGCCGCGGCCACCTCGTGACACTGGTAGCGGACGTGATAGGCGTCGGTGTCCACGGTGAGATGTGGACCGTGCTGCTCGAGTGAGCCCACGGGCAGCAGGGCGAGGTCGCTTTCCTGAAAGCGCTGCGCCGCCTCGGGAGAGGTCATCTCCGCAAGACGATAGGTCTCCGGTTTCGCCCTGCGTTCGGGATGGGCGCTCTGGCCGTTGCCTTCATAGCGGTAGGGCGGCAGCAGCCAGTCGTCTCCCAGGGCGTCGATCTCGCGCCACGCCCGTCCCTGGCGCAAGACGGCGCCGTCGGCGTGCTGAAGATAGATGCGGTAGAGCGCCTCGCGCAGATCGGCGGGGGTTGCATCCACGGGGCTTCGCTCCGGGTGGAAGCGCAGCTTCATCACCTCGGGGCGACGGCGGGCCCGGTCGAGGCCCGGGGTGCCTGCGGCCAGGGCGCCGCGCTCGAGCAGCAACGCCAGCAGGTGCTCCACGCCGGCGGACTCCTGGTGGATGCCCTTGGCGGCCATGGCGCGGAGCGCCTGCGGAAGCTGGTCCTCGTGGTATCCGCATGCGGTCGGATCCGCGCCGAAGGCGACGAGCATGCTGATGATGCGGCGACATTTTTCGCACTTGCCGCAGGGCAGGACCCGACCGTCTACCAGGTGGGCCGAGTGACAGGACATCTGGTCGGTGTGCAGCTCCGGATATCGCTGTACGAGCAGGCGTTGAATCAGGGGCTCCGAGAGGGGGCGCAGGATCGAGAACTGCGAGACCCCCCACCCCTTCCGGCCGAAATACCGGGTCATGGCCTCGTCGAACCAGCGACTCTGATCATAGAGCCCGCCATTGTGAGTGATGCCCCGGGTCCGCCGCCGGAGCGTGGTGTCGTGCTCGTCGCCGATGACCAGGCGGCCGATGGCTCGAGCGCGCATGAGCGGCAGGGCCCCGAACAAAAAGACCGCCACGGTCCACAGCCGAATGGGGTAGATGTCGGCGCGAATGGAGGCGAAGTCACTGCGAATGAATGGCAGCCGGCGCAGCATCCACGTAAAGACCCGGTCCGCGTTCGTCCAGACCCGCGCCGTGTGGTCTACGCGCTCATGAAAAGACCGGTAGGCGTTGATTGCGGTGTACCAGTGGCGGCCCGCCTCGTTGACGAAAATGGGGTGCACCTCGCGACCGATTTCGGTCAGGAGCCCGTGGGTGAGTAGGCTGTCTTTGCCCCCACTGGACAGCACCGCGTGTCGGGTCCGATCGCCTGCCCACGGGACGCATTCGCCCAGATCCGGGGGGACCTCCGGGGAGAAGATCAGCTCGGCCTGTAAGAAGTCCCGCTGGGTCGGAGCCTCCAGGTGCTGGAATTCGGGCTTGAGGAACGGATTTGGCTCCAGGAATTTGTTGACCAGGATCTCCCGCGCCGTGTTTCTGGCCATCTCCCGCAGAAAACGGCGGTCGTGGGCTTCAAAGGGCCCGTGAAAAACGATCCGCCGAAAAAAGAGCCCATAGTTCAGCGCGACCTGGGCGCCGATCATGGCCGCGAGATTCAGGTGCAGCGGATCGTCGGGGTTGAAGACCGGCTCCTCATAGCGGTAGATCAGCTCGGTGTGGTCCCGGGCTCCGGCGTTTGTCACCGCGTAGCTCACCAGGAGGCGATCCGGCTCGAGGATCACCGGTCCCACGTCCAGCTGGTCGAGCAGTCGTAGCTGCTTGAATGTCGTTCGACGGGTTGCCATCAGGCCGTCTCACGATGCGACAAGTGAGGGCGCAGCGCCTCGACCACCGCACCCAGCCCGTCCCGGAAGGGATCCACCACCGGGATGGAGAAGCGCTCGGCGAGGCTCTGGCTGATTAGCTGGGCCTCGCTACGTTCCAGCCCCGCGGCGTTGATGGTGATGGCCGCGACCGGTCTGTCGGCCACCAGCTCGAGGGCGGCGATCTGCCGCGACAGGGGGTGCACGGGATGTCCCGGGAATCCGTCGTAGCACACGCGTGCGGGGGCGTGCTGCAGCACGATGGCCGCGGGACGGGCGGCGGCGAGAATCTCAAACCCGCCCGGGTAGGCCGGATGCAGCAGGCTGCCCTGCCCCTCGACGATGATTACGTCGGGATGCTCCTCGCTCCAGGCCTGGTGAACGACATGCTCGATCTCACCGGCCACGAAGTCGTTGATCAGCGAGTCGAGGATGAGGCAGTGACGTGCGCCTTGCAGCCAGGCGGTCTGACCCGTACCCACGAACGCGGCGCGGTGACCCGCACTACCGAGCGCGTCGATCAGCATCCACGCCGTGGTGCGCTTCCCCACCGCGGAGTCTGTGCCCAGCACGGCGATGCGTGGGCAGCCCACCTCCTCGATCTTGCCCTCGAAAAAGTGAAGTTGGTCCGAGGGCGGGGGCTTGCGAATGTCCCGGATGCGCGCGCCGCTTTTCGTGGCCAGCGCCACCAGCGCCGGGTCCTCGCTCAACAAGTCGTGCAGGCCACAGTCCACGTTGAGCCCGAGCTCCAAGGCCCGGGCCACCTGCGTGCGATGGATCGCGTCGAGGCGCCCCCCGTCCGGCGCCAGCCCCACCACGAGCTGTTGCAAGGGGGCGTCAGCCGCGCGCGCGCGATCCACCGCTTCATCAACGCTCGCGACGATGGGCAGCCCCGTGGCCTTGCCATCAAGCAGCTCGCCGGCATCAAGCCCGGCCTGTTGGCTGTCGACCAGAAAGTCCACCTGATATCGCTCCGACCGGCGCACCAGGCCGTGGGCGGTTTTGCCGTTTGTGGTGCCAAAGGCACCCTCGCAGTACACCACCGTCCGCGGACGTTTCTTGTCGTTCATGACAGCCTCGCCGTGAGCACGGCGACGTAGCGGTCACCGGGCAGAGGGCTGAGCTTGTGGCGCGTGAGCAGGGCGTGTAGCCCGGCCGTGGAGGCGGGAAGCACACTGATCCCTTCCTGCTCGCGCAGCTGGCGCGCCAGCGCGCGCATGGCCCGATCACTGGCATGGGCCGCCCAGCCCTTCGTGAGGTGAATGGCATCGAGGGCCTGTTGCCCGTCGATGGAATGCCAGTTGATCAGCGGCTCGTTGACGCTGTTCTCGTGGATACGCCGGGGCTGGAGATCGTCGCACCGCTCGGATTTGTTCAGATACGACCGCACAATGGGGTTCTGATTTGGGGAGGAGCCAGCCACCATCCGCGGAAAGCGAGAAATTTTTCCCCGACGGTGCAGTCCCAGAAATCCCCGGTAGATCCCGCTAAGGGTCGTGCCGTTTGACACCGACACGGCCACCGCCGCCGGCGAGTCCCTCAGCTCGTCGTAGATCTCGTAGGCGATCTCTCCATAAGCTCGGAGCTGGATCGGTGTGTTCTCCCCGCCGGGGTTGGCGTCGTATATTTCGTGGCGCTGCGCGTGGGCCTGCGAGGCCTTCACCACGGTTTCATAGTCGCCCTCGGCGATGGTGACCTCCGCGGTGAGCTCCTCGAGCTCGCGGACACGTTTGGTGTGGTACCCGCGGGGGATGAACACCTGGCACCGCAACCCGGCAATGGACGCCGCGAAGGCGAGGGCCGCGCCGTAGTTGCCGCAGCTCGCGACGGTGACGTCTTCAAACCCGCGGCGCAAGGCATCGCGAACCTGGGCAAAGGCGATGCGGTCCTTCTGTGTGCCGGTGGGGTTGGCTCCCTCGAACTTCAGATAGATTTGCCGGAGGCCGTGGAGCCGTTCCAGATTGCGCGCCCTTAGCAGCGGCGTATCACCGACCTCGGTTTCCAGGATGTCCTCGAACGCTTCCAAGCGCACGAAGAGCGGGCGAGCAGCGTCCGCGGCGATGGACCGCTGGGCCTCGAGCTCGGCCGATAGGGATTTCGTGCCAGACACGTCGAACAGTGGAGCGGACGAGTCGGGTTCTGAATCGAGGGGATCGTCGGATTTATGGTCCATCTTGTTCTCCCTGGTCAAGCCGGTCTCGCTATGCACTCTCTGTGCCAGCGGCGTGAATCTCCAGGCGGTCCTCGATCCTGCGTATCTGACGCGCTGGTCCCGAAGCGCCGACGGGGTGCCGTGGCGGAATCGACAGAACGCCCCGGGGCGAAATGCCGCGGCGGGGCACAACGCCCCACTCCTCCGCCCCGCGAAATGGTCCGGCTTTTGACCTTCGCCCTGAATATCTCCCGGGGCGCGGCCGCGGCGACACCTGGCATGTGCATTGCAGAAACA
>Ga0180009_10006687_pt1 | contig 12012 bp, 10 predicted proteins | sample OS_PC_MetaG_FD_123537 | JGI IMG/M metagenome (GOLD analysis project Ga0180009, IMG submission 123537) | Groundwater microbial communities from the Aspo Hard Rock Laboratory (HRL) deep subsurface site, Sweden - OS_PC_MetaG | ecosystem: Environmental > Aquatic > Deep subsurface > Groundwater...
GGACTCGAGTGGGCCTACTTCAACGTCGAGGGAGGATATGAATACCTCGGCCTCGAAACCCTCAAGAGCGACGGCCTGACGTACGCCGGCACCGTCAGCTCGAGCGCCGGTGGACCCATGATCGGGGCGGGCGCAGGTATCCGGCTCATCTTCATCACCATCGGGGGACGTGCCCGCCTCGGCATGTTCGACCAGTGGAACGTCGCCACCATCAACGCCGAGCTCGGCATTCACATCCCCATCGGCGACGTGGAGCCCTACTTCACCTTCGGTGGTGGCTACGCGTTCCTGGGATCGATGGACGCCGGCAACTGGGGCGGCGACGTCTCCATCCGCGGCTGGGACGCGCGCGCCGGCTTCGGCCTCGACTACTACGTCACCCCCTCGTTCTCCATCGGCGGCAACCTTACCGGCGAAGCCCTCTTCCTGTCCCGTCCGGGCGTGGATCTGTCCGCCGCGGCCACCGGAACCGGCTCCACGACGGATCCCCAGCTGGACGCCGCCTCCCAGAAGGTGGCGGAAGCCGACGGTTCGAGCATCGGCGCGGCGTTCACCGGATCGGCCGTACTCGGACTCCACTTCTGATTCGCTTGCCCGCGCGCTCGGGTTCCCGTACCTGGTTGCCATGATGGCTTGGCTGCCAGGCGTCCTCGTTTGGCTCGCGCTCTGCGCGGCGCCAAGCGCGCTTTGGCTGCGATTCATCTGGCGTGTACCGCCCGAACGGGACCCCGCCGTCGCCGTTTGGGGAACCGCATTGTTCGGCCTTGCGGTCGGGGTCGCCGCCGCTTTCCTGCATCTGTTCGTGATCAACATCACCGGCCTCGCAGAGCCCGTCGCTACCTTCGGCGCTCCCGTCGGCTTGCTCTTCATGCTCGCGTTCTCCGCGCCTCTCGCGGAAGGAGCCAAGGTCGCCGCCGCCTGGCCCGCCTTCCGCTCCAGTCACTTCGACGAGGAGTTCGACGGCATCCTGTACGCCACCGCCGCGGCCACGGGATTCGCCGTTGGACAATCCGCGGTCATCTTGATGTCTGTACCGACCACCATCGACGGCGTGATGCGCGCAGTGTTGATGGTGATTGCCCACCCGCTGATGTCGCCCATCTGGGGCTACTCCCTCGGACGCGTGCGACGTTCTCGTACGCCGACGGGGCGATTCGTGGCGTCGTGGCTCACCGTTACGTTGGTACATGGACTGCTGCTGCACCTGACGCGGGCGACTTCCTTGCTCGCGCTGATGGCGGCGTTCCCCGTGCTCCTGGGCTTGGCGTTCTTGACCTGGTGGGGCGCGCGCGATCTGCTGGCCCGCTTCGGCCGCACGGTTCGCATGTCCGCTCGGACCGTGTTGCCTTCGTTGCCGCCCCCTTCGCTGAGCGCGGTTCGACATGCCCTTCGGCGATCCGAGAGTCCCATCCTCGTGCACTGGATCCTTCTGGGTGCGCTGACCACCACGGGCGTGATGCTGTCCATGGTCGCGCTCGCGGTCTGGACCGGACACCAGGTGGGTTTGGACTTCTCCGCCATCGAGCGGGAGAGCACGTCGACCGCTGCGATCGCGCCCCTGGTGCTGATCACGAGCGCCCTGCTCACCGCGTTTCCCATCTCCGGATACCTGGTCACCAAAGCCAGCGGAGCTGAAGGGGTTCTCGAACCCGCGCTGTCCGCCGCCCTGGCGATCGTCGCGGTGCTCATCATGCTGGGTCTCGCCGCGCCCGTCGCGCTGGTGTTCGCGCTCGCCTTCGCCCCCATCGCGTTCGCCCTCGCCTGCGCGGGCGGTTGGTTCGGCCTCGGCAAGTAGGGGCTAGCTGCGTTCGCCAAGAAGACGGGTGGCACGGCCAAGCAAACCTCAACACGTCTTGGAGATTCTGCTTGGCCGTGGGCTGCGAAGGGACATGACCCCTTCCGCCTTGTCGCAATGAACGCCGCGTGAAAGCATGCTCTCCATGCGTTCTTCTTCCCTTCGCGCTCTTGCCATCGCCAGCGCTCTCGCGGGCTCCGTGCTGCTCTGCCCGTCTCCCGCGTACGCTGCCGACACCTCGTCACTGACCTCCATCTCCCTGCGCCCCACCATCGAATCGATGGGCGTCGACCTCCGATTCGACGGCGATGACGACGGAGACGCGAGCCTGCAACTGGCGTTTCGCGAGGTTGGCCAGAGCAACTGGTCACCCGGCCACCGGTTGCTGCGTTCCGGCTCGGGTCGCGCGCTCAGTAGCTTGCTGTTCCTGCAGCCCAACACCGAATACGAAGTCCGCGTCACCCTCGACGACCCCGACAACGCAAGCGCCCAGGAGTTGATTCAGACCGCCCGCACGCGCCTCGACGCGCCCCCCGCGAGCACAGGTGGGCACTACTACGTCAATGCCGCGACTGGCGATGATGGCAACGGGGGCACCCAGACTTCTCCCTACGCCACCATTCAAGCGGCAACGAACGTGGCGAGCGCGGGCGACACCGTGCACGTGGCAGCAGGGGTCTATCGCGAGACCGTCACCGTGGAAGGCAGCCATGGCGGTTCCGAGAACAACCCGGTTCGATTCGTCGCCGACCCTGGCGCCATCCTCGACGGGTCCGATCCTGACCTCGAGGACGGCTCCGCGTTCACCCTCCACCAGGGCGACGTCTACTGGGCTCCCTTCACCGGCGAATGCCTCTACGCTGCGGTCAACGACGAACGCATCTACGACTACGCGTCACTCGCAGAGCTCGAGTCCGCCGCGGCCGGTATCCAAGGCGGCTTCTTCATCGATGCAAACGCGTCGCGTATCTACCTTCGTACACCGGACGGCTCGAACCCCTCCGGTCAAGAGATCCACGTCGCCCATCGCACCGTGGGCTTTCTGCTCGACACCGTGACCGACGTCGTCATCGAGGGTTTCGAGATTCGCTACTACGGCTCCGCGCAGTACAGCGGCGTCGGGGTGGACGTCCGCGACACGTCCCGCGCGTGGGTCCGCAACAACGTCATTCACCACATGAACGAGGGCGTCCGCGTGCGCCGTTCGACCGCGGCAGACAACGTGATCGAGGGCAACCAGGTGCGCGACACCAGCGTGTGGACTTGGCCTTGGGCGTCGGTCAAGGCACACACCCCGGAGGCCAGCGCGGTCAGCATCACCGGCGCAGGCGGCAACATCGTGCGACGCAATGTTCTCTCCGGCACGTTCAACGGTGTCTACGTCGGCAACTTCAGTGATTCGTCGGAAGGCATCGCGGACAACACCGACGTGTACGAGAACGAGCTGCAGCAGCATGGCGACGACGGGCTCGAACCAGAGGGCGCATGCGTCAATGTTCGCTTCTGGAACAACGCCATCCACGGGGTGCTCAACGGCATCTCCCTGGCGCCGATCGAAGTGGGACCGATGTTCGCCATTCGCACTTTGGTGGCGGACTACAAGGCCCACGCACTGAAGGTGAACAACGGCCCGACCGGTTGGATTCTCATCTATCACACGACCAGCACGCCAGGCGCCGAGCAGGACGCTCAGGCCATCGCCCCTTCGGAGCCGTTCGCAAACTTCGTGGCCCGCAACAACATCTGGACGGGACACCGCTACGTGATTGAAGGCAGCGTGACTCCGTCAGGCTTGGTCGACTTCGACTTCGACAACCTGTACACGGACACCCTCGATGGTCAGCCGCGGTTCGTGAAGTGGCTGGACGTCCGATACGCGGATCTGGCGGAGCTCAAAGCATCGAACACCATCGAGCAGAATGGGTTCGACGTCGTGCCTTCGTACGAGGACGTGGCGGCGGGGGACTACACCCCCGTGGACGGCAGCGGGTTGTTGGACGTGGGAGAGGTCATCGAGGGGGTCAACGATCAGTTCATCGCGGGAGCGGGTCCCGATCTCGGTGCCTACGAGCGAGGTGGCGTGACCCCAGGCAACGATGGAGGTCTTCCCGACGGCTCTGCGGGCAGCGGAGGCTCTGCGGGCAGCGGAGGCTCCGGGGGCAGTGGAGGCTCCGCGGGCAGCGGGGGCAGTGGCGGGACAGGCGCAGCGGGGGGTTCAGCCGGATCAGGGGCAGCCCCGGGCGTGGATGGGGGAACGGACGGCGGTACGGAGGGCGGGTTGCCGCCTACCGGGGACTATCCGGGAGAGCCCATCGACAGCGGCTGCGGCTGCCGAAGCGCGGGGGGTTCGGGAGCGGGAGGTACGCTGGTCTTGCTGGGGATTGTTGCGGGTTGGGCAGCGCGTCGGCGACGTCGATCACAAAAGTGATCGATTGGCGAAGAAGCGCGCAACGCCGAACCCAATCGCGCCATCGGTATTAGTGCGTCTCTAATGCTCCCGTGAGGGCGGTCGCCATGCCGCCCTCGCGGCTTTTTGTGCACATGAGAACAGTGGCCCAGCCAAGTCCGGGTGGAGGCCAAACAAGCATGCACGTGCCTGGAAGCGCCCGTTCCGTGGGGAATCACTGCGTTCCGCGCGTGTGTCACGGTCAAAATTTCGCGTATCACAAAGTATCACACACAAGACCTTGACAACGAATCACGAGGTGCTATTTGTATCACATCGTGACACGCAACACCGACCAGGACGACCGACCCGACGACTCCGCCGACAACGAATCGGCGACGGGTTCCGAGCCGACGAAGTCTTCGAACGAGGATTCGAAGACCCGTGCGACGTCCGCGGACGAACCTGACTCCGAGGAGCAGAGCAAGGCGCAAACGCAACGCAAGGAGCGTGTGCTGCACACCCGGGTTCCGGCGGTTCTGGAGCAAGAGCTCAAGCGTCTTGCTCAATCGCTGCGCATGCCGGTTTCGAACGTGGTTCGCGCGATCCTCGAGGATGCGGTGACCGCCGTGGACCTGGTTGGTCGCAAGGCGGAAGGCGAAATGAATCGTGTGGTCGATCGGATGGCGGAGAAGCGAGAGAAGCTCCGTGACATCGCCACCGGTCAGAAGGGCAAGACGAGCGAGCCCGTCGAGCAGGACGCGGTCAAGGAACCTGGCGCGCCGGCCAAGGAACCTGACGCGCCGGACAAGGCCGTCGCGGAGCCCCCCAAAGACGCGAAGGAGCAGCTCGAAGGGGTCCTCGGCTTCCAACCCTTGTTGTTGGCCTCGAGCACATCGTGTTCGGTCTGTGGCATCGAGTTGAAGGTGGGGTCGGAAGCATTCGTCGGTGTTCGAGACGCACCCGGCCCACGCGTGTTGATCGGACCGGAGTGTCTTCCCAAGCCCGAAGACAACCAGTAGGCCGCCCGTCCCCGGACGGTCCGAAGATCTTTCTGCGGTAGTCCGCCCGTCCCGGGCGGTCCGAGTAGCTGGCGGCACGGCACAAGGCCGCGCCCATGGAACACGCTCGCTCGAGCGAGCAGGGGATCGAAACCTAGCGGCACGCCTACGTGCATCCGCAAGCGCCGATGTGCGCAAGGAGATGGATCATGAACCAATCAGAAACCAACCAGAGCCACGATGAAGACCTGATCGAACGCACCATCCGCGACGCCGGAAGCATCGGCAAAGTGTGGGCGCGCTATGGACTCCTCGCGGGCAAAAACGCGCTGGAGACGAGCGCCACGACCCTCGACAAGGTGGCAGGTTTGCTCAATCACCTCGCCACCTCCTTCAAGGACGAGGGCGACACGATCGAAGCGAAAGCCGAGTCCGTGGAGGTGGTCGACGACCCGCCGAAGGAGCCCGTCGATCCGCCGAAAGAATCCGCACCCGACGCGTAGCGGCGAGTGAGACAGTCACCACCATCGATACGCCAACGACATCTCCGCGCCGACGCGACGCGCGCGAACCTCTTCAACCTCCCCAACCGTCGTGTGTTGGAGCACATCGACGCGGAAGCTCTCGCGAGCATCCAAGAAGAAGCGCAGCCCGGGTGACACCGTCAACATGGCGCCTCGTCCTTCGGCGAACCAGCCGGCAGCCGACACACCGATCGTCGGCTGAACCACCTCGTGCACGAACAGATCCCAGCCCGTCCGAATCCAAACATCGCCTCCAACGAAGCAGGGACCTGGACACACGCCCATCTTGGTGGGTGCACCCACCACGACGGTTGAAGCCAAGCGTCCGTAGCGTTGGGCCCACCCAACGAACAAGTCGAGGCGTCCGTCCTCGGGATCCGCGCAGGCGGCACTACGGTGAATGAGCGCGAGCGCACCTGCGGTCAACTTGGTGTTGGGCCATTGACTCGCCTTGCCGGCGAACGCTTGCAGCGTCAGTTCCGTGTCGCCGCGAAACGCGTCACGCTGACCCGCTTCGACGATCGTGTCGTAGGGAACACGAATTCGTAGTCCCGCCGCATCCACTTCGAGGGTTTGCGTCACCCGACCGAAGCGACGGTGGAATCCTGGCGCGGTCAACGAGGTGGTGTCGCCCCTTACGCCATAGCCAACGTGGGGATCGGGCACGGCGAGACTGCCGGCAAAGCGGCGGCGTTGTTGCCAGTACGCAATGACGTCGCGGTTGCTGCGGACGGTGAGTCGCGAGATGGGCCGTTCGGCGGTGCTCGGCGCGGGGAGACGAACGAGTGCGTCTTCATACTTTCCCTGCAGGGCGAGTTGCACCGCCTGGGCGTTGGCCTTGTCGGCAGCCGTCGGTCCGCTTTGAGGATCGATCTGGTCGGGATTCCATCGCACAAGGGCAGCCTCGGCGTGGGGGCTGGCGACGAGCAGTCCGCGAGAGATGGGGTCGGCGGTGCAGCCCGTGGCGATCAGGAGCAGGCCAACGCACGGCGAAATCGATCTGACACCTTGCGTCATCGCGCTCTGTGAAGGATAACGTATTCGACTGTGGGCATGCAGCACCATAGGTCGGCCCGTCCTGTGGTAGCCCGCCCTTCTCGGGCGATCTGAATGGTAGCCCGCCCTACCAGGACAGTCTGCCATCCCATCAAGGTAGTCCCACGGTCTGAGGAGTGTCTCATGAAACGTTCCATGGTTGGATTGGCCGGTATCGGATTGTTGTTCGCGGTCGCGTGTGGCGGTTCGGAGCCGCCCCCCAAGTTCGCGCCCGATCGCACTGCGAACGGCACGGAGCGAGACACCGAAGTCACGACGTGCAAGTGGGTGCCCGCGCTGCCCGAGGATCGGGAGGACCCTTGCTCGCACCTGAATTCGGGAGCGACGCTGGAGATCACCGAGCGCGCGGACATGCGCGAAGAGAGCGTCTCGCAGCAATCGCATACATGCGTCTGTAATTAGCGGTCAGTCAGCTGTCCGCATTCAGGCCAATGAACGAGCCGATTGCGGTCGTTGCTCCGCGACGGAAAGGGTCAGACGCTCTTGGAGCCGTGGGTGGCACGGCCAAACAAGTCGGAGCGCGTTTCGACGCGTCGGTTTGGCCGTGGAATCTGTCGCCTCCACGGCCAAGCACCGCATCAAGATGAGGTACGGCTTGCTTGGCCGTGCCACCCGGATTCCCGGAGCCAACAAACGATATCACCCGATCAATTTGGCTGTTCGCTGTCCTCAGCCGCCGCCGAGCCACATGATGATGGCCATCGTGCCAAAGCAAATGGCCACGAGGAAGACGGCGATCACCATCCTGAACCAGAAGCGTGATCCGCCGAGAAGCGCCTTGGAGACAGCCTCGTCGATGTCGGCATCGGAGGCCAGCAACCGCTCGAGCTCCAGCTTGGCGTGACGAGCGCGCGACCAAAGAAGGCTGGCTTCGATCAAAGCAGCCAGGGCCAAAATCATCATCCCGCGCAGACGCCCCGCGTGCGTACGTTCTTGGGCCGCGGCGATCGAGCGCGGCATGCCGTCGGCGAGAAAGATCGTGGATGCATGGGCCGCCTCGGTCGGACGAAGCTCGCCGCGTTGGAGAATTGGCCACCCGAACAGATCACGTTCTTCACCGGTGCCCGGCGGGTCCGGAGAGACCATCACCCAAGCCGGTTCGTCGGGCAGCGACGGCAGCGCCATCGATCCCTTGGCGCCGCCTTCACCATCGCTCTCGAGCTTGACGCGGGTCCCCATCAACCTCGCTCGCTCGCTGAAGAACGTCAGGTAGGCCAGGCGATGTCCCACCGGAGACGCGATGGAGATCGTTCCGTTGGTTTGCTCGATCGGATCGATCCACAGCGCCCCGGTTCGCACGGGAAGAATGCACTGAAAGCTCCCGCGATCCCCAACCTCGTCCACCGCCTCGACCACCATTGTCGGCGCTTGAAACGTCGGACGAAGCGTGATCCATGCGCGCCCCTCGGCGTCCGTGTGCAGATCACGGTCCACGTCGAACGCGACCCCTTCACCGGATACGGTCAGCTTCGCCGATGCAACGGGCAAGTCATCGCGGGACACACGCACCAGAGCGCGTTCGGGAAACGAAGAGGCCACGAAGGATCGGAGCAAGAAGAGATCGACCTCGAGCGCACCGGAACGTCGGCCCGCGAGCTGCGGATGCGCGCGCCGGAACGTCGACCGCCACGCAGGTGTTCGTACGGGCACGGCGTAGCTGAGCAGCACCTGATCCGAGTCGCTGCGTCGAACGACGATGTCGATCTCCTCGATCGAATCGTTCGGCAGGGGGATGCGGGCTTCCCAGGCGCCTTCGTCGTCGGTGCTTCCTTCGATGGGCGGCGCGCTGCCTGCTTGGAGGGAGAGGGGGAGGTTGGGGACGGTTTCGAAGAACCCGCGATCTCGAAGGGAGACGACGACGCGCCAGGCGAGGGTGTGGTCGGGGCCGGGGGGGCCGCCGTAGATGCGAGCGGCGATGATGTCCGGAGCGCGGGAAATGTACGAAGACGCGACCACGGCGACGATGGCGACAGCCGGCACGATGGAAAGTGCTTTGACGATCAGAGAGTTATGTCTATCGTCCGAGCTCACGCCAGCGCCCCCAGGGATCGATTCGACCGAAGAAAACTTCGGGCTTGCAATCGACCGTTCCGCATCTATACTCCGCCGTCCTGAATTTGACCGGGTGAGAAGCCATGTATGCCGTAATTAAAACGGGTGGAAAACAGTACCGTGTGGCCGAGGGCCAGAACCTTCGCATCGAGAAGGTCACGGGAGAACCAGGGGACAAGGTCGTCTTCGACCAAATCCTCATGCTCGGCGGTGACGAGCCCAAGGTGGGACGACCCATCGTGGACGGCGCCAAAGTTGAAGCGACGATCTTGGCTCAGGATCGAGCCAAGAAGATCATCGTCTTCAAGTTCCGGCGCCGCAAGAACTACCGTCGCAAGCAGGGCCATCGTCAGCCCTACACCGAGCTGCAAATCAACAACATCTCAGCCGGATGAGGAGATAGCCATGGCACATAAAAAAGGTGGCGGTTCCTCCCGCAACGGTCGCGATTCGAAAGCTCAACGCCGCGGCGTCAAGGTCTACGGCGGGCAGTCGATTCGAGCTGGTGGCATCATCGTTCGCCAAGTAGGCAACAGCATCCATGCCGGCAAGAACGTAGGTCAGGGGCGTGACTTCACGCTCTACGCACTGACCGACGGCCTGGTTGCCTACGAGTGGAAGACCAGCAAGAAGAAGCAGGTCTCGGTGGTCCCCGCGACGTCGTAGAGAATCTCGTCTTCGCGATACCCACGCACGGCGTCGTTGCGCTTCGAAATCTGCCTGGTCCGCCACGGCGGCTTCCTACCGATCCGCATCCCCTGCCCTTCAACCCGTGCTAGAAGACGTTTGGTCTTCGTGGTTGTCCACGACGATCGTTTCGACACGCGTGTGCTCTTCACCGCCGTTCGATCCTCGTCAGCATGCAATCCAATCCACAGCCATCCGTCCCACCTACGCGCCCGTCGCGACCCGTGTACCTGGTCGTAGCGCTGATCGTCGGGTGGACGTTCGGCATCGGCGGCGTGATGGGCGGATGCGGTCTGCTCAGGTTCTATCAAGAGCCCGACACCGCGGTCGAAGTCCACGAACCCGCCAATGACGGCTTCGACGCGTACTTCGCGCAGCAACAGAAAGCCGCCAAGGAAGCCTCCGCCAAGGCCCTCAATGACAACGCCGGGCGCATGGTGCCGCTGGCCGCCGCCAACGTGCTGCTCTCCGCGCTTCTGATCGTCGCCTGCGCACGCGCCCTGGCCGCCAAACGCAACGCACATAACCTCGCGCTCCAGGCCGTCGCGGCCAACATCGTGTACGCGATCGCGGACTACTTCGTCTCCGCGCCCATCCGCGAAGCCGTCATCGCCGCGGCGTCCGTTCGACCCGCGCCCGCTGACATGCAGCAGCTCGATCCCAACCAGCTCGCGCTCGCCGTGACGTGGTCCTTTCGGCTGCTCTCCGCCGGACACGTCTTCACCCTCGGTCTGATCGCCTACGCCCTTACCCGTCCCAAGGTCGTTGCGTTCTTCCGACCCGACGACGACGAACCCACGAGCGAGGAGTCCTGACGTGGGGGGGATCGTTCGGCTCCCGGATGATCTGTGCAATCAGATCGCCGCTGGCGAGGTCGTCGAGCGGCCCGCGAGCGTGGTCAAGGAGCTGGTCGAGAACGCCATCGATGCAGGGGCCTCGCGCGTCGAGGTGGACGTTGGCTCGGGAGGCATCGGCTTGGTGCGTGTCACCGACGATGGTGTCGGCATGGACGAAAGCGATGCGCGCCTCGCGGTCGAACGCCACGCGACCAGCAAGATCGCGGCGGTCGACGATCTTCTCTCTCTGACCACGTTCGGGTTCCGCGGCGAGGCCTTGCCGAGCATCGCCTCGGTTGCGAAGTTCACGTTGCGGACGCGACGGCGTGACGTGGACGCGGGCACGGAGATCTCGACGGACGGAAGCGCGCCGATGCGCGTGACGCCCTGCGGGATCGCGCCTGGCACCATCGTGGAGGTGCGGGAGCTGTTCCACAACGTTCCGGCGCGCAGGAAGTTCCTCAAGTCGGTCGGTGCGGAGTCCGCGGCGATCACCTCGGTGGTCGAGGGACTTGCCCTTTCCCAACCGAAGATCACGTTCGTGCTCAACCGCGACGGGCGCAAAGCGCGACAATGGCTGCGAGCGACCTCTCGCGAGCAGCGCGCCGTAGCCAACAAGCCGGATGACAAGCTCGAGGCCATTCGCGGCACGCGTGGACCTCTCCGCCTCGAGGCCTACCTCAGCCCGCCCGAGCGCGCCCGAACCGGTTCCACTGGGTTGACGGTATTGATCAATGGTCGGGTCGTTCGTGATCGCGTGCTCGCGCGCATCATCGCCCAGGCCTATGGAAGCGTGCTCGAGTCAGGACGCTACCCCGTGGGCGTGGCGTACATCGACGTCGATCCCGCGCTGGTGGACGTCAACGTACATCCGCAGAAGGCGGAGGTACGGTTCGCGGATACGCGCGCTGTTCAGGACGCGGTTTTTCGCATTGTGACCGAGGGATTGGCGGGGGCGTTTGGATTGGCGCCTGCCTCTCGTGCGTTCATGGGAGGAAAGCAACGGCCGGCCGCGATGCCGCCTCCTCTCGATCCGCCTTGGCTTCGAGGTCCGGAGCCGCCGCCGCCGCACGGATCCCCGGTGGCTCCTTCACCCGTGCTGCCGCAACAAAGTCCGCACCCGCCCCAGGCCGATCCGTGGGGACTGAGTCCCGAACCGATCGCGGCGCCGCCGCCCATGCAAGCCTCGCTGGGACTGCGGCCGGGCGGCACGGCGTTGGACGACGAGCCATCGCGCGCTGCGACGATCGATCCCCGCAACCTCGACGCGGGCGAAGCGATCCATGTCGATGCCGGCTACGGCCACCTGCGCTTTCTCGCTCAGCTGCGCAGGATGTTTCTGTTGTGCGAGGGCGCCGACGGTCTGTTGATCATCGATCAGCATGCGGCCGCCGAGCGTGTGACCTTCGCGCGTTACCGTGCGGCGTACTTGAAGCGGTCGGTGTCTTCGCAGCGGCTCCTGGTGCCGGTCTCACTGGCGGTGGACGCGGAGGAGGTGGCGTTCATCGAGGAAGCCGCCGAGGCGATCGAGGCGGCGGGATTGGAGCTGCGTGTCGTGGGTCCGACCCAGGCGATGGTCACTTCGATGCCTCAACTCTTGGGACGAGGGGACCCCGAGCGACTCGCGCGAGATCTGCTCGACGAAGCGAGGCGGATGGGAGGGCGTGGCTTCTCC
>Ga0180009_10006688_pt1 | contig 12011 bp, 17 predicted proteins | sample OS_PC_MetaG_FD_123537 | JGI IMG/M metagenome (GOLD analysis project Ga0180009, IMG submission 123537) | Groundwater microbial communities from the Aspo Hard Rock Laboratory (HRL) deep subsurface site, Sweden - OS_PC_MetaG | ecosystem: Environmental > Aquatic > Deep subsurface > Groundwater...
CAGAATCGCTCCCGGGAAAGCAGACGCGTTGATCTACTATCTATACGATCAGCGCATCTTCGGGGCGTCGCAATTGCGGAACCTCGAGCGGTGGAACAATCGTGTGAGCGTGTTGTCGGGAGGTCGGCGCGTGTCGGTCGACGAGTATCTGAGAGGCGAGGAAGATGGCAAAGCGAAGTCAGATCGGGGAGTCAGTAACCAAGAAGCAGGCGGACGAGATCGTCGCCGGGTTCGGGGAAACGATGAACGAGCTATGCGGCAAGATGTTGGTCGACGAACCGAGTCACGAGTTCCTGAGCGCGACAGAAGCGTTGGTGAGGGAAGCTCGTGCGAAGACCTCTTCGGAACCGCAACCGACTGGCGCCGGTAGCATGCGACCGACCCGGCTCACGGTGTCGGCAGGCGAGCAGGTGTACGCACCGGTGAGCTACAATTCGTTCCGGGTCGGCGCGATCACTCTCGAGTTCGAGGTGCAGCCTGGCGCAAGCATTCGAGCAACTGCGGCTGAACTGCTCGCACAGCTCGCCGGGATTCAAGAGCAGGAGTTTCATCGGGCATTGCAAGCGCACCTCTCGAACGTCAAGGTTGCAGCTGAGCAGGCGAGGGGTCGCTGACATGGCCAGTCGCAGACCATTGCGCGAGGTGATGCATGCCGAAGCCATGCTCGAGGAGATGGGCGTCAAACCTCGTGCGAAGAAGTCAGGTCCGCCGACGGCTGCGCGGGTGGCGTCGTTCGTCGCGCAAGCGGACGAGATGGTCAAGAGCGGGGAGTGGAACGATGCCCGGCCGGTTCACTTCGTCGGGCTCTACAAGCTGCTTCACCAATGGTGCTACGGGGTCGAGTCGCAGCTCAGCGGGATGACGTTCATGGCAGCGTCTAGTGCGGCAGCCCGGATGTTGCGCAGCTCGTTTGGTGACGATCGCTCGGCGTTCCTCGATTACCTGCGGTGGACGTGGGGCAGGGAGCGCGAGACCGAGAAGTGGCGCCGTGACAATGGCAAGCCAGGCGGTGTGATGTCGTGGCAGCGCGTGTTCCTTCAGACCGGGATGGTTGATCGGTATCGCGTCGAGCAGGAGCGCAGGAAAGAGAGCCGTCGGTGAAGCGCAGCGAATCGTTAGGCAAGCGTCAGGAAACCCGGGTTTACGCAAACGGTGGTGTGCGGCGCACGGCTCGCAAGCATGACGTGTTCAACGAGCGCGTGTTGATTGCGGCGGCGCTTGTGTCGGTGAAGTGCAGGACGCACTTGGTCGACACGCTTGACTCGGTGTCGTTCATCTACGACAAACACGCTCCGATCTGGGCGGCGTTGGTTGAGGTCAAGCGTCGTGGGATCGTAGACGTCGATCCTGCGATGCTCCGTGCAATCGATCCCGATGTCGACGATGAGTACGTCACACGGTTGATTGCTGAGCGACCCGAGGTGCCGGCGAACTTGGACCTCCACGTCAGCGCGTTGCGGTGGGATAGTGCGTGCGCCCGCGTGGTGGAAGGTCCGCTCGAGGCGCTGAACAAGGCGTTGTCGGATCCGTCCGCAGATCCGATGCGGGTCAAGTCGCTTGCTCGGCAGGTTTCGACAGCGGTCGAGTCGGCGTCCAAGAGCAGCTCGGTTCTCGATGCATCGGAGGTGGTGCGCCAGCAGGTGAATGACCTTGATCAGCGTCGCAGCGGCATTGCGTGCTACCCGTACGGTATCGAAGGGCTCGACAAGAAGCCGGATGGCGATTGGCGCATCGTGCCCGGTGTGAAGCCTGGCAAGATCACGCTGGTGACCGCCGTATCAGGTAGCTGCAAGTCGACGTGGACTGCGCTGCTTGTGCTCAATCAAGTCAAGCTCGGCCGGTGCGTGCTGTACGGATCGTGGGAGATGAGCGCGGGCGAGACGCTCGAGCTGTTGGCTGCGATCGACCTCGGGCTGAGCCGCCACCGCATTGCAACCGGCCAGCTCACGACAACCGAATCGCTCTTGCTTAAGCAGAAGCTCTCCGAGCTGTCGCAGCTCGTGCGCATGTGGCGTTTCCCTTGGCGGCACGATGCCAGGCCGCGGTACAACGACGAGGTGCTCGACCGCATCCACGCAGGCATCGTCGAGGTTGGCGCAGACGTCGCGGTCTTCGATCTGTGGCGCCGGTGTCTTGTTGACCGCCGCATTGACGAGGAGGAAGCGGCGCTTGAGCGCATGCAGCAGATCGCTGAGCAGACCAAGTGCCACCAGATCATCTGCCACCAGCAGCGGCTCAAGGACTTGGAGCTGCGCAAGGACAAGCGGCCGACGCGCGAGGGCATCAAGGGCACGAGTGTGTGGGTCGACGTACCCGATACGATCTTCGGGCTGCACCTGCCGAGCCTGTGGAAGAACATCCCAGCCGACACGCTCGAGATCGACGTCCTCAAGCAGCGCTACGGCCGGTGGCCGATCGCGATCGAGTTCGACTGGGACGGCGACACCGTTAAGCTCTCCAATGCGCGCGAGGTGGACTACAATGAAGCAGCGGCAGGAGATGGCGACGCGTTGAGCAGGTGGGTCGGCGTTGATTGATGTCCGGGTTCCGGCTGCAGCCTAATAGGTGATGAGATGATGATCATGGGCGACAAAGATCGGCGCGCGTTCCTCGAGGCGTTGGATGCGTTGCTCATGTCGCATCGGCTCGACCTTCACGTCGGGACCGCCAGCGACATTCTCGCGGTCTACCTCGGCGAGTGCCTGGACACGCTTGCGTTCGCCACGGAGTCCCGTGACGTAGCGATGCGCGACCTGGCTCGTAGGAAGCAGATCGACACGAGTTGTGCGAAGCCTGCGCTCAGGTTGGTATTGCCCGTGGTCGCCAAGAAGAAGAGGTCGCGATGACGATCGACGTCAAAGGGATGCTCGAGGCGTTAGGCATCGAGGGTCGGCGGCAAGGGGCATCGTTGTGGGCGTGCTGTCCGTTCGCGTGGCACGAGGATGAGAAGCCGAGCTGGAGCATCCGACTCGACTCGAACGGAGCCAACTGGTGCTTCGGCTGCTCGAGCGGCGGTGATGCGCTCGACTTGGTTGCAAATAAACTGGACATCACCCGTGGTGGTGCGTGGGCGTGGCTGCTCGAGCGCGGGCTCGTGGAGGAGCAGAGCACGGTCGGCGGCGTCGATCTCCAGATCGTAGGCGGCGAGCGTGGGCAGTTCGTGCTGCCGCCGTTCGACGCACATGCGATGTTGACGTTGTGGCCAGCGCCACCGAGGCGTTACCTGCTGAGCCGTCGCATCGGTTGCAATGCGGTTGCCCGCTGGAAGATGAAACTGATCGTTCATGGCCGACTCGGCGGTCGAATCCTCGTGCCGATCTTCGACGAGGCCGGCAAGCCTGCTAGCTACAGTGCCCGCACGTTCGTTGGCGACGACCTGCGCTATATGACGCCGCACCGCGATGAGCACCCGAACCTGGACGCTGTTTTCGGCTCGCACTTCTGGCCACGGGTACACGCCGACCGGATCTCGGTCGTGGTCTGCGAAGGCGTGCTCGATGCCATCTCGTGTGACCTTGCCGGGGCGAAGTGTGTTGCGGCCTTCAATGGGTCGGCACCAACCGCGTCGCAGCTTGCGGCCATCGCAACGTTCAAGCGAGCGATCGTGGTCAGCGACTGCGATGTAGCGGGCGACAAGATGCACGACGCGGTGCGCGCGATCGGAAGGTGGTGTGAGGTCGTGCGCCCGACGCTACCGCCCGGCGAAGATCCGAACTCGATGTGGGTGACGAGTTGGTCGTCGCGGATGAAGCTGCGGTTCGCGATTGGCGCCCGAGAGCGGCTCTCATGCGGACGCCAGCGTGGCATCACCCTCGAGTTGGCGCGCGACGCCGAAGCGGGCAAAGCGCAGATTGTTGACGCGATCGAGAGCACGCGAGGCAACATGACCGCGGCTGCACATCTGCTCGGCATCGACCACGCCACGATCTACCGACTTGTTCATCGCTACGACTTGACCGACGTGGCGCCCCGAGCCCGAGCCGCGCTGCTCGCACAGAAGCTCGGCTCGTCGTGCATCACGCCGCGACACTGCTGCAACGCGAACATCGCGTAACCGACGGTTTGGCTATAGTGAAAAGGAGAATCCCGACATGTCCTATCGTCAAACTGAGATGGCTGCGATGATTGCGCTGCACCCGGACCGAGCACGGAAGATGCTCGCGCTGGAGTTGCGACGAGCCGCAGGCAACGTGTGCGTCGCAGCACGTGCGATGGGGGTCGACAGGCGGACGTTCGTTCGGTGGATCGCGCGGCTCGATCTTGACCTTATTACTATGCGTGCCTGCGTGCCGGCGGCTGCGAGAGAGAGGGAGGCGAGTGCGCGAGCCCGGCGTGGAGCCGCGGTTCGGTGGGGAGTAGCCGACGAGTGACGCGGTAAACCCGGGTTTACCAGGGGTAATTCGTCGGACCGGCTCGCAAACCCCTATGTTTCTAGGGCGCGCCGCAACGCGGTCGTGAAAAGTGCTCGTTTTCCTACGGAAAATGAGGTCGAAAAAAAAAAAGTGATGGGAGGTCGATCTTTTTTCTTGCGAATAGGGCAAGCATGACCTATGCTTGGTTTGTTGGTTGAGAGCGAAGGCGACGATGACGAGAGCGGAACACAGCAAGCGGGCGCGACGCGAGAGCCTGGGCAAGCGGTTGGGCAAGCGACTCTCGACCGCGCTCTGCGCCCGTGGCCTGCACCGCTGCGTCTACTGCGGCGCCACCGAGGGGCCGATGCACCTCGACCACGTGATCCCCCGCAGCCAGGGTGGCGAGGACACGACGGCGAACCTCGTGGTCGCCTGCGCGTCTTGCAATAGCCGTCGCCAGGACATGAGCCTCCGCAGGTACATGCGGTACCTGCGGGAGCAGCTCGGTTGGACCGGCGCGCAGACCACTCTGTGTTTGCGCCGCGTGCGCGCCCAGCTGGCGCGCTGAGGAGAGACCCACCATGACCGACACCATCGATACCGACACCATCGTCGCCGCCCGCCGCGCCCGCGCCGTGCGCGCCGCCCGCATCGCTCGCGAGGTTGACGCGGCTCGCGCCTATCTCGTTGTGGCGGCGTCGGCCATCGCCGCCATCGACGAGGCGGCGGCTCGCGCGGTGCACGCTGCCATCGCGGCGCTCGACGGCGTGACGACGGCGTGACGACGAAACCCCGTTGCGGGGTCCGCTGGTAGCTCCGGCGCTGACGAGTCAACAGCGGGTCGCTCCCGCACACAAGGATCAAAAGGAACACGACAATGGCAACTTTCAATTCGGTCAACAAGTCCTGCAAGCTCTTCTCCGGCACGATCAACAGCGCGTTCTCGATCCGCGGTGACAAGTTGGCGGTGCGGCACGCGAAGGTCCAGGCGCGTCGGCACGCGAAGGTGCTCGGCTACCTCGCAGCGATCGAGAGCGGTGAGATCGCGAAGCCGAGCGGCAAGGTGCAGAAGTTGTCGCCGGCACGGCTCGTCCAGCAGGTGCTCTCGCTCACCAAGACGGTCGCCGAGCTGCACGCGGCTGGCGACACGAGCATCGACGTCGTCGCGCAGGTGGCGGCGCTCGGTCACGGCAACGGTCAGTCGACGCTCGTCGAGCGCTGCGACTGGCAGGCGGCGCGCGACGCGATCCTCGGGTGGGCCAAGGAGGTCGGCGTCAGCCTGACCGTGGTCGGTCGCATCTTCGGCCTCTGCGAGGAGAAGGACGTCATCATTCCGAGCGAGCCCGAGTCGACCGCCGTGGTGGAGCCCGAGCCGGCGAAGGCCGAGCAGAAGAGCCGCAAGGGTCGCAAGGCGGCGTGAGGTCGGGCTAGGCGAGTGTCTGCCAGCGATCGCAGGAGTCGCTGGCAGGAGCGCGCTTAGCGCGATCAAGGAGAACGACAATGAAGACGATCTGCAATCGCATCCCGTGGCGTTCGGTTCCTGTCGAGTGGCTCGACGGATCGCGCATGACCGATCGGCAGCACCTCGACCTGCTCGCCGAGTACAGGCGCACCGGCTGCATTGCAGGCGCGGTGCTCGCGTCCGTCGCTGATGCCCTGACGCCCGAGCAGGTCGACGAGCTGTGCTACGCCGGACCCGCGGTTGAGGAGATCGATTGGGCGGGGTTCGACGCGGCGCTTGCTGAGCTGGGTGAGGTGACGCCATGACGACCCTTGAGACCATCTCCCCTCCGTGTTCGCAGGAGCGAACGTGCCTGCGTGCGATGACCGATGCCGGGGCCGACAGCCGGTGCCCGGTGCGAGTCGAGCCTGGTGACGCCGCGCCGCACATCGATGGCGAATCGTGGCACTACGAGACGCGCACCGGTATCCCCATCAGACACCCGAGCGCGTATGCGAAGCGCGGGTGGTCGAGCATGGTCTACTACTCGTCGACGTTCGCGGTCATCGTCGGCGAGCAGTGGCTCGTGCGGTGGCGTCGTCGCGGTGGCGTCTTTTCGGCCGAGTATCGGGGCGGCAACAAGATCCTCTCACCGCGGACGATGCGGCAGCGGAGCGTGGCGTAAACTCGGGGTTTCCGTAGGAAAACGAGGACACCATGATTTCCCCCAACTATGACCACCCCGCTGAGTGGTGCACGCCCGCGTGCACCGTCGACACGTGTCGACGGAGATACCGCCGCGCGCTCGGACTCGACAAGCGCGAGGCGATGTGCGCCGAGGACGCTCGGCGCGAGGACGAGGAGCGAGCCGCGGCGCGCTAGCCGCCCTGCGGGGCGCCGACTTCGGCGACTGACCAATATAACAAGGAACGCAAGGAGAACGACGATGAGCAACACGACGATCGAGACCAGCAGTGCGAAGCGGAGCGTAGTGGCACGTGCTGCCAAGAGCGCGGTAGGTGAGTACATAGGAGACATGGTCGCTTGGGACTTCGAGAGCTTCAGCGCGCGGCGTGACGTCGTGCGTGCGTTGTTCGCGAAGCACGGCTTCGCGGGGATCGTCAGCAACGAGGACATCGACATCTCGAGCGCGTTGTCGGCGGCGGCGAGCGGTGGGCGCGGCGTCAAGTTCGGTCGCGGTGTCGTGGCCGAGCCCTTCAAGCGTCCGCGCAAGGACACGCCGATCAGCATCGGGATCTACTTCCGCCAGACGATCGATGGCGAGGGCGGCGACGAGTTCACGCCGGTGTCTCGCGTGCGAGTCGAGAGCGGTCGTGCGGTTGCACGACCGCCCGAGGGTAAGTCGGCATACGACGGACCTCGTGCCGAGCAGGTCGCCCAGAACCTCGCCGAGCGCGCGAACGAGATCGCGGTGTCGGTCGACAACATCGAGCTGAGCCAGGCGCTTGTCGCCGCAGGCAAGCGGACGTGGTGGTCGGCGTTCCGGTCGAAGGGTGGCGCGTGGTTCGTGCATGCGTCGCAGACCGCGAAGCTCCGTGGCCTGCTCGACGACCTCGAGCAGTTCGGTGGCTTCTATCCGATCGTGCAGCCGCTCAACGTCGATGCAGAGGGTCGCAGCGAGCGCAACGCAACCCGTGCCGTCGCCGGCACGCTCGAGGCCGAGCTGAAGCGGTTAAGCGACGATCTCGCGAAGGCGACCGACGTCGGGATGCAGAACCGCGCCATCGAGACGCGCCTGAGCGACTGCGACGACCTCGTGGTGCGTGCTGAGCTGTACCGCGACCTGCTCGCTGAGAAGAGCATCGAGATCGCGGTCGCCGCCGCAGCCATCAAGGCGCGTTTCACGAAGGCGCTCGACGGTCGCGACGACCTCTTCGACGACATCACTGCCAAGGTCGGCGGCTTCGCGACGGCGATCGACTCGGCCGTGTTCACGCCCGACGCGACCGGCGAGGGCGAGAACGACTTGTTCGACTTGTGAGCTAGGTGCCTTGACGGAGCCGGGCAACCGCCCGGCTCGAGAAACCCGGGTTTCCTACGGGGAAACGAGGTCAAAAAAAAAGTGCATCGGGGTCGATCGTTTTCTTGCAAGTCGGGCAAGGTTGCCTTATGCTTGGTTTGTTGGTTGGTTGAGAGAACGAAGGAAGAAGGAAGACGACGATGACCAAGATGACGAAGAGCATGGTGGATGTAGACACGACCGAGTGGCGCCGCTCTCACGGCAGCGAGCCGCGTGGTCGGGGGTCGTGGGCGTTCGCGCTCGGCACGTGGCTCACGCGAGAATCGCCGATCTGGTGTCCCGGTTCGGTGACCTACGCTCAGGCTCGTAGGTGGGCGCTCGCACAAGCGGTTGAGCGTGGGTTTCCGATCGTGTTCGTCCTCTCGTGAGCAAGGAACTCGACCATGGCACAGGTACTCCAGATGGCTTCCAAGACATCGACCCTTCGCGACCGCTACCTCGACGCGACCGCGCAGCTCAACGAGAGCTTCGTCGCCCGGGATGAGGCGATCCGGTGCATCGCGCTTGCGACGCTGCTTGGTGGCAACTGCCTGCTGATTGGTGACCCCGGCACCGGCAAGACGTCGCTGATCGAGCGGTGGCTGACGCACATCTCCGACGCCAAGCTCTTCTCGGTGCTCTGCGGCAGCTTCACCACGCTGGACGAGGTCGTTGGTCCGGCGGACATCGCAGCGTTCCAGGCGGGTCGCTACGAGCGTTCGACTGCGGGCATGCTCCCCGAGGCGACGCACGGCTTCCTCGACGAGGTGATGAAGTCGAACGACGGCTGCATCAACAGCCTGCTGAGCTTGCTGAACGAGCGGACGTTCGGCGGTCGGTTGACGGCGCTCGACGTCGTGCTAGCCGCGACCAACTGGCCCGAGATCAAGGAGCGCACGGAGAAGGTCGAGGCGCTCTACGATCGGTTCGTGTTCCGGTGCCACGTCGAGTGCTGCAAGGGCACCGACCACACGAGGATGCTAGTCGCCGCGACGACGAAGGTTGAAGGCTACGCGCCGCGCTCGAGGTTCACGCTCGCCGAGATCAAGGCGGCGCGTGCCGAGGTCAAGCAGGTCGTGCTGAGCGATGCGATCTTGGTGAAGCTGACCGAGTTCGTGGCGCGGCTCGCGAGCGACGACGTTGTCGTCAGCGACCGCCGTTCGGTCAAGGCCGTTGCGGCGCTGCGTGCGAGCGCGTGGCTTGCCGGTCGGTCGCAGGTGACGATCTCCGACTTCGCCGTGCTGCGGTTCGTGACGTGGGCTGACGAGGCCGAGATCGACATCGTCGATGCGGTGCTCGACACGATCGATGGCGAGGTAGTGCGTACGACCATCGCCACGATCGATGAGGCGAGCCGTGCTGCGAAGGAGCAGCGAGCGCTGTCGCACGAGTTCCGCGTCGCGAAGGCGCCAGCGACGCTGAAGCGGTTGGCCGATGCAGCTGCCAAGGTCAAGGCGACGATCGCTGCCGAGGAAACGACGATCACCGATCGCGGGCTCTCGAAGATTCGGGCGGCACTCAAAGACCTCGGTCAGGACTACGCAGGGCTGAAGGCCGACATCAAGTGCTGGTCGGGGTTGGCGTAAACCCGGGTTTACGAGGGCATTTACAATGAACTTCGGCGAAGCCAACAGCAGGGGTGGGCGGATGTTTGACCGGGCTGTGCGCCTGCTTGGGGTCGAGACCGCGCGGTCAACGTGGGACGCGCTGACGCGCGGCACCGGCAGTGGACCTCTGGCCGACGCCACGATGGTCACGATGCCGCAGGAGCTTGCGGTAACGGTGCGGCAGCCGAGCGGCGTGCCGGCGACCTTCTTCCTGGCGACCATCGCCGATGCAACTTGCCCCGGTTCGTCGGCGGACCTCGCGAGCATGAGCGGGCTCGAGCTGCGTGAGCATGCGACTGCGGCGTGGAAGTGCTTGGCCGATCGTGCTGCGCTCGCGAACGACATCGAGGAAGGCTTCGGCTGTGACAAGAGCGACGCTTGGGAGACGACCCGCGAGGTGACCGAGGGTAAGTGGGCCGAGAGCAAGGTCGCGGAGATCGCACAGCTCGCCGGCAGGATGTACGAGGCGCTTCGTGGCGTGCGTCTCAAGACCGAAGACGCGTTGCCGCAAGAGGTCAAGGGTGTCGAGATGGGCGGCGACTTCTCACGGCTGCTCGCGAGTGAGGTTGCGCAAGTAGGGTCGGCGTGCCGCGCGATGTCCGATCTGGCGACGATGCGGGTCATGCAGCGCCGCGCGATGCAGCTCCGCTTCGCCGGTGAGAAGGAAGTCGGCCGTGGGCCGCTCGTGATCGCGCTCGATGAGAGCGGCTCGATGCATGACCACGGCAGTGTGAAGCGCAACACCTGGGCGAAGAGCGCCGCGGTCGCGTTGACCCGGCTCGCGCACGATGCCGGACGCATGGTGCGGGTCGTCCACTTCTCAACCACGATGACTGTCACCGAGTGCAAGCCTGGCGACCGAGCTGCGGTGCTGAAGATGGCGTGCCACTTCCTCTCGGGCGGCACCGACATCCAGTCGGCCGTGCGTTGCGCGACCGAGCAGGTGAAGGATCTTGAGCAGAGCGGTTGCAAGGGCGCTGACATCGTAGTTGTGACCGATGGCGGCTGCAACTCGAGCGACGACGTCGCGATCGCGGTCGAGATGGCCAAGGCGGCTGAGCGCGGCATTCGGTTCTGGACCGTGGCGATTGCATGCGAGATCGACGCTAGCCGGTCACTCCGCGACAAGGCTGCGCGGTACGTTCACTTGACCGACACCGACGACGTCGGAGCGATCAAAGGATTGAAAGCGGCTGCCGATTCGGCGACTATCCGCCGCTAGCAGGAGGGTTCGAATGGCGATGAGTAAGCAGCTCGCCGCGTTGTACGCGGGCGAGATTGGATGGCGTGAGTTCGAGACGAGGACACGGACAGACTTCAGGGTGATGGCGTTGTACCTGCGACGCGGGCGTGCGCTACCACCGAGTGTCGACACAGAGGACGTGCGACAGGAGCTGATGATCGCGGCGTGCCGACAGATCGAGTCGTGGAGGCCGGACGGCGGCCAGCCGCTTGACAAGTGGGTTGTGCAAGGAGCGATGTTGCGGACTCGCGCGTGGATGCGTGCCCAACGGTACTTACCGGCCGACGAGTTGCGACACGATTGCTCGACGATGCGGCTAAGCGAGGCCGACCGGGTGCTCGAAGCGAAGGAGCACTACGCACGGCTGCTGGAGACTGCAAACGCGCGGGAGCACTACTTTGCCAGGGCGTTCGTCCAGGCTGGTGGCAGCTCTCGCAAGGCGCTGGAGATCTTGCGGGCTGACGTGCGAGCCCGAGTTGCCTGCCGGCTCGACTGTGACGACTGCCGCGAGATGGATAGGATTCGCACGACTCTGAAGCAGGCGGTTGGCCTGTGAACTTTTTCTGGGTGTAAACCCGGGTTTCCTGGGAGCCCTAACTAATACCTTGTGATCGGATGATCGGAACACCAACGGAGATACGAAGATGGACAAGCAGACGAACGAGACCCCGAAGACAGCGAAGACCCCGAAGGCGCCCAAGGCCAAGGCCGAGAAGAAGAACGGCAAGGCTGCCAAGATCGCTGGCGTCATCATCGCCAAGGTGGACGCCGCAACGATCGCCAAGGCGTTGCAGGAGGTGCAGATCGATCCTGCTGAGACGCTTGAGGTTCGGGTTGAGCAACTCGTCGGGTACTATACCGCAACGTACTCGGCCGCGGACGTGAGCAAGTGCGACGATTGTGGCGGCCTGTCCGTCGAAGCCGACCCTTTCTGTCCGTTCTGCTCGGCGCCGTTCACCGACGAGACGGCGCTCGTGGTGCCGCCAGCGATGCCCGAGTCGCTCTATAAGGTCGAAGACCTCGAGCAGAACGTCGGTGAGATCAAGCGCTACGCGGTCGAGTCGCTGACCAACATGCACTCACTCGGCGCCGCGATCCGCGAGAACTACGAGAAGAACTTGTGGCGTCTGCGCGTTGGTGACGATGGCAAGCCTACGCACAAGACCTTCCGCGACTTCTGCACCGACGAGATCGGCCTGTCGCACACCTGGGTCTACAAGCTGATGGACATCGCTGGTAACTTCACGTCCGAGGACGTGAAGCAGTTGGGCACGTCGAAGCTCGGCCTGATCCTCAAGGCGCCGGAGCAGCACCGCGACAAGCTGATCGAGCAGGCGCGGCAGGGTGC
>Ga0180009_10006689_pt1 | contig 12011 bp, 9 predicted proteins | sample OS_PC_MetaG_FD_123537 | JGI IMG/M metagenome (GOLD analysis project Ga0180009, IMG submission 123537) | Groundwater microbial communities from the Aspo Hard Rock Laboratory (HRL) deep subsurface site, Sweden - OS_PC_MetaG | ecosystem: Environmental > Aquatic > Deep subsurface > Groundwater...
TAAATATAATTCGTCCATTTCTTCACCTCGCCTTTGGTCTTATTTTAGATTATAGCAAATTACTGGCTAATTCAACCAGCCTCAATCTTTCTCTTTAAGGATCAACTTTATAAAATAAGAGGACTGTATTTCCATATCTTCTTTTTTCTTGTAATCTAAAGGAAGGAATCTCTTTAAGCTCTTCTTTAGGGTGAGCTTGGCCAATAATTATGGTCGTAGAGGGAATATACAAAGGATATTCTTTTAAACTTAGTAAGGTTTTACTTAAAAGATCCTTAAATTGAGGAGGTCCTACAAAGATAAAGTCAAATACTTGTTTTTGCTGGTGAAGCATCTTTATCGCCTTAAAAACATCTTGGTCTATGACTTGAGACTTAAGGATAAAATTTGTTTTTTTTAGGTTAAATTTTATTACTTCTATCGCTTGGTAATTATTTTCTACAAAGATGGCTTTTTGGCAACCTTGACTTAAAGCTTCAACTCCTACACTTCCAGTGCCAGCAAATAAATCTAAAAAGAGAGAATCTTCAAGGTTATCTTTTAAGATATTAAATAACGACTCTTTTACTCGATCCTGAATAGGTCGAGTAGAAGAAAGATTTACGTTCTTAAGCTTACTTCCTCTGGCAATTCCAGAAATTACTCGTAACATATTTACCTTAACTTAGATCTTGTTTAAATACCAAGGGTAACATTCTCTTATGCTGCGAAATTTCTACTAATTTTTTAACTTTAATCACCAATTTTTGAGGTAAATTGGTGATTTCATTAGACTCTAATCTCTTTAAGATTTCATCCAAGTCATGATAAGTGAGGCCTAACTCATCTTCATCTGTTTGTTCTGGCCATAATCCAGCGGTAGGTGCTTTTTCTAAGACTTTTTTTGGAAGATTGAATTCCTTGGCTAAGGCTCTTACCTCTGTCTTCAATAATCCTCCAATAGGTAAGATGTCCACCCCTCCATCTCCATACTTAGTAAAATAACCAGCCATAATCTCTGATTTATTGCCGGTGCCGGCTACTAAGTAGTTTAAACTATTGGCAAAATAGTATAAAATGAGCATTCTTAATCTTGGTTTTAAATTAGCCAAGGCTAACTTATTACCAAAAGGGAGCGTTTCTAATAACTTGGGCTTTAAATTAGCCAAGGCTAACTTATTACCAAAAGGGAGCGTTTCTAATAACTTGGGTTTTAAATTAGCCAAGGCTAACTTATTACCAAAAGGGAGCGTTTCTAATAACTTACTGTAGGTAACATCTAATGATACTTTTTCTATCTTAAGATTTAATCTTGAGACTACCAGTAAAGCATCTTCTTCATCTATGGGGTTGCTTTGACAAGGCATGATTAGCCCTAAGACATTATCTCCCAGCGCTTTTTTGACTAAAGCAGCTACTACGGAAGAATCGAGGCCACCACTAAGTCCAACGACAACACCTTTTGCCTTGGCTTCTTCTACTTTAGTCTTAATCCATTGGCTTATTTCATCTGCCAGAGACATTTGTTCCTCTTATATTTTTTTTATAATAGAGAAATATCCTAACTCAGGCTGGCAAGAAGGATGGAAATTCCAACATTTCTACCAGAACCATATCTTGGGCGGGAATCTTTTTTACCGATTCTGGAACAATAATAAGTCCATTAGCCATAATCATTGACCTTAGAGAACCTGAACTTTGAGATCTGGTTGGTAATGCCCAGTACTTTCCGTTTTCCCAGGTTACTTTGGCCATAAAAAAATAACGTCGATTACCTTTTTTTTCAATAGCTGTCTTTAATTCAGCAGTGACCATTGGCAATTTTAAATCTTTCTGGTTTAGCATCTTTAAAATTACTGGCCGAATAAACTTTTCAAAACAAACGATTACCGAAACCACATTACCAGGCAAACCAAAGACTAATTTATCTTTTAATAAGCCAAAGGTCAAAGGCTTGCCGGGCTTTATCGCTACTTGAGAAAACTTTATCTCTACCCCTAAGTCCTCCAGAGCTTGATGAACTAAATCATAATCACCTACGGAGACCCCACCAGAGATTACCAGGAAATCGTAATTAAAGCCTTCTTTTATCTTTTCCTTAATTTGATCTAAGTTATCTTTTGCAATGCCAAGAAGTTTAGCTACTCCACCATGTTTTTGGATCAAAGATAACAAGGCATAAGAATTGCTATCGTGAATCTTGCCCGGGAGGAGTATTTCGTCAATTTTTGTTAACTCATCACCGGTAGCTAATACAGCAATGGTGGGTCTTTTTACTACTCTGACTTTGTCTTTACCTAATGTAGCTAACATCCCCACCACCGATGGGTTAATTAACTTACCTTTTTCAAGAACTAACTGACCAATCCGGACATCTTCGCCTCGATGGCGAATATTTTCCCCAACTTTTGCCTCTTTGAATACCTTGATCTGATTGCCTTTAATCTCGGTGAACTCTTTCATTAAGACCGTATCTGCTCCTTCTGGAATAGGGGCGCCAGTCATAATCTTAGTGGCTTGGCCTGGACTAATCTTTTGAGTCGGGAAATATCCAGCGGGCACCTCTTCAATTACTTCTAAAATTACTGATACCTCTGGTGATGCTCCTTGAGTATCAATGGCCTTTAAAGCATATCCATCCATAGCTGAATTATCAAATAAGGGTAGATCTATCTTGGCATAAATCTCTTTTCCCAATGTTCGGCCAAAAGCTTCTATGATAGAGACTTCTTCTGTTTCTTCACTTGCCTTGACTGATTGAAGGATAATTTTCAAAGCTTCATCTGGCGAAATCATCTTTTCATTTCTCCTTGGGGATATCTTTTAGTAATTTTATCTTTACTTCTATCTCTTGGAGGTTTTCAGGAATGCTATGCAAGGAACTAATCATACCGACAATAGAATTTTTAAGAAACTTACTTATAAAACTTTTAAGAAAAATTTCTTTCTGATTAACAGTTAGCTTTATCTCTAATGACCTTTCCTTTTTAATGAATCTTTTTTCGAGAAAGTCAGCTACTTTTAAGTAATCATCTAATCCAAAAAAGGGGATGTTAAGCTCAAATTTAAGATTACTTACCACTGCTACCAAATTATCTTTCTCTACTGAGGACAATAGTTCTTCTTTTTCGGCTGCTTCCTGACGAAAGACTTCGATCTTTGGTTTATCTTCAGATTTATAACCTTCGGTTAAAATAAGATCCATTTCATCTAAGTATTTTTTTCTAATCTTGTCAAGACAAAGAGGAGTTTTTACTTCATTGAGAAGCATTAATTTATTTGGTCCCGATAAAATTACGATTTCTGCACCAACCATCTGATGTCGATAAGTATCCTTGTCTTGACGATCAATATCTTTGGCTTTAATTTCATGGATTGTATGCTTAATTGTTCCAATCCGATAGCCACGCTTTTTTAATTCAGGAATCACTTTTTCTATTAAGGTAGTCTTGCCACTATTTTTTTGGCCTACTATAGAAACTACTGGGGTCATAATTGTCTTTCCTTGTTTTTAGCCACAAATGAGATTATTTACTTAATAAAATTTTACCATAACATTCTTTATCTGTCAAATGCAGAATCAGCAATTCTAATTATGAAAAAACTGTCATGAAAAGATGCTGTTCCGGACAGGACAAGTCATATCCTTGCATTTAACTCCATCAAGTCTATCATTATAGTAGTTATCAACGAAAACCGGACATAGGAAATAATACCGAGTAACAAAAGATAAGCTTGTTTGCCCTCAAATTAACTTGCTCTAGGTCAAATTTTCATTAATAAGTGCTCTGGAATTGATAGATATCTTATTGACACCTTAATGTTAAATTGTTTATAATTTTCTAAAATTCCTTTTTTCTACGACTTATAATTATGTTTTTAAATTATTTACTCTCAAAATTATATATTCATAAAAATTTCAAAGAAATATTAAAAAACTTATCAAAAAAACAAAAAGAGCAAAAGGTGATAGGTTTAAGTATCTTAACTAAAGCTTACTTGTTATCAGCTTTATTTGAAAAAGAAAAAAAGACCATCTTGATTATCACCCCTACTCAGAATGAAGCCGAAGAACTTCATCAAAATTTACTTCTTTTCACAAAAAACACCTTTTTATTTCCTTCTTGGGAAATTTTGCCTTATGAAGAACAAAGGCCTGCTGAAGGATTAATGGGAGAACGAATAAAAATATTATTTAAGTTTCTGGCTAAAGAACAAATGATAGTTGTAGCCTTTTCTAGATCAATCTCTTATAAACTTATACCTCCAAAGGAATTACAGACTAAAAAGATCCTTATCAAGAAAGGAGAAGAGACCAATAGAGATGAATTGATTAAGATCTTAGTTAGTTTTGGATATGAAATCTGCGAGCAAGTAGAGGAAGAAGGATATTTTAGAGCACAGGGAGGTATAGTTGATCTTTACCCACCAAGTGAGGTACCTCTTAGAGTGGAATTTTTTGGAGATGTCATAGAGTCCATCAGAGAATTTAATATTTCTACTCAAGGATCATTACGACATCTTGAAGAAGTGCTAATCTTAGCTAGAAATGAATCCATTTTATGCGATTGCCAAGGACAAAAAGTTTCTTTCTTTGAATATGTTCCCGAAGAAGTTTTATTAGTTATCGATGAGTGGTCAAGATTTTACTTTGAATATAAGAATCTACAAAAAGAGATAGATGATTTTTATCAAGAAAGATTACTGATTAGTAAAAAAATCCCCTCTCCTGCTGAAATCTTTATCAAGATAGAAGATATTAAAAATATTTTATCAAGATATTATCTAATTCATACTTCTTTAATCAATAATACCGAGATAAAATCTTCTGAAATCTTCTTTAACATCCCTTTTCTGGTAAGTTATAATGGAAAAATTAGTTTATTAGTAGAAGACTTGTTAAATTGGCAAGCAAAAAATTATGAGGTAGTTGTATTAGTAAGATCAAAACTCCAAGAAGAAAGAATTTTAAGTTCAATAGAAGAAGAGGTTGCCCTGAAGGAGAAAATTAAGATCTTTATCTTTGAAGAAAATGTTTATCTTCATGGCTTTTTAGAAGAAGAGATTAAATTAGTAGTAATTAGCGAGCAAGAAATATGGGAAAAAATCAAGATCTCTAAAAGGAGATATAAATCTACAGAAAAATGGGTAGTTAAAGATTACAGAGAATTAGATATTCACGATTATGTGGTCCACGTAAATTATGGCATTGGTCGATATCTAGGCATTAAAAATATAGAGACTCAAGGGATAAAAAGAGATTATTTAGTTTTAGAATATGACAATAATGATAAGCTATATCTCCCTTTAGATCAGATGCACTTGGTAGAGAAGTATACTGGAGGAGAAAACCCTCCTCTCTATCCTTTAGGTGGAAATCTTTGGAATCAAGTAAAAAAAAGAGTTAAAGAATCTGTTCAAAAGGTAGCTAAAGAACTTTTAGAATTATATGCTTATCGCAAAGTTTTGTCAGGATTTTCATTTTCTAAAGATTCAAAATGGCAATGCGAGCTTGAAGAAAGTTTTATATACCAAGAAACAGAAGATCAGTTAAAAAGTTTGGCTGAAGTAAAAAAGGATATGGAAAGTCCTTTTCCGATGGATAGATTGGTTTGTGGAGATGTTGGCTATGGAAAGACAGAAGTAGCCATCAGAGCAGCGTTTAAAGCAGTAATGAATAATAAACAAGTGGGAATTTTAGTTCCTACCACTATCTTAGCTCAACAACATTATTTAACACTTAGAGAAAGATTTAAAAATTTTCCTATTTGTGTAGAAATATTAAGTCGATTTAAAACCCAAAATGAACAAAAGAAGATTGTCGAAGAACTTAAAGATGGAAAGATAGATATCATTATTGGAACCCATAGGTTATTACAAAAAGACGTGGTATTTAAAAATTTAGGACTTCTAATTATTGATGAAGAACAAAGATTTGGCGTTACTCATAAAGAAAAGATGAAAAGATTACATAAAGAGGTAGACATATTAACCTTAACTGCGACTCCCATTCCCCGAACTCTTTATATGTCTTTTGTAGGAATTAGAGATATAAGCGTAATTAATACTCCACCCCCAGAACGTTTTCCGATAAGAACATTAGTTACAAAATTTGACCAAGATATTATAAAAAAAGCAATTTTAAGAGAAATAGATCGTGGTGGGCAAATTTACTTTGTTCATAATAAAGTAGTAACCATAAAAGAGATATATAATTATTTGTCTTCTCTAATCCCAGAAGTAAAAATAGTTATAGCTCATGGACAAATGCCTGGAAAAGACTTAGAAAATATAATGATGAAATTTATTAAAAAAGAATATGATCTTTTGCTTTCTACTTCTATTATTGAGTCAGGATTAGATATTCCTTCTGTAAACACTATAATTATTAATGATGCTCATGAATTTGGACTATCTCAACTTTACCAATTAAGAGGACGAGTAGGAAGGACAAATCATCTTGCCTATGCTTATTTATTATATCCATCCCAAAAAAGTTTATCTAAGCCATCTCAGGAAAGGTTAAAAACTATTATGGAATGTACAGAATTAGGCTGTGGGTTTAAGATTGCTATGAGAGACTTAGAAATTCGAGGGACAGGAAATATTTTAGGACATCGTCAACATGGGAATATAGTGGCGGTTGGTTTTGGTTTATACTGTAACCTTTTATCCCAAGAAATAGCTAAAATTAAAGGCGAAAACATTTCTCAAGAAATAAATCCAAAGATTGACTTAAATATAGATGCTTACATTCCAGAAAGTTTTATCTCCGCTCCAAAGATTAAACAAGCTATGTATAAAAGAATGGCTTCTATCAAGAAGATAGAAGAGTTAGGGGAATATAAAGAAGAATTAAAGGATAGATTTGGTAAGATTCCTAAGGTTATTGATAATTTATTTAAAATCATTGAAATGAAAATAATTAGCAAGAAGGTAAAGGTAGAATCTGTAACCATTATAGAAGATGAAGCTTGCCTAAGGTTTATGGAAGTAGATAATAAATTAGTTTCTAAATTAGTAAAATTAGTGGAAAATAATAATAATTTAAGATTAGATCCTCAAGGTAAGAATATTCTAAGAGTGTTAAATGTTAAGAACAATTTAGATTTAGTGAAAAAAATATTGCAGGAATTAAGATGATATGGTATTATTTATAATAAGGTATTGTATCTTTATATAAAATATATGAAAAATAAATTTTGAGATATGGAAAAAGATAATTTTAATGATCAGGTTTCCTTATTAATAGAAAAAACTGGTTGTAACCAAGAACAAGCTGAATCAATATTAAGATCTAACAATAGAGATTTAGAGCAAGCTATTTCCATTATTACTTCTCTTTCAAGTAAAAATACTTTTATTATTAAAGGAAGATTTGCTTGTAAAACTGAAAAGTTATACGGATTGTTTTTAATTCAAGCTGATAACATTGGTCAAGAGATTAAAAAATTAGATTTAATAGTCTCTAGAAATGCCTTACTTTGCCAGTGGGATATAGGCTGTAATTGGGACGAATTAGAAAAATATATTCACAGTGCTAGCCTTAGAAAGAGTGAACTCTCTAATAAAAAGATGGCTAAACTTCATCATGATCTTATTGATTTATTCAATAACGTTAATAGTGAGGAAAAAAAGAATATCTTTAAATCATTAGCCTCTTCTGAAATAAGTGAACTAAAAGGGATTTTAAGTATTCAAATTGGAAGATTATTAGATGACCCTAACATAGATTTAGTTTTGGATGTTAACCAACTTACGGTGCTCGAGAGGGATTATCTTGAAAAAAAGGCGACTAAAGAAAAAATACCTTCAGAAGAAGAAACTTTAAATAAAACAGAAGTAGCTTCCTTAGCTCCTGAAATTTCCTTACAAATAGCCTTAATTCTCTCTCCAGTCAGTGGTATATTAGTTACAGAATTAAAGCCTGGTGATTGCTTAACGGTAAGAATAATCGATACTACTACCATCGGTCAATATTTAGCCGGGTTAATGGGGGCAAGGGATAAAGATAAGATTATTTCTACGGTGGCCAATATAGAAGACCTTACTCCTGTAGGATTTGATAAAATTAAAGTGCAAGTTAGGTTTGGTCCTGGGATTATAGGCACCACAGTAGTTTCTAAGAATGTAAAGATTAAATCTTCTCTTGGAGGATTTCCAGATAAAAAAAAGAACTTATTAAGTAAGCTTACTCCTACAGCCATTAAAGAAAAGATAATTACACCTCTACCCTTAAGACCGGTAGACTTAGCTATTTTAATTATGATTGTCTTACTAATCGTAGCTATTATGGTCAAATTATAATATAATCTGGACAAGGACTAAGTTTATATCTGCGTAATCTGCGGATATATCTTCAAATTATAATATAATCTGGACAAGGACTAAGTTCATGTTGAAAACAAAGCTAAAAGAAGAAGAATTATGGAGAGTTTATAAAGAAACTGAGGATGAAATCTTAAAAGAAGAACTAAGAGAGGAAATTATTCTTAGGTATGCTTCCTTGGTAAAGTATATTGCTGGTAGAATTGCAATGAATACCCCTCCTATCGTAGAATTTAATGACTTAGTTCATTATGGTATTATAGGTTTAATTGATGCTATTGAAAAGTTTGATCTTAATCAAAATATTAAGTTTAAAACCTATGCTATTCAAAGAATTAGAGGGGCTATTCTTGATGAACTTCGAATAATTGACTGGGTTCCTCGTTCTGTTCGTCAAAAAAGTAAGGAATTAGAAATAATTTATGCTAATTTAGAACATAAATTAGGAAGACCGGCTACTGATGAAGAGGTAGTTAAAGAATTAGGTATTACGATAGGAGAGTTAAATAAAATGATCTCAGAAGTTAGCGGAACTACCCTCTTGTCTTTAGATGATATCTGCCCTATTAGCGACGATAACGAAGTGTCGGTAATAGAGACCATTGAAGGACCCGTAAGTCAAACCCCAGAAGTTATTACCGAAAAGGAAGAAGCAAAAAAGTTATTAATAGAAGCTATGGAAAGACTTCCTCAGCGAGAAAGAGAAGTAATTGCCCTTTATTATTATGAAGAACTTACCTTAAAAGAAATTGGAGAAGTGCTTGGAATTACTGAATCTCGAGTATCTCAATTGCATACCAAGATAATTTTAAGATTACGTGGTTACCTTAGTAAACATAGAATGGTATTTAAAGAGGTAATTAGTTAAGATATACCCAATGAAAATTGGTTGGCGAAAATTTAGCGGTGTTTGAAAATAGCTTAATTATAACTTAGTTATAATGAGACATTTGAAAAATATTAGCTTACGATACATTTTATGATATATAGAATACATGGAACTAAATATAGGCGATGAGGCTTGTCCCTGCTCGAGTAAAGGTTGCATGAAATATTCTAAGTTAACTTAAAAATTAAAAGTTAGTATCAAGAAAGAGGGAATAAATTGACTAAGAAGAGTTGGAACTTAGATGGTTATTTTAAAATCACTACTTCTTCTCAAGGTGCATTTTTAACAGTCTATTCACCGGTAGGAGAAGGAGAGAAAGTAAACGTAGAAAGTATCTTGCTCCACATCAAAGAACGAGGACTAACAGACATTGATCTAGATATAGTCGAACAGGCGGTAGAAGAAAGTGCTGGTCTTCCTGTTAAAGTTGGAGAAATCCAAGAAGAAAAGAAGCAAGGATGCTTAATTGTGGAAATCATGGAAGATGAAATGAGTGCTTACTTAACCATTGCCCCTCCACCTCAAGGAGTATTATTTAAAGTTATCCCTGAAGAGATTAAAAACTTATTAAAAGAGCAAGGGGTAACACATGGGTACGAGGAAGAAGTAATTGAAGATATTTGTAGAGATCCTAAAAGAGAACTTCATCGAGCTATCTTAGTAGCTAAAGGAACTTCTCCTGTTAAAGGAAATGATGCCATAATTGATTATAGATTTGATGCGACTAGAGATAAGGTTCACTTTACAGAAAAAGATAACGGTCGCATAGATTATCGACAACTAAATCTAATTGAAAATATTCAAGAAGGTCAAATTATAGCAGTAAAGATGCCAGCTACCGCTGGTAAGCATGGTAAAACTATTACTGGAAAAGAGATTCCCGCAGAAGAAGGAAAAGATATTTCTCTTCCCATGGGAAGGAATACCTATGCTTCGGATGACAATCTAACGCTTTTTGCTGGAAAGACAGGCAGAATCATTTGGAGTGAATCAAGAATTGATGTAGAACAGGCATATGAAATAAAGGGCGATGTTGGTTATGATGTAGGAAATGTTGAATTTGCAGGGTCAGTTATCGTGGGTGGTAACGTTAGAGATGGTTTTTATGTTAAATCGGGAGGAGATGTAGAAGTAAAAGGGTGTGTAGAAAAAGCTACTATAGAGGCCGCAGGAGATATAAGAGTCCAAAGTGGAATAATTGGAAAAGGAGAAGGTTTTATTAAAGCTGGGAGAAATGTTGTGGCTAAGTTTATTGAGAATGCCGTGGTTGTAGCAGGCAAAGATGTGATAGTAAGCGAAGCTATTATACATAGTAATGTAGATGCTGAAAATCGAGTTATTGTTTACGGCGGGAAAAAAGGAGTAATTTTAGGAGGCAGGATAAGGGCTAAAGATGAAATAAACGCTCGGACTATTGGTTCTTGGGCTGAAGTAGAAACTAGCGTTGAAGTAGGACTTTCCCCTAATAGTCGAGAAAGTATTGTTAATTTAGAAAAAGAGATTGAAACTGACAAGAAAAGTTTTAACGAATTAAAATTAGGAATAAAAACCTTGGTGAAACAGAAAGAATTTTCTGGAAGTCGACTTTCTCCTGAAAAAGAAGAACTTTTAGCTCAGCATTTAAGAGCTCAAAATTTATTAATGACTAAATTAAGAGATACTACAGAAAGATTAATTTCTTTACAAAAAGAACTTTCTGCCGAAACGGGGGGAAAGGTTAGTGTTTTTAATATAATTTATCCAGGAGTAAAGATGTGCATTCGGACTGTGCCTTTATTTCTTAAAAAAGAATATAAATATTCTACCTTTGTAGTAAAAGTAGGTCAGATTAAAGTATTATCTTATGAAGAACCTAAAATAACTAAAGGAAAAGAAGAGGACAATTAAGAAGGTAAAGGCCAAGGAGAGGCTAAACGTTTACAGATCAAGGAAAGTAAAAATGGCTATTCAACCTCTTGATTTTCAAGTAAATATTGCTCAGCAAACAAATGTTAGTAATTTACAACAAGCAGCCCAACAAGCACCTATTGATAGCCAGCATCACGCTGATAAAAAAGCCGTAGAGAAAGCCAGAATCCAGCAAACAAAAGTTGAAGCTGCTAACCAACCCGAAAGTGAAAAAGTAGAACCTGAAGGAAAAAGAGGTAGTGGTTATTCCCCAGGAGAAAGAAAAAAGAAAGAGGAAGAGGAAGAGGGAAAGAAAGAGGATTTGCCAAAAGATCCTACCAAGGGCAGATTAATTGATGTCTTAAAATAGTCAACGTTTAGTTGTCAGGTGTCAGTAGTCAGGATAATAACTGAAAGTTGATGGCTGATACCTGTATGCTACAAATAAAATTAGGATGTTTTCTTGAAGTTATTACTTTTGCTTTTAATGATCAACTTAATAATAGTGGTGGGACTATACTGGCGCTTAATTAAATTATATTCAAAAAAAACCAACCAAGATAATGAAAAAGATTCTTCTTACGAGAAGATGTTAGAATTAGTGAGAGAATTTAACCGAATCTCTAATCTTAATATTAATATCTTGGAAGATAAAGTAAAAGAATTAAAAGAAGAGGTAAAAGTAGCCACGGAAAAAATTAACCAGCTTAAAGTGATAAATAAAGAAAAGAAGAAATCTTTGTTGGTAAAAACTTTATTGGTAGAAACAAAAAAAGAAGACCAAGGGAAAGTAAGTTCGCCAGAGCCAGGTAGCGATCGTTATCAGTTAATTAATAATCTAATTGATAAAGGCTTAACTATTGAAAATAAAGAGAAAGTAAGTTTGTCGGAACCAGGTAGCGATCGTTATCAGTTAATTAATAATCTA
>Ga0180009_10006690_pt1 | contig 12008 bp, 13 predicted proteins | sample OS_PC_MetaG_FD_123537 | JGI IMG/M metagenome (GOLD analysis project Ga0180009, IMG submission 123537) | Groundwater microbial communities from the Aspo Hard Rock Laboratory (HRL) deep subsurface site, Sweden - OS_PC_MetaG | ecosystem: Environmental > Aquatic > Deep subsurface > Groundwater...
AACGAATAGGCGCTGGTGTCGACATCGATGGAGAACGTCGAGACGGGTTCGCTTGCAACCTGCTTGACTGGGTTCGGGGCGGCGCCATCGAAGCGGTCGCGGTTTTCCGGTGGCGGGACGACTGCGAAACCCAGGACAGGAGACCCTTCCACGGCGTTGTCGACGGAGTTGAGCTCCGATATGACGCGCCGATTGACGGTGGCAGGAGGTGCGCCTGGGGCTCCCGCATAACCGTTGCTACGGCCCAACGAAAGGATGCCGGTCACCTGGCGGCTACCAGCAAGGCCGTCGCGCAGGTCGCGGCGTTCGGATTGCGCGGCAATTCCGGTCGGCGGTGTAGTTGGTGCAACGGTGCCACCGCCAACGTTGGCGACGACGAGGTCGGCTTCCTGGCTCTTCGCCGGTTCGGGGGGGCGGATCCTGCCATTTCCAGTGCGCGCTCGATCCAGGTCCGCGCTGGGCTTTGCGGCGACGACGACCGGTGTCTCTTCGCGGGCGGCGGAAGGGGTTTCCGCGGCGGGGCCGTTGGAACCGAACATGTCGAGAATGCCGCCAACATTCTGTTGCTCAGCGGGGACCCGATGCTGCTGAGTCTGGTCGAAATAGAATATGGCTGCGGGAATGAATAAGGTGAGGGCCGCAAGGGAAGCGGCGGTGGCATAAGTCGAACGCGAGTAGGTCATCATACGTCTCCGGGGTCTTGTGGAAGTCGTATGAGTTCGACGGGCGCGTCGCGGGAATCCTTTGGCTGGTTCAGCGTCTTTTGCTTCACCGGCCGTATCGTAGGCATCGAGGGCGGCGCGCAAAGCGGCGTCCTTCGCACGCCTTCGGGGAGCGGGCACCTTGAGGTTCTTCAATCCTTTCAGGTCATGTTCGGTCATGGCTTCTACTCCGCCGCTTCGAGGCGGTTTCTGAGGGTTTTCCTGGCGGTGTGCAGGTGCCAGGAAACGGTTTTTTCGGTGCACCCCATCACGAGTGCTGCTTCGGCGTGGCTCATGTCTTCGGCGTAGATCAGGAGGACTGCATCGCGCTGCTGGGGCGGAAGTGCGTGGACTTCGCGCCACAAGTCGCCGTCGATGGCGTTCGATTCGGGCGAGAGTTGCGTCTCGCAAGGGGCGCTGTCGATCAGCGCCATCAGGTCGGTGTCCGGCATCGGCAGCAAGCGCCGGGATCGGCGCATGTGGTCGAGCGTAGCGTTATAGGTGATGCGCCACACCCAGGTTGAGAACGCCGCGTCGCCTTTGAAGTTGCGTATGGCGCCGGCGATCTTGACGCAGACGTCCTGGGCAACATCCTCGGCGAGGTCGGCGGACCTGCACCAGCGCCAGGCCATGCGGTGGATCGGCTCGTAATAGGCGTCAAGCAGCGCCGCGAGGGCGCTCCGGTCTCCCGCCGCCGCCCCTAAGGCAAGCCTGTCTTCACCAGCATCGGAGCGCATGCAAATGTCCAAATCAAAACGTTTCGGAACATTAGACGCAGGCTGGCGGGACTTCCTTGGGGCCGGATCGAGAAAAAATTCGGGTTGGGTCGAAATCGCTCAAAGTGACTATACCACTTGAGTCGCGGGGATGATGCCTGTTACGGGCAGGCGTGCGAAAGTGCGGGCCTCCCACCAATAGGGCATCGCGGTTGACGGGCGGAGCGGCTATTTGTGGCTGCAAGACACTCGGTGCAAATTCCAGTAGATGGTTTGCGCCCCATTTGAAGGAGCACCTTAATGCGCATCGAAGCGATTCCGCTCGGCAACAACCCGCCAGAAGACATCAACGTCATCATCGAAGTTCCCGTCGGGGGCGATCCAATCAAGTACGAACTGGACAAGGAGGCCGGCACGCTGTTCGTCGACCGGTTCCTCTATACCCCGATGCGTTATCCGGGTAACTACGGGTTCATTCCGCACACGCTGTCGGCGGACGGCGATCCGGTCGATGTTCTGGTCTGCAATTCGCGCGCGATTTTCCCCGGTGCGGTCATAAACTGCCGGCCGATCGGTGTGTTGCGGATGGAAGATGACGGGGGTGGAGATGAGAAGATCATCGCCGTGCCGTCGTCGAAAACGACGCAGCGTTACGACCGGGTGCGCAACTATACCGATCTGCCCGACATAACGATGAACCAGATCCAGCACTTCTTCGAGCACTATAAGGATCTGGAGCCCGGCAAGTGGGTCAAGATCGAGCGCTGGGGCGACTTTCAGGAGGCCCGCCGGAATATCACCGAGGGGATCGAGCGCGCGAAGAAGGCGTGAGCGAAGCCGATATGCGATGACTGCGGCTAGAAAAATGCGAGGATCGAAAAGGCAGGCATGGCTGAACTCAAAATCGCGGTGATGGGGGCATCGGGCCGGATGGGCCGGGCGCTGGTGCGTGCCGTTTGCGAAGCTGACGGGGCTATCGTATCCGGTGGAACCGAGCAGGCAGGTTCGGCGGCGCTCGGGGCGGATCTGGGAACGCTTGCCGGATTAGAGCCGCTTGGCGTGGCGCTGAGTGCGGACGCGGCGAGCGTCATCGCCGGGGCCGATGCGATCCTCGACTTCACCGCGCCAGGTGCCACGGCGGCTTTCGCGCGGCTGGCGGCGCAGCATGGCGTCGCGCACATCATCGGTACGACCGGCTTCCGCGCCGAGGACGAGGCGGCAATTACGGAAGCCGCCCAGCGATCGGTGATCGTCAAGGCCGGCAACATGAGCCTCGGCGTCAACCTGCTGACGGCGCTGACCGCCAAGGTTGCTGCCGCGCTCGACATCGATTTCGATATCGAGATCGTCGAGATGCACCACCGGCACAAAGTCGACGCCCCGTCGGGGACGGCCTTGATGCTGGCCGAAGCCGCCGCGAAAGGGCGCGGCGTTTCGCTCGAGGACAAAGGCGTCAGGGTGCGCGATGGGCATACCGGAGCCCGGCAGCCCGGCGATATCGGCATGCAGAGCCTACGCGGCGGTTCGGTCGTTGGAGATCACAGCGTGATCTTTGCCGGTAATGGTGAACGGGTGATTTTGTCCCACCATGCCGAGGACAGGTCGATTTTCGCCCGCGGCGCCGTTAAGGCTGCCTTATGGGCGCGCGACAAAGAGCCAGGGATCTATTCCATGATCGATGTTCTCGGCCTATAGCAATGCCGAAGGGCTAAGAAACCTCGAGGAACGCGACAGGATGGACAACGTGCTTGTGCTGGTTCGGCATGGTCAAAGCGAGTGGAACAAGCGCAACCTGTTCACCGGTTGGCGCGACCCGGACCTGACGGAACTAGGTGTCGCGGAGGCGAAGAAAGCCGGTCAACTGCTGAAGGCGCAGGGAATCCATTTCGATGTCGCCTATACGAGCATGCTGATGCGGGCCCAGTGGACACTGTCGCTGATCATGGAAAATATCGGTCAGACCGAGGACGACCTGCCGGTGATCCGGGACAAGGCGCTCAACGAGCGCGACTATGGCGAACTTTCCGGATTGAACAAGGACGAGGCGCGCGCCAAGTGGGGCGAAGAGCAGATCCTGATCTGGCGGCGCAGCTACGACGTTCCACCGCCCGGCGGGGAGAGCCTGAAGGATACCGCCGCGCGTGTCCTGCCATTCTACAAGACGCGCATCTGGCCGGACGTCAAAGCTGGCAAGAACGTCATCGTCGCCGCTCACGGGAACTCGATCCGGGCGCTCATCATGTACCTTGAGATGCTCTCCGCGCAACAGATCCTGGAGCGGGAAGTGGCGACCGGCGTGCCGATGGTCTACCGGCTGACCAGCCACGGCCACGTCGAGGACCGGCGCAACCTGGTGGCGTGAGACCCACCATCGTGCGCACACGATGCGGTACCGCCTCAGTGTGGGCGCGCCTGCGACTCCGCGGCCCGGCACAAAATCCGTGGTTGCAGCGTTATCCCTGACATGGGGAATGTGGAAGCGGTTCGTGGTCCGGGTAGAATTGAACCGGACGACATCCTCCAGCCGTTCGAAGCGTTCAGCGAGGATTTTTCAAATGGCTATTTTCAAGCCTCAGCCGATAGACACCCGGAGCATTATCCTCAATCCTGAGCTTACCGCGCTGACGGAGAAGCTTGCGGAGAACGCCCATGACAACTGGGCGATGTTGCGTTTCAAGGAGGGCTGGACTTATGGCCCGAAGCGCGATGATGCTTCAAAGCAGCATCCTAATCTGGTGGCATACGACGAACTTTCCGAATCCGACAAGGATCTCGATAGGGGGACGGCGATGCAGACCATCAAGGCGATGCTGGCAATGGGCTACGAGATCCGGAAGAATTGAAGGCATTTTTCATTGCGCATCGAGATACCCACGGCAGTCGGTCCGGTCCACGCTACCTTCGCTAAACTCGAGCCTGCGCCGTGTTGACGAACTAAAGTCGTGTGGAGGGCGGCATCGGCGCTGGGCAAGTCCTTGTTGGGGAGCTTTAGCCCCGCCCTACAAGTCTTTCGAACCGTTGTAGGGTGGATTAGCGAAGCGTAATCCACCGTTGACGGAGCCATGCGTTGCGTTCGTGGCGGCGGGTTACGCACTTATCCCAACATTGGGCAAGCCCATGTTGGATGCGCTTAAACCCGCCCTACAAGTCAGCATCAAGGAGAACTGACGTCGCTTCTCGATGCTTGATTGGATCCCCGCCTGCGCGGGGATGACGGTGGGGGGGGAAACGTCACCCCGCGGTGGCGGGCGCTCTCTTTTATTGCGCTTCTGGTGCCGACCCAGCACCCGCTCTCTTTTATTGCGCTTCGGGTGCCGACCCAGCACCCGCGCGTGCCAACCGGTTGATCAACCGCTCAAAGTCGCAGTTGTGGCCGTTTTCAGGCCACCTTGCTTTCGGCATCGCGCTTGCGTTCCTGTCTCTTGCGCTCGTTGGGATCGAGCCAGCGTTTGCGCAGGCGGATGTTGTCGGGCGTGATCTCGACCAGTTCGTCGTCGGCGATGTAGCTCATGGCTGCTTCCAGCGAGAGCTTCATCGGCGGGGAAAGGGTGAGGTTTTCATCCTTGCCGGAAGCGCGGACGTTGGTCAGCTTCTTGGCTTCGACGACGTTGACGATGAGATCGTTCTCGCGCGTGTGCTGGCCGATGATCATGCCTTCGTAGACCTTGGTCTGCGGGCCGATCATGGCGGGGCCGCGATCCTGGAGATAGAATAACGAATAGGCGGGTGCCTCGCCGGTGCCGTTGGAAATCAGGACGCCCGTGCGGCGGCCTGGAATTTCACCCTTATGGGGGGCGTAAGCGTGGAACAGGCGGTTCATGACCGCGGTGCCGCGGGTATCGGAAAGAAGTTCCGACTGGTAGCCGAGCAGTCCGCGGGTGGGAACGTTGAAGACGAGGCGCGTGCGCCCGCCGCCCGAGGGCCGCATTTCGATCATGTCGCCGCGACGTTCGGACAATTTCTTGACGACCGCACCGGAATATTCATCGTCGACGTCGACGATGACTTCTTCGATCGGTTCAAGGCGCTGACCGGTCGTTTCGTCGGACTTGAAGACGACGCGCGGGCGGGACACCGTCAGTTCGAAACCCTCGCGGCGCATGTTTTCGATCAGGATCGCGAGCTGAAGTTCGCCACGCCCGGAGACGATGAAGGCTTCCTTGTCTTCGGATTCCTCGACGCGGATGGCGATGTTGCGCTCGATTTCGCGCATCAGACGGTCCCGGATCACGCGGCTCTGGACCTTGTCGCCTTCCTGGCCGGCAAACGGTCCGTCGTTGATGCGGAAAGTCATCGACAGGGTCGGCGGGTCGATCGGCTGGGCGGGGATCGCCGTCTCGACCGAAGGATCGCAAAGGGTGTCGGCAACGTTGGCCTCACTCATGCCGGCGAGGGCGACGATGTCGCCGGCTTCGGCGGAGTTGACCGACGTCCGTTCGAGGCCGCGGAAGGCCAGAACCTTCGAGATGCGGAAGTTTTCGATCAGGTCGCCGTCGCGGCTCAGCGCCTTGACCGACATGTTCGGCTTGACGGACCCGGACGTGATGCGTCCGGTCAGGATACGGCCGAGGAACGAGTCGGCTTCAAGTGTCGTCGCCAGCATGCGGAAGGGGCCCGGCTGGACGGTCGGCGGCGGCACGTGTTTCAGGATCAGGTCGAACATCGGTGAGAGGTCTTGCTGCGGACCTGCGGGTTCGGTTGCCATCCAGCCATTGCGGCCCGACCCGTAGAGGACCGGGAAGTCGAGCTGATTGTCGTCGGTATCGCAATTGGCGAACAGGTCGAAGATCTCGTTCAGGACGTCGTTGTGGCGTTCGTCGGGGCGGTCGATCTTGTTGATGACGACGATGGGGCGCATGCCCTGCTTGAGGGCCTTGGTGACGTCGAACTTGGTCTGCGGAAGCGGGCCTTCGGAGGCGTCGACGAGAACAATGCAACCATCGACCATGTTGAGGATACGCTCGACTTCGCCGCCGAAATCGGCGTGGCCGGGCGTGTCGACGATGTTGATGCGGGTATCCTTCCAGACGACGCTGGTGCACTTCGCGAGGATGGTGATGCCGCGCTCGCGCTCGATGTCGTTCGAATCCATGGCGCGTTCGGCGACGCGCTGGTTGTCGCGGAAGGCGCCCGACTGCTTGAGGAGTTCGTCGACGAGGGTGGTCTTGCCGTGGTCGACGTGGGCGATGATTGCGATATTGCGGATGTCCATCGGGGTTCCGGGGGCTGTGGGTGCAAGCTCGAACGGGTATCGGGATCAAACTGATCCAGGCCGTTCCTACCGCTTTCCCTGGTGTGTAATTCGGCGCACTCGTGATGTCCGCGGCCGGACTTGAAGCCCGGCGCGTCCGTCGATTGGTTCGAAAGCGTCGAAGAAATCTGTGCAGCCGGTAGCATATCGGTGCGATAACTACCAGTGAGGCTTACCAGCGCGGGGGTGCGATGGGGCAGAACGAGCCTCAATTCCTGCGATCTGCATTGCTTGGGGTTGAACCAATGGCCTTTGTTTTTCCGCCGTTACAGGCGCCGATTCTGCCGGTGGCCGGGCGCGAAGCGGTCTTCCCGGTGCACCGGATCTATTGCATCGGGCGCAATTATGCCGCGCATGCCCGCGAAATGGGCCACGACCCCGACCGGGAGCCGCCGTTCTTCTTTCAGAAGGCTGCCGACGACCTGGCAACGGGCGGGATCATTCATTACCCGGCTGAAAGCGGCGACGTTCACCATGAAATCGAGATGGTCGCAGCGCTTGGTGAGGGCGGGGAGGGAATCGCGGCGGCCGATGCGCTTGGCATGGTGTTCGGTTACGGGGTGGGTCTTGACATGACCCGGCGCGACCTGCAGGGCGAAGCCAAAAAGCTTGGGCGGCCGTGGGATACGGGCAAATCGTTTGCCGATGCCGCGCCTTGCTCGGAGTTGGTCCCGATATCGGATTGCGGGCATCCCGCGCGGGGGGCGATAACCCTCGAAGTCAACGGGGAACGGCGCCAGCAGGGCGATCTTGGCCAAATGATCTGGTCGGTTGCCGAGCAGATTTCGGTGCTGTCCCGTTTCTTCGTTCTGAAGCCGGGCGATCTCATCTTCACCGGCACGCCGGCGGGTGTCGGACCGGTTCAGCGGGGCGACCGGCTGATTGGGGAAGTCGAAGGAGTCGGGCGGATCGCGGTGGAGGTGAAGTAGCGGTTGGCCGGTTCGGCGGCATTGGCCCAGCCATCGTCGATCAGCGAATTGGTGTGGCCGGGTTGTGTCGCGTCCCGCTCGTTCCGGTAGCGTGGCACTTTTCAAGTAACCCGATCCCCCTCGTCGCGGGGTTGTTGAGGCCATTTCCGGTTCAGTTCTTATCTTCCGGCAGGCCGGGCAGCGGGGCGACCTCGATGCCTTCTTCCTCCAGCTCGCGAAACTCGCTGATCGTCGCCTGGCCACGGATGCCGCGCGGTTCGGTTTCCTCGTAATGGATCCTGCGGGCTTCCTCGGCGAAGTTCTTGCCGACGTCGTCGGTATTGGCTTCGACGAATGAACGGTATTCGCGGAGCATTTCCATGACCTGCGCCGGCGGCGTAGCGGAGGCGACAGGCACGTAGCTTTCAGGCTTGGGCGGGGTGGCCGCTGCCGTGGGGGTGGCGGTGTCGGTGTCGGCCGGGGGGAGCGTGCGCGGCTTGGCTTTGGTCGTAACAACGCTTGGAGCCATCAGCGCCTTTTCGATCGCGGCGTCGTCGCAAACCGGGCAGCGCAGCCGGCCGTCGCGCTGCTGGTCGTCAAACGCGGATATCGATTTGAACCAAACCTCGAACTCGTGTTCGTTCGAGCAGCGCAGCGCGTATTTGATCATGCGGGTTTGCCTCCCGCTGCTGGCCGGCCGGCCGCGGCGTCAGCCGAGACACTGAACGCCGCATTCGGCCTGAGGGAAGGAACGCGGTCGCGAACTTCTTCCAATTTGGCCATATCGATGTCGGCGGTGATGACGCCGGGGGCTTCCCCACCCTCGGCCAGAACTTCGCCCCAAGGGGAAATTATCAGCGAATGGCCGTAGGTCTTGCGGCCGTGCTCATGGGTTCCACCCTGGCCGGCGGCGAAAACGAAACTTTGCGTTTCGATGGCGCGGGCGCGAAGCAGGACGTGCCAGTGGGCTTCTCCGGTCGGCTGGGTGAAGGCCGCCGGGACCGCAATGAGGCGGGCACCGGACTGTGCAAGCGTGCGGAACAGATACGGGAAGCGCAGGTCGTAACAGATCGTCATGCCGAGACCGCCCCAGGGTGTGGCGGCGACGACGGCTTGGTTGCCGGCGGCGTAGTTCGTGCTTTCCGAATAGACTTCGCCGTTAGCCAGCGAGACGTCGAACATATGGATCTTGTCGTAGCGTGCGGCGATCGCGCCGTCGGGGGATATGAGGTAGGAGCGGTTGGCGAGCGTGTCTTCGGATTTGCGCACCGCCAACGAGCCGATGTGAAGCCAGATACCCAGTTCGGAGGCCAAGGAGCGGAAGGCGGACAGCGCCCGGTTTTCGGCTTCGGGTTCGGCCGCCTTAAACAGCGCCTCGCGGTCGACCTCCATGACGTTGGTGACTCCCGGGGTCTGGATATAGACCGACCCAGCCGCAGCGGCTTTACGGATCAATGCGCTGGCATCTGCAACATTGCGGTCCGGGTCGCGGCCAGAGCACAATTGAACGAGGCTGGCGCGAAAGACTGGCGGGGATTTGGCGTTCGTCATTCGGGGCGGACCCTATCGGCGAATTCTGAAGGAGACCGGCTTGGCCTCTACTGTTCCGACTCTGACATATGGTTCCCTGCCGGGAACCTGAATGTCAGCCCGGAACACTCAGCCCAGAAAACTAGGCAACCTTTTGATTGTGTTCTGGATCAAACATTTGACGACCTCCACCCGGGAATCAAATGTTTGATCCAGAACACTACCGACTAAACGTTGCCGGTGAGCAGTGCGTCAAGGTCGCCGTCGAATTCGAGTTCGAAAAGGTCGTCGCAGCCGCCGATGTGGCGGTCGCCGATGAAGATCTGCGGGACGGAATTGCTGCCGCCGGAGCGTTCACGCATGGCGAGGCGTTCGCCCGGGTTAAGGGTAACGTCGATCTCGCGGTATTTCACGCCCTTCTTTTTGAGAAGGTGCTTGGCGCGATGGCAGAATGGACAAATGAGCGTCGTATAGATGACGACGGGCGGTGAGCCGGGGTCATCCTGGGTGGTTGTTGCGTCGTTCATGTGCGTGCGGATCTCCTCGCCGCTAAAATAGTTGCGTGACGGCGAACTGCAAGCGGCGGCCTGTGGTCATGTGGTCACGCTGAGCGGATCGGACACAATCGCAACGGCAAGAACATCGACATTCGCCGCACCTGCCTTCAGGAGGGTCGTCGTGCAGGCCTCGGCGGTGGCGCCGGTCGTTATGACGTCATCCACCAGGAGTACACGGCGTCCCTCGATCCGGGGCCGCTGGCGGGGGGGCACGTCGAAGGCGCCGCGGACGTTGTCGCGGCGCTGCTCGCGCGTCAGGCCGACCTGAGCCTTCGTGCGCCGACCGCGGCGGAGCGCCCCCGTCAGAACCGGCACGCCGCTGATGCGGCTGACCTCCCTGGCAAGTATGGCGGACTGGTTATAGCGGCGCTGCAAGAGCCGGAACCTATTGAGCGGGACTGGGATGATGATGTCGGCGTCGGCGATCAGCTGGCTTCCCGCGCGGCAAAGCCAAGTCCCGAACAGCCTGCGGATTTCGTGGCGGTCGCGGAACTTGAAACCGTGGACGAGGTCGCGCATCGCGCCATCGTAATGGGCAACTGCCCTGGCGCGGGCGTAAGGAGGCGGTCTTGCGGCCGCGGCGGCGGAAATCATCACGTCACCGGTGGCGTAGGGAAGCCTGATGCCGAGCCGATCGCAAAGCGGGGCTCCGACAAAGTCGATGCCGCTCCAGCATTGCGGACACAATGAATCGCGGCTGGCGATCGCTTCCTGGCAGCCGAGGCATACCGGAGGCATGAGGAGGTCGGTCAGCCAATGGCGCAACCGTGTAACCGGTCCGGGGCGATTTGCTGCTGAGGTGTATGCGGTGTCGGTCGCGTTCCAGGATTCGCCGATGTCGTCTTCAGCCATGGTTGGGGCCCCTGCCGGCGGCATGCTAATAGGGGTAATCATAGTCCAGAGGGACGAGGTTAGCACGTGCCGGATATGCAAAGCGCCGACAAACCATTCGACCGGGACGTTCTGTTGCTGCGGCGGAACCGGTTCGCGAAGCAAGCCCATGCCCATGATTTCCTGCTGCAGCGGGTGGCAGAAGATATCGCGGAGCGGCTGGAAATCGTGCAGCGGGACTTTCCGATCGCGCTCAATCTGGGTGCGCATAACGGAGCGGTCAGCCGAGTAATCCGCAAGCTGTCAAACGTCGGAGTGGTGATCGACGCGGAGAGTTCGGTTGAACTTCTGGAAGCTTGCGACGGCCATCGTGTTCTTTGCGATGAGGAGGCGTTGGCGTTCGCGGATGGGGCGCTGGACCTTGTCGTTTCGGGGCTGTCGCTGCAATTCGTGAACGATCTGCCGGGGACGTTCCTGCAGGTGCGGCGCACCTTGAAACCGGACGGTCTTTTTCTGGCGCAACTGGCCGGTGGGGAAACGCTCAAAGAATTGCGGCAAGCGTGGCTTATGGCGGAAGCGGAAATCCTCGGAGGCGCGTCGCCACGGATAGCGCCGTTCGCCGATGTCAGGACGCTGGGCTCACTGGCGCAGCGAGCGGGTTTCGCGCTGCCGGTTGCCGATAGCGAGACGATAACGGTCACCTATGCGAGCCCGCTTGCACTGATGGACGAACTGCGGCGCATGGGAGCAAGCAATTTTCTCGCCGGGCGTAGGCGGGTTCCGGTGACGCGCAGGTTGTTGTTGCGGGTGATCGAGATCTACCAGGAGAATTTCGGGCTGGACGACGGGCGGATTCGTGCGACTTTCGAAATCCTGTCGTTGACCGCATGGGTGCCGCATGAAAGTCAACCCAAGCCGCTCAAGCCCGGATCGGGCCAAATTAGTCTGGCGGAGCTACTCGGGCGAGGCGGAAAAGCGTGACGCAGTCTTGCGACATCGTGCGAATACGGAGAATACGAATCTCAATTGGCCAGAAATAGCCCGGGTGATCGTTGTAACTTTTTCGGGAAATACCGATTTTCAGCAGTCGGAATGCAAATTAACGCCGTTCACTTCATTGCGAAGTCAGGTTGTCACAGTATGGCGTTATTCTGTTGTAGGCGCTGGATGCAGCTCCGGTTAGTGCAGGCGGGCAAGACGACATTGGGACCGAGCGTGCTGTTACGAATTGAGCGGGCCGAGCTGCTTCATCTCAGAACGAAAACTATGTTGGGCCGACTGCTTCCAGCGCCAATGATCGCTTTTGAATACCTGATATTGCAGGCCGAATTCCATGCGGCCACTCTTTCCATTCAGAATTGCAGGGAATTACTGCGGCGATGACCTGCTAATGTTCCGACTCTGACATATGGTTCCCTGCCGGGAACCTGAATGTCAGCCCGGAACACTAGGCAACCTTTTGATTGTGTTCTGGATTCACAAACATTTGACGACCTCCACCCGGGAATCAAATG
>Ga0180009_10006692_pt1 | contig 12007 bp, 14 predicted proteins | sample OS_PC_MetaG_FD_123537 | JGI IMG/M metagenome (GOLD analysis project Ga0180009, IMG submission 123537) | Groundwater microbial communities from the Aspo Hard Rock Laboratory (HRL) deep subsurface site, Sweden - OS_PC_MetaG | ecosystem: Environmental > Aquatic > Deep subsurface > Groundwater...
GGAATATAGAAGAATTTAAAAGGGGCAATTGGGAAGAAAGAAGTTTTAAAAAATCGATCAGAATTAGGGTCCAGTCACAAGGTTGGAAAATTGAAAATTAGATGGCAAATTTCAAAGAGAGGAAAAGCCAAGCCGTCAGTTCGGCCTGCCTGAATCGAATTAAAAATTGAATTGCTTATTTTTCAGTTGCTAGTTTTATCAACTGATCCAATTAACAAGGGAAAGACCAGGGACACGATTAAACTCTTTCATGTTATTTGTAACCAGTGTTTGCTTTTCGCTTAAAGCATGGGCCGCAATCAATAAATCCATTGATCCAATTGGGGTGCCATTCTTTTCAAGATGTGATCTGATACGTCCATAAAATGAAGCAGCTCGGTTGTCATATGAGAGAACAATCAAGGAAACGGTAAATTGAGATAACGCTTTTAAATTCCGTTTAACAGAAGCGCTCTTATAAGCACCATATTCAAGTTCTGAAAGTGTAATTGATGATATTGAGACATCACCCGGACTCAATTTTGAAAAATGCTCAAGGACCTGCGGCGGGTTATTTTTGATAATATAAATGCAGATATTGGTATCCAGCATAAACATTAGAATTCCTCCCGGTCCTGAATGTCGGGCTGATCCCTGTCAGACATAAAATCATTTGAAAACATCGATATGCTGTCAAACAGAGTTGACCAGGGTTCATTGTACGGGATCAAAACAACGGTCGAGCCTTTGCGCTCAATAAAAACCTTTTCCCCGTTAAACCTGAAACTTTTAGGCAGCCTGACCGCTTGACTGTCACCGTTTTTGAATAGTTTTGCTGTTTTCATACAGAACTGTGGAAACGAATTTCGTTATCGATCAAAACAAATTGAGTGATTTAATATATATTTTAAATATATATATCTATTTTTAAGAAGGCAAGCTAAAGTTTTTGGAAAGAACCACATTGCGGCCTGAATGCGAGGAAAAGCTGAGCAGTCAGTTCGGCCTGGCGAAACCTCTTTGATTTATAAAAAAAAAAGGAAAACCAGACGCAAGGCTGGCCAGGATATTAAATATCCTGCCTGTCAGTGCGGGTCCATGCTGATCTGTTGCACACCCCTGCGAAATCGGAATCCTGAAAAATATCTTCATCTCTTTCAGATATCCCGCAATGCTCACAAAAACGGGGGCTCTCATCGTAAATGGCCGCGGCCCTTTCCCGTCTGATTGCCTTTTTTTTTGTTATCGTAAGTTTTTTGGTCGCTATTCCTCTGAGATTTAGAAGTGCAAAAAAAGCCCGGTGTGTGATTCAAAAATATCAATCAGCTGGTCACAGTAGACCCCTGCAAACTGCTTTTTGTTTTTCTTCATTTTCTGTTCGAATTCTTCCTCGTTGAGATTCAGCCACTTTTTAGTATTTTCCTCGGTAATTTTTGCTACTGTCATGAATTCTATGTCATAGGTATCCATAGAATTCAGGGTAATTTTGACATGATTGGCTTTTCTCGACCCTTTAAACTTAAACATCAATATGTTATCACCATCTTTTAGGAAGTCGTAGGCCCCAACAAAAAGCTTCAACCGTTTACTCCCGCCCATTTGAGATAAAATTATTTCTGCACTCATTTCAATTCTTTGGTTAGGTTTTAAAAAGGAATGAAAGCCAGCCGTAGGGCTGGCGGTTTGTTAGATTGCGTTTGCCTGTGGTTTCCCGATATACTTTTTAAAAACCACCATCACCCGATCTGAAATGTCGTTTGGTTTCCAATAGCTTGTAACAGATTTGTGAAGTCTTGAATTCCGTTGCTCAGTGTAGCCTTTGGCCCGGAGTTTTTTATTCATTGCACGTTTTGAAAGCTCAGAAACGATTTTTTTTGAACTATACATTATTACCTTTTTGGGATTTGGTCGGGGCATTTATCCCGGCCGGGTTTGACTGGCTGGCAATATCTACCAAATAGCCGCCGCTGGTCATGCTTGCAAAAACGAATGATTCCAAATCATCGGAAAACTGAAGATAAAGCCATCTGAAAAGGTGGGGCTCGTCAAGTTCCGCGCCGTTAAAATTCACAAAAGACAATGAAGAAAGGGGAAAAGCGGTTTTTGGAAAATCGGCTTTAACAACAGGCCGGTTGTATTTGCCCTTGTGAGCAATAACCGGGAAACGTCTTGTGGTTTGCTTTTTCTGGTTCATGTATCCCCTTAAATTGTGGGTTGTGGCAGGAGTTCTTCATCGATGAAAGAAAAATACTTGTTTGATCCAAAAACAATATGATCCAAAACTGAAATGCCAACGGTAGCGCCAACATTTACGAGCCTTTGCGTTGTTTGAATGTCAGTATTTGAAGGCGTAGGGTCGCCACTGGGGTGGTTGTGCACTAAAATAATCGATGCAGCTCTTTTTTCTATCGCCGGCGCAAATATTTCGCGGGGGTGGTAAAGTGTTTGATTCAGCGTTCCTTTTGTAATCATCAAGGAATCTTCGATCAAGCGGTGTTTATTATCCAGCAACAAAACATGGAATTCTTCTTGCTGTTTCATGGAAAAGTACAGTTTCAAATGGTCGAAAATATCCGCTGATCGAGTAAAAGACAGCCCTTTCAATTTCGTTTTTTCCTCGGTGTACCGGTCAAATAAAATTAAAAGTCCTTCCACAATGTGTTTAGAGCCATTGATTTTCAGGGAGCTAAAAACCTCATTTAAGGAATCTCCGCGCATTGATTCAGGCAAAACACCAAAACAATTAGACAAAATTTCCCGACTATCCATTTTTGAAACATCGATACTATTTTCAGAAACGCTCATTTTACCCTCTCTTTAGCAAGCTGAAGTGCAGAAACAACGTATCCACAGAACCCGCGAAGGACACGAACCTTGAAGGCCCCCCAACATTTTTTTTGCCTTGGGGCTCTCAAAACATTTTGAGCCCCAAGTAAAAAAAAACGTCGATATCGTTTACACAAAATGGTTAAATTTTCGGGTAAGAGCGTACAGATCAAAACCGTTAGGCAGCAGAGTTGCCGACAAAAAGCGCAGCTTTTTGGAACGGCTTTTGACTTGGAAGCGACCGGAAATTTAAGCTCGTAAGATCCAGGGATCGTCGAGCTTTCCGAACGTGTGAGGATGTTCTATTTTGAATAATAATCAGCCAAACTCAGAATGAGGTTTAGCGGTTTGGCTGATCGAAAAGAGAGATCTTCATTTCAGATATATGAAATGAAGTCTATAAAGAGTATTGCCGGCAGGTATTTAAAAAGGTTTGAGCCAAAATACTTTTTGACAATTGAAATAGACACTTACAAAAACCAATCACTATTAACTTTAATGGACCACAATCCCACGTTAATAAGGTAATTGCCAAACTGTTTCAAAAGGATGTAAAAAGGGATCATTCAATTTAGAACCAGAAAAACTGCCAGGAGAGAAAAATGACTACAACCAAAGAAAATATCGCTTATAACCTGATGGCGAAAACAACCCTGAATCGAAAAGACGCGAAAAAGCTGATCGAAAAGCTTCTGCAATTAATCAAGAAAACACTCGGTTCAGGAACCGGAATAATAATCTCTGGCTTCGGAGAATTCAGAGTCAAACAGAAATCAGAACGAATAGGAAGAAACCCCAAGACAAAAATTGAGTATACAATTACAGAAAGAACGGTGGTAACATTTTGTTCTTCAAAGGTTTTAAGGAACGAGTTGAATGCGGATACTCAATGATTCAAAACACGAGAAAAGATAATCAAAACGAAAGTGTTCAACCTAACAGGTACCAGTGTCCTGGAGAGCTCTTTAAACGATTTTCTTTTTGTCAGAGAAGAGATCAAAATTTCAGCGTTACACTATCAGAAGGTCAGTAGGATGGAAGCTGTCAACTTTGTTTCACTGTAACTATTCTCTATTAAAAAAAAGATGTGCAGGGCCTGATCAGTTAAAAACAACCTCAACCTGTTCAAACTCTTTTTTTAGCCGTCTTTCTTTGTCAAAGATAAATTTCACCTGTGCCTGTACCATTTCCATGTCATCCGTATTGGGAAGAAAGCAAGATTCTTCCAACCTGCCGTTTACGATAAAATCAACTTGTCGCCCTTCCACATTGCCTCCTTTTCGCTATTCGTTTATAAGCTAATCGATCTGTGAAATGCAAATTGCCTTCCAATTTGAATAAGTTTATTTCGAATAGAGAGTCGTTTTCACAAAAAGCAACTTTATTTGGGAAAAAACAATGGAAAATAATCCAGATTTTGTAGTTGGCATCGATTATATTCAGGAAAAACTATATGCGACTGTGAGCTGTATTATGAATGAATACAGGGATTCCCTTTGTATTTCCATAAATAGAAGATTACTGAATGGTGTAAAATCACAGTTTTGTCAGTTGGAAGAGAACACTTTCCCCAGTAAAACCCCAAAGATGTTTATTGAAAAGTTCAGTGAGGTCAGTGAGATTATCCGAAGTGATGGCGACATTGAAACATCAATTATGAGCCTTCCATGGGATGAAGCAAACGAAGTAGCTCAAATGTTTCTTGATCTCTATACCCATAGCATACAGTTCGAAGCCGAGAAATCATGATCGAATTACCCAAAAGTCTAGCTGCTTGGCTGACAGACTCAAAAAATCCTGTTGCTTGGGGAATAGAGTCATTTAAAGAAATCTTCGAGTTTGAATTCAGGCAGTATATAGATACGATCCCGAGAGATCGGATAGTCGTGGGAATGCCAATAACGCCATATGAAGGAGATATTTCAAACTTGCCATTCAGGATTGAATTAAACAATTTTGAAGAACTAAGCAGTAAGATAATCGTCGTGTTTAGTGTTCACTTTGATACAAGTCAGTTGGAGCAAAAGATTAAAATATATTGTTCTGTTGCCGGGACAATAAACAAACGTACTGGACGATTTGCTTATCGAATCTGATTGTTTTGATGACTACCAGTTAAGTGGCCTCACTCAAATATGCATTCCCGTTTGACCGCAACGGCCCAATCGCCGTCAGAAAAATGAAAAAGCGAACTCCGTGGTTGAATTGACAGTGATGGGCGATGGTGTAGGATTGGAGGAAGGAATGGACTGGCGAAATTCAAACACACTCGGGCTAAAAGTGATTCGAACTCTGACTGAAGATCAATAGGATGGATCTGTGGACATGGAGGGTGCTTGGAACCAGATTCATCATCAAATTCAAAACCGCTAACGCAGAACGAATGAAAAACAAACGCTCGCATGAACCGGCATCAGATCCCTCATCTCTTTAGAGATTGAAAAATGAAAGAGGAAAAAAAAAAGGCAAAAAACAAATGATTGCTGAACAAAACGCCCGACTGACTTTCAAGGATAGGACAGGCCGTACAAGTACAGAAAGCGACGTTGATATATCCAATGCGCTGCAGCTCGCAAAGCTTGGGCATTGGGAATTTGATATTGAAAAAGACCTGTTTCGGTTCACGGACGAATTCTATGCGATTTATCACACGACTGCTGAGCGTGTAGGTGGATATACGATGTCTTCCGGACAATATAAGCGACTGTTTGTGCACCCTGATGACTGGAATTCTGTGGCCATGGAATCTCGTGACCAAAATTACAGCCAGCACCTCGAACACCGGATGCTATACAGTGACGGAACTATTGGCTACGTTGCCGTGCACTTCAGAATCATCAATGACAGTAAAGGCCATATCATCAAAACCTTCGGTGTCAATCAGGATATCACTGAACGTAAAAAAGCAGAATTGGCACTACAGGACAGTGTGTGTTTTTTCTCCCAGATGTTTGAACAATCAGGGACCAGTACCTGTCTATATGATCCTCAAGGAACGATGATCAACGTAAACCCCAAGTTTTGCAACATGTTTGGCGTTGATCCACAATCCGTTACGGTTGGAAAGTATAATGTTTTTGAGGACCGGATGGTACAAGATGCCGGGATTGTTCCTTTGCTGCAACAGATTTTCGATAAAAAGGAGGCGAACCACTGGGAGTTTGTCTATAACTTCGATCTTTCCAGACAGGTTGCCGGAACAACAACATCAAAAACTGGAATGCTGTATCTGGAGGTTTTCGGACATCCTATCCTGGATAAGGATGGCAATTTAAAATATGTCGTTCTTCAACACTACGACATCACCGAACGAAAACAGGCTTCAGAAAAAATTCGAAAGAGTGAAGAAAAACTGACCATGGTCCTGAACGGGATTCTGACCCCAGTTGTTTATATCGATTCCAGCCTGCGGTATATTTTTGTAAACAAGGCCTATACCGACTGGTATTGTGAGTCCCGGGAAAATATTGAAGGGAAATATATCCGTGATCTTTTAGCTGAAGATGTCTTCAACCGGGCTCTTCCTTTTTATCAGGCAGCATTGAGCGGACAACAGGTTTATTTCGAAAACCCCACGATGAGAAAAGGGGAGAAAAAATTTGTCCGTGTCAGACTTGTCCCTCACCAGGTAGAAGACAAAGTCGTCGGATTTTTTTCCTCAATAATGGATATCACTGAACTTAAACAGACGGGAGAACTTCTTAAATCCGCCCTCAAAGAAAAGGAAACACTCCTTCATGAAACCCATCATCGGGTTAAAAATAATATGACCGTTATTTCCAGCCTGCTTGGACTCCAATTGTCCAGTATCACCGACAAGAAAGCCTGTGAGGCCTTGCAGGACTGTCAAAACCGGGTGCAGGCCATGTCCATGATACACGAAATACTCACCCATTCTGACAACCAGTCGTCCATTGATATGGGGTCATATCTGTACGTACTGTGTGATTTCATCCTTAAAAGCCATTCTGCAAGTGCTGACATTCTCATGAAGACGGATATTGACGATGTGATGATTAACATCAACCAGGCCACCCCTGTTGGCCTGATCGTCAGTGAACTGATCACCAATTCTATCAAATATGCGTTTCCTGATAGTGTGAAGGGTCAAATCGATTTAAAACTGAGAGTCAGCATGGACAATATTATGGAACTGACCCTGTCTGACAACGGCATTGGTCTGCCGAAAGGGTTTAAAATCGATGATATAAACAGTCTGGGGTTGAAACTGGTTAAATCAATAACTGAACAGCAACTCGGAGGTTCGATTTACACAGAGACTGAGTGCGGTGCCAGGTTTACAATCAAATTCGATTTAAATGCAAACAAATGAATCAAGTCAAGATACTCATCGTTGAAGATGAAACCATTATTGCCATGTCGATTGAAAGCATGCTGCAGGGTCTGGGATACCAGGTGACTTCAATTGTCAATACCGGTGAAAAAGCTATTGAGAAAGCTGAAACTGACAAACCTGATATCATCCTGATGGATATTCGGATTAAGGGTCGTATGGATGGGATTGAAGCTGCGGAAGTCATTCGCACCAGATTCGAAACTCCTGTTATTTTCTCAACCGCCTATCTGGATGAAGAAAGAATTGAACGGGCAAAAATCACCATGCCGTTTGGATATATCCTGAAACCAATCCAGGAAAGGGATCTGAAAGTGACGATTGAGATGGCACTTTATGTTGCAAAAGTCGGAGCAAAGCGAAAAAGAGCAGAGGCCGAGACGGAAAAAAGTGAGATAAAATATCGGTCCCTTGTTGAGTTTATGCCCCAGGGCATGTTCGAGACAGATGAATTTGGAAACCTGATTTTTGCCAACCGGGCAGCCCTGGAGATGTTTTCATATACTGAGTCAGATTTGGCCGGAAGTCCTAATTTTCTCCAGATGATCGCACCGGAAGACCAGGAACGTGCAATTGCCAATGTTTCAAAAGTAATGTCAGGTCAGCAGTTTGGTGGAATTGAGTATTCAGCCATAACTCGAAATGGTAAGAAATTTTCGGTCATGGTCTATTCGTCTGTGATCTCACAGGAGAATAAACTCTTACACAAGGGCATCGTCATTGATATCACCGAACACAAAAAGGCGGAAAAAAAGTTTCAGGAGCTTGAAGAAAAGTATGAGACCGCTTTTAAGACCAGCCCCGACGCTGTTAATATTAATCGTCTGGATGGTCTGTATATTGATATTAATGATGGGTTTACACAATTGACTGGGTTTACACGCGAAGATGTCATGGGAAAACTGGCTTCAAAGATCAATATCTGGGCGATACCGGAGGACCGGGTGAAACTGTTGGAGATCCTGAAAGAAAAAGGGTTCGTGAAAAACCTGGAATCAACGTTCAGATGTAAGGACGGCTCATACAAAACAGCCCTGATGTCAGCCAGCATCATCATGCTGAACGATGAACCGCACATTTTATCGGTCACCAGGGACATCTCGGAACGAAGGCAGATTGAAGAGGCACTGCAACAGAGTGAAGAAAAATATCGAACGCTATTTGAAACAATGGTGATGGGTGTTGTGTACCAGGATGCTGAAGGGCGTATTACGGATGCAAATCCAGCGGCAGAACGGATACTGGGTCTGTCACTCAGTCAGATGCAGGGGAGAGCATCAATCGATCCTCGTTGGAAAGCCATTCATGAGGATGGTTCAGATTTTCCCGGCGAAAATCATCCAGCCATGGTTGCACTAAAAACCGGGCGTAAGATAACCAATGTTAAAATGGGTATTTTCCACCCTCAGAAAGAAGAATATCGGTGGATCAACATCAACGCCGTGCCCAAGTTTCGACAAGGGGGCAACACTCCCTGCGAGGTTTATACAGTTTTTGATGACATTACTGAACTAAAGACAGGGAAATGACGGGTTGACTCTGCAGGGAAAAAAAAGGATAGAAGAACATATTAAACACGTAAAAACATATACTCGACACCGCCACCCCCCCCTCCCCCTCTAAATATCCTATTAGTAAGTGATTCCTGGGATAGAACCCTATTCAGGAATCAATAGCAATTACATTATGGGAATGAGTAAAGTCGAGAATCAGGTTAAAATTCTACTTGATAAAGAAAGGATCCTTCATGAAGAAGAACTTGAACAAGTTATGCAGGTTAAATAATTTTTCAGCTACAATTAAAATTAGGAAAATAGGTCTGAGAATAGTTTTATTATCTCGATGCTTCTTGTAATTCCTTATTCCAATCGTTTAGCTTTGGACATTCGTCAATTAACTCGTTGTCAGTTTCAATTTTAGCAAGCAGATCAACAATCTTGCTATGGAAAAACCTTCCGGAATCATCATTATCAAAGGCAGAAATAATATTTTGATCTGGGATAGTTTTTATCGCGTGTTCTATCATCGTTGCTGTCATTGGACCCCAGCTTCCCGCTGTGGAAATCGACCATGAGCTTTTTAGGTGACCTGGAAACAGGGCATAAAAACTTAAAACATCGATTGCTGATTCAGAAATAATCAGACAATTGTCAGTCTCGAAACGATCTGAAAACCAGACGGCTTTAGTTGAATTTTCAGGAAACCCGGTAAAATTCTTATTCTTAATTTCCCAACCAACAACCTTTGAGTAATACCAATGCGGGAAAATCGCGTTATTGTAACGATCAGATTTTATTTTGTCTTTGAATCGAGGATGATGAAGGATTTCCAGAGGAATTTTTCTTTCTGCTACCAGATATTTTTCAATGACGTTCGTTTGCTCGAAAGGAAGTAAATTATGATATTGTTCCAATAGGTCAATATCAACTTTCTTCAAAGGTTTGATATTTTTGATAAAAGCCGTTGGTAAAGTTTTCGGTCGTTTTGAGAAGCTAAGCCAAGGCCGAAGGCTGCGCCTTATCTCTCCAAGGTTTCTGTTTTCCCTCTTCTGAATAAAATCGATTATTGATCCACCTTCTCTCGGGTCTCCGTCTTGCCTTTGGATGCGAAAATATATCCAGTGACCATTGATCGCTCTGGTAACAATGACCCGATCAGGCCCGTTTACCATGCAGACAGAATTTGAAGTCGACTTATCCTTGTCTAACAAAAATCCTTTTGAAGCAACATATTCAGAAAGATTTATTTTAGTCTTGAAAGCTTCAAGTTCCTCATCCCGATCGGTAACGGGCGTTTTCATATATTAAAAATCATGAAGTAATATCAACAATAAATGAATAGAGTTTGCAATTTTCTATTCCCTATTGCCCACAAAATAATTTATGTGAGAAATAAGAAATTCGGTCAGATTTGGTTACAGTATCAACGACCATTATGTTCAATAAATTGTTTTACTTAACGAACAAGAATGTCTGACGTTAATCAAATAACTAAACTGTCCTCAATGCTAAATACACGGAATAAATATCTGGTCGAAAAATCAATGTTTTTTGCACATATCGCATTGACGATTCATTGACGATTCAGCATATAGCAACCTTAAAATTAAACAGCTGAATATCAAAAGGAAAGATACGTTATTCTATTAGAATAACAAGATATTTTGTCGTTGACGGTTGTTGACGATTCGAGTTGAGGAGGAGATTTTGAAGATTGCCTTAATTATCAAGGTCTTAGGAGGTAATTTATGGTGGAGGCTATGGGAGTCGAACCCATTGCCATTAAACAGATATGTTATTGATATTCTGAAATATTCAACATTTCTAGTTTTTCTATTAAGGTTTCATTCAGGTTTCCTAAATGCCCAACCAGGTCCCCACTTGCATTCTCCATCATGTTAAAATATCCCATTGTTGTCTTGATATCTTCATGGCCAACCATGTCTTGAACCTTCGGAATCGGATACCCTTGAGCCAGTAAAAAGGTAATGGCCCAACCTCTCAGTGAATGAAACGGTTTCACTTTTTTGTTTATCCCATCAGTCCTATCCACAAGTTTCCTGGCAACCCTGGTGAGTCGAGCTGTTGTAGAAAAATACAATACCCCTTCCCCGTTACCCAAATAAAACCGTTCCTTTTCCGGTTTGATTGAAAAGTCGTATTCCAGAAATTTCAGCAGCGCTTCGTTCCGGCTAATATCGATCGTTCTCCTGGTCTTGTTTCCTTTTGGTTCCCATATCCCGGATCGTAATACTGTTTTTCCATTCAACCGTGATCGGTTAATGAATTCAACATCTGAAATTTCGATTTCCTGCCGATCCAGGTTGATATTTTTATATGGAAGGTGCAGGACCTCGCCTTCGCGCATCCCAGTATTTTTGATAAGAAATATTGCCTTATACAATAAGTAGACCCCCAATAGCTCCCTGGCTGCTCTGGCCACCGCCATGCCTTTCCTTTTCCATTCGCGGAGCTCTTTTAATCCCTGGCTGTAATCCTGAAGGATTTTGTTTTCCAGGATTATAACCTCTTTGGTTGTATAGAGGACCGGTTCTCCCTTTGGCTTCTTGATGAATTCGAAATCGATCTGTTCTCTTACATACCGCTTGCCGTCTTCATCGAATTGTTTATATCCCCAATTTAGAATGGCCTTGATATCGATGCTGTAATTCCATTGGGTCCGTTCACTGCATCCTGCCCTGCGCATCTGGTCCAGGAACAGCGCTATTTTGTCATCATTGAAGTATCTGGGTTCTATTGGATGATCCCGATGGGCTTTCTTATAGTACCGGATAGCGTTTTGGTAATGGACCAAAGTATTGTGATCCCGCTGGTCCAGGTTTACCTGGTTAATCAGCTTTTCTGTAAATCGATCAAACAGCCAGTATATCGTTTCCGGTTTTTCATTTTCCTTTTTTAATCTTTCTGTATTCGTTTTCCCCCGGGATAACTCCTGGTATGCTTTCTCCCATTGATCGTTTAGATATTTTTCCTGTGACTGTGGGGTTCTCAGTCCTTTTTTATTAACAGGATCCCGGAAAAAAGCCTGATCAAAAGTGCAGAGTGTTCGTTGGGGAGGGTTTTTCGTGTTACCGAATCCATAGAATCGGCCTTTGATTATCTTGCGCTCTTCATCGTAGAAGAATTTTATTCTTTCTCGGGGCATTTATTCTATCCAAAACCACTTGCCAACCGACCCGAATTTTGAATAGATTAATAGCAGGTCAGCTGGCAGATTTAATAAAGGTATCCGGGCAAGATACAACGAGCTTTAAGTCTGTCAGCTTCAATTCAGAAAGTCTCCAATATTTCCCCCCTGTTCGTCAATTTTTCGATCTGTTTGCGCTAA
>Ga0180009_10006695_pt1 | contig 12000 bp, 11 predicted proteins | sample OS_PC_MetaG_FD_123537 | JGI IMG/M metagenome (GOLD analysis project Ga0180009, IMG submission 123537) | Groundwater microbial communities from the Aspo Hard Rock Laboratory (HRL) deep subsurface site, Sweden - OS_PC_MetaG | ecosystem: Environmental > Aquatic > Deep subsurface > Groundwater...
CTCGACTTTTAAATTCTGCGGTGAATACGCGTCTTTTCATGCTCATTTTATACCCCCTCCGTCGATAGATGTTATCGCTTTTTTATGTCTATCTCCGTGGTCCTAATTTTGGGGGGAAGAATAATTGTCGAAGTCCTAAACCTCCATTCATCATTGAGCCTTCAAGTGATATTCTCACGCGCTTTAAATTCATCCCGTTAGACACCTTACAAAAGCGAGAACAATGATGATCGAGAAACATTACAATCCCCAACAAATAGAAACAGACATTCAACAACAATGGGAAACGGAAAAAACGTTTAAAGTCAAAGAAGACGCCCCTCGCGATCAGAAATTCTATTGCTTATCGATGTTCCCGTATCCCAGCGGAAATTTGCACATGGGACATGTGCGTAACTACACCATCGGCGATGCCATCGCGCGCTATCAACGTATGAAAGGAAAAAACGTATTGCAACCAACCGGTTGGGATGCATTTGGTTTGCCGGCCGAGAATGCGGCGATCAAAAACAAAACCGCTCCTGCTAAATGGACACGCCAAAACATCGACCACATGCGTACGCAAATGAAGCGTCTGGGTCTTGCTTACGATTGGGATCGTGAAATCGCAACCTGCGATCCAGACTATTACCGATGGGAACAATGGTTGTTTACAAAGATGTTCGAAAAAGGCTTGGTGTATAAGAAAAACTCTATCGTCAATTGGGACCCCGTGGATCAAACAGTACTCGCCAATGAGCAAGTAATTGACGGACGCGGCTGGCGCTCAGGAGCGGTCATCGAACAACGCGAAATTCCACAATGGTTTTTAAAAATTACTGCGTATGCCGAAGAACTCTTGAAAGACTTAGATCAACTCGAACATTGGCCAGAACAAGTACGCACCATGCAACGCAACTGGATCGGCCGATCAGAAGGTGTTGATATTGTTTTTGACGTGAAAGGACAAAAAGAACCTTTAACGGTATACACCACACGAGCCGATACGTTGTTTGGTGTTACCTTTATGGCCGTTGCCGCCCAGCATCCTTTAGCCAAATTCGCCGCGCAAAATAATCCTGAGATACAAGCGTTTATCGAAAGCTGCCAACACACCAAAATGGCTGAAGCAGATTTGGCGACCATGGATAAACAAGGCATTGATTCTGGATTAAAAGCGATCAATCCATACACACAAGAAGAGATCCCCATCTGGATCACCAACTACGTACTCATGGAATACGGCTCCGGTGCAGTTATGGCAGTCCCTGCACACGACCAACGGGATTTTGAGTTTGCAAAAAAATACGACCTACCGATTAAAGTTGTGATTGCGACGGAAGAAACACCGTTGAATGCAGATGCAATGCTCGACGCGATGATTGAAAAAGGTCGTTTGGTTAACTCTGGGCCGTTCACAGAAATGGCCTTCAAAGAATCGATCGATGCCATCGCGAAAGATTTAGAAAATAAAGGCAAAGGGAAGAAACAAATTCATTACCGTTTGCGCGATTGGGGCATTTCTCGCCAACGTTATTGGGGCGCACCGATTCCGATGATTCATTGTGATACCTGCGGAGATGTGCCTGTTTCTGAAAAAGATTTACCGGTGAAACTCCCTGAAAACGTAGCGTTTGAAGGAGTCACCTCACCCTTAAGCAAAATGCCTGAGTTCTATCAAACAACTTGTCCGAAATGCGGCAAACCCGCACGACGAGATACGGATACGTTTGATACGTTCATGGAATCTTCTTGGTACTACGCACGCTTCGCTTGTCCGGATCAAGACAAAGCCATGTTTGATGAACGCGCAAATTATTGGACGCCGGTGGATCAATATGTTGGCGGCATTGAGCACGCGATTTTGCATCTACTCTATTCGCGTTTTCTGCACAAAGTGATGCGCGATTTTGGATTGCTGAATTCGGATGAACCGTTCACGCGATTACTCACGCAAGGCATGGTGTTGAAAGACGGATCCAAGATGTCGAAGTCCAAAGGCAATACCGTAGATCCTCAAGCATTGATCGATCAATACGGCACAGACACCGGGCGTTTCTTTATTATTTTCGCGGCGCCTCCAGAGCAGTCTCTGGAATGGTCAGATAAAGGGGTAGAAGGTTCGTTCCGTTTTCTAAAGCGTGTTTGGAATTTGGCAGCCGAATGGGAAGACGTCATTCAAAAAACGCACGCTGTTGTGAATAACACGTGGAAACCACAAACAACAGCAATGCAACAAATACGACGAGATATTCAAGCAATTTTGAGGCAAGCGAATTTTGATATGGAGCGACAACAATTTAATACGGTCGCTTCTGCCTGCATGAAGATCGTAAATTTGTTGGGGGAAATACAAAAAGATCAGGATCAAGAAAAACATTGTTTCATGCATGAAGGGTTGTCGATATTGCTCCGGCTGCTCTATCCCATTACGCCGCACATCACGACGCATCTGTGGAAGCAGTTGGGATATACCCCTGTGCTTGCTAATGCTGATTGGCCTTCTGTGGACGATGCAGCATTAACGACAGACAGCATTGAATACATGATTCAAATTAATGGGAAACTACGCGGATCGATCGTGTTGCCAACGCAAGCTTCTCGCAAGGAAATCGAAGCGGCTGCGTTAAAGCACGAGAAAGTTGCTTCGTTTGTGGAAAGGAACGCTGTGAAAAAGATCATCGTTGTTCCACAAAAATTAATTAACGTAGTGGTGTAAGCAACTGTTCCGTCATTCTTAGCTTCGGCGCTCTGTCGTCATTCCCGCGAAGGCGGGAATCCAGACATACTACGTCCTAGATCCCCGCTTTCGCGGGGATGACGATTGGCCAGATCCCCGCTTTCGCGGGGATGACGATTGGCTAGATCCCCGCTTTCGCGGGGATGACGATTGGCCGGATCCCCGCTTTCGCGGGGATGACTGTGTTTTAAATGATGACTGTGTTTTAAATGATGACGGTGTTTTAAATAAGGAAACCGCATGAGAAACATTTCTAGAATTTTTGTAATACTCGGCTGTTTATTGCTTTCCGCCTGCGGATTTCAATTGCGCGGCAACATGCCAATGCCGCCTCAATTACATACGCTGTATATCGAAAGCCAAGCGCCATACGACAGCCTGATGCGCCAATTAAAAACAGCTCTCAAACGTTCTGGTATTCGTTTGGTCAATGCGCCCAATTTAGCTCCTATGACTTTGCAGATCACAAATGAAAATGTCTCATACAATCAAACCAGTATCGGCAACTCGCAAAACACTCGTGATTACTCTGTGAACTACAGCGTGCAATACGTTTTACAAAATGCAAAAGGAAAGACGCTTTATGCGCCTTCCATGCTCAGCGCACAAAAAACCATTACCTTGAATGCGCAAGAAGTCATTACCAGTAGCAATAAATACAACGACGCCGTACGTGATTTACAAAACGACCTAGTCCCCAAACTTTTATTCCAGCTTTCATCCCCTGACGCGGTCAAAGCACTTTCCAAACAGGCACAACACAAGTGATATGAAAATCTATCCTGAACAACTGGAACAACAGCTGCGTCAAACGATTCACCCCGTTTATCTCGTATGTGGAGATGAACCATTAATCGTCAATGAAATGGGAAAGAACATTCGCAAACATGTAAAAGAAAAAGGATTCACCGATCATCAAATTTTTCACGTCACGCCAAATTACAACTGGGAACCTTTTTTAGAATCCTCACACGCTTTGTCTTTATTTTCTGAACAAGCGCTGTTTGAACTTCGCCTTACAGCAAATAAATTAACGGTTGCTGCTCGAAAAATTTTAGAAAGTTATGCAGAAAATACTCCAAAAGACAAAGTGCTTCTGATCTTGGCCAACCGCTTGGACAAAAGTGAACAAAACACGAAGTGGTTCAAATCACTCGTGCAAAAGGGGCTTTTCGTGCAAGTCTGGCCTATCAGTCGACAACAATTACCTCGCTGGATTCAGCAACAATTGCAAAAACACCACATACAAGCCAATACAGACGCCGTGCGCTTTTTAGCGGAATACACCGAAGGGAATTTACTTGCTACTCAACAAGAAATAGAAAAATTGTCGTTGCTATTTCATGACAAGAAAATCACAGAACGGGATCTAATGGATTCCGTAAACGACAATGCGCGATTCAATGTGTTTGCGCTAACAGATGCCATGCTCAAAGGAGATATGAAACGATCATTAAAAATTTTAAATGCACTCAAAAGCGAAGGCACAGAAACAATTTTGATTTTATGGGCGCTTACAAAAGAGATTCGCACACTGTTGTCGATGCAACAGGAAATCAAGAAAGGTTCTTCGATTTCTCAAGTTCTACAGCAATGGCATGTGTTAGAGAAAAAAAAACCATTGGTGCAAACCGCTCTAAAAAAATACAACTTGCACAGCCTTATGCAGGCATTAAAAAAAGCTGCAACAATCGATCAAAGCATCAAAGGTTTGAAAAAAGAGAATGTATGGGATTCATTAGAACAACTGTTATTGATCACCATCAATGCCCCAGCGTAGGCGATCGTCATCTCCGCGAAAGCTAAGGATCCAGAGTTAATATATTTCTTCTCTGGATCTTTAGCCTTCGCGGGGATGACTTGGAAAGAAAGTAGAAAAAACGAATGAACAAACAACAACGAACAGGTATCGGAATATTGGGCGGGACTTTTGACCCTGTGCATTTTGGGCACCTGAAATTAGCTGAATTTGTTTATGAACGGTTACCGCTTCAAGAAATCCGATTTATTCCGTGCTATCAACCGGTCCATCGAGAACAACCTGCTGTTAATGTCATGCAACGTCTTGAGATGTTGAAAATCGCGTTAAAAACAGAAAAACATTGCGTACTAGATCTAAAAGAAATAGAGCGCAAAGGTCCCTCTTACATGATCGAAACGCTCATCTCTTTGAGACACGACTATCCAAAACAACCCCTATATCTCATCCTCGGAGCAGATGCTTTTGCGAAGATAGACTCATGGCATCGTTGGGAAGAATTACTGCAGTTCACACACATCGTTGTCGTAAACCGCCCACAGACTCCTGTGAGGTTTAATGCTGTCATTCAACATTTGATGCAAGAACACATGATCACGAATCTAGATGAATCATCGACACGCCTACATGGAAACATCATTCAGCTGTCGATGCCCGCCATACCAATTTCAGCCACCGAGCTTCGCAACACCATCGCAAGAAACAAGAAACCAAAAAACGCATTGTCTGAAGCGGTTTGGAAATACATTCAAGAAAACAATCTCTACCGATAAAGATCATTTTGCATCTTCGTGCAAGGAGCTGCAGCAATCCGATTTTTTAAAGACATTGATAACGTGTAATTGATTTATTTTTCTTCCGTCATTCCAGCGAAAGCTGAGAATCCAGAATTGATACATATATCTTTTCTGGATTCCAGCAAGCAGCTAGAAAAGGGACCTGGATCCTTAGCTTTCGCGGGGATGACGAACCGCAGATACTTATCGTATTTCTCAGCCATATCATTTGCTCCACATTGGTAATAGTGGACAACTAGACGCCCACTAAAGCCAAACAGTTCTCACCCCTAGACCGCTTAATGCGTCCTTACAGAGCTGTAGTCCTCGCTGGCTTTGATGGGATGAACGTATGGCCCAAACCAATCTCTAAAGAAAATGGAATGCAACGTTTTGTTGGGTTCACTGCCTTTGATGATGATGGCAATGTTGCGAGTGTCATAAAAGTAGCCCCACTGCCAATTGCCCGTACCGACCCAACTTAAATTGTGATCAATCACCATGTATTTGCAGTGCTCCACCCGCGCATATTGAATGGCTTTGTGTTGATAAAGCGGCAATAAGCTGTATTTGATTTCCACGTTCGGAATCACTGACAAACTTTTTAGATAATCAATTCCGGGCTTCTTTAATGCCCAATTAGAAACAATCAGCTTCACATGCACGCCTCGCCCCGCAGCAGCACGAATCGCATTATCAAGCGTCGCCCAATAGCCTTTTTGCTGGTATCCGGCAGCGGGTGAATACACCAACACTTGCATCAAAATTTGATGTTGCGCTTGCTTCATCAATTGCACGAATTGTTTCAACTCCCAATCTACGCCCATCGGCAATAACGACTTTGGACTAAAGGCGGGATGGATCACTAACAACTCGTGTTGATGCTGCAACACAATGGGGTTTTCAACAGTGACAAGAGGAGTCGTGGCGTATTTATAAAGCAAAAACCGATGCTGATTAACGTCCTTTGTTTCGCACAACGCCCAATCCAAATTAAAGACCTGCAAAATAGTCTGCGCTAACGCACGGTTACGAATTCGAACACCAATTTCGTGAATTTGATCCAATGCACGCCAATCAAAATTCGAACTGCCTACAAAACTGTCTTCGTCGTCCACAACAAAATATTTAGCGTGCATGACACCGCCCGTGAGCGCGTTCATTGGGAGCACACGAATGGTGATATTGGGCTGCCCTTCCAATAATTGAGCCGTCGGTTTGCTTTGATCGTAAAAAGCGCCGTCCAAAATAATGCGTACTTTGACACCGCGTTCGGCCGCTTTCTTTAAAGCAAAAATGACGGGATCCATAGAAGAATGTGGCGCATCTGTTAAATAAAAAGCACCTAAATCAATTGTCTTTTTTGCTTCATTTAACATATCCAGCCAAACCGTTTGCGTACGGCGCACATGCGGTTGGCCGTAAATCGTGTCTTTTGGCACGCTTTCGATTAATTCAAAATTGGAGTGAATCGTCGGTGTTTGTATCGCCGCTTCTAAAGGAAAAACAAAAACGCACAAACACAAAAAAATAAAAATTTTCTTCATCTTTCATATCCTTTTATTAGATTTCTGACGTATACCGTAGCAACTGTATCGTCATACTCACCCCTGTCATTCTTAGGTGCAGTGGAAATCCAGGTCAACTCTGGATCCCCGCCTTCGCGGGGACGACGTCGGAAACGCGGAGGTGACGATTTATCGCACCCTGTAGAGACGCGATAAATCGCGTCTCTACGCTATAATCATTTTTTCTAAGTTATATATTTAAATCATGAACAAAACCATTTTTCAAACTCTTTTAATCGTCGACGACGACCCGAAAATTTGTCTGTTATTACAGGACTTCCTCAGCATGCATGGCTTTCGTGTCATCACAGCTACAGACGGTCAACAAATGCAGAAAAAATTAAAAGAGAAAAACTTCGACCTCATTATTTTAGATCTAATGTTACCGGGAGAAGACGGCCTACATCTATGTCGAAAAATACGCGAAACCTCATCGATTCCAATCATTATGCTAAGCGCGATAGGCAGTGAGACAGATCGAATCGTCGGCTTAGAAATGGGAGCGGATGATTATCTCGCAAAACCCTTCAATCCAAGAGAATTACTCGCTCGCATTAAAGCGCTCTTGCGTCGTGCATCGAATGAAGTCACACAAGCAAAACAATCGATAAAAAAGCTTCCTATACTGCGTTTTCACCATTGGCTGCTTGACCAAAACAAACGCTGTTTGGTTGCAAAAGATGGCCTGATAATTCCACTTAGCACCGGAGAATTCGAATTGTTATTAGCTTTTCTGGAACACCCGGAGCACACGCTCACACGCGATCAACTACTAGATCTAACCCGAGGCAAAGAAGCGTCTCCGATCGATCGCTCAATCGATGTACAAGTCGGCCGGTTACGAAAAAAAATCGAGGACGATCCTAAAAAACCCACGTTGATCGTGACCGTTCGAGGAGGCGGATATCAACTCAATGCACAAGTGGAGCAACTGTCATGAAGCTTTTTCCAACGCGAACCGCTAGAAATACTTTCTTTATTCTTGTACTGACTTTCATTTTAGGAAGTGCTTTTTTTATTTTTATCGGCCGATCTTTGCATAGTTTGGAACAGCATCGATTTATTGAACAATCCCGAAACAATCAAATCATCAAAATAGTAAATGTTGCCCATCACATTCCAGACACTGAATTAAAGCGATACCTGAGCTCTGTCAAAAACCCCATGTTTCATTTGTGGCTTGGTAAAAACCCGCTCAAGCATGCGAATCAATTTAAGAAAACAAATGCCTATGAAATGCATATGTTTTTTAAAACGCATCCAGACATCCAGTATTTATCTTTTCAACTACCCAATAACCAATGGCTAAATATAAGAGTACAAACATTTCGTCGCATAAATCCGATGTTGGTTTTTATCGTCATCAGCAGCGTCATCGTAACCTTCTTGCTGTTGTTCATTTTTGCTTGGTCTGTCAAACGCTTGTCTGCGCCCTTTTCACAATTCGCAGTTGCTGCCAAAAAATTTGGGCTTGATCTAAATGCTGCCCCACTTGCAGAGACAGGACCGCCTGAATTGCGTGAGGTCATTCAAGCATTTAATGAGATGCAGGGACGTATACGTCGTTTGATGAGCGATCGTACACAAATGCTAGCGGCAATCTCACATGATTTGCGCACACCGATTACACGACTGAAATTAAGAGCCGAGCTGTTGCAAGATCCGACTCGGGTGAAAAACATCATTGAAGATTTGAATGAAATGGAAACGATGATTTCTGCGATTTTGGTATTCACCAAAGAAGATTATCAGGATGAACCTATGGAACATTTTGACATCAACGCGCTCATAGAATCTATCTGTGATGAAATGAGCGACACAGGATTCCCGGTGGAATTAAATGCTTTAAATAAGCGCGTTCCATTTTTTGGACGCATGCACACCTTAAAACGCACGTTTTCTAATTTGTTAGACAACGCAATCAAATATGGGAAAACAGCGCATGTACAACTGGCTTTAAAAGATGACAAAGTCATTGTCACGATTGATGATGAAGGCCCAGGTATTCCTTCTTCAGAAATGATGAAGGTCTTTGATCCGTTCTACCGCTTGGAACAATCACGTTCTAAAAAAACAGGTGGAACAGGGTTGGGGTTGGCGATTGCAAGAGATGTGATCCGCGCCCACGGAGGCGATATTGTTCTATCGAATCTTCCTCAAGGGGGGTTAAGAGCGACAGTAACATTATCAATAAAGGTTATTAATGAGTTGTAGGTTGGAGGAGACATGCAAAAAACAATTTTTTTAGATATAGAAACTACGGGGCTCCGACATGAGGATGGCCACAAAATCATTGAAATCAGCGTGGTGGAGAAGGAGGGGGAGCAAATTACTCGCGCTTATCAACTCTATATTAATCCTAAGCGAAAAATTGATGCTGGGGCATTTGAGATTCACGGCATTTCTGATGCGTTTCTAAAAGACAAACCAACATTTGACGAAGTAGCAGAAGATTTTTTTAACTGCATAAATGGAGCTACGTTAGTCATTCATAATGCCCCTTTTGATCTGGGATTTTTAGATAGTGAGTTAGCTCAGTTAAAAAAAGGGTATCCGCCAATCAGTCAGGTTTGCACTGTTGTTGACACTTTAGCTTTGGCTAAGGAACTCTTTCCTTTTAAAAAAACCAAGGGGCGACGTTTCCCCCCTCGTGGCACATATACTTTAGATGCTTTATGTAAACGTTTTAGAATTGATAATAGTGCGCGCAACAAGCATGAAGCTTTGATGGACGCACAAATTCTAGTTAACGTTTATTCGGCTCTGATCAAGGAGAAGGAAAAGCAGAAGAGCTCTCCTCGCCAGCTACAACAGCACGTTTCAATGTATCGGCCAGGGATTTTTAAACCGCAAGGAAGAAAAATAAGCCAAAAAGATGCCGTTAGAATTTTCAAGAAAAGCGTTATTGATGCTAACAAGCAAGAATCTACTACCAATAACGACCGTCCCAATTTTGGTCCTAAACAGTAGCAACTCCCTGCTTCTATAAAGAAGCAGGGTAATCAATCCTGACAACAGAATAGATTAATCACCGCGCTTCATGGCTTCGAAGAACTCTTCATTGGTCTTGGTTGTTCTTAAACGATCCAATAAAAATTCAAGAGCGGCAAGTTCATCCATAGGTTGCAACAATTTGCGGAGAATCCATATCTTCTGTAACTCATCAGCACTGACCAAGAGCTCTTCACGTCTCGTACCAGAACGATTGATATTGATGGCTGGGAACACCCGTTTCTCTGAAACACGACGATCCAAATGTAACTCCATGTTTCCTGTGCCTTTGAATTCTTCATAGATCACGTCATCCATTTTGGACCCCGTATCAATCAATGCCGTTGCAAGGATCGTCAAGCTGCCGCCTTCTTCAATGTTTCGTGCAGCACCAAAGAAACGTTTCGGTCTTTGCAATGCATTCGCGTCCACACCACCGGTCAACACTTTGCCGGATGCTGGAGCCACTGTGTTATACGCCCTCGCTAAACGAGTAATAGAATCCAACAGAATAACGACGTCTTTTTTGTGCTCGACCAAACGCTTGGCTTTTTCAATAACCATTTCAGCAACCTGTACATGTCGAGTGGCCGGTTCATCAAATGTACTAGCAATCACTTCTCCGCGAACAGAACGCTCCATTTCAGTCACTTCTTCAGGACGCTCGTCAATCAATAACACCATCAAATAACATTCTGGATAATTGTTCTCAATCGAATGAGCGATGTTCTGCAGGATCATTGTCTTTCCCGCTTTTGGAGGGGAAACAATCAAACCACGCTGTCCTTTTCCGAAAGGCGCTACTAAATCAATCACTCGCGCCGTTAAATCTTCTGTACTGCCGTTGCCGATCTCCATTTTGAGACGTTCATCTGCAAACAATGGCGTAAGATTTTCGAAAATAACCTTGTTCTTCGCGCTTTCAGGGGAGTCGTAATTAATTTCATCGAGTTTCAATAAGGCGAAATATCGTTCCCCTTCTTTTGGAGGACGAATCTTTCCCGAAACTGTATCGCCTGTATGTAAATTGAATCGGCGAGTCTGGCTGGGAGAAACATAAATGTCGTCAGGCCCTGCTAAGTAGGAACCTTCAGAAGATCTTAAAAACCCAAAACCATCTGGCAAGATTTCTAATACACCGTCTCCATAGATATCTTCTCCTTTCGCTGCACGAGCTTTTAAGATCGTAAAAATCATGTCTTGTTTGCGTAAACGTGCAATGTTTTCAAGCCCGCCATCTTCGGCGATTTGAATAAGTTCTGCCGGCGTCTTGCTTTTTAATTCGGTGAGATTCATTACTACCTCTTTGCATTGTTTGTAATTTCAATAATTGGCCATGAACAAGGAAATCAGGAACTCAAGAAACAACTCTATTTCTTTCGTAAATACTCCGTGATTGGAATGATGCAGAAATCGAGTAAGGGTTTTAAAACGTGTGCCCGTTTTCGTTGATCAGAGCGATGGATATAAGCCTCACACACTTCTCTAGATTCTTTCAAAAAACAAACCTTTGCTAAAAAATTAGGAAATGAAGTGAATAAATATGAAAGAAATTTGGCGAGGTCTTTGTATCAACAACAAAGAAATATAGTGCAGCCTCGCCAAAAATCAAAGGAATATTTCGGATAGGATTAGTTCGAATTTCCTTATAAAAGTTCGTCAACAAACTCAATTAATTGAGATTTAGAAAGAGCGCCAACACGTCGTGTATCGACCTCACCCTCTTTAAAAACAATTAAAGTAGGAATGCCTTGCACGCCGTATTTCGCGGCAGCGCCAGACGCTTGATCAACATTCGCTTTCAAAAATTTCACTCGATCCGCATAAAGAGCAGCAACTTCTTCATAAACAGGTGCAAACATGCGGCAAGGTCCACACCAATCTGCCCAAAAATCGACAAGCACTGGGATACTAGAATCTTTAATAGCTTCTTCAAACGTATCGTCACTAACAGAAAGAATATGTTCGCTCATTGTTTAACCCTCCAATGTATAAATATCCAACGGCTCAAAAGCGCGTGATCATAAAAGTGAGGTTCTCCAATTGCAACGCATTTACCCTTGTGTGTTAGGAGCAAATAAAGTGTCCTAAGGAAGAGCAAATAAAGTGTCCGGTTTTTAAGATGCCTTTTTAAGGAGGTATCACCGATGAAACGGACAGAATTTTTGCAGGAGCTTAGGAAGATGA
>Ga0180009_10006696_pt1 | contig 12000 bp, 10 predicted proteins | sample OS_PC_MetaG_FD_123537 | JGI IMG/M metagenome (GOLD analysis project Ga0180009, IMG submission 123537) | Groundwater microbial communities from the Aspo Hard Rock Laboratory (HRL) deep subsurface site, Sweden - OS_PC_MetaG | ecosystem: Environmental > Aquatic > Deep subsurface > Groundwater...
ACCAAGAATGTTGGTCCTGTGAACGAAGTTACACGGGAAATTTTAACGCGGGAAATAATCTGGGCTATGACTGTGTCGCATCATAGGCTATGCCTATCAAGCGACTAAATCTAAAGCTATGCTATGCCGCATCAGAGCCTATGGCTATCAAGCGGCGAAAGCCCTGAGGGTAAAAAAGTACATAAGTATAACCCTCTGCAGATTTCAAGGCTATGCTGGGTGTCGTAACAAGGCACTACGTGCATCAGACGACCATTTCCCGCTAATTCCAGAGGAATTTTAACGCGGGAAATAATGAAATCTACCCCCTGAGGGTAAAAAAACGCATAGCGTTTTTTTAGGAGGCTTTATGATGGATATTCCCAGATTTAACTATACGGTTGAGGAAATCAATGATATTTCCAAGACCGGCATTGAGAACCTTGAAAATAAGATTGAAAAGGTTATTTCCATTTCCGCGCAAGATAGAGATTTTGAAAACACAGTGTATGCCTTTGAAAGGGCTTTGGGTGATATATCGGATAAGATAACGGTACCTATTTCTTTAGCTTATATTTCAGATAATCCTGAAATAAGAACAGCATCTCAGAATCTGGAACTTAAGATAAGTCAATATTTTGTTGATGTATTTACCAGAGAGGATATTTTTAACGCCTTAAATGAATTTGCCTTAAAAGGAGACAAGTTAGCTGAAACCGAGAAGAGGCTTTTGGATAAAATGCTGCTGGATTTCAAAAAAAACGGTCTTGGACTTGAGGAAGACAAAAGAAATGAAGTTAAAAAGTTAAGTAAAGAACTGATTGCGATTGAATTGAAGTTTACCAGTAATTTGCGCGATGTTAAAGATATTATTGAAGTTTCCTTGGAAGAATTAAAAGGCCTGCCAGAAGATTATATTTCCCATTTGAAAAAAACTTCCCAAGGCAAGTATATAATTACGATGGATTATCCCGATTATGTTCCTTTTATGGAGAATGCTGAAAATGATGGTGCCAGGCGCCGTCTTTCATTGAAATTTAATAATCGTTGCGCGGATGAAAATGTAAAGTTAATGGAAGATGCCATATCCATAAGACGAAAAATAGCAAAGAATATCGGTTACTCTAGTTTTGCCGATTTTATTTTAGCTGATCGTATGGCTAAAGATTCTAATACTGTTTTTAATTTTTTAAACAGAACTATGGATAAACTTAAAGAAAAGGGGATAAAGGAGTTAGAAGAAAGAATAGCTCTTAAAAAAGAAAAAGATTCCTCTAGCGACGGAACTATGATGTCGTGGCAGACAAGTTTTTACAATAATCTTCTTAAAAAACAAAAATATTCCATTGACCATGAAAAAATAAAAGAATATTTTCCTCTAGAAACCGTTGTTAATGGTATGTTTGAGGTTTTTGGAAAGGTGCTTGGCGCGGAGTTTAAAGCGGCCGATATGGAAACTTGGCATAAAGATGTAAGGGCTTATGAAGTCAAAGATAATGCCGGAAATTTAATTGCTCATTTTTATTTTGATTTATTTCCAAGAGAGGGGAAGTATAAACATGCGGCATGTTTTGGCATTAGGCAGGGAAGAGAATTAAAAGACGGAACATATCAAAAACCTGCCGCTGCCATAGTCGCTAATTTCCCCAAGCCAAACGGAGACTTTCCCGCGCTTATGAAATTTGATGATTTGGTAACAATGTTTCATGAATTCGGACATGTTACGCATAATATTTTCACAAAAGCCAAATACGGAAGTTTTTCCGGAACCAGTGTTTCCAGGGATTTTGTGGAAGTGCCATCTCAAATACTTGAGAATTGGGCTTATTCCAAAGAAGTTTTAAAAGTGGTTTCAGGGCATTATAAAAATCCTTCCGAAAAGCTTCCCGATGAAACAATAAAGAAATTGATTGAGGCGAAGAATATGGATTCGGGTTTGGCTCATTTGAGACAGATCTTTTTTAGTATATTGGACATAAAATACCATACACTCAAAGGAGAGGTGAATACCACTGAACTTTACGGGAAATTGATGAAAGAAATATCTTTGATACCTATGATGGACGGTGCTCATCCGCAAGCAAGTTTTGGTCATTTGATGGGTGGCTATGAAGCCGGTTATTATGGTTATCTTTGGGCTAAAGTTATAACTATGGATTTATTTTCCGTATTTGAAAAAGACGGAATAATGAATACTGAAACAGGCACAAGATATAAAAAACTCATACTTGAGCCGGGTAGAACATATGATGAAGCTGAGCAGGTAAAGAAGTTCCTTGGCAGAGATTCAAATGAAGATGCTTTTTTGAGGAGTATAGGCGCTGATTCAAAAACAGCAGTGAATTAATCGGAGTTTTTTAAGCGATCTAAGGCAGGCAAGATAATTGCCGGCCATTAGTTTATTTTATGAAAACAAAACTTTCAATCATCGGTGGGCTTGCTTTCGGGATACTTCTTATGTATCTCGCATTTCGAAATATTGATATAAAAAATCTTGTGGAGATTTATAGTCAAACAAATCCCTTATATCTTATTCCCTTAGCCTTTTTATTAATCATAGAAGTTTTTGTAAGAGGCTTGCGTTGGAAAATACTTTTAGACCCTGTTAAAAAAATAAAGGTTATGGATACATTTAAACTTGAAGCTATAGGGCTTGCGTTTAATAATATTTTGCCTTTAAGGTTGGGGGAAATTATCCGCGGAGTTTTATGCGCCAGAAAACTTGATATTTCAGTAATAACGGTTTTTTCCACTATTTTAGTTGAAAGGGTTATGGATACCATTACTCTTTTTGTTCTTGTTATGGTGGCTATACGATTTGACGGATATATTGGCGCGAGTAATTTAGACGTTTATTTTTGGCTTATTTTATTTGTTCTTGGAATAGGTCTTTTATCGCTTATCTTTATTGAGAAAATACTGCTTCATCATAAATTGACCGGAATTTTTCTAAAGTTTCCCAGGCTCTCGGATATATTGAAAAATATTGCGCACGGAGCTAAAGCATTTCAAAATTTTAAAAGAACTTCGGGTATAATTCTTTGCGGGCTTACTCAATGGTCTATTAATATTTCCCTTTTTTATCTCGTGGCTAAAATTTTTAATATCAATGAAATTATTAATATTTTTAAAGCCGTGAAATTGATTTTCACCACAGCTGTGGCTGTATCTGTGCCGGCTATGCCGGGATATTTCGGCAACTTGGAATATTCAATCAGCAAGGTGATGAGTTTGTGGGGTATTTCTGAGGAAATTGGATTTGCTTATGCGACTTATTTGCATCTTTCGATGTATGTTGTGGTAACGGTTGTAGGCGTTTTTTTTGTTTATCAGATGGGTTATTCAATCGGTGATTTATACAGGCAAAGTAAAAAATGGAAAAACAAAAGAAAATAAAATCTGTCTTAATGCTGATTGCCACCTTCTTTCCTCAAATAGGTGGAACTGAAAAGCAAGCTTTGAGTCTTGCAGGTTCCTTAGTTGCGCGGGGAATAAAAGTTAAAGTTTTAACCAGGAGAATTAAGGGAACGGTTGCCAATCAGAATATGAGTGGTATTTTAGTGTGTAGATTAAAGGTAATTGGAAAGGGTTTTCTGGATTCAGTTTCTTTTATGATAGCCAGCTTTTTTTATCTTCTAAAACATTCAGGTGAATACGATGTTATTCATGTTCATCTTGCCTCTTCTCCGGCTATTGCGGCTATTGTGGCCGGGAAACTTACCGGAAAAAAAGTAATTATCAAGCTTGGTGGCGGGAAAGGGGTGGATGAAATAAGTCTTTCAGAAAAAACTTTTAGCGGAAGATTAAAATTAAAATTTTTCGCTTTTACAAAACCCTCATTGCTTGTTATGAATGAAGATGTTCTTGATTGGCTAAAAACCAGCTCACTTAAAAATCTTGATCTTATTAAATTTAGAAATGGGGTTGATACGGGCAAATATTCGCCGCTTCTTTATCAGGAAAAAATAAAAGCAAAAAACAAACTAGGCTTTGAAAACAAACAAATCTTTCTTTTTGTCTGTAGATTATCTCCCGAGAAAAGAATAAAGGAATTTGTGGAACTTTTAGATGAACTTATGCGTCAGGAAAATATTTCCCAAAAAGTTCAATTTATTATCGTGGGCTCAGGTCCTGAGGAAAAGGAGATTAGGAGAGCCGCTAAGGTATTTGAACTAAGCGACAGTTTGGTTTTGACCGGAGCTCAAGCTGAACTTTTACCTTATTATCATGCGGCAGATATTTTTATATTGCCATCTCTTTCAGAAGGGCTTTCAAATTCGATGCTTGAGGCTATGAGTTGTGGTCTTGCTATTATGGCGAGCGCGGTCGGAGGCGCTAAGGAAGCTGTTTCTGAGGGTGTTAATGGTTTTTTGTTCGACCCTTTTGATAAGGAAAAAATAAAATCTCATATAAATAAATTCCTTAATGAAGATAAGTTAGCTTTGAAAATGGGTGATAAATCAAGAGAAATAGCGGTTAAAAAATATTCAATTTCAAAAGTAACGGATGAATTATTGAAGATATATGAAGGATAAGAGTAGAGGAATTTATGTGCGGAATATGCGGTAGATATAACTACAATGACCCTGCGCCGGTAAGCAGAGAAGAATTAAAAAAGATGAATGATTTAATTATTCATCGCGGGCCGGATGATGAGGGGTATTATATAGCTGATAATATAGGTCTTGCAATGCGGCGATTGTCGATTATAGATCTTGCCGGTGGTCATCAGCCTATGACCAATGAAGATGATTCCATATGGGTTATTCTCAACGGCGAGATATATAATTTTCAAAGTTTACGGGAAGATCTTGTGCGCCTAGGACATAAATTCAAAACAAAGTCGGATACCGAAGTCATCGTGCATCTTTACGAAGAAAAAGGCACTAATTTTGTAAAAGAATTGCGCGGTATGTTCGCTATTGCTCTATGGGATTCAAATAAAAAAAGATTTATTCTTACGCGCGACAGAATAGGCAAAAAGCCTCTTTTTTATTCTTTAAATGATAATTTTATCGCTTTTGCCTCGGAGATGAGAAGTATTTTGGCCTTGCCCGAAATTTCAAAAGATGTTGATCTTACGGCTATTGACGCTTATTTGAGTCTTCAGTATATTCCAAGTCCTTTAAGTATTTTTAAATCCATTCGCAAACTTAAGCCCGCCTCAATGCTTGTCTTTGAAAATGGCAAATCCGAGATTTCAGAATATTGGGATTTGCCTCTTAACGAGGAAAAGCTGAGCTATTTATCTCTTGAAGAAACAAAAGCGCAACTTTACGAAGAGCTTTATGAGGCTACAAAAATAAGAATGATAGCGGATGTTCCTTTAGGCGCGTTTCTTTCCGGTGGAGTGGATTCTTCCGTTATAGTGGCATTGATGAGCAAAATATCTTCAAAACCGGTGAAAACTTTCTCAATAGGATTTAAAGAGGAAAAATTTTCTGAGCTAAATTACGCTAAAGAAGTGGCCGATATGTATGGCACCGAGCATACTGAGTTTATAGTTGAAGCTAATATGGCCGATGTATTGCCTAAATTGGTTTGGCATTATTCCGAGCCTTATGCCGATTCAAGCGCTTTGCCGTCATATTATGTTTCAAGAGAAACGAGAAGAGAAGTTACCGTAGCTTTAAACGGCGATGGGGGGGATGAAAGTTTTGGGGGTTATCTGCGATATGTTGCCATGAAATTGTATTACGCGATGAACATTATGCCCAAGGGTTTAAAACGGCTGGGGCTCGCCATAGCCAATTTATTGCCGGATGGGAATGCTCCATATGGCATAATTTGGCGCGGTAAAAAATTTTTGCAAGCCACCTTAAGCGGTTCTTTTTCTTCCACATATCTTGCCACGGTATCTTATTTTAAAACAAAGGAAAAAAACGAATTGCTTTCTGACGAGTTTAAAAATGCTGTAGGAAAAGATTTAAATTATGCTGAGGATTACATAGCAAACCTATTTAAAAAAGTTGATAATCAGGATTTATTAAATAAGCTTATGTATGTTGATTTACATTCTTATTTACCCGAATGTTTAATGACTAAAATGGATATCGCTTCCATGGCCAATTCTCTCGAGGCTCGTTCTCCTTTTCTTGATCATAAGGTTATGGAATTTGCTTTCCGTTTGCCGGGTAATTTAAAATTGCGCTGTTTAAATAAAACAAAATGGATTTTAAAAGAGACATTCAAAGGTATGTTGCCAAAAAGTATTTGTTCCAGAGGAAAGCAAGGCTTCGGCATACCTCTCGGCCCCTGGTTTAAGGGAGAGCTGAAAGATTATTGGTTTTCAACTTGTCTCTCTGAAAAGGCTTTGAATCGCGGATATTTTAAGAAAGAAGTTTTATTTAAGATATGGGACGAGCATCAAAAAGGTGATCGCGATCATGGTTATCGTTTGTGGGCTCTCTTAATGCTTGAGTTGTGGCATAACGCTTATTTGGATGATTTTAAGTTATAATCAAAACTTTTATGAGGTTAGTTAATTGGTTTTTTTTGTGTTAAAAGTTGCAAACATTTAATTAGTTTTGGTGTTGAAAATTCAAAAGAATATGATTCTTCCGCTTTTTTTCTAGAAGCCTTTCCCATAGCAATACGCAGGGCCTTGTCGTTTATTAATTTTTTTAATTTCTCCGACCAGTCATTTGCGTTTTTAGCTAGAAATCCGGTAATTCCATTTTCAATAATTTGTGTGTTAATTCCCACAGGGGAGGCTATGGTAGGTATTCCTGTAGCCATGTATTGAAATATTTTATAACCGCATTTTCCTTGGGTCCACTTGTTATTTGGCAAAGGCATTATGCCTATGTCAAAATTTTGAATATTTTCAACTTCAGTTTTTAAATCCCAAGGTTTATACGAACATTTTTTACCTAAGGACTTGATTGGTTTGGATCCAATTATTTCAATGGAGACATTTGAATATTCATCGCATAGTTCCTTCAAAAGATTAGATATGAGTTTTAAATATTCAGATGTTGAATCACTTCCAACCCAGCCGATAATAATTTCTTCGTTGGGTTTTTTCTTTTCCGCCCTAGGGGTATATTTGCCACAATCAATTGGGCCGGGAAAAGAAAGCACATTATTATTGAATTGTTTAACATAATCTTCCGTATAATCGTTTCCTATCACTACAGCTTTTGCTATGCGTATTATATGGTTTAACCGTTGAACATATTTGATATCAGAATCAATAAAAATGGCATCATCAAATCCAAATACAATGTTTGGGTTTATTTTTTTGATGATATTTTGGAGATATATGGGTAAAGTCAGTCTCTCTATATAGATAATGTCAAAAAAACTCGAGTATATAAGAAATTTTATTATTTGGAAAATTCTGATAAAAAAATTAAAAAAATTTGAACAAAAAAATAAAAAGCGTAAGACAATAATTTTACTATTGTAAAAAGGCGCGATTATATGCGCAAAAGTTAAGGTGTAATCATAAGGCAATACACAGGTGTTTATGTTTTCTCTGTTGAGGTGGGGAATAAATTGGTAGACTCGGACTCTGCTGCTTGCAACTAACTCATTGCCCAATGTTAAAAACAAAATGTTCATTTATTTGACTACCTTTAGTTTCATAGTGATTGAATGAACGACATTCCAAAGAAACCGTCGCGCAAATAACAGCACGGGATAGGTTATTGGCCAGAGGAAAAAAAGTCTCTTCGCTATAAAAAAATTAAAAGGCGGTAGATAATCATATTTAACCTCAAGTAATTTGAAATTGGTATTAATTTTGTAATCGGAGCCGTACCAATCATCTAAGGTGAAATATCTCATGGTTTCAGGAAGGATAATCGCTTTGTGGGTGGGATCTTGGTATTGTGTTAGAGATTGATAGTGTGGGACTCGAAATTCAATTATGGCTTCATTCTTGCATATTCTATAGATTTCCTTAAATAAGGATTCCGTGCTTAAAATATGTTCAAAGAGAAAGTTTGACCAAATACCATCTATTATATTGTCCTCAAATGGCAGGCCTTTCTCAATATCACAAACAATATCCACCCCATCTAATTTGACGCTATCGATACCTATATACCCCAATCGTTTGCGTTTTCCACAGCCAAGGTCAAGCAAAAGTCTGTTCTCACCGGCTTCTTTTGAAGTAAATTTATTTAAACTATTTGCGGAATATTTATCCATAAGTTTTAACCTCTCCATTTGTTTTTAATCTTCATAGTCCGAAAATATATCGGGAGTGGTTCTTTCATCGATAATTTGAATGTCAAAATTTTCATTTTTTAAATAACCGTGTAGATGAAGCAAAGATAAGGGGACTCTTCCTGCCATTTCTTTACCGGGCCATGGTCGAGGAAAAAATAAAATTACTTTGTTCATGAGTTCGCTCTTTTAAAAATTTTATTTTTTAATAATTGCAAAATTAAATCAGGTTCTTCCAACGAAAAAAGAAATTTCCCAATAATAAAGTATAGAAAAAATCCTAAAGCGCATACAATGGGAGTAGTAAGGATATTGTTGCTGGTAAACTTCATTAGGGGATAAACTATTCCTGCAGACAATAAAGCGGTTATTGAGCTTTTCCCTAGAAATAACATTAATGGAGGCCAGAGTTTTTTTATTTTGTTTTTAAGTACGATAGTTGTTGTTAAAATGGTGCAATTAGAATAAATGGCATATGATATAGGAATTGCTAAATAGGATAAGCTACCTACGAGAGATACGCACAAAATAATATATAAAATTATCATTAAAACGCCGATAAGTGCGATTATTTTTGTTTCTTGAAGAGCATAAAAGCTTTGCGAAATTATCGATCCTATTACGATTGCAGGCAGGGAAATAAGGTAAATAGCGAAAGCAGAATATACTGCGATGGTATCAATTGATTTAAATGCGCCTCTTTCAAAGAACAGCTGAATAATCGGTTTTCCATATAATCCAAATAGAACAACGAAAGGGATGCTCATAAAAAAAAGCATTCTTACGCTTTTATTGATAATTTTTTTAAATTCAACCCAATTTTTCTCCGCTGCGTATGTGGACATAATCGGAAATGCCGATATGGCTATTCCTGAAGCTATTACCGGTGTTATGGCGCTTAATAATTTCATCGCATATCCGATATGTGATATGCTTCCGGTTGTCAATGTAGAAAGAATAAATCTGTCAACAAGCGGTACAGCGCTATAAAGAATCATTCCTAAAACCAAAGGTGTCATTAACTTTAATATTTTGAGTACCCCTGGGTGAGCAAAATTTAATGTAAGGGAGTAATTAAACTCTTTCTTTTTCAGAAAACCAATTACTAATAAAAACATTTGTATAAATGAGGCGGTGAGCATTGCGAGCACAATGCTTTTTGTACTTAGTGAATTATGGAAAAGAAGAACATAGATTATGGTTATACCGGGGCTTATTATTTTATTTAGTGATGGTATTATAAACCTGCGATTGGAGTAATAAACACTTGCCAATAATTCGTTTATGAGAGTGAATACGATTATTGGAAATAGCCATCGCAGTAATTCCGAGGCTTTTAGGAGCTTTTCATGAGAAAATCCAGGGGTAATAACGGACATCAGGGGATATGCTGTTAATACTCCGATAATACACAGTGCAATTGACACTATTATATTTAAATTAATAAAGCTACTTACCACCTGCCATGTTTCAGGAGAGTTTTTTGTGCGATATTCCGCGAATACCGGGATAAAAGTAAAATTTAGGGAGCCTGAGAGTATTGTTATGATAAACAAAGGTAGTGTAGTGGATGCCCAAAAAACATCCATATGTTCTCCCGCTCCAAACTTTGCGGCAATAATAATACTGCTTAGAAAAGATAATCCTAATCCCAGAATGGTAAAGACTGTAACAATGAAAGAAGATTTGGCGATTTCATGTTTTAATGGATTTTGTAAATCTTTGTTATGATTAGGCATAAATAATATTTTTAATATTGCTTTCGCTTATGCTTTTTGTATGTAGTTCAAAAAATAAAGCACTGGAGATTTAGTAAGCTAATGCTCAATATAATCTTTCACCATTGTACAAATTCCAAACTGGAAAAATAATAGAAAACTAAGTGGGTGGGAGAGTATTGTAAATATTTCCAAGTCACCAAGTCGGTTTTATGCTTTATTGAATAATCCAGCGGTGATGGAATTTGCGAAAAGAGAAGTAAAAACGCTACAATTTTACAACCTAAGGACGCTATAATAAAGTCGGGTAAGGTTAAAGAAATAGCAGCTTATGAAAAAGAAAATACTTTTTGTCATTTACTCCATTTACGGGGGAGGCGCGGAAAAAAGGACGCAAAAAATTTTTGACAACCTTGACCGAACAAAATTTGAGCCCCATCTCTGTGTTTTTCATTTAACAGGCAAAGAAAGATTGCAGAGAGATATTCCTGTTTATAATTTATCGACAAAATTGAAGCCCGCTTCTTTCTTTTTAATTTGGAAATTAATAAAGCTGATATTAGTAATTAAGCCCAATAAAATATTTTCAGTATTATGGAGCGTAAATTTAATTTCCATTATAGCGGCCAAGTTTACCAATATCCCAATAATAATCAATGAAGTTACTACTCTTTCATCCGACATTAAAGAATACTCTTTTTGTTTTTTGAGAAAAAAACTTGTCTGTTTTTTATATCCTAAGGCATTAGTTGTAGTGGCAGTATCCGAGTTCACAAAGTCAGACCTAATTGAGAAATTTAAGATTAAGGAAGATAAAATAATCACCATACATAATGGTGTTGATGTTAAAGCTATCGAAAGCTTTAGTAGTGAATATAATGTAGAACATAAAAATTTTATTCTCGCTTGCGGTGGCCTAACTTGGTTGAAAAACCATGTTTTATTGATAGAAGCGGCCGCACAATTGGAAAATACAACCATCATTATATTGGGAGTGGGGAAATTAAAAGAGCAACTTGCCGCCAAAGCAAAAAAACTTGGAGTAAATCTGATATTGCCTGGATACCTGGATAATCCTTATCCATATTTTAAAAACGCAATGGCTTTTGTTTTAACATCTTTTTATGAGGGATTTCCAAATATTCTTCTTGAGGCAATGGCCTTAAAGACACCTGTGATATCGGTTGATTGTCCCAGTGGTATAAGAGAAATAATAAATAATGGGGAAACGGGATTAATAGTTGAGCCAAACAACAAAGAAGCTTTGGCAAATGCAATAAAAAAGATAATGGCAAATTCGGAAATGAGAAAAGAATTAGTTCAAAATGCCTATAGCAATTTGAATATAAAGTTTACTTTAAAAAATATGGTAAGAAAATACGAAGAAGTGTTCTATCAGTAATACCGCCTACAATTCAGCAACCTTGATGATTCTTCAAATAAAAGGGATGATTACCCTCAAATTAGGAAAAGATAATAAAGGCTATTCTGGATTTTTTTTGATAAAGCCGGAATATATACCAATTAAATTTCTCATTATAGTTAAAGAGAGTTGGAAATTTTGAAAATTGTTTTGATTAATCCCGATATACCTTGGAATGCCGGTAATATAGGCAGAACCTGTGTTGCCACAAATACAGAATTGATTTTTGTGGGAAAGCTCGGTTTTGAGATTAATTCCAAGGAAATAAGACGTTCGGGCCTGGATTATTGGCAACATTTAAAATATTCCGTTTTTAAGACATTTGAAGAATTTTTAGAAACCTTAGGGGAAAATCCTTCGCTTATTTTTTTCTCAACACGCGGGAAGAAAACATTATGGCAAGCGCCATATACAAAAGATTCCTGCCTGATTTTTGGCGGAGAGACTTCAGGGTTTCCTTTGGAATATCATAAGAAGTATCCCGATAAGATTTTCCGCATTCCAATGTCTTCATCTAAAATCCGTTCATTAAATCTTTCGAGTTCGGCCGCTATTGTTCTTTATCAGGCAATTAGGGCTGTAGATGTTTGAAGTTCACACTTCCTTCTATTTCTTGCGAGCTTCCTTGTAGGGAAGTTGAACTTCGTACTATATTCAAAAGTCCGACTTCCCGGCAAGAAGTGAAAAGTATATAAGCGGAAGACG
>Ga0180009_10006697_pt1 | contig 11998 bp, 9 predicted proteins | sample OS_PC_MetaG_FD_123537 | JGI IMG/M metagenome (GOLD analysis project Ga0180009, IMG submission 123537) | Groundwater microbial communities from the Aspo Hard Rock Laboratory (HRL) deep subsurface site, Sweden - OS_PC_MetaG | ecosystem: Environmental > Aquatic > Deep subsurface > Groundwater...
CACCGCCTTGCAGTGGACCGGATCGCCGACCATCACCGGCACGATGTGGCTGGGGTTTTCCATGACCGGCAGGCCGGCCTCGGCAAGGCGCGCCTTCAACGTCGCGGCGCGCTCCTGATGGCGCTCGCGCTCGACGCTCGACGACTTCAGGTGCCGCATCGAGGCCAGCGCACCGGCGGCGATGGCCGGGGCGAGCGAGGTCGTGAAGATGAAGCCGGCCGCATACGAGCGGATCGCATCGCAGATCGGCTTCGTGGCGGCGATGTAGCCGCCCATGACGCCGAAGCCCTTGGCCAGCGTCCCGTTGATGATGTCGACGCGGTCCATGACCGCCTCGCGCTCGGCGATGCCGCCGCCGCGCGGCCCGTAGAGGCCGACGGCGTGGACTTCGTCAAGGTAGGTCATGGCGCCGTATTTCTCGGCCAGATCGCAGATGCCGGCGATCGGCGAAATGTGGCCGTCCATCGAGTAGACGCTTTCGAACACGATGAGCTTCGGGGTGTCCTTGGGATACTGCTTGAGCAGCGACTCGAGGTCGTCGAGGTCGTTGTGGCGCCAGATGTGCTTCATGCCGCCGCCGTGACGGATGCCGGCGATCATCGACGCATGATTCTTCTTGTCCGAGAAGATGACGATGCCGGGGATCAGCTTCTGGATGGTATCGAGGGTGGCGTCGTTGGCAACGAACGCGGACGTGAAAAGCAGGGCCGACGCCTTGCCGTGAAGGTCGGCGATCTCGTTTTCGAGTTCGACGTGATAGTGGGTCGTGCCGGAAATATTGCGGGTGCCGCCGGAGCCGGCGCCGACGGTGTCGATGGCCTCGTGCATGGCGGCCAGGACCTTCGGGTTCTGGCTCATGCCGAGATAATCGTTGGAACACCATACGGTGATTTCGCGCGGGCCATCCTGAGCGCCGAAATGAGCCGCGCGCGGGAACTCCCCGCAGCGGCGCTTGAGGTCGGCAAATACCCGGTAACGGCCCTCGCGGTGCAGCGCGCTGATCGCGTCGTCGAACTTCTTGGCGTAATCCATCATCACTTTGCTCCCATCAGGACCGGGGCGAGGGCAGTTGCTTCACAACCATCGCGCGTTTTTCGTTCGATATAGGGACGCTGCTGCATCGACTGCGGGTCGATACGGTGCGTCGCGTTCTGGGTCGGTTCAGGTCTGCTTCCGGCCGGCCGGCTATCCAGCATCGCCCAGCGCCACAGGGCCGCATCGGGCAGCGGCAGAACCATCATCCAGTGCTCGAAGACGCCGAGTGCGACGAGCGACCCGACGAGAAGCGCAGCCGTGGCGTCGAAAGGCGTTGCAGCCGGTTCAAAAGACGGCAGCAACAACAGCACTGCCGTCACTGTCGCGAACGTCACCGAAATCGGAAACAGGCCGTTCATCGGGCGGACGCGGAAGTAGGACTTCAGGTAATGCAGATGGGCTGGGAGGAACTCTTCGGTCAGATTGGGGATTCCCAGATAGATATTGAACTTGGCGCTGAGGCGCAGCAGCCAGAGACTGGCGAAAGTCAAAAGCGCAGTCTGGTTTGGAGCGTCGACGCAAAGCGCAATCAGCGCCAGCAAAGTTGCGAAAATCGCCACTTCATGCGTGATCAAGGTTGCTGTTGCCAACTTGAAACGATGCCAGCCGGTTGCTCCCTGCGGGCATAATTCCCGGCGCGGCCCGGTAATGAACCCCGTCAGGAAACTCAACTCGTGCCATCCCCAAAGAACAATTCCGCTGAGGAAGCCGATATAGGCTCCCTCAGCCGTCGTCATGTCGCTTGTCTCCAGAATCGCCCAGATTGCAACCGCGGCCAGCGCCGTTGCTGCCGCCATGCTCCACGCGAAGGTACTGCGCGGCAGTTGATTGAGCAGCAGGATCACCCCGGTGGAGAACCACCAGGAAAACAACGCGACCGCCACGGCCAATGCTGTCTCGATCATTTGCCTGTTGTCCTTACCAAGCCGGCACCAGCCGGATCGAATCCGGCAGTTCGTTGGATTTCGCGGGATGGAGGTAAAGCCGCATCAAAGTGAATACGGCTTGAGCGCCGAGCCCTGCCGTCTTGATGCGGCCGATGATGCCGCCCTTTGCCTTTGCGGCCTCCATGTCGATGCTGATCATGCGCAACCTGTCGAGCAACTTGCGGAACTTCGCACTGTCGATGTCGAGCGTCAGCGGGAACACCTGCTTGGTGATCTCGTTACAGATCTGGAAAACACGGTAATCGTAGTCCGTCGGGTCCATACCGATGGCTTTATGAAAATGCGGGCGGGCATGGTCGCGGACATACATGGTCGCGTAGACGGCCACGAGGAAGAACTTCACCCAGTATTTGTTCCTGCCACTCAGCAGATGCGGATTGGCGCGCATCAGCAGCGCGAACGCTTCGCCATGCCGGAACTCGTCGTTGCACCATTTCTCGAACCATTTGAAAATCGGATGAAACCGCTTGTCGGGATGGCGCTCCAGATGACGGAAGATGGTGATGTAGCGCGAATAGCCGATCTTCTCCGAAAGGTAGGTGGCGTAGTAGATGAACTTCGGCTTGAAGAAGGTGTACTTCTTCTTGCGCGTCAGGAAACCGAGATCGACGGCAATGTCGAAGTCCTTGAGCGTGTTGTTGATGAAGCCTGCGTGGCGGGCCTCGTCACGGCTCATCAGCGAGAACAGCTCCTTCACGTCCGGGTTCTTGCCGCGCTTCTTCATCTCCGCATAGAGGACGCAGCCGGAGAATTCCGCTGTCAGCGATGAGATGAGGAAATCGAGGAACTCCTTGCGCAGACCTTCTGGCAGGCTGTCGAGATCGAAGTCGTCCCACTGTTCGTTGCGTTTGAAATGGCCCTTGTTGGGGTCGCTCTTCAACTCGGCGATGAGTTCATCCCACTCGCGCCGCACGGGCGTTACGTCGAGGCGATCGAGTTCTTCGAAATCGGTCGTATAGAAGCGGGGAGCAAGCAGCGAATCTTCCTGCGCCTTGCGGGTGCTTGCATTGGGGGCACCTGGAATGCCAATGGTCATAGTTCCCTCCCTGAGGAGAAGCTGAATTCGCACAGTTCCATGAATTCGAGATCGCCGGTGGCGCGCGTCCACTTGCGCTCCAGCCAGCCGGCCCGCGTTACGGTTGCCCGGCGGCGCATGGTGACTTTCTCGCCGTACGGCACGCGAACCGGTTCGCCGTGGACGAGCACGGAGTCGCCCGGTTCGATGGCGATGTCGCCGTCGAGGACGACGTGGGCGTGAAGGCTCTCGAATGTGTTCTCGACCTCGATCGTACAATCGACGTCGAAACGTTCAGTGGGCGCAATAAGGTTTCCAAGCATCTGTTTCTGTTCCCTATTCTTACGGTGCACGCTTTCTTTAAGTCTTACCTCTCTCACCACGGCTTCAGTTCAGCAGATCGGCGAACGCCTCGACCTGGTGATGGCCAAAGGCTGCCAGCTCGAAATGCCGCCCGGAGACGGGATCCGAAACGGTCACCCGACCGTCGTTCCATTGCTCGATGTTGAAGGGTTCGCCGCGATTTCCGGCAACGATGGCCCGCTCCTTGCGCAGGCCGAGCATGACCGTTCGCATGAACGCGTTCTCGGTGAACGTGTAGCTGCCGAGGATTTCGCCGGTCCGGGCGTCCTTGACCTTGACCCCGCCGTTGTCGCCCGCAACGAATTCGATTGCACGGGTGGCAACGACGGTGCCTGCGGGTTTCCAGTCCCATTTGTAGCCAGTGAGGCGGGCGGCCGTGACGGCTGCAAGTGAGAAACCGACCAATAGCCCCGCCGCGATCAGCGCTTTGCGAGGGACCGTTTCAACGGGTTGGCGGCGTTTCATGATACGGCTCCTTGGAGATCGTGCGCGGTGAGGGAAGATGCTGCCTGTGCGCGCGGCTCGGTCCTGCCGGCGGCCTGCGCGCGACCGGCCGACGAACTCTCGCCGTCTTCCAGGCTGACCTGGAGCGCCTTGGCGAGGATGCCTGCAATGCGCTGCGCATCAGGGATGCTGCGCAGCATCGGTTCCGGCCGCGAGAAGTTCCAGGGACGCAGGTTCGGCCAGAGCGCCAGCGCATACACATTCTGCGACTTGGCGATCTTGAGCGGCACATCGCCCGAACCGTCCTGCGAAAGTCGCAAGGCAGCGTTCTCGATGATATTGAATGGCAGGTTGACCGTCATCGGCAGCGCGACGCCGGACCGTATGACGACGCGGCGGCTGGTGATCGTGTAGATGGTCGATCCGGCATAGAGCCAGGCAAGAGCGAGCAGCACCCCTAGCGCGCCCAGCGCGGCCGGGAGGAGTTCGAGTGCATAAGCGCTTGCCGCTATGATCGAGCCACCTTCGCCCAGCCCTTCGCTCAGCCGCCAAGCCATGATCAGCCCGAAGTATATTGCGACGGGCCGGACATACATGCCGCGCCAAGCGAGGGAACGCCATTGCGGCGATCCCTGCCAGAGCATTTCCTCGCCACGCGGCAGATGCGCAGGCAGGCCTGGAACCGGCTCGAAGGCGAAATCGTCGTCTTTGTATGTCATGTCAGTGATCCTGCCGGCTCGACGCGGTTGAAGAACTGGCCGCCGGCGTAGTAGGCGCTGATGCGGTCTTCCTCGCGCCGGGTGACCTGATCTCTAGATTTCGTCGTGGGCACATCGGCGAATTGATCGGCGTTGAGGGAACTTACGCGGACATGGCGTTTCGAGACCGGCATGAGGAAGTTGCCGGCGACAACGGTTGCCATGGCGTACGGCACCAGGACGCTGCGTGAGCTGGACGCTACCGGCTCGTCTACACCCTCTGCGGCGGAGACAACGACACCTGGAAGCTCGATCTCGTAGTAGCGGATCAGGCTTTCGGAACGATCGACCCAGAGGTCGGAGACCGTCCCGACATCCTTTCCGTCCCGAGAGACGACGCTCAGTCCGCGAGGATCGACATCGCCGGCAACCACATCCATTTCGTGGAATGCGCGCAACGGTGTGATCTTCACGTCGCCGTAGCCGGTCATGTCGGGAACCTCGTCACGCAGTGCGTATGAGGCCGGGCCGAAGCCGTCGGTCAGTGGATTGCCGGTCGGCTCGTAAGGCGCGCCATCGAGCTTCGAAATGCGACGGCCGTGGAATTCCGGCTCGTTGGGTTGCGCCTGCGGAGCCTGCTTGCGCACACCGCCAGGAAGCGTCCAAAACTTCGGCTTGGGCATCCACATCGCGGAATCGCTGTGGACCCGTCCGGTCACTTCGACCTCGAGAGGGTAGCCCTCGCGGCGATCCTCGCGGCGAAGGTAGAAGATCAGCGCGAAAAAGAAGATCCAGAATGCGTAGAGCACGATGAGCGCGATATCGATGTGTTCGCTGAATCCAAGTGTCATCTCGATCAACCTCCGATCTGTGCGTCAGCCTGGCAGTTCGGCCAGACCAAATCGCTGTGTGGTGGCGGGCCGCTCGGCACCGAATGGGCGCACTAACGGTCCTATTGCGACGAGCGTTGCAAAGAGCAGCGCGATTTCCAGGTGGTAGACGAAGCTGAAGCCAACCGAAGGATCGGTAAGGACTTCGCCAAGGCTTCCGGTTTCGGCGAGAAATGAAATCCAGTCGCGGATGGCGCCGCCGAGCGCAATTCCGAGACCAGCGGCTGTCGCCTGTACGGCGCCCCAGGCCCCAAGGGCGAGGCCGCTTTGACCATCGCGGGCAAGCGACATGGCTGCGGCCAACGTGCCGACCGCGAAGAGACCGGCGCCGAAGCCGATCGCGGTGGCGCCGATCCGGAACATTAGATCCGAATCCATCGGCGCGGCGAGGATCACCGCGCTGAACCCCGGCAGACCCGCCAGTGCGCCGAGCGCTGCAAGACGGCATGGATCGCCGCTGTGAGTGAGAGACCGTGCGGCCATGGCGAAAGCGACGAGCGAACCTGCCGCCATCAAGGCCGTCAGCACCGTCGTAGCGCCGACGGAAAGATGCAGTATCTGCCCGCCATACGGCTCAAGCAGGATGTCCTGCATGCTGAAGCCCATGGTTCCCAGCCCGACGACGAGAAGCAGACGGCTGGCGCGACCGCCATTGAGGAATGTCCGCCAGGACTTCTCGAAGGGCGGGCGCGGGGTTGTATCGGCTGCCCGTCTGGCGTCGATCGACTCCTGCTTCCAAAGCGCTATCGAATTGAAAATGACGGTGAGGACGGCCGCACCCTGGATGCATTGAACCAGTTTTGTCGGGCCGAAGTCCTGAAGCAGCGCCCCGAAAACAAGCGAGCTGACGACCATCCCGAGGAGTAGCGTGACGTAGAGAAGCGCGACGACGCGCGGGCGGGTCTCCGGCGGCGCCAGGTCGTTGGCGAGCGCCAGGCCCGCAGTCTGCGTGGTGTGAATTCCAATGCCGACAAGGAGGAAGGCGACCGCGGCCGCGATTTCACCGAAGATCGCCTTGCCGGGATCATCCATCGTCAGCACGAGCAGCGCGAACGGCAGAATCGCGAAGCCGCCGAACTGCATCATGGTGCCAAACCAGATGTAGGGCACGCGACGCCATCCGAAGGCCGACTTGTGCCAATCGGACCGAAAGCCGATCAGCGCCCGCAAGGGAGCGAAGACGAGCGGCAGGGCGATCATCAGGGATACAAGCCACGCCGAAACGCCCAGCTCGACGATCATCACGCGGTTCAGCGTGCCGTTGAGGAGGACGAGCGCCATGCCGACCGATACCTGGAAAAGGGACAAGCGCAGCAATCGGCCGAGCGGCAATTCCTTCGAAGCGGCGTCGGCAAAGGGAAGCGCCCGCGGCCCAAGTGCGGCGAGAATTTCCGAAAGCTTCGGCCGGATCATGCTCATCGACGGACAAGCTCCATGGCGTGCGACATGTAGAAACCGCTGGTGATCCGCGCGCTCATGGCCGGGCGCCAGGGACCCAGGTCGAAGGACTGGTCTATGCGCTGGCGCAAGCCGGTATTGCTGACCGGCTCGATGGCTGGCGCACGGTTTGACCGCGGGAACAAGCGTCCGACGGTGTGCATGACGGTCAGCGCAGGCGTGCGCGGAGCGAACGTGAAAAGAATCGAGCGGCGTGCCGACGACGAAAACGTTTCGAGCACCCGGACCATGTCGGCTGCCGGATAGTGAATGAGAGAATCCATCGCGACGATGTGGTCGTAGTCGCCCTGCGAAGCACTCAGCATGTCACCGACGCCATACTCGATACTGCCATGCCGCAGGTCGTGCGGTGTGCGTTCGCGGGCGATGGCGATCAGGTTGGGCGAGAGATCGACGGCGAAAACGTCGGCGCCGCGGCGGGCCAGTTCGATGCTCATGGCGCCCGTACCGCAGCCGGCATCGAGGATGCGCCGGCCGGTCAGGTTTGCGGGAAGCGCTGCCAGAAGAGTCGCGCGCATCCGATCGCGGCCGGCCCGCACGGTTGCACGAATGCCGCTCACCGGGACGTCGGACGTGAGCCTCTTCCAGGCATCCATGGCGGTGCGGTCAAAGTATTCTTCGAGTTGTCCGCGACGGCGCTGATAATCAAGATTCGGCATCATTGGAATCCCAGGAAATCGAAGAGTTCACGATCCTTCATCGCATCCGCGTCGAGCGGATCGGTACCCGCCCAGAGCGCTGCGGCGAGGTTGAGGTATTCCTTCTGAACCGCCTCCAACTCGGGTGATGGTTCCATTTCGAACAGCGTCGCCTTCTTGAGGCGGCTGCGGCGGATGACGTCGAGGTTCGGGAAACGGGCCAGTGTCTTCAGGCCGACCGCGGCGTTGAACCGGTCGATCTCATCGGTCTCGTCACTGCGGTTGGCGATGACGCCGCCAAGCCGCACGTCGTAATTCTTCGACTTGGCCTTGATCGCCTGAACGATCCTGTTCATTGCGAAGATCGAGTCGAAGTCGTTGGCGGTCACGATCAGCGCGCGGTTGGCGTGCTGGAGAGGTGCTGCGAAGCCGCCGCAGACCACGTCTCCCAGGACGTCGAAGATGACGACGTCGGTGTCTTCCAGCAGGTGATGCTCTTTGAGGAGCTTGACCGTCTGGCCGACGACGTAGCCGCCGCAGCCGGTCCCGGCCGGCGGTCCGCCGGCTTCGACGCACATGACGCCGTTGTAGCCTTCGAAGACGAAATCATCGGCGCGCAATTCCTCGGAATGGAAGTCGACTTCGCCGAGGATATCGATGACGGTCGGGATAAGCCGCTTGGTCAGCGTGAAGGTCGAATCGTGCTTTGGATCGCAACCGATCTGCAGCACACGCTTGCCGAGTTTCGAGAACGCCACCGACAGGTTCGACGACGTCGTGGATTTGCCGATGCCGCCTTTTCCGTAGATCGCGAACACTTTCGCAGTATCGATCCTGACGGTCGGGTCAAGATGGACCTGGACGCTGCCGTCGCCATCGGGCGGGCTGACGTCCTCGCAAGTTCCACATCCGGATTTCAAATCAAGTGTCATGCTGCGACCTCCACGCCGATTCCCTCAAGACGGTCCTCAAGCTCCTCGCCTGCTTCGCGCAGGGCGTTGAGCATGTCATCGTCCGGTTTCCAGTAATTGCGTTCGTGCGCCTCGATGAGGCGGCTTGCGACCTTGGCGGACGCGGTCGGGTTGAGCGCGGCAAGACGCGCGCGCATCTCGGGATCGAGCAGAAACGTTTCGGTGAGCTGCTTATAGACCCAGGGAGACACCTGACCGGTGGTGGCCGACCAGCCCATGGTATTGGTTACGTGCACCTCGATCTGGCGCACGCCCTCGTAGCCATGCTTGAGCATGCCTTCGTACCATTTGGGATTGAGTGCACGCGTGCGCGTTTCGAGCGCGACCTGCTCGCTGAGCGTCCGGACGGCACCCTTGCCGGTCGTTTGATCGCCAATGTAAACGGGGGCGGCCTTGCCGCCTCTCGCACGTTGCACGGCTTTGCTGATGCCGCCCAGCGTATCGAAATAGTTGTCGACGGTGGTCACGCCGAGTTCGACCGAATCGAGGTTCTGGTAAGCGAGATCGACGTCCTTCAAGACGCTGTCGAGCAGCAATCTGTGCTGCACCGGCTTGCCCTTGATGCCGTAGGCGAAGCCCTTCCGATTCGTATAGGTTTCGGCCAACTCGTCGCCGTCGTTCCAGCGGCCGTTTTCAACCAGATTGTTGACGTTGGCTCCGTATGCACCGTCGGCATTTCCGAACACGCGCAAGGAGGCCGTCTCCAGGTCGCAACCGTGGATCGCCTGGTATTCGAGCGCATGCTTGCGCACGAAGTTCATGTCAAGCGGCTCGTCGGCGCTGGCCGCCATCAAGCACGCCTCTGCGATCAATTTGATCTGCAGTGGCAGCAGATCGCGGAAGATTCCAGACATCGTGACGACGACATCGACCCGGGGGCGGCCAAGCTCTTCAAGCGGGATCAGTTCGCTGCCATACAGGCGCCCATAAGTATCGAAACAGGGCCGTGCACCGAGAAGCGCCAGCGTCTGTGCAATCGGGGCCCCCTCGTTCTTGAGGTTGTCGGTTCCCCACAAAACGATGGCGATGCTCTCGGGCAAGGCGTTGCCGTCGGCCATATGGCGTTCGAGTAGCCGCTGCGCCTGCTGCGCTCCATCCTTCATCGCGTATGCACTTGGAATCCGGAACGGATCGAACCCGTGCAGATTGCGCCCGGTCGGGAGGATATCGGGCGAACGCAGCAGATCGCCGCCGGGAGCCGGCGAAACATAGCGACCTTGCAGCGCGTGCAGGATGCCGGATAGCTCGTGGTCCTTGGCCAGCAGCGCGTCGGTCGCGGCCAGAGATTCAAGGATCCCCAGTGCTTTCGGATCAGCCCTGCCGCCACCGCACAACACCGCGCTATCGGGGTCCGCACCTTCGACCAACGCCTCGATCACGGCACGCTCGAAGGTAACCTGATGAGTCGAGTCGGCAACAGAGAGGAGCATGTCGACGCGCTCCTCATGCGTCGGTGGCTGGCCGACCACGTGGAGGCCGTGGGGGATCAGCGCATATTCGAGGGAAAGGATTTCCTCGCTGAGCGCAGCTATTTCCTTGGCGATGTCGGTTTCGCCCCACGCAGGCTCGGAAGCGACAAAATCCAAGGCGGCTGCCTGCGCTTGAACGAGTTCGGCAACCTGCAGGCGTTGTGCTTCTTCATCGGGGCCCAGGCCTCGCCAACGTTCGATCGATGCCTTCAAGTCGACAAGCCCGCGATATAGGCCCGCTTGCGCGACCGGCGGCGTGAGATAGCTTATGAGAGTGGCAGCGGCCCGGCGCTTCGCGATCATCCCCTCGGAGGGATTGTTCGAAGCGTAGAGATAGAAGTTCGGCAGATCGCCGATGAGCCGATCCGGCCAACAGGCGCCCGACGGCCCGGCCTGCTTGCCCGGCATGAACTCGAGTGCGCCATGGGTGCCGAAATGCAGGACTGCGTTTGCCGCGAAGTCCTTGCGCAACCAGCGGCAGAAAGCAGAGAACGCATGCGTTGGCGCGAAGCCCTTTGCAAACAACAGACGCATCGGATCGCCTTCGTAGCCGAATGCGGGCTGCACGCCGACAAACACGTTTCCGAATTTGGCGCCGAGTACGAAGATCGAGCTGCCGTCCGATTGCTGGCGACCCGGAGCGGGGCCCCACTGCGCTTCGATCTCGCCTAGATAGGTCTCCTGCCTGACGTGGTCGCTGGCGGAGATCCTGGCGGCGACATTGGCCATGGCGCCATACCGCGCGGCGTTTCCGACAATGATGCTGTCGCGCAAATCGTCGACGGTTGCGGGAGCCTCGACGCTGTAGCCGGCTTTCCTCATCGCCTTCAGCGTGTTGTGCAGGCTTTCGAAGACGGACAGGTAGGCCGCCGTGCCGGTGTTGCCGGCATTCGGCGGGAAATTGAACAGCACGATGGCGATTTTGCGGTCCTGGACCGGGGTGCGCCGCAGTGCGATCAGCTTGTCGATCCGGGCGGCCAGCATGTCGGCGCGCTCGGAGCAGACCTGCATGTCGCGGGCCTTCGACTCCGAAAACGTGCAGCCGCGCCCGCAGCCGGTGCAAGCCTCGCCCGACCCATCGGTGCGGCCGCCAAAGACCGTCGGGCCGGTGGCGCCGTCCAACTCCGGAATCGCGACCATGATGGTATTTTCGACCGGCAGCAGGCCGCGCTCGGAGGCGCCCCACTGTTGCAGCGTCTGGAATTCGAGTGGATGCGCCGACAGATACGGAACGTCGAGGCGCGTGAGGATCTCGGACGCCGCTTTGGAGTCGTTGTAGGCGGGGCCACCGACCAGTGAGAAGCCCGTCAGAGAAAGGACCGAGCCGACGACCGGGCAGCCATCCTGAACGAAGTAGCGTTCAATGGCCGGGCGCGCATCGAGGCCGCTGGCGAAGGCGGGAATGACACGCAGGCCACGAGCTTCGAGCGCGGCGATCATGCCGTCGTAATGGCCCGTGTTGCCAGCCAGCACATAGGAGCGCAGGACCAGCAATCCGACCGTTCCTACGGTTTGCCGATCGGCAGTGGCCGGAGCGCTCGGCAAGTCGTCAAGGCGTTCAGCAATTCGTCCCCGCATTCGAGGATGATAGAGCCCGACCTCGGGGTACTCAGTCGGTGGCTTTACCGCGAGGCGGCCGCTGACCTTGGCGCGCGGCCCCTGGGCATAGCGGTCGACAAGGGCGCGAACCATATTGGCGATGTTTTCTTCGGAACCGGCGAGCCAGTATTGCAGCGTCAAGAAATATGCGCGGACGTCCTGAGCGGTGCCGGGGATGAACTTCAAAATCTTCGGCACGCGGCGCAGCATGGCCATTTGTTCGGCGCCGCCCGGAGGCTTCTTGGCCCCAGCTCCGGTCTTCGGCTTGAGACGCTTCAGGAGAGCGAGCAGGCCTTTTTCGCTGCCGTCCATGGTGAACCCGCCGAGACGGGTCTGCCTGGTGATTTTGCCTGCCGACATGCAGCAGACCATGGCATCGCACGTCTCGCGACGGGCCTGCAGTGCAGGCAACACTCCGCGGATGTGCTCTTCCATGAACATCATCGTCGTAATGATGATGTGGCCCGCGGC
>Ga0180009_10006698_pt1 | contig 11996 bp, 9 predicted proteins | sample OS_PC_MetaG_FD_123537 | JGI IMG/M metagenome (GOLD analysis project Ga0180009, IMG submission 123537) | Groundwater microbial communities from the Aspo Hard Rock Laboratory (HRL) deep subsurface site, Sweden - OS_PC_MetaG | ecosystem: Environmental > Aquatic > Deep subsurface > Groundwater...
AGTAAATTTTGAATTATGTTGTCAGCCTTTGTAACTTACTATAATTAATTCAAATATCGATTTCCGAGCACTCCATAAATATTCACATACTTTTCAATAGGATAGGTCTACTCGCAACATAAATTCTCTTATCACAGGTTTGGGTGCGGTTGTTATCTATAGGTGGTATCCAAGGTTTCGGATTGATGATTCCGAATCCTAATCAATGCCCTTTATGGGATGGCCTGAATTTATAATTGAAGGCAGGAATCGTGCATCCAGCCGCTTTTAAGATATGGTTTCCGCATCAGAATTACAAAAGGCCATGATACCCCTATTTCTAATTTTATCATTGACCATTTTGGCCTGATGGCTGTATCTTATCCATAAACATTAGAGATAAATATCGAGAGCATATGGACTTTAATTAACAGGTGAAGGATAGTAGCTTCCTGCTGAAAGGCGGCTTCGTCCTGATCCGGCTGGGGTTTCTTTCGTATGTTGTGCTCAACGGTTAACGCTGATCCACACTACGGCTGATACTACGATAATCATTGCGAATATCGAGCGGAAGGTCAGTTTCTCCTGCCGGAAAAGGAGTGTGATTATGGTGGTGAAAATGGGGAATGTGGAGAGGATGGGAGAGACCACAACCACGGGGCCGCTGCTGAGTGCTGAGTACATACAGAGGATACCCATTGCGGTACAAACTCCTGTCGCAACAGCCCATTTAAAACCTGCTAAGGGGATGGTTATGGAGGAGCGCGCTGTACGGTGGCGGAATATCAGAAAGGAACAAAAGAAGGAAACAGTGAATGATATAAGGCATGCAAAAAAGGGACTTGGAAGCAGAGATAGGCCAAATTTTCCCACGACTTGGTTCCCGGCACGGAGAGAGGCCGCACCGATCGGGAAAAGGAGAATAGGGAAGGTCCAATTCCTCTCAAAACCTTTGCGTTTCCAGATCAGCAAGACAATCCCCACGACTGTTCCCATGATTCCCAGCAGTAATTGCATGGTCAGAGTTTCTCCTTCTAGGAACAACACCGCTCCGGCAGTCGCGATAAGTGGGGTTGTGGAAGCGATAATTGCGGATATGGTGGGGCCTAGGCGTTTTGTTGCTTCAAATCCTAGGTACATGGAAAAGAGGGGGTGAAAAAATCCGGTAAGTATGAAGATCAAAACAGCGGGATTGGTCCAAAAATGGAACTCCATAAAAAACGACGCTGCTGACCAGAAAATTAGAAGACATGTTCCCATGACAATCATGGAGCAGGTCTGGGGGGAATCCAAATATTCCAAGCTCCGTTTGGTTAAGATGATTTGGACTCCGAACAGTACTGATCCTGCTATTGAGTAGAGGACGGGCAAGAAGGCGGACTCAGGCATTGAAAACCGCTATTTTGTCAGGCACAGGATTTAAGTTCAAGAGAGCTGATAAGAACCTCCATGACATGGCACCCTCATCCTATGCCTGCTTCTTGGGTGTGTTGCAGGTTTCAAGGCAGGAAAGCGCCAGTACTTTCGCTAAGTTGGGCAATTCATCAATGTTTGTATACAGGTCTGGAACATCCACGAACATATCCGGATATTTCAGGGAACCGCCGCCGTAGCCGTAAACCGCAGTGGGAATACCCGCTTCGGTCAAAACGGCTGCATCGGTACCCCCTGTTGAAGGAAGACGGCCGACCTCTTCTCCAATAATACGTTGATGAGCCCTGTTTATTACATGAATGATGTAGGAATCCATGGGAAGTTCATAGAAAGGTCGGTTGATGTAAGTGGGCATGGGTTCCAGTTTGGTTTTGAGTTGCGGATCTTCTGAGGACATCCGGTCCAACACGTCTTGGATGTCTTTGTAGACCATTTCTTCGGTCTGATTCCGGTCCAGCCGCACATCCATTTTGATGACCGCACGGTCTCCGATGGTGGCTGGCCTGCCGTCGTAGAAATTTTCTCCGACTCCGCTCCTGGCGGCGCCTATCGCCATGACAGGGTAGTTCCCGTGCTCGGGCGGGGCCGCTTCCCTAGTATAAGGAAAATCGAGCCTACTCAGGGCGGTAATGACCTCACCCATTTTGGTGGTGGCGCATATTGCCTTTTGAGGTTCATGGACATGGGCCGTCTTGCCATAGATCTGGATCTGGGGATGGATGATGGCCATGGATGGGTTAAATCCGATTTTGAAAAATGTCCGTTCGGTCACAATCCCAAAATCAGCTGTATACTCTTCCAGCACTCTATGGGTTCCCCATCCTCCCTGGAGTTCCCGGCAGACAAGCGTGAGCAGAATATCTCCCTTGAGCCGTATGCCGGCGTCCTTAATGGCGAGCACCGCTTCCACCATGGCGGCATCGCCCGTTTTCATGTTAGTAGTGCCCAAGCCGTTTAATTTGTTTCCATCGAAAATAACCGGATCCCATGGATCGTAGGTCCAGTCCCCACAGGCGGGATCCGTGTCCAAATGCCCGTTGAGGATCAAATTCTGGCCCCCGCCCGTGCCTTTGAGGATGGCGATGACGTTGGCTGATTTTTTGTGATATTTCGTGGGGGTGCATTCCTGCAGGTTGACTTCCAAGCCCTGTTTTCTCAGCCAGTCTGCCATGAACTCGGCCAGCTCCAATTCCTCATCGGTGTAACTCTTGATCCGCACCATTTCCTGAAGAAGTGTTACGACGCGGTCTCTATTGACTTCATTCAAAACCCTTTCATCCGCAATATTGTTCATGAGGATCTACGCTCCTTTCGGCATTTTCTTGACCAGATATATCAGGGTGATCGGGGTCAGGATTAGAAAAATCAGTGAAACCGGTCGCTGCAGGAAAATGAGGAGCGATCCGTCGGACATCATCAATGATTGGCCCAGGGTTTCTTCAAATAGTGGGCCCAGGATGAAGGTAATCAGGAGAGGGGCTAAGGGGAACTTGAATTTGTCCATGGCATACCCGATCAGCCCGAATACGAGGGCCAGCAGAACATCAAAGAGCGAGTTGTTTACACTGTAAGCTCCAGTAAAACAGAGCGCCGCTACTAAGGGGAAGATCAAGAACTTGGGGATTCGGGCGATTAGAGCCACGTATCGCAAAAGGAAATATCCCAGTGCCAGCAAAAAAATGTTGGAAATAAATAATCCCCAGAGGATTCCATAAACCATGGGGCCTTGGGTGTCGAAAAGGTTGGGACCCGGCCGCAGGCCGTTCACCATGAAGGCGGATAGGAGGATGGCGGCGATAACATCGCCCGGGATGCCGAAAGTCAGCAGGGGCATCAAGCTGGACCCGTTCACCGCATTATTGCCGGATTCCGCAGCGGCCACCCCTTCCAGCGAACCCTTGCCGAACTCTTCCGGGTGCTTGGAGTTGGCCTTGGCCACGCTGTAGCAGATAAATGCGGAGGGTACCTGGCCGATGGCGGGGATGTTCCCGATTCCAGTTCCGATGAGGGTGGATCGCAGGATGGTTCTCAAGCATTCCTTGAATTCTTTGAGGGTCAGAGGCTTCTCAGTTTTGAATATTTCCTTAGAAACCCATTCATTGGCCTTAGCGGCTCCCTTTTCAATGATTTCGCTGTGCCGGAAAATCTCTGAAATGGCGAATAACCCAATGATCATGGGAATGTCCGGCAGGCCAGCGTGCAAGTCCAGTATTCCGAATGTGTATCGCGGGGTGCCGCTCAAGGGGTCCATTCCTATGGTGCTCAAGAACAGGCCGAAGAAAGCGGAGATTATTCCTTTCCCGATAGATTCACCGGTCAGGACCGCGATCAGGCTGAAACTCCAAAGCACAATTGCAAAATACTCAGGCGAGCCGACCAACATGGCCAGTTTTGCAAGAAGACCGATCCCGAATATGGTTATCAGATCACTGAGGCCGTCTCCGATCACTGAAGCGTACAAGGCCATCTCCAGGGCTTTACGGGCTTTTCCCTTCTGCGCAAGGGGGTAGCCGTCAAATGTTGTGGCAGCGGCGGCCCCGGTACCCGGCGTGTTGATAAGTATGGCCGGAATGGAACCTCCGAAGATCGCTCCTTTTGTGATAGCCACCAGAAAGGGTATGCCCACAAGGGGTGAAATAAAGAATGTGATGGGAAGCAGGATGGCAACGGCCATGATGGCCGTCAAACCGGGCAATGCCCCGATTATGACCCCTAGTATGACTCCCACACCCAGCATCCCGAAAACGTCCAGCCGTAGGCACATAGTCATGCCCGTCAGAATATCAGAAAGCATTCCTCTCTCCTTAGCGGTAAAACAAAAATCCTTCCGGCAAAGGGATCTTCAGTCCGACTTGAAAAAAAATATAGGTGAACAGTGCCATCAGACCGCACAGAACCAGGATAGTCTTCCAGTCCTTGACGCCAAAATGAATGAGCAATGCTGCGGGAACTAATACCGTGGTTGCGATCATGCCTATGACTTGAATTACGAACCACCCGAGCACCAGGATGATCAAGGTCACAAGGACGCGAAGCATGGATTTTTTTTGGAGTGGATCCGCCCTTTCATTTTCAACAGGTTTCTTTCCGATGAAGAAGATGCGAAAAAGCGACCAGGCGCTGATTAAAGCAATCATTGCCAAAGAAAAAATCGGAAAGCTTTGCGGGAGAAGGTATGGGACTTCTGCTGTTCCCTTGAAGCTCTTGGCAACTAATAGAGGCGCTAAAACGATCAGGGCGATGCTGCTGGCTATGACCATGCCGTGCAATATTATTTCACGCTTTTCTTCATACATATGACGGATTCCTTTCGTTGATGGCATCCATCCACCCCCCGGGACGACCGGTACAATGTTTCATAATTTTGTTACGATTCTTTCTCCGTATTGCAGATCTCCAAACAGCATAGCGTGAGCACCTTGGGTAGGTTGGGAAGATCGTCGATGTTGATGTACAGATCCGGTACATCAACAAACATGTCTGGGAATTTTCCGGAGCCGCCGGACATCCCATAAACAACCGCTGGTATGCCCGCTGCGGTCAAGAGGGTCGCGTCCGTGCCGCCCGTTGATGGGAGCCTGCCAATCTCTTTTCCAAACACATGTTCATGGGCTCTTGCCAGAACGCGTATCACATAAGAGTCCATGGAGAGCTCATAATAGGGATGTACGGCGTCCTTGGGATTTTGTTCGAGCCTGGCCTGCAGTCGAGGGTCGGCCGCCGCAAGCCTGTCCAGAACATCTTGAATATCCCGATGAACCATCTCCTGGGTCTGATTCCGATCAAGGCGTACATCAAGCTTGATCTCAGCGCGGTCCCCTATTGTGGAGGGTCTTTCAAAGTAAAACTCCTCGCCGATACCGCTCCTGGAAGCGCCTATGGCCATGACCGGGTAGTTTCCATGCTCAGGCGGGGCCATTTGCTTTGTGTATGGAAAGCCCAGTTCGCTCAAAGCGCATATGACCCTTCCCATTTTTGTGGTGGCGCATATGGCTTTTTCAGGTTCATGGATATGGGCGGTTTTGCCGTAAATCTGAATCTGTGGATTGATGATTCCCATGGAAGGGTTGAATCCCACATTGAAAAAGGTTCGTTCGGTAACAATGCCGAAATCAGCCGTATATTCTTCCAGGACCCTACGGGTTCCCCAACCTCCTTGCAGCTCCTCGCATACAAGGGTAAGAAGAATATCCCCCTTCAATTTAATTCCGGTATCCCTGATGGCAAGCATCGTTTCCACCATGGCGGCATCGCCCGTTTTCATGTTGGTAGTGCCCAGGCCGTTTAATTTGTTTCCATCGAAAATAACCGGATCCCATGGATCGTAGGTCCAGTCCCCACAGGCGGGGTCCGTGTCCAAGTGTCCGTTTAGCATCAAATTCTGGCCCCCGCCCGTGCCTCTGAGTATAGCTATGACGTTGGCTGATTTTTTATGATATTTTGTGGGGGTGCATTCCTGCAGGTGGACTTCTATGTCCTGTTCTCTCAGCCAGTCCGCCATGAACTCGGCCAACTCCAATTCCTCACCGGTGTAACTTTTAATCCTGATCATGGACTGTAAAAGTTTTAACACCCTGCCTTTATTGATTTTATCCAGAACGCGTTTTTTCATATCGTCCATAATCAATCTCCGCATCTTTCTATTTGAGATCAACTCTCCGGATTTCATCCGGAAGGGAAAAAAGAAACAAGGTTTATATCCCTCTCAGCAGTTCTCTGGAACACATATAGCGTATTTCCGACTGACGCATTTCCAAAATTGCCCCCCTTACCCCGACCTATTCTGGGTTGCGGGGTGCAAACGCATCAAGTCCTGATGGAATTCATCTTAACCCTACAGATCCTTGATCGCCTCTTCTATTCTGGCGTTTTCTTCCACCATGAATTTATCGAAGTTTTTCCCGTCCATGTAGATCACGCTTTCTTCCATCCGTTTTACGATTGATTGGAACGACTTGTCCTTCACGGTTTTATCAAACGCCGCTCTGAGCTTTTCAACCCGGTCGGCCGGCACATCCTTCGGTGCGAAAATGGCACGGAACATGGCATACTGATGATCGAATCCCTGCTCTATAAACGTAGGAACATCGGGGAAGGCCTCAATCCTTTCCGGCGATGCAATCGCCAGCGCTCTTACGGTTCCCTTTTTCAGATATTCGCCTATCACCGATGGGAAAAAGGCGCCCAGATCATTGTCTTTCTTGAGAAACGCAAGGAGCTGCGGGCCGCCTCCGGAATAGGGTATTCCCTTGAGGTCGATGCCGGTCTTCTTGACCCACGGCATCATGGTCAACATGGCGTTACTCACGCCGGTTCCGCCCCCCCAGAGGATTTTGTTTGGATGTTTCTTTGCGTAAGCCACGAGCTCTGCCAGGGTTTTGTATGGGGCGTCGGCGTGGACGCAAATAATCATGGGACTATAGTTGATTCTTCCGATGGAGACAAACGACTTGTAGGAGTACGAGGTTTTTTCGACTAGGGGTTGTGAAATCATGGCCTGCTGATCTCCGAGAAGGAGCGTATACCCGTCGGGCCTGCTATTTGCTACAAAGCTGGCACCTATGGTGCCGTTGGCACCCGATTTTATGACCGCCAGGACCGGTTGTCCGAAGTACTCATGGGCCACTCCGGCAAAGGCCCGTGCATGGGCATCGTGCGATCCTCCCGGGTTCATGGGAATGACAAGCTTGATGGGTCTGTCCGGGAAATCATCGGCTACGGCAAATGCGCCAAAGGACAGAACCAAAGCAGAGCACATGAAAACTGCTAAGGCAAACGCTTTCCAATACGTATTTTTTACAATCATTTCAGCCTCCTGTCTTCTTTAAATGTTCTGATATGAAATACAACAAACGACGGAGTGAAAAAATCACCTCCTTTCAAATCACCCAAAAAGGCGAAAAATTAAATTCCAATTGCGATCAAACAAACTTCCAGGGACTAATCATCATGGTCTGCATATCCAAACGGCTTTTCAGCTCCTGTTCCCTTTGCGCCAATCCTGCCAATATCCCCTGTTCGTCGGCGGTTAGGAATTTCCCATTATCCAAGACGATTCGGCCGTCGATGATCACCTTTTCGACACTGTCGCCCGTGGCAGAGTGAACTAGATTCTGGATCTCATTGTAAAGGGGTCGCCATTCCGGTCGGTTGGCATCAAAGATGACGATGTCCGCCTTCTTTCCTGCTTCAATGGAGCCGATTTCACCTTCCATTCCCATGGCCTTGGCACCGTTTATGGTCGCCATTTCAATGGCCTGTTCGGCGCCCATGATTTCCGGATCGCAACGGATTCCTTTGAACAGAACCGCGGCCAGGTTCATGACGCGGACCATGTCGTGGTAGTTGGACAGGTCCGATCCGTCGGTGCCCAGGGCCAGCGGGATCCCGGCGTGGAGCATTTCCGGGTAGCGCCCGGAGGATAGGCTGTGCCCGACCTTTAGCGTGGCTGGAGGACACCAAACCACTTTTGCGTCTCGTTTGGCAACGATATCCACTTCTTTCTGAGTCACGGCGCACATGTGGACAAGGATTGTATTCTCATCCAGAATCCCGAGTTTATCCACATGCTCCAGCGGGCGGTATCCGGTCCGCCCTCTGGATTCACGCACCTGATCGCCGTAATTAGCAAGGTGCATCTTGAGAGGTACACCATGCCGGTCGGCCATTTTCTTGGCTTTCACGGCAAGCTCATCGGTAAACCGTCCCATTCCCACAATCGCCACAAGGGGCCGGATGCGGAGAGCTTTTGTGTTGAATTCCGTGAGGAACCGCTCATAGAACTTCATGATGTCATCCACGGTTTCCATCTGCTTGGCGGTATGCCCCAAGTTCACCAGGTCAAAGGCGCGCCTTCCCATCATGCCCTTGATGCCGAAATCCTGAATGTCGCTCCGCATATTTTCTTCTGGATAGAATGATCCAGCTTCCAGGAATGCGGTTGTTCCACTCTTCATCATCTCCAGAAGCATGGCTTTTGTTCCCCAGATTTCATCTTCCTTGGATATATACGGGGAAACCTTCGAGTGAACGAAATTGGACTGAACAACCGGGCCCAAATTGTCCGGAATCAGCCCTTTGTCGATATGATGGCTGTAATGAATGTGCGCATTGATCAGTCCCGGAATCAAGACCTTGTCATCGCAGTTCACCGTCAATTTGCCTTCGTACATCAGGGAAGCTTCTTCTGCTTTCCCGACAAATACGATTCGATCATTTTGAATCGCGATGCCGGCGTCACGGATCACTCGACGTTCGGCATCAACGGTTATAGCGGCCCCCCCGAGAAGAACCATTTCTACCTGTTGTTTTGCAGCTGTATTAGACTTTTCTTGCATTGTCTCTCCTCCGAATTGAGAGTCTTCCCTGGATAACTGGACCCGGTCTGTTCAGCCACTTGGAGTTTAGACGAATTTCCAAGGACTGACCATCATCTCCGACATTTTCAGCCTGCCCTTGAGATTGTCCTCCCTCTTGCGCAGGCCCGACATGATTTCTTCTTCATCTACGGTGAGGACCTTCCGGTCATCCATCACCATCTTTCCGTTTATGATAACCGATTCTACCATACCGCCGCTTGCAGAGTAGACAAGACTCTGGACCTCGTTGTAAAGCGGCCGCCACTCCAGACGGTCGGTGTCAAAAATAACAATATCGGCCTTCTTTCCCGGCTCCAAAGACCCGATCTCATCTTCCATCCCCAGGGTCTTTGCACCATTGATGGTTGCCATCTCAATGGCCTGTTCCGCACCCATGATCTCAGGGTCGCCGTGAAGGTCTTTGTACAGGATGGCAGCGAGATTGATTTCCCGCACCATATCGTGATAGTTTGAGCAGTCGGAACTATCGCTCCCCAGGGCAACTGGTATTCCGGCTCCGAGCATCTCCGGGTATCGCCCGAAACAGAGGCAGTATCCGAGTTTGACGGCGGCTGAAGGGGACCAGGAAACCTTTGTTCCGTATTTGGCCAAGATATCCACTTCTTTCTGATTGACGTAGAGCATGTGCGCCAGCACAACGTTTTCGTCCAGAACGCCCAGTTTCTCCAAATGCTCAACGGGCCGGCAGCCATTTCTCTTTCGGCATTCATTGACACTGTCCAGCCAGGCTGCAAGATGAAGGCCGAACAAAACCCCGTAGCTATCCGCCATGTTTTTTGCTTCCACCGCCAGCCGGTCGGTGAAGCGCTGCAGGCCGACTATTGTCACACAGGGTTTTATCACCTTGTTGTCACGAAACTCCTTCAAGAGATTTTCCTGCTGCTCCAGAATGGAATCGGTGGATTCCATCAATGAGCTGTGGCCGAGACTCTCCCGGTCAGAGGCGCGCCTGCCCATGAGGCCTTTGATTCCGATGTCCTCGATACCGCTTCTCAATATGTCAAAAGGATGGTAAGAGCCGACTTCAAAGAACGTGGTCGTCCCGCTCTTCAGACACTCCAGCAACAGGGCTTTGGCGCCTGCGATTTCATCTTCCGGGGTTAGATTCGGCGAGGCCTTGGTATGGGTGAAGTTGGATTGAACCCCAGGCCCCAGGGTGTCGGGGATCAAACCCTTGCTCAGATGATGGCTGTAATGCAGGTGTGTATTGATCAGGCCCGGTATCAAGACCTTATCTTTGCAGTCTAGGGTTTTTCCGGCGCGAAACTGCCCGGAGGCATCCCCGGCCTTGCCCACGAACAAGATCTCCTCTCCCTTGATTGCAATGCCCGCATCCCGAATCACCCGGCGTTCAGCATCAATGGTTATCGCCGTCCCTCCAAGAAGCAATAGATCAACCTCTTCGTTTGGGTGGTGGGCCTCCATGTTTTCCTCCTCTGTTTCTACTTGTATTGGTTGGTTTCCATCCAGGAATGGCTCTTTTTCTTCGCACCCTCCGGGTGACTCAGTCCCACACCTTCGGCGCGGGTACCCGGAAGCACAATTTCCGCGTCAATCGGCAGAGCTCCTTCATATAAATGTTTTGTAGGAATCAATTGCAATGTATTTCTTCCAGGTTGTATGGGCCTTGCGAATATGGTTTTCCATTGCCTTTTTCGCTAAGTCCGATTCTTTGTTCTTTATGTGCTCAAAAATAGTTATATGTTCCGGGAAAGACCTTTGAGGGACCCCCGGGTACCTGTTCAATATTTCCATATGGAATAAAACCAGTTTTTGTAAATTATCAAATGATTTTATTAAGATTCTATTTTTTGTATAAATAGATATTGATTTGTGAAACTCAAAATGGCTTTGAATGTACCCGTTGAGATCTCCGGTCTGAATTTGTTTTGCCATTTTTCTCAATTGACGATCAATTTCATCACAGTCTTGTTCATCAGCCATTTTCACGGCTGCGACTACATTATTGCATTCAAAGAACTCGCGGGCTTCGAAAAAGTCATCAATGAGCATCTTACCTTTGGTTGCATAAATCCCCTTTCCATGCAAGACCTCCACAAGCCCTACCATCTCCATATTTTTTATTGATTCTCTTGCCGTGAGGATGCTCACGCCCACTTCCCGTGCCAAAAAGTCGGCAGAAGGCAATTTATCCCCTGAATTAAATTCCCCACTCATCAAGAGATGGAGAAGTTTCTTGGTAACCAAATCGCTTACAGGCATAGAGTATCCCCTTCTGTGTTAAAAGCGTAACGATCATATCATTATATGATATAATGTCAAGTGATATAGTTTTTAATGAGAATTCTTAAATGATGAGTTTTACGAATATTATGAAGAGAAGATCCTGGCTTTTTTAAGGCGGAATATCATTCGTATGCTTCAGGATACTTGATATCATTTCCCAATCATAGAATTTCAAGCAACCCCAAAATGCAATATCTCTGGATCGATACCCGTGTTGAAATGAATTTTTTTGATGATTTGGTTCCAGGATAGAAAATCTTGCAAACAAAAAAAACAGGAGGAATATAGGAAGTTCCGGCTTTAGGATACCTCTCCAAACCTTCAGGTTATCATCCAATCTCAAAACTGCAGATATGTCTGACATAATGCAATGAGTTCAGAACAAGAAGTAGATGAACATAAGATTTTTTCTTAGAAAGCGAACCGGGAGCGAAAAAATAAATCACTTGATATTTTTACGGCTGGATGATAGGAAATTTATGTTCCGATTGGGGTGTTCTGTCAGTAATGCAGAACTGAGAGCATACCCACTGAACCTGATACAGTTAGTACTGTCGTAGGGAACTCGGAGAAGTCTCGCCAAAAGGCAATTTCCCTTTTTTACGTCCGAACGATTTCCCAGTCCCAATCGATAATGCTGATTGAATTAATAGCTGTCATTCCGGGCTTGACCCGAAATCCAGAGGTTTTTGGAAGATTCACCGGGCTCCGGCTTTCGCCGGAGTGACGGGTTTTGGGACTTTTTTACGAGAGTATCAAAATTGATTCCCCAATATTGCATGGCAAGGAGTGTTAAATGAAAGTCGCATTGACCATCGCCGGCTCGGACTCTTCCGGAGGGGCCGGGATTCAGGCGGATATCAAAACCTTTCAGGCCCACGGGGTGTTCGCCATGAGCGTCATCACCGCCGTTACCGCCCAGAACACCCAGAAAGTTTATGACGTCCAGGAAATCCG
>Ga0180009_10006699_pt1 | contig 11996 bp, 5 predicted proteins | sample OS_PC_MetaG_FD_123537 | JGI IMG/M metagenome (GOLD analysis project Ga0180009, IMG submission 123537) | Groundwater microbial communities from the Aspo Hard Rock Laboratory (HRL) deep subsurface site, Sweden - OS_PC_MetaG | ecosystem: Environmental > Aquatic > Deep subsurface > Groundwater...
CTTGACGATTAATATTTAATTGTTTATTAACGATTAATTGTTAATTCATAAGGGATTGATCTTTCATTGTTGTTTGAACTCAAACTCCTGGTTTATTTCGATCCCAATTCATTCATGAAAGTGAGGGGCTATGCCATACATATCTTTGTCCATGGCTGAGTTGAAAAAAACAGAAACAGCAGAAACGGATGATGAAATGAAACTGAAAGAGAAGAAGAGTAAAAAAGTCTTTCGCCACCCTGTTCGGAATAGAATCGTGGATATTCTCAGAGACGGTGAGCCCCGAACGCAACAGGAGCTCGGAGCCCTGCTTTCCATGTCCAATGCGGCAGTTCATTATCATGTGAAGTTATTACTCGAAGTCGGGATTATTAAGCTTCACAGAACCCGACCCGGGCCCAAAGGGATTACGGAAAAATTGTACACCATTGCCGTTGAGAACTGGCCGGACGTGTCTGAAGATGATCTCGATTACTATTTGTCCTACATGGTGTCATGGATCAACGAACGGAATCGCGAAGGATTAAACTTATTGAAATCCGGTTCATTTTCCATACCCTTTCTCACCGGCAGTTACTCGGCTCGGGCGCCATTGGAGGAACTCATCAAATTCAAGCGGAAAGTTGAAGATCTGTTTAATGAGTTCTACTCGAAATGTGAAAGCCTCAAGGGACGGAACCGAATCCCTTTTGCCGTGACGTTTTCCATGATTCCTTCCCGGGAGAAGAATAAAGAAGACTCCCGCAATATTCTGGAATTTGAACCCGAACATTTATAAACCGGAAGAAGATAGCATGGGATGACAACAGATCCATAAAAAGCAGGTCATTGGTGATTTGAACGACCTCCATGATGGGATCCATTTTCGGCACGTTATTAAAAGGTTCGCGAGAGTTCGGTGTGCGGACAGGTTGAGAGGATAAAATGAATCTGATCAAGTTTTTCAAGGTCGAATCCGAGGTATCCATTACTTCTCTTGCCTTTATGGCAATGACGTCGGCCATCGCAGAAGCGTGCGTGCTGGGCATAATCATTGCCGTGGCCAACACGGCAAGCATGGATCCGTTAAACTTTCGTTACCTGATGATGTACGGGATTGCCTTTTGCATCGCCATGATCGGCAAGCGGTATACGCTGGTGAGGGCGTCTACGGTTACCGAAAACATGATCCGAAAAATTCGGGGCCGAATTGCCGAGAAAATCAGAGCCTGTGAGCTGATTTATCTTGAAAATATGGGAATCGCCGATCTCTATACAAAGATTACCCAGAATACCAATCTCATTTCTATTCTGGCCCTTCTGCTCATCAGCAGCGTTCAATCCTGCGTGATGGTATTCTTCTGTCTCATCTATATCGGCATTCTCTCCAAACTCGCCTTCATCCTAACCGGGATCGCGATTATTGTCATCGCCGTCATGTATTACTACCACGAAAAGATATTTTCCGAAGATTACCAGAAAGCCATGGCCATGGAAGGCCAATTCTGCGACATGCTCAATGATACGCTGAACGGTTTTAAAGAACTGAAAATGAATCGAGCGAGAAATAAAGAGCATCTGGATTTTCTTGTCCAGGTGATTTCCGAAGCAGAACAGATTAATATCAACACCCAGGTCAGTTTTGTCACGAAAACCCTGTTTACCCAAATCAGTTTTTATCTGTTGCTGGCCGCTGTGGGGTTTCTCATGCCCCGGCTCGGGGAGGCCTACAGTGAACTCATCATACGGATTACTGCCGCCATCCTCTTCATCATGGGGCCGATTTTTATGATCGTGTCAGCCATACCCCAACTCTTTAGAGTGAATGCGTCCATCGGGACCCTTTATCATCTGGAAGAAGAACTGGACGCTGCCGGCAAGGGGGAAGAAAAAGTGTCCGAAAGAAAAATCACCACATTCAAAGAGATTCGCTATGAGGAAGTGGTGTTTCAATACCGGGATGCCGAGAAAACATCGATCTTCACTCTCGGCCCCCTCAATTTTTCGGTTCGATCCGGGGAGGTTCTCTTCATTGTCGGTGGGAACGGAAGCGGAAAAACCACTCTGCTAAAGCTTATCACCGGTTTGTACTACCCCGATTCCGGAAAGATCAGCCTGGATGGAAGATTGCTGACTCGGCCCCAATACCCGTCTTATCGGGAGATGATTTCCACCATCTTCTCCGATTTCCATCTGTTTGAACGCCTATACGGTTTTGACGCCGTGAATGAAGACAAAGTCAACGAGCTGTTGACTGTCATGGATATTCATCAGAAAACCGAAGTCGTTGGCAAACAATTTAGCACCATCCATTTGTCCACCGGCCAGAGAAAAAGAATCGCCATGGTGGTCGCGCTAATGGAAGATCGTCCCATCTATGCGTTTGACGAATGGGCGGCCGATCAGGATCCGACCTATAAGGACTATTTCTACGAGGTCTTATTAAAGGATCTCAAGGCGAAGGGAAAAACGGTCATCGCCATCAGCCATGATGATCGGTACTTCCACCATGCCGACCGGGTCCTGAAAATGGAATTCGGAAAGTTTATTAACACTTAAATGACTGCATCGGTACACTATGGAAAAGAGATTGCTTTTCGACAGATTAGAAGAATTCGGTGATCAATCCGCCATCATTTGGAAAAACCGAGACTATAGTTATCATCGACTCTTAAGCGGTATTTCCGAGTGGACGGAGGTATTGAAACAAGTGGAGGTAGCGGCGGGAGAATGTGTGGCAATCTGCGGCGACTTTTCACCCAATGCTACGATGCTCATGCTCGCACTGATGAAAAACGGGAATATCATCGTACCCCTCACGCCTTCAATGGCTTCAAAAAAGGAGAAATGCCTCAAGACCGCGTGCGTCAAGTCTCTATTTGAATTTGATGATTCGGATACTTACCGTTTTAAACTTCTCCATAACACCGATGATCATTCCCTTTTGCAGGCATTGCGAAAAACCGGTGATCCGGGATTGATTATTTTTTCTTCAGGTTCAACCGGGGAGATGAAGGCAGCGCTTCATAACCTTCAGAAGCTTCTATCTAAGTATCAGAGAAAAAGACGTTCATTTAAAACGCTTGCATTTCTTCTGTTCGATCACATCGGCGGTATTAATACACTGCTCTATTCGTTGTTCAATGGGGGTACGCTGGTCATAATGACCGGATCAGACCGAACCGTGGAGCTAATCTGTGAAACCATCGAGCAATATAGAGTCAATCTCCTTCCCACAACTCCCACATTTATCAAAATGCTCGCTATCTCTGAAATGCATAAACAGTACGATTTGAGCTCGCTGCAATTGATCACATACGGAACAGAGCCCATGCATCCGGCAACGCTGGAGTTCGTCACCCGAATATTCCCGCAAGTAAGATTCAAACAAACCTACGGCCTTACGGAAACCGGAATTCTACCCACAAAATCCATGGCTTCCGAATCTCTGGGAATAAAAATGGGGTGTGAGGATTGTGACATAAAGGTCGAACGCGGTGTATTACATGTTCGGTCCGATACGGTGATGATGGGATATCTTAACGCTTCTGCACCCATCGATAAAGACGGCTGGTATAACACCGGCGATATCGTAGAACCGATGGGGGACGGGTATTTCCGCATTTTGGGGCGTGAATCGGAAATCATCAATGTGGCCGGGGAAAAGGTATTTCCCGCTGAAATCGAAAACGTGATCCTCAAAATGAACAATATCAAAGACGTTACCGTACAGGGCCTTCCGAATCCGGTTACCGGCAATGTGGTGGTGGCCACCGTTGAATTGGAAGAGCCGGAAGATGCGGACCAACTGGAGCGGAGAGTACGTGATTTTTGTGAACAGCGGCTTCCGCCCTTCATGATTCCGGCAGTGGTGGAAATATCTTCCCGAAGACTTTACGGGGAACGATTTAAAAAGACCAGAAGGTCATAACCCATGGGTAAGCATTCCGAAAAGGTTATTCTCATCAGCGGAGGCAGCCGAGGGCTTGGTCGGGGATTGGTTGAGACGATGTTGAAAGACGGAAACCGTGTAGCGACTTTCAGCCGTGCGTCTTCTTCCTTCGTTGAAACCTGTTTTCAACAATACCCTGATTCTTTTTTCTGGGAGGCGGTGGACGGATCGAATACGGACGGAATTAAACAATTCGCGAGAATGGTCATGGACCGGTATGCAAGAATCGATGTGTTGGTCAACAATGCCGGAATCGGCACGGACGGTATCATCACGCTGATGTCCGAGGATGACATTCGCCGGATTCTGTCCGTAAACCTGGAGGCCGCCATTCATCTGAGTCGTGCCTGTCTAAAAAGCATGATGCAACAATCCAGCGGGTGTATCGTGAACATCTCTTCGGTAAATGCCCTTCGCGGTCATTCTGGTGTGGCGGTTTACAGCGCCACAAAGGCTGCATTGGACGGGTTGACCCGGAGCCTGGCACGTGAGTTGGGGCCCCTTGGAATCCGAGTCAATTCGGTGGCCCCGGGATACTTTCAAAGCGAGATGTCGGAGGCGTTAACCGAAGCGCAGCAATCCCGAATCGTTCACCGAACGCCCTTGGGACGATTGGGAACCGTTGACGATCTGGTGGGAATCATTCGTTTTTTAATCTCAGCCGAAGCCGGTTTTATCACCGGCCAGACCATTGTGGTGGACGGAGGACTGACCTGCTGACCTGGACCTGAATGTAACGCGATGAGGAGTTGAAAATGGAAAACATTGAGCAGACCGTATTTGATGTGATTGCCAAGGTGGCTGAGGAAAAGGGACTCGATTTGAAAACCGTGGGTCTTACTCAAAAGCTGGTGACCGATATCGGATTTAAATCCATTGACCTGGCAAGGATCATCGCCATCATGGAGATAAAGCTGAGCGTTGATCCATTTTCCAAACTGGTTCCCATTACCAGTATCCAGACGGTTGGCGATTTATGTGGCGCATATCAGCTATGCTTCGCCGATGATGGGAATTCCGCCTACAAACCCGATTTTGAACGAAGCGAAAGCCGTGGCGAGGCCCGTTTGAGTTCTTCCCGAATGCATCGGGGAGAACTGAGAAAGAAGGCCAGGACGGGATAATAACGATGCAACCTTACGATTTCCAACGTCCCGGTTCAATCGCGATTATCGGCATGGCCGGACGTTTTCCCGGTGCCGACAATCTCGATACCTATTGGCGCAATATCGAAAAAGGGGTTGAGTCCATCACCTTTTTCTCTTCTGAGGAGTTGATTCAAGAGGGCGTCGATCCTGAACGCGTTAATGAACCCGACTATGTCAAAGCATCCCCGATCATTAAGGATGCAGACCGGTTCGACGCCGCGTTTTTCGAATATTCCCCCAGAGAGGCAGAAGTCATCGATCCGTCCCAGCGGCTCTTTTTGGAGCTGGCATGGGAGGCGTTGGAAACAGCGGGGTATGCCGGGGAGCAGCATGGTGCTTCAATCGGTGTGTTTGGCGGTTCGGGCGGTGTCATGAACAGTTATCTTCTGTCCAACACGCATATCCATCGTTCCCTGATCGGCGCCACCGCAGGTATCGAACATGTGGGGAACGATAAAGACTATCTCTGCACACGGGTATCGTACAAACTGAATTTGAAAGGACCCAGCCTCACCGTTCAGACGGCATGTTCCACATCGCTTGTTGCCGTTCATATGGCATGCCAAAGTCTTCTCAATATGGAATGTGATGTCGCCCTTGCCGGCGGGGTGAATATTCGGGTTCCCCAAAAGGCCGGTTATCTGATCCATGAGAGCCCCATGCACTCACCGGACGGTCACTGCCGATCATTCGATATTAAGGCGGCAGGAACCGTCTTCGGAAGCGGTGCCGGTATTGTCGTATTAAAACCCCTTTCCCGTGCAGCAGCGGACGGTGATCTCATCCATGCCGTCATCCGAGGATCTGCGATCAATAACGACGGCCTATCCAAGTTGAGCTACTGGGCAGCCAGCACCAGCGGGCTGGCTGCGGCATTATCCGAGGCCATGGTGGTGGCCGAGGTGAATCCGGATACGGTTGAATATGTGGAAGCGCACGGCACCGGAACCGAACTCGGAGATCCGGTGGAAGTCCAGGCGCTGACCCAAGTATTCCGACAAAGCACCCAGCAAAAGGGGTTTTGCGGGTTGGGGTCCGTCAAATCGAATATCGGACACCTTGAATCGGCTTCCGGCGTGGCCAGTCTGATTAAAACGGTTCTGGCGCTGAAACACAAATCGATTCCGTCCACGGTTCATTTCCTGGAACCGAATCCGAAAATGAATATCGAAGAAAGCCCTTTTTATATCACCAATACCTCCAAGGCGTGGATCACGACCCAGAAGGTGCGGCGAGCCGTGGTCAACAATCTCGGAATCGGCGGCACCAACGCCTGCCTGGTTCTGGAAGAGCTTCCCGAATCCGCGAACCGATCCGTATCCGTTCCATCCACCCGGGTGCTCGCGTTTTCGGCCAAAAGCAAACCGGCACTGAAGGAGCTTGCCGTTCGATATGAAACCCACTTAAGGCAGCATCCGGAACAATCCTTCGGCGATATTGCCTTCACGGCAAACATCGGTCGGGCTCACTTCGCCCACCGTCTGGCAGTGTGCGCATCCTCTTCAGTCCTTGCCAGAGAAAAGATCGATGCGTTTATCAAGGGGAATCGTTCCCCCGGGCTCTACCAGCAGGAGACAGATCGGGAGGATGTTCCGAAAATTGCATTCCTATTTTCCGGGCAGGGCGGGCAATATACCGGGTTGGGCAGACGGTTATATGAGTCCTGCTCGGTTTTCCGGGAAAGTCTGGACCATTGCAGTGAAATCATCCAAGGGGAGCTGAAGCAATCGTTGGATCGACTCCTTTTTGAAAAATCCGGAAAAAAGTCGTTGCTTAACGAAACCCGCTATATGCAGCCGGCACTTTTTGCCTATGAATATTCCCTGGCTCGCCAATGGCAGTCCTGGGGGGTTACACCGGATATTGTTTTCGGATGGGGGGTCGGGGAGATTGCGGCTGCCTGTGTGGCCGGAATATTCAGCGTCGAAGACGGATTAACCCTGGCGGCGATCCGCGGACGGTTGATACAGGAAAAAACGCCGCCCGGCTTTACAGCTTCCGTTTTTGCCGGTGAAGCGCAGGTCCGTGAGATTCTGGGTGAAACCGCCGGCGACATGTTCATTGCGGTCCTGTACGGTGCGAATCATTTGGTCATCACCGGTGAAGGCAAGAAGATCAAACTGATCTGTGACCAGCTGAATCGAAACGGTATCAACACCCGGAAGCTGAAGGTTTACCATCCGCTCCACTCCCCGTTGCTGATGCCGATCCAACGGATTCTCAGAAAGACAGCAGCCCGGATATCCTATGCGTTACCGGAGATATCCATGATTTCGAGCCATTCCGGCGACCCCATAACCGGCGAGGCCGCCGATGCAGATTACTGGATTAACCAACCCTGCCGTCCGGTTCGATGGGCTGACGGCCTGAATTTCCTTAAAGAACAAGCTGTATCTCTGTTTCTTGCAATCGGTCCCGGTATATCTCCGATGGAAACCGGCCGTGAGCCGCTCACGACGACGGGCGGTTGCTGGGTCGGAGCCATCGGCCGAGATCAGGACGAATTCGAGCAGATGGTGGATCACGTGGCGCGATTATACACCCGTGGCGTCACCATTGACTGGCAGGGATTCTATAAGGCGCAGACTCATTATAAAGTAGCATTGCCCACCTATCCGTTCGAGCGGGAACGATACTGGGTGGGGGAGGGGTACCGGTTTCAGGCCGAACCGTCTATGGACCATCCGCTCCTGGGGGAGATGGATCCCCGGATGAGCCTGAATCACGGGGTGGTTTTCAAAAAAACATTGGGACCAAATTCCCCGATTGTCAGAGATCATCACGTATGCGGATATCGGATTTTTCCCGGAACCGGGTATCTAGAACTGGCCCATGCCGCCGGGGTCACGGTGGAGAAGGATGTCCGATTTACAATAAGCAGAATCCGATGGCGAAAACCGCTGACCATCACCGCCGAAAGAAAAGAGATTCAGGTCCGAATCCGAAAAGACGACCGGCATCTGAACTGGGAAGTGTGCAGTGATAACGGGGGGGAGACGATCATCCATGCCGACGGTGAACTCCATCCGGCAGAAAACGATGGGCCCGAACAGAGAATCTCCATTGATGAGATCAAGGCCAGATGCTCCCATGAGGCGGACGGCAACAGCCTATATCATCGGTTTCGGCAGAACGGACTCAATTACGGGTTTTATTACCAGGGAATCCATCAGGCCTGGATGAACACCGATGAAGCATTGAGCCTGATCCGTCTCCCGGACGTTTTTGAACCGGAATTGAAAACCTTTACCTTCCACCCAGCTATTCTTGATGCCGCACTCCAGATCATAGCCGGCTTGAGGGATACCGTGCAATCCTCCGTCCATAGACCTTATGTTCCCTTTTCCCTGGAACAAATAGAGATTTATCAACCGCTTCCGGCGACCTGCTATGCCTATGTGAAAGCATCAGGCCCCCGGCGTTATCACGTGGCGGTGACCGATGAAATCGGAAGGGTTTGTGTGAAGATCCATGACATTGCCATGCGGGAGTTACCTGACCCGCTTGAAGCGTTCTTTTATTTGCCCCGTTGGAAGCCGAAGCCGTTGTCTCTGCCGCCCGGTAACGCCACGGACGTACCGGAGCGATCGACCCCGCCCCCTGCCGTATCGGAAGAGCGGAAAACGCTGATCGTCTATCGACCCGACCGTGCCGGCCTTCACAAAGCCGTCGAGTCCCTTCATCCCAAAGACCAAGTCTTTAAAATCAAGCTGGGTAAAAGAAACCGGCGGTACTCGGAGCGGCATTTTGAAGTGAACCCATCGGATGCCAAGGGATTGAATCGTTGGGTTGAGAAATTCGAAACCGTACAAAGCGTCTGGTTTTTAGGGGGAATCCGATATGAACCGGCTGATCCCGATAACCTGAAAGAACTCGAGGAGGGGCAGGAACTGGGGGTGCTTTCTTTTTTCAGGCTCATTCAGTCCATGATCCGAAACGGACTGTTACATACGCTCCCGGAAATTACAGTGCTCACCGATACCGTCCATCCGGTTCGATCCACGGACCGGATTCGCCCGGGGTCATCCAGCTTATGCGGATTAAGCAAAGTGCTCGCCAGGGAATATCCTGATTTGCCCATCCGATGCATCGACATCTGCATGGAAGAACTGCCGGATCAACATACCCGGAGACAGGTTCAGGACTTTCTATCGCCGGTAATCGCGGAACCTTTCCATACCGATGCTTTGGCGGAGATGTCCATTCGGGATGGGAATCGGTTTGTCCGAACCATCGAACCGATTCAACTTCCACCCGTTTATGCCCCGCCGTTCAAGAAAAGGGGGGTCTATCTGATTTTAGGGGGAGCCGGCGGAATCGGACGGGTTATGAGCCGTTACCTGGCCCAAACAGTGGAGGCCCGTCTGGCTTGGATCGGCCGCAGCGCCCTGGATGCAGAGCAGCAGGATGTTATTTCCCGGATAGAGACGCTGGGTGGTGAGGTCTTACATGTCCAAGCCGACGCCCGAGACCTGGAGAGCATGCGGGAGGCGGTTTCCAAAATTAAGAAACGGTTTGGAAGAATCGATGGTGTGTTCCATTCGGCCATCGTCCTGAAGGATAAGGCCCTTTATAATATGGATGAAGAAACTTTCCGTGAAGCGCTGGATCCGAAAGTCCGAGGAAGCTTGATTCTCTACACGGTGCTCAAGGATGAGCCCCTTGACTTCTTGGCCTTCTTCTCCTCAGCGGAATCTCTTATCGCTAATGCGGGACAGGGAAATTATGCCGCTGCCTGCACATTCAAAGATTCGTTTGCCCATCATCTGAGCCGTCGGCTCAATTTCCCGGTAAAGATTATCAACTGGGGCTACTGGGGCCGGGTCGGCGTAGTGGCAACCGATGAATACAACAAAAGGATGACTTTAGCCGGATACGGGTGTGTTGAACCGGATGACGGAACGGATGCCTTGAGCCGAGTCCTCGCCCACCCCGTCACTCAAATTATGCCGTTAAAGGCCGAATCCCATCTGCTGGAAAGCGCCGGGATCGATGGATCCCATTGTCTTACACTCTATCCGCAGAATCTTCCGTCTCTCATCCATGCCGCGGTATCCCGTATTCAACCGTCGCGGCTTGGAAAGAAGAAAAGGCGACATTGGGAGCGCGCATGGCATGAACTGAATCGATTCGGCCGGCATCTGCTGCTGAATGCGTTTCAGCAGATGGGGATATTTCATCACGGCGGGCAGCATCTTGAAAAAGAAATCCTGATAAACCGTCTGGGCATTATTCCGGAATACAACCGCCTGTTCGAAGCCCTTTTGAATATCCTCGCACAGACCGGATGGATTCGAAACGGAAAAACAACCCTTCATACATTGGAAACCCTGAACTCACCGGAAATCCATCAGGAAAAAGAAAGGCTCAATGAGGAATATCTGCGGCTGGTATCTCAATATCCGGACATGACCGCCCATTTTCACCTGTTAAGAGTATGTATAGACGCATATCCGGAGGTTTTAACCGGAGCCCGGCGTCACATGGAAGTGATGTTTCCCGGAGGATCCAAAACCCTGGTGGAGGGTATCTACAAGGAAGAACCGATCACCGCATACGCCAATCAATTGCTGGCTGTCCTCCTTAGGCAATACCTTCGTGAAAGACAGGCTGCAACTCCCGGCATTCCCCTCCAGATCATCGAAGTGGGTGCGGGAACCGGCGGAACCAGCCGTTTTGTCCTGGAGGCGATCAAAGATCATCCGGGCCCCTTACGTTATTTCTATACCGATATTTCCCGCGGGTTTACGGAATATGGAAGACAAACCCTCGGAGATAAATACGCATTTGTGGAGTTCATTACATTCAACATCGAAGCGCCCCTTAAAGATCAGGGCCTAAATCCGGACAGCGCCGATCTGGTTTTCGGAACCAACGTGGTACACGCCACCCGAAGCGTCGAAAACACCGTCAGTCAATTGAAACGACTGCTGAAGGCCAACGGGTTGTTGATATTAAATGAAATCACTCAGGCACAGGATTTCTATACGCTGACTTTCGGCCTGACGGAAGGCTGGTGGCGGTATGAGGAACCGAACCTTCGGCTTCCGTATTCTCCCCTATTAACCGCAAGCAAATGGCAGCAAGTTCTCAAAAACTCAGGGTTTCGGAATATTTATCTGATGGGCCTGCCGGAGGAACCGCTTGAAGACTGGAAGCAGGGCATCATCGTCGGCGAAAGCGACGGCCTCATCCGTGTGGAAACCGAGAAATTTCTTCTTGAGGATGAACCCTCGGAAGAATCGGAAGAAGATGCCGAACCGTTCGATACGACCATCCCGGTGACGGTTTCATCGACTGCTTTGGATCGATTACATCCGGCGGAATCGGATCCGGCGGAGAACCTTCTGAAAAAGAAAACCCGGAATTATCTCAAAACCGTCCTTTCCGAGGTGTTGAAAAGCAATAAGTCACGGATCGACAGCCGAACGACCTTTGAAAGATACGGTGTCGATTCGTTGGTGACCCTTGAAATTACGAAACGGCTGGAGAAGGATTTCGGGAGGCTTCCTGCTACCTTGCTGTTTGAGAATACGACGGTGGAAAAACTCTCCGATTTTCTTTTCGACTTCCATGAAAGTCGACTCGAGGAGATGTTTAAGACAACCGCAGGGCCGGTTCATACCGACGCACGGTTTCACTCCGAAGAACCCAAAACCGTCGCCGCGGAATCCCTGCCGCCTCACCCGGAAGTATCGGCATCTGAAAAACGGACACGGATGATATCCGGCGAGAGGCGAAACGGGCAATCGGAGAGATGGTCGGATCCGGATATCGCCGTCATCGGCCTATACGGCCGGTACCCCCTTTCAGAAGATTTGAGAGCGTTCTGGGTGCAGTTGAAGAACGGAAAAAGCGGCATCCGACAAATACCGGAAACGCGCTGGGACTGGCGGCGATATTTCGAATCCGAAGGC
>Ga0180009_10006700_pt1 | contig 11994 bp, 12 predicted proteins | sample OS_PC_MetaG_FD_123537 | JGI IMG/M metagenome (GOLD analysis project Ga0180009, IMG submission 123537) | Groundwater microbial communities from the Aspo Hard Rock Laboratory (HRL) deep subsurface site, Sweden - OS_PC_MetaG | ecosystem: Environmental > Aquatic > Deep subsurface > Groundwater...
GGCTATTCCACGCTGCGCGCGGGCCTCCGCCGGGGCGGCGCAACGCGCCGGGTCGCGGCGCTCCCTGAAGTTCTCTCGGCCCAAGGCTATTCCACGCTGCGCGCGGGCCTCCGCCGGGGCGGCGCAACGCGCCGGGTCGCGGCGCTCCCTGAAGTTCTCTCGGCCCAAGGCTATTCCACGCTGCGCGCGGGCCGCTCAGGGGGACCAGACGACGTCTTCATCCAGCGGATAGACCGGCCGGGGCAGATGATGCCATTGGCGGCGCTCGAGCACGGGCGAGGTGAGGCCCTCGGTATCGATCTCATAGACCCGATCCGACGGAAACCAAGGCAGGAAGCCGGCACGGAAATGCCCGCGTGACTTGACAACGACGGTTTTCGCGTTGGCGATGTCGAGACCGAACATCTCGAAGAACATCGGATCGGCGGTCTGTGAGCGATCGGAGATGACGATCACGGTAATCCCGCCGATGCGGATCGCGGCAGAAGAGCCGAGATGCAGGCGACGGCCGGCGAAGAGGCCGAGGCGGCCGACCACGTCGCCGTCGTGGAGGGCGAGGACTTCTGCCCTGGTACTCAGCGGATGATCATAAGACGTCTTGCCGGGGCCCGCATTGAAGGTGGCCTCGAAGGTGTTGCCGACGCCAGCGGCATGCGCCGCCTTGGCGAGTTCGGGATCAAAAAAGCTGCCGTAATAGAGGTTATCGGGACCGGCCTCGATCAGCGTCCGCAGAAATGCCGACGTGCAGCCGCTGCCGCCGCCGCCGGGGTTGTCACCACTGTCGGCGAAGATCACCGGCGGGCGGGCCGTATCAAGCGTCATGCGGACGGCGTCCTCGATGGAGGTCAGTTTCTTGCGGAACTGGCTGCGCGTCTGCCAGCCTATGGCAGCCAGTTCCTTGGCAAGGATGCGGGCGTCGTCCAGTTCGTTTCGGGCGGTGACAACCACGGCGAGGCCATTGTCGGGTGTGTCGGAAAAAACGAAGCCGCCGAAGACTGAAACATTGAGGATGCGCCCGGCCTCCTCCGCCTGGCGGCGCTGGCCCATGTCAATCATTGCGCCGTAAGGACCCGAGGCCGTCAGCAGGTTGACCGAAGCAGGCGTCAATGGCAGGCGCTCGACGTACATTTTCGGGTGCACGCGGCCGGCCAGGATCTTGCGCATCGCGGCAGCGGCCTCCTCACCGCGTTCGATCATGTCGACATGCGGATTGGTGCGGTAACCGATGATCATGTCGCTGGCGGCCGCCATGCGGTCGGAGATGTTGGCATGCAGATCGAGCGTGACGACCACCGGCACGTCGGGGCCGACCCGGCTGCGCACGGCCTCGAACAAAGCGCCGTCCGGATCGTGGCTATCGGTTGCGACCATGGCGCCATGGTTGGCGATGTACACGCCATCGAGCGGGCCGGCCGCTTCGAGGCCGGCGGTCACCGTGGCGATAAACTCGCCCATCGTATCGCCGTCCACAGGCCCGTGCGGGTGACATGCAGCCAGCAGGATCGGCACCGGCTGCCACGGCCCGGTCGCGTCCATGATCTGCACGAAGGCCGCGGCCTCGGGGGCGATGACGGAATTGGGCTCACGCGCGGCCGACAGCAGCGCGGCGCCTTCGAGGACATAATGGCTCTCGAAGTCGGCCCTCGTTGCGACCGGCGATGAACGGTTGCTTTCGAGAATCACGCCAAGAATTGCGATCCTGGGGTTACTTGCTTCGGTCACGGCGTGGCTTCCTTTTCGAATTGCACATGGCGCTTTGCTCATCATGCGCCGGGTATTGAGAACCTGGCAACAATCGGTCGCGGGATCATCTGTCGCGCGGCAAGGTTGTATCTGGCGAGATGAGAAAATTGGTGCAAAAGCTGGGCTGAAGCGGATGACGAGGCCACCCCCGATGAAGCTACGCCCTCCCGGTTTCAAGAACTTGGTGCGAAAACATCGCTGCGAGTTCGTTTTGGCAGCCTTGCTGACGGCGATCGGAATCGCGGCGCTTCTCATGCCGGCATTCGGCCAGGCCTGATCCTTGCCTGGGCGGACAGTTCGTCGATGGCCGTTTCCGGCTACACGTAGACTGGCTGCTGGGCATCGATATCGAGGTAAGCGTCGAACGTGGCCCAGAAGCGGGCGCGGATATCATTGTTCTCCTGCAGAATTTCGTGCCGGGCGTCAGGCAGCAGAATATAAGTTCCGACTTTCAGGGCTGCCGCGAAACGCTCGACGGCGCCGGTATCGACGACACGGTCCAACCCCGCGCCGAAGATGAGGGCGGGCACGCGCACGCGGCCCGGGTAGTCGGGATCGCTCAATCCCCTCATCGAACGCATCGCGGCATTGAGCCAGCCGATCGTCGGTGAACCAAGCACAAGCCCCGGCGCGTTGCGCTCGATCTGGCGATTCCTCAGAAATCGTTCGTAATCGGAGGTGAGAATATTACCTTCGAAGTCGGCAGCATAGCCGGTCGCCGCGGTGCCACCCTGGACGTATTTCGTGGAAAACCCAATGGCGGAGCCGATCGAGGCATAGAGTGACACGAGCGTTTTCGGAAACGGCTGAATGTCTGAGTGCAACGCCAACATCGGCGCGGTCAAGACGGCGCGCTCGAACCAACTGCCGGGACGGGCGATGTTGCGCAGCACAATATGGCCGCCCATCGAGTGGCCGAGCGCCACGTATGGCGGTGGGCAATCGGGCAGCACGACCTCGCGCATGAACTGGCGGATATCCTTGTCGTATTCGGCAAAGTCGTCGATGTGGCCCTTGCGGGGGTCCTCGACGGGGCGATCCGAACCGCCCTGGCCGCGCCAGTCCATGATCGCCACGGCAAAACCGCGCCGGCGCAGGTCCGAGATCGTCTCGAAGTATTTTTCGATGAATTCGGTGCGGCCCTGGAACAGGCAAACGGTACCGCGACGGGGGGATCGGGTGGCGGCCCAGATCGCATACCTCAATGGGCTGCCGTCATAGCCGGGAAACACGCCGGCCGTTGCCCCGCTGGGAACTGGATTGCGCGCGAACGATAGAAGATGCATGGGCTCGCTGCCTTTCAGGCGTGGTATTCGGCTGTTTGTGCGTCCTCGTCGCAACGGCGTCAATGTGCGTGCCGTTCCAGGGCAGAAAAATTTGTCGCAAGCAGGCTTGAAAGACTGTTTTGGGCCCCTATCTCCTTCACAGGCACGCCGCTTCAGCGGGTGCCGGATAGTTACGGCCCCGTCCCGAATGGAGGGGTCATAGCACTGGTTGCTTCAAATGGAGAACTCGTGATGCGACACACTGATTTTGCCCCGCTTTATCGTTCGACGGTCGGCTTCGACCGCTTGTTCCAGCTCTTGGACAGCGCCGCCGGCACGGACACCGAAGCGCCCACGTTCCCTCCCTACGACATCGAGAAACTTGGCGATAACGAGTACCGCATCGTGATGGCGGTTGCCGGGTTCGGGAAAGACGAACTGGAAGTCGAAGTGAAGGAGAACACGCTTTCCGTCAAGGGCAAGAAGCCTGAAGACAGCGCGAACGTCCAATACCTTCACCGCGGCATCGCAAAGCGCAGCTTTGAACGTCGCTTCCAGCTTGCCGACCATGTTCAAGTTACTGGCGCCGACGTCGTCGACGGCCTCCTGTACGTCAGCCTCGTGCGGGAACTGCCCGAGCGTATGAAACCGCGCACGATTGCGATCGGTTCGAGCGCCAAGAGTAAGCAGATCGAGGCCGAGCCGGCGGCCTGAGGGCAAGCCTCAGACATGCGTTCGAGCCTACGACTGCTGTAGGATGCGACAGGCAACGCCTGTCGTTCGGGGGCCGCGTCATCCGACGCGGCCCTTTTGTTGTCTGGGCCTCTGGCCCGTACATTCATCACAAGGGCGCGAAGTCGACTTCGGTACTCGCCTTTATGCCGGCTCCCCGTTAGTCTCACGGTGAAAAAGGGCGTCGCGGACTACCGCGGGCCCAAGGCCAGAGATGATGGAGCAGGGCGCATGGCGGGACCGTTGGACGGTATCCGAGTAATCGATTTTACGCAGATGATCGCCGGACCGCTGGCGACCATGACACTGGCGGATCAGGGCGCGGACGTGATCAAGGTCGAGCCGCCTGCTTATGGCGACCACTCGCGGCTGGTTGCGACACAGCGCAACGGCTTTTCCGCGTCCTTCGTCAACAACAACCGCAACAAGCGGTCGGTGGTGCTCGACCTCAAGGATCCCGACGGTCTTGCCGCCGCGCACCGGCTGATCGCCGGCGCCGATGTGGTGGTGCAGAACTTCCGGGCCGGCGTCGCCGAGCGCATCGGCATCGGCGAGGCTAAAGCGCGCGAACTGAACGGACGGATCATCTATACCTCCATGACCGGGTTCGGCTTCAGCGGTCCCTACGTCAACAAGCCGGTGTTCGATCCTCTGATCCAGGCTGCGTCGGGGTTGACGACCGTGCAGGCTGGCTCCGACGAGCAGCGTCCGCGGCTCGTGCGCACCATTCTCCCGGACAAGCTGACCGGGGTGCAGGCCGCGCAGGCCATATCGGCAGCTCTCTTCGCCCGCGAACGCACCGGCAAGGGACAGCATATCCAGCTCTCGATGCTCGATACCGTCGTCGCGTTCCTGTGGAGTTCGGACATGGGCGGCCATACCTTCATCGGTGACGAACTGGAGCACGAACGGGCGCAATCCTTCATCGACCTCATCTATGAAACCGCCGACGGTCATGTCAGCGTCGCCGTGATGCAGAATAAGGAGTGGCTGCGGTTCACCGAGGCGCTGGACAAGCCGGAACTGCGCGACGATCCGCGCTTCGTGACGGCGGCGTTGCGGGAGGAAAACAAGGACGCCCGCCTCGAAGCCATGCAGGATGCGATCAAGGGATACACGAGTGCCGAGATCATCGAACGCCTCGAGGCCGCCGACGTGCCCTGCGCGCCGGTTCTCACCCGGCGTGAGATGATCCGCCATCCGCAGATCGAAGCCAACGGCCTCATCGTCGAGAACAGCCATCCGATTGCAGGCCCGTTGCGCCAGACGCGGCCGCCTGCACGCTTCTCCGAGACGTCGCCCGAATACCGCTTCGGCGCGCCGCTGCTCGGCCAGGACACGTCCGACGTGCTTGCCGAGGCCGGTTATTCCGCCGCCGAAATCGACGCGCTCATCGAGAAGGGCACGGCGCGCCAGGCCAACCTCGGGGAAGCTCAGGGTGCCATGAAAAAGGGCATGAAAGCATGATCGACTTTTACTACGCACCGACGCCGAACGGCTGGAAGGTCGCCATCGCGCTCGAGGAAATGGGGCTCGATTATTCGACGAAGTTGATGCAGCTCAGCAAGGGCGAGCAGTTCTCGCCGGAGTTTCTCGCGATCAGCCCGAATGCCAAGATGCCGGCGATCGTCGACAAGGCGCCGCCGGCGGCCTATGGCTCCGAGCCGGTCAGCCTATTCGAAAGCGGAGCAATCCTGCTTTATCTCGGCGAGAAGTCGGGCCGGTTCATGCCCGATGGCGCGCTCGGCCGCAAGGAGCTTCTGGAGTGGCTGTTCTGGCAGGTCGGCAACCAGGGGCCGATGGCCGGGCAGCTCAGCCATTTCGTCAATTATGCGCCGAAGGAGTACGCTGAATACGGCCGCAAACGCTATTTCGGCGAATACGACCGTAACCTCGGCGTCCTCGAAAACCGCCTCGAAGGCCGTGATTACATCCTCGGTACCTACACGATTGCGGACATGATCGCCTTCCCGTGGGCGTTCATAGCAAAGCCGCTTTCAGCATCGCTCGACGAGTTCCCCAATGTCGCCGCCTGGCGCGGGCGTATCAAGGAACGACCCGCTGTGCAACGCGCCATCAATCTCCACAAGAACAACCAGAACCGTGGCCAGCACACGGCCTCCAACAACAACGTCATGTTCAACCAGAGTTCGGGCCATCTCAGGCAGAACAGGGAGAACTGACCCACGGCAACGTCGAGCCAGTGAGCGAGAGAATGACCCGACAACCCCACGTCGAAGGCGTAAGCCACGAGACCATCAGCGCCAACGGCATCAAGATCCATGTCGCGCGGGCCGGACAAGGCCAGCCGCTCGTCCTGCTGCACGGCTGGCCGGAGTTCTGGTACGTCTGGCACAAGTTGGTGCCGTTGCTATCGGACCGGTATGAGCTGATCATGCCTGACCTGCGCGGGTTCGGGGCGACAGAAAAACCCTACGACGGACCTTCCGACCAGAACACGCCGCAAGTCATGGCCAGGGATCTCGCAGCGCTCGGTGATGCGCTCGGTTTCGACAGGTTCGGTGTCGTCAGTCACGATGTCGGCGCGATGGTCGCACAAGCATTTGCCTTGATGCACCGGCAGCGGCTCAGCGGCCTCTTCTTCTTCAACTGTCCCTACCCCGGCATCGGCCCGCGGTGGATGGCGCCGGATCATGTCCGCGAGATCTGGTACCAGACGTTCCACCAGCAGTCGTGGTCGGCGGATCTCGTCGGCACATCGCGCGATACGTGCCGGACCTACTTCTCGCACTTCCTCCGCCACTGGTCGCATGACGACCACGCCTTCGATGCCGATCTTGAGCACTTCGTCGACAACTTCATGGTGCCCGGCAACATTCAGGGCGGTTTCAACTATTATATCTCCATCGCCCGGCTGCGCCTCGCCATCGCGCGGGGAGAGGCGCAGCCGATCCCGCCCATCGACGTGCCGACCTACGTGCTCTGGGGCCGTCACGACCCCGTCCTCAAGGCCGAATGGTCCGACAACATCAGTGCGAATTTCACCGATGCCACCGTCGAGATTGCCGAGCATGCCGGACACTTCGTTCACTACGAGGCGCCGGAACTGGCGGCGGAGAGGATCGCGGCGTTGTTCAGTGCGCCCGGCGAGTAATGCCGCTGCCCATCAATGATCAGTTTCGTGTTCGATGACATTGTGCGAGGTTGCATGCCGACAAGACCCGCGCACGAAAAGCGGCAAGCCGAGAGATAATGGGAGGATCACATGGTCACTGTCACGAACGTCACCAAGGAGAAGCTCAAGCGCGGCGATATCGCACTCGGCGTCGGCATCCGCAACGCCCGTACGGTCGATATCGGCAAGGCGATGAAGACCGCCGGCTTTGACTGGCTGTTCATCGACATGGAGCACAACGCGATGGGCATCGACATCGCCTGCCAGATCGCGGTCGCGGGCCAGGATGCGGGCATCACGCCGATCGTGCGCGTGCCCGGCTTCGAGCATCACCTTGCCGCGCGGGCACTCGACGGCGGCGCGCAGGGGATCGTCTTCCCGCACGTCGATGACGCCGAGACCGCAGCGAAACTGGTTTCGTATTGCCGCTACCCGCCGCACGGCAAGCGTTCGATGACCGGCGCGCTGCCGCAACTGGATTTCAAGTCCTACCCGCCAGGAGAAACGGCCGAGGGGGTCAACGATGCCACGTTCGTCGTGATGATGCTGGAGACACCGCAGGCAATCGCCAACGCCGATGCAATGGCTGCCGTTCCCGGCGTCGATGCCCTGCTTATCGGTACAAACGACCTGTGCATGGAGATGGGCATTCCCGGCCAGTTCACACATGAAAAGGTCGTCAACGCCTACAAGACGATGATTGCCGCGTGCGAGAAACACGGGAAGTTCCCGGGCATGGGTGGGGTCTACGCACCCGACCAGATGAAGATCTATACTGATCTCGGCGCACGCTTCATCCTGTCCGGCAACGACTTCTCATTCATGATGTCGGGCGCGAAAGCGCAGGCCGCAGCCGTCCGCGGACTTGTCGGTTAGGTTGCTGCCGCATCCACTTCCCGCGCCAGGCGACCGGCATGGATCTCTTGCCGGTCCGTTCGATTTAATTATACGTAGGCGCCGACCACGCCAGCCCCGTCACGGGTGGTAACATAGCTGCCAGCATATCCATGCACGCAGCACACGATGATGGGCCGAAGCCATCAGGAGGGACCCCATGACCGGAAAAACTGCCGCGCGTGTCATTGCCGCCGTCGGCTGTGCCGCCGCCTTCAGCAACTTCGTGCTCGCGAGCCCGGTTCTCGCCGAAACCGTCAAGATCGGCATGATCACGACGCTTTCTGGCGATGGCGCGGCGCTTGGCGTCGGTGTCCGCGACGGCTTCCTGCTCGCGGTCAAGGAGGAAGGTGGAAAGCTCGGCGGGATCGACGTCGAGGTGCTGATCGAAGACGATGCGCGCAAGCCGGACAAGGCCAAGCAGATCGCCGACAAGTTCATGAAGCGGGACGGCGCCAAGATCCTCACCGGCCTGATCTGGTCGAACCTCGCGCTCGCCGTCGTACCGCCCGCCGTCAGGTCAGGCGTGTTCTATATCTCGCCGAACGCCGGCCCCTCGCAACTTGCCGGCAAACTCTGCCACGAGAACCATTTCAACGTGTCATGGCAGAACGACAATCTCCCCGAAGCAATGGGTGAATACATGAAGAACAAGGGGTTCAAGCGACCCTTCGTGATCTCGCCCAACTATCCTGCCGGCAAGGACATGGCACGCGGCTTCAAGCGCTATTTCGGCGACGGCATCATAAAGGAGGCCTATACGAAGCTCGGAGCCAAGGATTATGCCGCCGAGATCGCGGCGATCCGTGAATTGAAGCCCGACAGCGTGTTCTTCTTCCTGCCGGGCGGCATGGGCATCGCCTTCGTCAAGCAATACGCGCAATCCGGCCTCGACATTCCGCTATTCGGGCCGTCGTTCTCGTTTGACCAGGGCATTCTCGCGGCGGTCGGCAAAGCGGCACTCGGCGTTCTCAGCACCTCGCAGTGGAGCAAGGATATCGACGTGCCGGCGAACAGGGCGTTCGTTGCGCACTTCCAGAAGGAATACGGCCGCCTGCCGTCGCTCTATGCGAGTCAGGGCTACGATGCAGCCCGCCTGATCGCATCAGCACTGAAAGCCGCCGGCGGCGTAGATGATGCGGACAAATTCCGCGCCGCGCTCAAGAAGGCCGACTTCGAATCGACCCGCGGCGACTTCAGGTTCAACACCAACAACTTCCCGATCCAGACCATTTACGTGCGCCAGGTCGTGGAGGAAGACGGCGTGCTGACCAACAAACTGGTCGAAATCGCCCGCAAGGACCACAAGGACGCCTACGCCGGCGAATGCAAGATGAAGTGAGCTGCGATGCCATGACCGTCGCGGAGGGAACGGGCGGCCAGCCGGCTGGTCCCGGGTCCGGCACCGCTTGCACATCGCCGCCGCAGCCGCTACCCCGGAGGCCAGAGTCGGGGCGTATCGTCCGGGCGACACCAAACTGGCACGCTGCATCCCATGTCATTCGGCTTTTTCCTCGAACAGGCTCTCAACGGGTTGCAGCTCGGCGTCATGCTGTTCCTGATGGCGGCCGGGCTGACGCTGGTGTTCGGCGTGATGGGGCTGATCAATCTGGCGCACGGCTCGCTATTCATGATCGGCGCGTTTCTTTGCGCGTATGTGACCGAACAGTCCGGCTCGTTCTGGATCGGGCTCGGTGGGGCGCTCGGCGGCACGGCCCTCGTCGGCGCGGCCATCGAGATCGTCGTGATGCGCCGGCTCTATGACCGGGACCATCTCGACCAGGTGCTGGCCACGTTCAGCCTAATCCTGATCTTTTCGGAAGGCATGCGCTGGATCTTCGGGGCACGGCCGCTCTACCTCAACACGCCCCCCCTCCTTTCCGGCGCCGTGCCGCTGCCGAACGGCGGTGGTTATCCGGTTTTCCGGCTGGCGATCATCGCCATCGGCATCATCGTCGCGATCGGGCTCTACCAGCTCATCGCGCGATCTCGCCTCGGCATGCAGATCCGCGCCGGGGAAGCGGACCGGGAAATGATCGGCGCGCTCGGTGTCGACATCAATCGTCTCTACACCATCGTTTTCGCGATCGGTGCGATGCTCGCGGGGCTTGCCGGCGCAATGGTCGGCGCGCTCCAGTCGGTCGAGGTCGGCATGGGCGAACCGGTGCTGATCATGGCGTTCGTCGTCATCGTGATCGGCGGCATCGGCTCGATCAGGGGCGCGCTCGCGGGCGCCGTACTCGTCGGGGTGTTCGATACGTTCGCGCGCGCGTTCATACCGCTGCTGTTCGCGAGCCTGTTCCCGCCAGCGGAAGCCAAGGCGATCGGCGGCGCGCTCGCCTCTATGTCGATTTACGTGCTGATGGCCGGCGTTCTGGTCTGGCGACCGCAAGGACTGTTCCCAGCCGATGCGTGACCTCCTCGATGATCACTGGCAAACGCTGCTCGCACTGGTCCTGCTCGCCGGTTTCGCGCTCAGCGAGGCAGCAGGCGGCGGCAGCTTCTACATCTCCCTTTCCACCCGCGTCGCCATCCTCGCCATCGCCGGCATCGGCCTCAACATCGCGCTCGGCTATGGCGGCATGGTGAGTTTCGGACACGCCGCGTTCTTCGGCCTCGGCGGTTATGCAGCCGGGGTGGCCGTGCACCATGCGTTCGAAGGCTCGAACTTCCTCGATGGTCCGATCGCGGTCAGCGGTAGCGGCGAACTGCTCACCGGGCTGGTCGCCGCAGGCGTCACGGGGCTCGCGGCGGCACTGTTCATCGGCGTCTTCAGCCTGAGGACGAGTGGCATCTACTTTATCATGATCACGCTGGCGTTCGCACAGATGCTTTATTATTTCGCGATCTCGTTTCCGACCTACGGTGGCGAGGACGGCCTGCCGCTGTACAGCCGCGCGACGCTGCTCGGGCTCGACCTCAGCGGCGACATGACCTACTTCACCGTCTGCTACCTCGTTCTCGTCACGGCCGTAATCCTGTCGGCGCTGATCACCGGTTCACGCTTTGGCGCCGTGCTCAACGGTCTCCGGGAAAATGAGACGCGGATGATCGCCATCGGATTCCACCCTTTCCGCTACCGGTTGACCGCCTTCATGGTTTCAGCCGCGATGACCGCGGTCGCAGGCGCGCTCTATGTCCATCTCGATGGCTTCGTCAGTCCGTCGAACATGTCGTGGCACCGCTCGGGCGACCTCATTGTCATCGTCATCCTCGGCGGCGTCGCGCGGACACCCGGGCCGATCTTCGGGGCCGCAGCCCTGATCGCGATGGAGACGGTTCTTGGCGACTTTACCGAACGATGGCAATTCTTCCTCGGGCTGGTACTGCTGGGCATCGTTCTTTTCGCCCGCGGCGGGCTTTCGGGCCTGCTCGATCGCGCCGCGGCCGCACTTGGTCTCGGCCCGCTCGGCAAGCAGCCCGATTCCGAAAAAGACCGCGCCAGAGATCGGCGCCAGCCTGGCGAGGTGCGTGATGCCTGAGACGCCGCTCGTCATTTCAGGCCTCACCAAGTCGTTCGGCGCACTCAAGGCGGTCGACAATGTCTCGCTCGACGTGCGCGACCGTGAAATCCACGCGATCATCGGGCCAAACGGCGCCGGCAAGTCGTCGCTCGTCAACCTGATCAGCGGGCTCATCGTACCGGATGCCGGGGCCGTCGCCTTCTTTGGACGCGACATAACACGATTGCCTGCGCCCGACCGGGCACGTCTCGGCCTCAACCGGACCTTCCAGATCTCCAACCTGATCGCCAACCGATCGGTAGTCGAAAATGTGATGCTGGCTGTCCAATCGCACGCAGGTTCAAGCTTCCGTTTCATTCGCCCGTTCGCCACCGACAAGCGGCTTCGGGAAACCGCGCTCCACCATCTCGGCCGGGTCGGGCTGGCGGAGCGGAGCGGTGTCGTTGTTGCAGCGCTTTCGCATGGCGAGCGACGTCAACTGGAACTTGCGGTAGCGCTGGCGATGGCGCCGAAGGTGCTCCTTCTCGACGAGCCGATGGCGGGGCTTGGACCTGAGGATTCCGCTCAGGTCATCGAACTTCTCGCAACGCTGCGCGAGGAACTGGGAATTCTGCTCATCGAACACGACATGGATGCGGTGTTCGCGCTTGCGGACCGAATTTCCGTGCTGGTCTACGGCGCGGTTCTGACGACGGACACGCCCGACGAGGTGCGCCGCTCGCCAGCGGTGCGCGAAGCCTACCTCGGCGAGGAGGCGTGA
>Ga0180009_10006701_pt1 | contig 11994 bp, 6 predicted proteins | sample OS_PC_MetaG_FD_123537 | JGI IMG/M metagenome (GOLD analysis project Ga0180009, IMG submission 123537) | Groundwater microbial communities from the Aspo Hard Rock Laboratory (HRL) deep subsurface site, Sweden - OS_PC_MetaG | ecosystem: Environmental > Aquatic > Deep subsurface > Groundwater...
GCGAAATCATAAGGTATCGACGTGGAGAAAGAAGGATTCACAGAGTAAGGCACTGAGAAATAAGGATGCTCCATCCTGAAGCTCGGCGCAGCGCCAGCCGCAGCCTCCTCCTCAAAAGCCTTCGCAGCCTCTGGAGGGAGACCAAGAGGTGCACCCTCATTGACTATGTGTCCGCCGATCTGCTTGCACTGGTTCTCATAATTCTGCCAGCGGCTGCCTGAATAATGTATAGGCACTGGCAGGTTCTCCCTGTCAAGGAAACAACCGCTCCACCATGAGCAGGTCTTACCCTCATCACAGACAGAGTCTCCTTTTTTGCCTGCACAATGATATTTATTAGGGACCCAATCATAGCAGAAGTTCCTGCGTTTTGGGAAAGCATCATAATTCGCATAATAATGACCGCATGCCTCCTGTGCGGCATCGGCAATGCTCTTTCCCTGCTCGTCCATGAGCTTCTTAGTCATGCTGACAGGGCCGAAACCCCTGTTGTAAGCAAAGAGCACCATCAAGGCAGCATCCCTGCCAGAGAACCCTTTTGATATAACCCTCTTAAGCGAGCCGGAAAACTCCTCCATACCATATCTTACCTCATCATCGATAGTGTTGCACTTGTTCGTCGCAGGATTGCTCGTGCAGTCATGGATGGACTGCAATATCCCTCCTGCGCTAGCACCCTCATCTCCTGCGGCGATGGACTTGCAGCCGCTCTCGCCCGCAGCAGTGACGAAAAGGAAAAGCGTGTCGACACCCATATCCCTGAGCCCGCTCTGCTGGGCATACCTCTCGAACTGCTCCCTGAAGCGCAGGCAGCGCCTTATGCTTGTTCCCTCAAGACGCTCAAGATCACCGCCAACACACTGGGGGAAGCTGCTGGTCCCTGATGTGGCTGAAGGAGAAGGTTCTGCTTCTGTTGAGGGAGCATCATCACGCACAGGAGGGTCATCAGCAAACACCGACTTTGAGGAGAACATGGCGAAAGCTGAAAAAAGCAACAAGAACATCACAAAAACGCCAAACTTCACATTCCTCGACTCAATATCCAAAACCATCAGCTCTTCCTCTGCTGCGCAGCCTTCCTAGCCTCGTAGTTCTTTAAAATCTCAGCATTCACGACATCCTTTGCGTATCCTTTGCCGAGCAAAAACGACCTGACCTGGTTATAATCATAGCCTCTCGACACCAATGAATCTATCTCCTGCTGGAGGTCGACAGCAGGCCTTGCCGCCGCTGAAGCAGCCTTCTTCTCTGACTGCTCCATAACCTTACCTGCTGAACGCCTGAACACTGCCAGCAGCACAAATACTATGAGCAGGATGACAAGCAATGTCCCGATAAGTATCGTAAAATTGAATCCTTTTATCTTTTCCGGAATTGCAGAAGGGATGCTGCGTACAACATCCTTCACACCGCTGAAGCGCTCTTCCTTCTCAATCTCATCAATGGCCTCTATATTGGCCAGTTCCCTCTTCTCAAATGCATCACTCCCGACTGCAGGCATATCATAATAACCGTACAGCGCATCATCCTCTTCCTGAGGGTCATACCTCATATCATACAGTACTTTGACATCTTCCTCTGGGACAGGCACGCTTGTCTCACTGTATATCTCTGCGACATAATCATCTGAGTAGAACGCTTCAGGTATGGGTTTGCACGTACCGACGCAGCAGTAAGTGTCATAATAGAACTCGACCCACTTACCAGCACATTCCTCGTGGGGCTCACATATGGCTCCCTTAAGGTCGTCAAGGCAGTAATCGCCTATCCTTGCCAGCACATCAGAAGCGCGCTCGCCAAGAGGTGTTATCGCACTCTCGGGATGGTTGAGCGCAGTCATCCTCAAAGTCATGTACTCAGCAGGATCGGCGCAAACGCCCCTGACACAGCAATACATCGAATCGACTGCATAAATCATGCTGCCGCCGATGCAGTCCTCATCAGGCTCGCAGGCCACCCCCCTGTAATCAGCACAGCTCGGAAGACTGTCAGGATCATCTATGCCGCAATCCTGGGAGCAGACGCTCTCGCAGTCAGGGTCAGCGACGCTGAACCCGCAGTCAGGGTCGCAGATGCTGTCCTGTGCGGTGTCGCAGAAACCATCCCTAGAACTTGCAGAGCAATCAGCGCAAGAAACTGAATTCTCAGACAAAACGCAGAAACCATCCAGGCAGGGCTCGCATACCTTATTATTATTGCAAAAGCCTATGCTGGACGAGAACACCTCAGAACCTGAACGTGTGAGCGCAATCCTTGAAACTCCTGCAACATAGTCGAGCAAGTTATCCCCCTGGTGCACCTGCGCAGTCTCCAGAACATTGCCTGAAGAGTCAGACAGCCTGACCTCGAGACCCTCCACCTCCTGATAATCACCCTCAACCAAATAAGAATAAGCATAATCATTGAACTCGACGACTGAAAATCCGCTGACACCGGCAAAACCAGGACCAGCATCGATGTAAACAAGCAATTGCATCTCAGCAGAGACAGAGTATGCAGAAACCACCATAGCCAGTGCTATTAACAAGAGGACATAGCCCTGCTTTTTACTGCTCATTTTTTTATGCATATATCCAACCATCTCAAGCCACCGCTGTCGCTGCTCCGGCTGATGATGCACTCTCGAATTCAGCAGCGTTGAAAGCCACGACTGTCGCGTCTGAAGCTGTATTATACCTGACCAAAGCACCATAATGCGCGCCTGGTGAAAGAGGAACCTTCTGGAGCCCTCCGTAGCGTGCAGGATTATTGGTCCCATATACCCTGAAAAACTCTGTATAGTCTATATCTGTCGGCGGGTCCCTCCTTGTCCCTGTCGACTCGATTATCTGGCCTCCACCGGCATAAATCATAACGTGAGGGGCTGAGCTCGACAATTGACACCCTGCCTTGTTGACAGTCTCTCCATCGCTTGACATAAACACCAGATCACCCGGCCTCCCCACCCTGCTAATCTCCTCACCAGTAGGGTTGCAGGCGACAAGCTGACCGGCGCTTATGCCATAATCCCTCTGTCCTGTCGCGCCTTTACGCGTCGAAAAACCAGGGACCCCTGCGTGCTTGAACACCCACCACACAAATCCAGAGCAATCAAAACCAGCAAGTGTCGGCTTGCCGCTCCTGAACTCGTTGCCACCTGGCTGATTGGGGTAATGCACATAAGCTCCGTTGAAAAATGAACCAGAGTCTTGCGTCAGCTCTTTTGTCTGGGCAGGATCATAAGGGGTCACGCCGCCCCAGATATAAGGTAGAGTCCTGTACCTCTGAGCATAATACTCAGCCATCTGGGCTATGCATTCGCCTGTAGAGCATTTGACAATACGTTCAGTCCCAAGAGGCTCTGTAGTCATTGGACCTGCTGCAGCACTTGGCCTGCACACCTGCACAATGGCTGGCTGGCCAGGCGCTGGCTCTTCGGGAACAGCTGTCGCCGGTGTCGGGGTCATGCCTCCCAAGGCAGAGAGGTCTGCCTGCTGGCAGTCCTGGACCACCCGCGGGTTTGTCGAGCTTATTATCTGGCTCTCACCACCATACAACGCAGGGCAGTTCGTCCTGTGCACGTTAAGCCTCGTCAGTATAGAATCAGGGAAGAAACAGAACGGGTTCTTGCCTGTCTCAGGATATTCAGGATTGCCCGTGTTATGCTTAGGCCATTCATTATAGATAGCAAAATGCAGATGGCTGCCTCCAGAAGAGCCGGTATTCCCGACAGTCCCTATCTGCTGGCCCTTAGTCACAGGCGCACCATTTGAGATTCCAGCAGCAATGCTATCCATGTGCACATAATGTGAATAAAGATTGTCTGCGTGCTTAACCACAACCGTGTTTCCATAACCTCCGCAAGACTTGCTGCCACGACAATTGGTCCTGCAAGGCTCCTTCAGTATGGTGCATTGACAAGCAGGATCCACATTGCACTTCCAATGCACTGTGCCATCGGCAATAGCCACAAGAGGGTTGCCTGTCGAGAGACCGACATCAATCCCGTCGTGATAGCCAGGGTTTCCGCTAAGGGTCCTCGGGCCGTAGCATGAGACAACATTGTTCCAGCCGGCAGCAGACTCAGGGATAGGCCAGACCATATCAGAGTTGCCAACCAATGAATTGGGCATAGGAGAGGCTGAAGTTACCCAACTGCCTGTCTGAGAAGCGCCAGCAGCCTCGGCAGAGTCTGAAGGCACAGTCACCAGTGTCGTGCCTGGAGGGCACTGCACACCCTCCTGGACAATGATCATGTTCGGGTTGGCCATGAACTCGAAATGCGCAGGGCAGGTGTTGTCGGTGTAATCACCGCCCCACTTGAAGCCAAACCTCTTGAAGGCGTCGATAACACACTGAGGGAGGTCAGTCATCAGCGCAGGCTCCTGCCCCTCTGCAGGGGGCGGTGGAGCTGGAGCGCAAGGATTGGAATCTATGTTTATATCTAAAGCAATGCCGAAAGCATTTGTAGACAGCATCTCAGGATCCTGAGGCAATCCTTCCCAGCGGTATGACTCGATGCCCTTGAAATCATAATCAACTGCCTCGGCGCAGTTGCGTATCTCCTGCTGAACACAGCCGAAAGCAGGCTCGACAAGGCGATGGACTCGGATAGGCTGCTCCATGAACTCGGCGTCCACAAGCTGGGCCTCCACGTCAAGCTGGCTCTGGCCGTATGTCTGCTTCAAGGAGTCCAGGTCATAATTCAAGTCCGAATCTATCGGCTGGCACAAAGACGCAGCGGTGATCTGCCTCCTTGTCTTGTTGATTCCTATAGCTATGTTCTGCCTCGCGATGCCCACGATGGTAGTTATCCCTGCTGATGAGTTTATGACAAAATCATACAAAGTCTGCGGGAGCACAGACTCAGGCACGCAGACCGTCGACGCTGCAAGAGAGACAGGGCTGACAGGAGGGGTGGTTGAAGCCACTACAGGCATAGATGGAGCTCCTGTGAGCGCAGAATGTATTGCCTCTGCCATTATGCTCTTCCCCTCTGCCTTGGGATGCACGAGGTCGCCGCCGAAAAGGGCTGGATTCGCATCATCAGTACCAGGCACCACGAGGTGGCTGTAGATATCAACCTTTATGTCCGCAGGGTTCTCCGCAGAAAGTATCCATGCATTCAGATTCCTCAAGAAGTTGAGCTGCGCCTCTGACCTTGACCCAGAGTTCTTATAAGGAGGGATGGTGACTGCGACGACCCTCTTACCAGCAGTCTTTGCGCGTGTGTACATGTCAAGCAGGTTGTTGCGCGCAGCTGTCCACGAACCGCCTATATCATTAGTGCCACCAAGTATTATCACTGTCTCAGGATTCCAAGTCAAGACTGTGCTGAAATCATTCTTCATCGCCCCTGTAAGCTTTCCTATGAACGCAAACTTATCACCAGGGATACCAGGCCTGTCTGCAGGAAGCTCAGGACTGGTCGACGCGTCTCCGTCGTCGTTCTTTATCTCTGTGCCTGAGCCGCAAAGAGACCTGAGCTGGACAACATAGCTCTGCATCGCAGTCAATGAATCGCCGACTGCAGCTATCTTGGAACCGCAACCAGTTATCGATGTCGTCCCGGATGATGCTCCTCCAGCTGGCGAGGGGGCAGACGGCGAGGAGACATCCCTTGTTTCATCAATATCAGTCTCGAGGACAGAAGCCGTTGTCCCTGGAGGACCTGAAGCTGAAGAGCCTGAAGATAGAGCACCACCAGCAGATGTCTCCGGTACCGTCGGTGCAGGAGCAGGAGGCCTGGCCTGCATCGGCCTTGTGCCTGGAGGGCACACGCCGATGTTTGCCACGCTTGCGGGCACGTTTGGCGGTGGGAGAGGGCTTGTGACGACCGGCGCACCAGGGATGTCTGAGATTTCAAAGTCAGGAGCTGTAACTGTGTACATCTGTACATTGTTTCCATCAACATCAACCACCATGAACACCCATTCCTGAGGGACCCCTGTGCTCTGCGGAGTTCCCCTGCCTCCTCCAAGCGGGCCTGAGATTATATCCCTAAGGCCTTCGACATCTGCTTCATTATGGACATGTATGTGCCCTGCGAAATGCATGACTGGTATGCCTGCAGAAGCAACAGATTTCATAGCCTCAACAGCATTGCGGTCATTCAAAAGGAAATTCCTCTCAGAACGCACAGCAGGATTTATCACAGCAGGAGCCTTCAACGGCGAATGAGCAAAAGTGAAAACATGCCTGACTCCCCTTTCCCTAGCCTGCTGCAGGTCCTGCTGCAGCCAAGGCAGCTGCTCCTGAGAATTTCTCAGACCTTCTGTCCCGGGAGCATAAAGAGACACGAAATGGGAATTCCCGTAGTCAAAAGAGTAATACCTGCTGTAACCCGGCCCTGATGTCTGGTAATTCCTGTTCTTACCCGCAAGCCTAGACCAGTACTGGTCATGCTTTGTCCTGGAGAGCTCTGAACCGAGACCACCTATCAAAGTGCCGTCGTGATTGCCTGATGAAGGGAAGAAAAGTATGCCATTGCTGGTCAGAGGACCGACAAGCTCTGACTCGACCCTGGACCACATCGTGTCAAGGCATTGCTCACAATTCCTGTCAGGTGTGTTGCCTGCTATGCTTATGATATCCCCTGTCTGTATTACAAAAGCAGGATGCAGGTCATTGATTATCTTCGGAACTATCTCGCCGATACGGGGATTGGAAGCGCCTTCCCAGCCAAAGTGGATGTCGCCGAGCACGACGAACCTGAACCTCTGCGTATCTGAAGCAGAAGACGGTGCTGCAGATGTGCCTGTCGGGACGGCGTAAACGACACCTGACATGAATAGAAGTGCAATAATGAGGAGTGAAACTAACCTGATGCTCAAAACCAGTCCGTTCGGTCTTTTCCTTTCCATATTCAACTCTCTATCTCATCTGACCCTACATCCTCCGCAACCTCCAGAGAAGGATCAGGATTCGCGTCTGAATCACCCAAGGTGGTCGTCTCCTCAGGGCTGAAGAACTGCTTCAGGAACTGCTCTGTCCCGACGAGCAAAGCAGTGCCGTGGGCACCTGCTGTCCTGTCCTGCATAGTGAAAGCGAACTTATTGCTCGAAGCGTCTGAAAAGCAATCATCCATATTCCCGCCGCTGACCTGCGTCGACGGGCAGGTCATGGCTGTAGTCAGGCCCATTGCATCTCTCTGTTCCTGCCTTGTCTCGCCCATGCTTGAATATACTGCCAGGAACTTGGTGTCAGCGCCGAACTTGTCATTCAATGAGTTTCCAAGGTCTGTGTTCGCACAGGTATCGAACTGGCCGACGCCGAAGACTCCTGATATATCCCTTGCTGCCTTGTGGATGCCTATGCTGCTGGCGCAGCCTGCACCACTATGGCCGACAAAACTAACAGAAGATATTGAAACCCCTGTAGGAAGGTTCGAACGCACAAGCTCCACAAAACGGGCAGGGTCGAACTCATTGCCCCATAAAGAACCGCCACAGGCCGAGTCCGCAACACCCCTGAAAGTCGCAGAACCCCTTGTCTGCGAAGGAGCAGCCATTATGACCGGCTGAGACTGCCTCAGCTGTATCAGGCGCTTTGTAAGCGGGATTATATCAGTATCAAGGCTGTCGCCGAAATTCCTGTGGACTGTCGCGTGATCCTGCCTCATGCAGCCATGAAGATATACAACCAGCGGATACGATCCTGCACAGCTGGCCTCAGCAGGCACCCAGACACGCCCGCCGTCAGGAGGGAAGAAACCTGACTCAGACTCATAAGTGAAGTCACGCATGAAATCCTCTCCTGATGTGCAGGCAGGACCTGCAGACTCTGGAGAAGCTGGCGCCGCAGCAACGCCCATAGGAGCTGCGGCAGCCATGGCAACGCCCCTGGCAAAAGCAGCAGTAGGCACATTGCCGATGAAATCAGCAGTAGGATATGCAGCCACCCTCGCAACGAGATTTGACACGAACAGGTCTCTCAATGAGTCCTTGGCAGTGGAAGAGTCGACAAAACACGACGCTCCAGACTCAGAGTTCCAGCGGTTGAAACCATAATACGTCCCGCAGGCGCTGGTCTGCGTGATCCCTCCTGCTGCCTGAAGGTCATACACCGCCTGGTACACAGCCATCTTGGCTGCAGTGTCAAGGAATATCAATGCCTTCTCTCCCTCCTGGATCCTGTTGATAAGCTCCAGCGAGTTCTCGCCGATCTCCCTCTTCACCTCCATCTTGGCAGAGAGTCGTATGTAGCCATATGTCAGGATTATCAGAGTCAGCACAACTATCGTTATGTTGAAGATGAAAGCTTTCCTGCTCCTCATCATGCGATTCCTTTTCATCTTGCTGAATCTCAAAAAATCACCTGCTACAGGCATCATATATCAATGGTATGGAATTCATCCTGCACATGGCAAGATTCACGGCTTTCGACGCCTCATCCATATCAAAATAAGGGTCATCTGAATATATTGCCAGCAATCCCTCAAAATTGTATATCGAGTATATCAGTATCGGATCCTCCCGCGGGTCTATCGGAGCTACATACGTGACATAAGTAGTATTCGGCAGACGGGGCAGCTGCGCCAGCAAGTAGTGCATGCTGAAGGTCTGCGCACCAAAGCAACCGCCGCCTCGGCGAGTATAATCAAACGCACTGCCATGTATGGAAAACACAAAACATTTGTTCTCATCAAAATACTTCTCGACAAAATTGTCTGTCAGGTCCATCAATGCGTCCCTCATAGGGTTCCTTGTTCCCACAATAAAAGCTGTAGGGCTGGCGAAGAACTGCTCAAACCTGCTCTCGGTAGGCTCCATGCTCTGGTTATAGTCATACATAGCTATGAGTTCAGCCACTGTCATCTCGGTATTCCCTACTGTGACTGGCTTCCTCAGGTAGACCTGCGCCAGGTAATTCCCATATGTTATATCCTTAGCGCCCTCAAGGGCCTGCATCTTCGCCTTTATTGCGTATGTATAAAGGATAGCAAATACTATGATTATGAGGACAAACATGACGTATGCCCAAAAGTCCACGAGCACATCAGTAATGAAAGCCCTCTTGCCAAACCTCATTGCAAATCTTATCCTTCTTCCGCTTCCTGTCATTCGCACCGCTCCATGCAAAAAAGGAAAATGCCAGCACAAAAAATGCATCTTGTGCCGGCACTCCTGGGTTTTGTTCTGAAAAGCATGAAACCATCGTCCATTATGTTCACCTTTGCGCCCTCGCAGACCTCGGCTGGATGACCTGGAAATGCACCTCTCCTGAAGTGAGGCTGCCGTCAGGCCTCCTCAGTATGATAGGAAACTCCCTGGTGTAGTCCTTGACACCGCCAATCCCCGCGATATTCCAGCGCAGCAGAGGCTCCCAGTTGTCATACCACTCCTTGTTGTAATACACTGCCCTGAAAAGCGACGGCTCACCCACAAGAAGCGTCCCCTTACCTACAACAATCCGCGCAGAGATTATGTTGTTCGCAGGGTAGTAAAGGGTGTTGTCGAGCTCGTAGCTGTTGAGCTGGTCAGGGTCTATAACCTCAGGATATGTCCTCCCGGTAACAGGATCAAGATAACCTACGCCTCCAGCGCCATACAACATGCCATCGATCAACACCTCTGACTGTATGTCTGTCACGTCAAACTTGTTGTTAAGGAACATGCGGATGAGTATCACGCACACTATCATCATTATCACGAGGAATATTATCCTAGGGATCATCACCAGGAAATTAAAGGACATTATCCCTTTCCTGCCGGCTGCGAACTGACGCTTGTCGACAACCATGCTAAAACACCTTCCTTGACGGCTCATTGCCCGCCCTCCTCACCAGACATCCTTTCCTGGCCGCGCGCAACGCTATATCCGCACGGTTCTCTGTGCGCACGCCTCTGGGACCCTCGCCGTTGATCTTGAACGAATAATCCCCCCTGGTTATGCCTGCGCTCGACGGGAAAGCGAAACCTCCCATCTCCAGAAGCTCGTAGCTGAGACCTGCCCCTCCTGTGTAAAGCACATAATGGTTAGGGATAAGCTCAATCACATCACCGAACTGCAGCCTGCCGCCGAGCTGGGCGACTATAACCGAATCCCAGCAGTTCTCTCCTTTGTCGACACCCCAGACAGCATCATTGAAGCGCACATCACCCTCGTCAGAATACCCTGATATAGCACCATGCGTGCCAGCGATGACAGGCATCGTCAGAGGATGGGTCGTATACTTATGAAGAGACCCGAAAGCACATCTGAACATCTGGGCAAGGTACGTCGCGCAATCTGCGCACAAGTACTTGCCTGAGAAGTGGTCGACAACCTTTGTCTGGTAGACGCGCCTCAACTCCTCCCTGCATTCAGCTGTCTGCGTATCACCTGTCGCCGGGTTGCATATCGACGGCAATGGGTCAGAAGGATAATACCTCTTCAAGGTCTCCATGATCCATTTCGGACGGCCATTATTAGAGCATTGAAGGGATCCCCTTACTGTAATCCCTCCCTTGACATACACAGCACCATCAGCCATGCTCTGCTCAGCCCAGTACTGAGCAACAGATTTCAGCTTCTGCATGCCCTGCTCAAGGCCCAACTCTCCGCTACTGCACACAGAGAACATCCTCGCAGGAGCGCTGTCACCAGTCCCTGTAAGCCGCTCAGGAGGCGCACCAGAAACCTCTGGACCAGCCACCACCGGCCCTCCGGCTGCAGCACCTGCGGCAGGCGCTGTGAAACTCAGAGTGGCTCCAGATATCAGAGGAAGATTGAAAGCTCCATGATACCTATCAAGAGCGCGGTACACTGCCTCAGAGACCTTCTCGACATCGACCTGATCGTCAGTGAAATCAGATATGTCAATGAACACCATCACCTGGTCAGGAGATGACTTCTCGGCAAATACCCTCAGAGGAGAGTCGTCGTCAAGCGCCTCCACATAGATGGGCATTATCTGGACGTAAAAAATAACAGTATCCGCAGTGAGGATATCATTTATCAGAAAACAGGCCAACTTCCTCTCCTTCATCATGTTGGAATCAACAGGTATGTAGATGATAAGGCTGCCAGGCTCCCTCTCCTCACCAGCATCTCCTATCACTATGACCGCCTTCGCATCATCAGGTATCGCACTTATCAAGGAACCTGAACCAGAACCTAACGAACCTGCAGTCCCTGTGCCGCTCATCTCGAAATTGCTGTATCTTGCGGCAAGAATCTGCGCTATCCTATTTGTGGGAAGCTCTGCGTTGGAGTAGTCCTGAGGGCTTGGAAGAACCTTCATCAGGAATATCTTCTCAGAGCTCCATTCCTCGACAGTCGTGTTCACGACAGGGCACACCTGCTGCAGAGGATTGGTGACATTCTGGTCAAAAGAGACCTGCCTCCCTGTCTTGTAGTACGTGAAGTTGGGCGGAGGGGGCGGTGATTTACGCGAAGCAAACCAAGTAGTCATTGTCCCTACCTTACTCTGCTCAGTGCCTCTCTCAGCAGTGTCCTCTCCACGCGATATCTGTATCTGGACATCCTCTGACAATGGATCCAGATCGGTGTCAGACAAGAACCAGTAAAACATATGGAGATCCTTGCCGCGCTCCTTTATGTCCACCAAGGAATTATCAAACGAGAAATCCATAGGGACGGGAAATGGAATCGGGATGTAAGTATGCTTCATAGTGCCTGGAGCATAGTATATAGTGGTAGTCAGGAGGCCCAGGTCAATGGAAGTGAACCTCTTCTCAAAGCCAAGGTCAGTAGCGACATTGTTTATGTACTGGAAGAGCGCAAGAGCGACAACAAACACCATTATGAGCTGGAACATCAAGAAATAGATCTCATGCATTATGTCAGCCTTCTTGCCTCTAAATGGCCCTAGGACTAACATACCTCTTTTTTTCCGAACAAAACCCATCAGGGCAAAAGAAAGAACAGGTATTTATAATATTTTTGGTGAAAAGGTAAAGTCAAGAAGTGTGTCATGCCGCGCTCGCTGCGATTCTCTCGCTGCCTATTTCTGCTGAACTGCGACATTTAGCGCCTATTTTGCACTCAGCTCACTAGGCGGCATGACACTTA
>Ga0180009_10006702_pt1 | contig 11994 bp, 8 predicted proteins | sample OS_PC_MetaG_FD_123537 | JGI IMG/M metagenome (GOLD analysis project Ga0180009, IMG submission 123537) | Groundwater microbial communities from the Aspo Hard Rock Laboratory (HRL) deep subsurface site, Sweden - OS_PC_MetaG | ecosystem: Environmental > Aquatic > Deep subsurface > Groundwater...
ACTATGGGTATTCCATAATCAACAAAGGAACGAACAGGGTGATCCTCAATACGTTGGATGCGTTTCGTACACAGATTACTCACGGGGCATACCTCGATCACCATATTCGTATCAGCGAGATGCCTAAGTCGGTACGCTTCGCCCGAAAACCATGTTAAAAGCCAAAACATCGTCAATGGGAGCTGCACCATATCCCAGCCGGGTTGCAAACTCGATGGACGACGAAAGAGCAAAGCGGGACCCCGTAAAAGGGGACAAAAAGGGGACGTTGGGAAAGCGCCGGTTAAAACCGGCATGGAGTAGGAGGTGAGACTTAGATGGAAAACAGTCAAAGTCAAGTCCTCTACGGGGTAAGGAGTAGCGATCCGCCCCGGCCCCGAGCTATGCCTCGACGACCAGTGATGGCGTGGGGAAGCGTTAGTAGGGGAGTGCACAGGCGCAGTATTGAGCTCCGAAATCACCGTTCGGGAGTGCTGACCTTGTCCAACGATGGGGAAGGCAATATGATTGAGTGCGATATGCGAGTGCTCATTCGGCTCCCCGGAGTCAGAGACCTGATGCATGTGCATAAGCTCCATGAGCGGGAACCGGGAGATCTCGGAAGCGGCTGTTTAAAGACAGTCCGGCCGGGGAAGGCCAAGGCCGTAATACTGGCGTGTACACTTCCGAGAAGTCGGACAGGCCAATAGTACCTGAGAAGCTGTCGAACAAAGCCCCTTCAATCATGGCAAATATGACCACGGGGCTGCGGAGATGGTGGAGGAAAGGTGCCTGGCCGAGGGGAACCTGTAAAAGTTCGACAGGTGCCGTACACTGTGACGGGGGCTTGATATGGAGAACACTAAACGGGCACAAAAGGAGAAATCCAGGACACGGCCAAGTGGAGAGACCTACGTTGAGCCAAAAGACCTGTTAAGTGGGCTTGAACAGGTACGAGAGGGAAGAACCCCTCTGCGTTATCATCCGAGGTAGGAGCCCGGTGCGTTAGTAGCGCACGCCGGGATCTGTGCGGGGGGTGCCGGGTGACCGGTATCCCTACCGCGACTTCCAAAACAATTGATCGATAAATATTGAAAAAAATAATGAAATAAAAATCGCTCTTAGTGATGAAAAAGTCCAATGGCATGCTATCATATTTCATTAAAATACATCAAGCGAATAGAAACATTTTGAACTGAACCATATTGACCCGATTTCTTGATTCCTAAGTTGTTTTGGAACCAACGTCCCTCTTTAACATCATCTCCCGGAAGAGATGCAAGCGCCTCGGGGAGAGTGGGCCAAGGCTGCATAATCGTAAATGAAGTTAATAGGTCCGATCATGCATGCCTCAGCCTGCTAAAAAGGATCTTCGATTCAATGGTTGCGCAACCAAAGCCATGCGCTTAATCGAATTTGGCCGTCAGGTCCGGCGTGGAGATGAAGCCTTTAAAGACCGTCTTTTTATTTTCATACCCAACCAAGGTGATAGTGTCCCGGCCGAACCAACGGCCTCCATGAAAGCTGATTGGGGATACAAACCCCCATGCCGTGAAGTCCTTTATCTTTTTGATCGCATCGTATACGGCCGGGCCGTCGACGTTCTCCGTGCCCACATCAGCGGCGGCAATACGGATCGCTTCAGCGGCAATGCTTACCATGGCAAAGCCAGTACCATACATGGCCATGTTAAACTTGGTGTATCCCCCTTCCTTGTAAGCATTGAAGATAATCGGCGCGCGATCTTCTATCATTGACTCGGGTACCCAAAAGTCTGGAGACCACGTGTTTCTGGCAAGGTCGCCGACGTACTTGGGCAAGGCATCCACGGGAAACGCAATAGCACCGAATGTTATGTCGTCGATCATACCCAGTTTGTCAGCGTCCTTCACGGCCACAGCAAAAGCATTGGTATAAAAGGCGCCGAAAGTGAAGTCTACTTTCTTCTCCTTTAACCGCATCAACTGGGCTGTGGTGTCCACCGGGACACCGGGAATGAATTCCTCGGCCACGATCTCGACTCCTTTGGACTCGATATACTCTTTGACCTTGGGTTTGATCGAAGCCCGGCCAAAGGGGTTGTCCCAGGTCAGCCAGGCGAACCGCGGCTTGCGTGTCTTGTCCTTCCAGAGATTTTTCAGGTAGTAATCCACCCAGGCCCCGCAAATGTTTACGTACGGAATGGTCGCAGAAAAGGTCCAGCTCGGTTGCTCGCCAAACTTATCGTCATTTCCTCCCTCTATGGACGGCACCTTGGACTTGACGTACCACTTTTTCAAAGCCAGTGCGATCCCTGTAGACTCGGCATGGATAATGACCGGCTTGGGCTTGTTGGCCAGCATTTTTTTCAAACCGGTCAGCGACTTGGCCGCGTCGGTTCCACCGTCAACCCAGATGGCCTTGAGTTTGGCTCCTGGAACGTAGTTTCTCTTGTTGAGGTAATTGACTCCATCCATACAACCTTCATGGATGCCAGCCTGGGTGGCCGCATAGGCGCCAGTCATATGAAGGATATTACCGATGACTATCTCTTTTTCTTTGGCCTGGACCTGACCGGTCAAGCCGGCCATGAGAACGACCGAAACCGCAATTACGATGAAAAACTTTAAAAAAGTCTTGCCTGTCATAACCAACCTCCTCTATGAAAAAATTTAACGATAAAACCATTCGTCTTTAACTGCACACTTTCAGTGTCATGATTGATCAGAAACCCACCTCCTTTCTTGATGAACAACCATTTCTCGCTTAGACTTGAGTCTGTCGCCTCGATGCAGTGATCGGACTATCCTAGCCACCGCTTACGTCGTTTGTAATGTTTGACCTCTCGAAAGCTCTTTCGCTGGCCCACCCCGGATAGACCGATGTAGAACTCGCGCACGTCTTCATTTTCCTTGATCTTCTCTGAAGCACCGTCCAGGACAATCCGGCCGTTCTCCATGATATAGGCGTACTCGGAGATGGCCAGGGCGGCCATGGCGTTCTGCTCGACCAGGATAATGGTCAATTCCTCCTCCTTGTTGATGGTTTGGATAATTTGAAAGATGGTCTTGACCAGCAGGGGAGCCAACCCAAGGGATGGTTCGTCGAGCATCATCATCTTGGGGCGGGCCATGAGGCTGCGGCCGATGACCAGCATCTGCTGCTCTCCACCGGAAAGATAGCCGCTCTGCCGTTTTTTCAGACCGGACAGACGGGGAAAGTATTGATAGATCTGCTGGAACCGTCGCTGGACATCCTTACGATCCTGGTTCAAATAAGCGCCCAATAGTAAATTTTCTTCCACATCCAGATGCCCGTATAGCCGACGACCCTCTATGACCTGCCGGATGCCCAGAGCGGCGATGGCCTGTGGTCCGGAGCGATCGATGCGTCGGCCGTCGAACTCAATGCTCCCGTGAATGACCTCACCCAGTTCCACGTGGAGCAGGCCGGAGATGGCCTTTAGGGTAGTGCTTTTGCCCGCGCCATTGGCCCCTAGGAGACAGACAATCTGACCCTGACCTGCATCCAGCGAAACCCCTCGCAGCACCAAAATAACCTTGGTGTAAACGACCTCAATATTATTGACTTTAAGCATGACCCGTCTCCTTCACCCCAGTGGGGTCTTGAATGGCCATAGTCTGAACGTCGAAAGGATGATCTGCCACCGATGGGCCATTCCCCGGGGTTCGTAGACCAGAAAGAGAATAATGACCACCCCGAAAAAGATCAGGGTGAATGCGCCCACGGCAGAGCCGCTGAAGGCCGGGAACACGTCTCCGATGGCAGGGGCCATGAACAGGACTATCTGAGCCAGCACGCGCAGGAAGATGGCCCCGAATATGGCGCCGATGATGGTCGGCCCGCCGATGATGAGCATGCCCAGCATCCAGATGGAGTCCATGAGGGTGAACTGTTCCAGGATGATGAGTCCCTGGTAATGGGCCAGCAAAACTCCGGCAATGCCGGCGCAAATGGAAGAAATGAAAAAAGCCAAAATCTTGGTCCGAAAGACATTGATGCCCATAAACTCCGCGGCCAGGTCGTTGTCCCGGACGGCGATCATGGCCCTGCCGAACTTGGTCCGAATCATGTTACAAGCAAAGAAAATGATGATGATATTGATGGCCATGATTAGATAATACATCTTGAACTCATTGTCGAAGACGAAGTCCCCGACGGCGATCTCGTTTGCCGTCAGGCCGGAGGTACCCATAGTCAGGTCGCCGCCGTGTAGGATCAACCATATGATGATATAGTGGAAAGCTATGGTCGAGACGGCGATGTAGAAGCCGCGAATGCGAAGGGCGGGTATGGCTACCAGCAGGCCGAGCAGCCCGGATGACGCCATGGCCAGAGGCATAGTGACCCAGACCGGCCAGCCGAGATGTGCGGACAGCATGGAGCTGGTATAGGCGCCAACAGCCATGAAGGCGGCGTGGCCTAAACTGATCAGTCCGGTGTAGCCGGTCAGGATCTGTAGCCCGACGACTGCAATGACGGTAATGCCGATGTTGTTGGCTACGTCCAGAAAATAGTTGTCGGCCACAAAAGGAAAGACGAAAAACATAATCACGAAGAAAAGGATCAGCATGGTCCAACGGAACGGTGTCCGGATCAGGCTCGTGTCTTTTTCGTAAGTCTCGTCAAAGGTTCCGCACGGTTTCTTTAACATGGTTACATCCTCTCGATACGCTCATAGCCGAACAGACCATAGGGCCGGATGATCAAAACTATGAGAATGATCAGGAAAGGGATCACATCGTTTAATCCGCCGCCGACGTACGGGTCAAGATAACCTGCCCCGATGGACTCGGCCAAGCCGATGATCATCCCGGCGATGATAGCTCCGGTAATGGACTCCAGACCGCCCAGAATGACCACGGCCAGCGATTTCATGCCCAGACCATGCAGGGGGTCCAGGTTGACTCCGTAAAGCGAACTCATCAGAATGCCCCCTATGGCGGCCATGTAAATGGCCACCACCCAGGAGACAACGAATATCCAGGAAACATTGATACCCTCACTCTGGGCCAGGGCGTGATCCTCGGCCGTGCCGCGCATGGCCAAGCCGATCTTGGTCTTCTGGAAAAAGATGAAGAAGGCCACAAAGGCCAGACCGCTGATCAGAAAGTTGACCAGGCTTTCGGATGACATGACTACCCCACTGAGGTTGAAGGTGCTGGAAGGCACTATCGACGGCAGGATTCGGCCAGGACTCGGCCACATAAGGATGATAAAGCCGGAGAACACGTCGCCCAGGGCGATGGTGGCTATGATCGCGGCCAGGTGGGGCTGGCCGGTCAGGGGCTGGATAATCAGTCGCTGAATCAGAAAGCCGATGAGGAAAAGGGTGATGACATAGATGGGCAGGGCCGCGGCCAGGGGCAGCCCAAATTCAACGATCAGGGACCACATCAGAAAAGCGGAAAGAGCGACCAGACTCCCGTGGGCGAAATTGAAAATGGAGGACGACTTGTAGATGACCACTACGGCCATGGCCATCAGGGCGTAGACCGCCCCCACCATCAGGCCGACGACCATCATTTGTAGAAAAAATGTCATGTCTCCTCCCTACTCCACTGTTCGGATTTTCAGGTCGGTTAGGACCCGGCCCTCGCGGCCGTCGCGGTACTTGACCTTGGCCTCTGTGGTCACGCTTTCCCGGCCCTCATAGGCCGCGTTGATCAGATCACCGTAGCGCTCCATCAAAAATGCCCGACGGATCTTGCGGGTCTTGGTTAGTTCCCCTTCATCCGGATCGAACTCCTTGTGCAGGTTGGTGAAGCGCCCCAGCCGGGCGAGCTCGGGTAGTGTCCGATTGACTTGACGGACGTCCTTTTCGATGAGCGCGTAGACCTCCTCCTTCTGACTAAGATCGACGAAAGTTGTGTACGCGATCCGGTTCTTCTCGGCCCACTTGCCCACGTTGTCGAAATCAATGGTGATAATCCCGAAGAGGTAGTCCCTGTCCTCGCCGCCGATTATCATGGTGTCCTTGATGTATGGGCTGAATCTGAGCCGATTCTGAATATATGACGGCGAGTATTTGGCCCCGGACTTCAGGGGCAGCATATCCTTCATGCGGTCATAGACAATCAGATGACCGTCTTCATCTATGGTCCCACAATCTCCGGTTTTGAGCCAGCCGTCCTCAATCATCTCCGCGGTGGCCTCTGGATTCTTGTAATATCCTTTAAACATCACGTCGGAACGGCCCAGTATTTCACCTTGTTCATCAATTACAATCTCTGCGCCCGGAACGGGAACCCCGGCCGTGCCGGGCTTGACCAGGTCAGCGTGAGCGGTTAGAGGGGCGAGTTCGGTCAGGCCAAATGATTCTCGGATCTTGACCCCGATGGCCAGGAACCAGCGGAACACATCGGGTCCCAGGGCGGAACCTCCGGTTATTCCGTACCGTGTTTTGCTCAGCCCCAGTGCGTCCCGGATGTGCATCAGGCAGAGCCAGTTGGCCAGGGAGTACAAGATTTTCCAGTACAAGGGTGCCTCCGCTCTATGCCTGAGCTTATAGTCGGCGTACTGATACCCGGTCCACAGGCAGATTCGGTACAGCAGACGCCGCAGGAACCCGGTTTCAAACACCTTCATCTGGACCATGGACACAAGACCCAGCCACTGGGTCGGGCCTAGCAGAAGTAAGGCCGGCCCGATCTCCCGGAGGTTTTCCATGACAGTCTCCGGTTCCTCCGGGAAATTGGCCGTGGTGTTGAAGACCAGCCAGCCGCTCATCATGAGCTGCTCGGCAATCCAGGCTGGTGGAACAAAGGACAAAAACTCGTCGTCATCCTGGGGCATGGACATAACCCAAAAACGAATGGTGGCCTTGATTATATATTCATGACTGATCATAGCCCCCTTTGGCAGACCCGTGGTTCCTGAGGTGTAGCACAGGGCAGCCAGGTCCGTCTCATGACCCTCTTCTATGCTTTTAAGGAAAAAATCAGGATGGTCTTTTTCAAAAGCCCGGCCGGCCTCCATTAGCTCGTTGATTTCCAGCAGCCACGGGTCTTCCTTGTAGGCGGTCATTCCCTTGTCATCCCAGTAGATGACCCGCCGGACCATGGGAATTTTGTCCCTGACTTCCAAAAACTTGTCGACCTGTTCCTGGTCCTTGGCGAAAACAAAGACCGAGTCCGAATGGTTGGCGATAAACTCGATGTCTTCGGGCATGGCGTCGATGTAAAACCCCACCGCCACCCCATTGACACAATGAACAGCCACCTCAGCCCAGTACCATTCCGGGTCATTGTCGCCGATGATGCAGACCTTGTCACCTCGCTCCATGCCCAGGGTCTTCAAACCCAAGGCCATGGCCTTGATGTTGTCGTAGACCTGTGCCCAGGTAAACGTGTTCCAAATGCCGAAATCCTTTTTACGCATGCTCAGGCCCTGGGGATCAGCCCGGTAGTTTTCCAGGAGTATTTTGGGGAAGGTGCCTTGAACCTTTTGAAGCCGTGAGCGGAAATAGTCGCCGGGAAGATCGCTTCGTTCGATCTGAGCCTGACATTCCTCCAAAATCTTTTGTGGATCAATCATGATGCACCGACCTCCTCTTCACCCAGATAAGCGGCGATGACCGCCGAATTGAGACTGATCTCCTCCGGGCTACCCTCGGCGATCTTCTTTCCGAAGTCCAGGACGACGATGCGATCAGCGATGTCCATGACTACCCCCATGTCATGCTCCACCAGGATCATGGTTGTGCCCTTTTCCTCGGATACGTCCAGGATGAATCGGGCCATGTCCTCCTTCTCCTCAAGGTTCATGCCGGCCATGGGTTCGTCCAAGAGCAGGAGGTCCGGGTCCATAGTCAGTGCCCGGCCGAAGTCAACCCGTTTTCGCAGTCCATAAGACAATTCACCGACGTACTTTTTACGGATGTGTTCTATCTCCAGAAAATCGATGACCTCTTCAACCCGCCGGCGGTTTTCCATCTCCGCTTTTCGTGCTCGTGTCCAAAAATAGAGGAAGGATGACAGGGGGCCATAGTTCAAGGCGATGTGCCGGCCGGTCATCAAGTTGTCCAACGAGGTCATGCCAGAATAGGTTTGAATGCCCTGAAAGACGCGGGCTACGCCCCGCCGGGCGATCTCGTGGGTCTTCATGCCCATCAGTTCGTGGCCTCGGTAAGCGATGGACCCGCCCGGGTCGGCCCGGTAAAAGCCGTTAATACAGTTGAGCATGGTGGTCTTGCCAGCGCCGTTGGGGCCTATTACGGCCAGGATTTCCCCTTCATAGACCTCGAAGCTGACTTCCATCAGGGCCATAACCCCACCAAAACTGATGTTGATGTTGGAAATACGGAGCACCGTTTGGTTGTTGTCTTGCATATTGACAGGGATTCCTTTCCGAAACAAGATGCCCTCAGAGTCCGTCTTCAGCCAGCACCCGGGGGCTGGCCCGGCCGATACCTCGGACTGCACCGGTTATCAAAGCCACCTTTTCTTTCAATAACATGAATGTAACCTACTCAATTTAATCCGCCGGAGGCGGACAAGGGTTTAATTCCCCGCCGCTTGCGGCGTTACAATGTTTTTGTAGATACCCCGCTTGCTCTGCGGCGGGGTAGTTCATTCGTAAATGGGCAGTAAATTGCTTGCCTATTTAGCGTTTTAGCTAACATCTTTAGGTATAACATAAAGGGGTGTCTGTGCCTTGTATGCTCCATGCGGAATTGTTCACCCTTAGCGTAGTTTACTTGAAAATCTTAATAAGAACAGTCGTTTGTTTAAATAATATTTTTAGTATTTCTTGTCAAGAAAAAATTGTTTCAGTTAAATATTTGATTTTATTAAAAATATAAATTTATGGTAATTTAATTTTTAATTTGACAAATGAATAAAATCATATAATAAAAATAAATGACCGTTTTTATCTAAAATCACAATAATGCTGGAGGACATAGTACTAGGAGGTATTTCCATTTTGTAACAACATTTATCCTGTCTATCTAGGGAATATGATGGAAAAAGAAGCAGAAAAAAAAGTTGTCACCAAAATCGGAAACAAGAACATAGTTAAGAAAAAACATGATCAAATTATTCGTGCAGCGGGTGAATTGTTCGCAAAGAAGGGGTATCATAGTACTAGTATGCGGGGTATTTCTGAAGCATCAGGTATAAATCTTTCTTATTTGTATCATTATGTCTCCTCAAAAGATGACATACTATATCTTTTTTATCTGAAACTCCACGAAGATATTAATTTTCTTTATCAACAATTAGAAAACTCTAAAAACGAAGATCCAATTGAACAGCTTAAGAATTTTATCAAATTATTTCTTGAATACACACATAAAAGAAAAGATGAAATGTTAACCATTTATACGGAAAGTCGACATCTGAATCGGGACTCTCTTTATGCCGTTCTCTCAATAGAAAGCCAACGAGTAAAGTCAATAGAAAAATTGATTTCAAGGGGAATACAAAAGGGTTATTTTAGAACTGATTCCCCCCATATGGTCTCTAATATTATTCAATACATGTTACTTATTGAACCATTAAGAGGATGGAATTTTCGTCATGAATATACCTTCACTCGCTTCTCGGAATTGATTACCGATCTTATCTTGAAGGCCTTAGACGTTAAGGAAGAAAAATAAAGCATAATAATAGCCTTTTAATCCCTTCGAGGCTGGAATTTGAGGGATCGCTACAAGTTCAACCGGTACACGGAACCCGTGATCGATTTCATTCTTAACGCCCCAGGAGTGAAGGAAGCGGATCGACGAAACCGGAAAGCATAACCCATCTACAGATACAGGACCGGACCGACCCAGGTGGCTTCATCTTTTACCGAAACCGAGAACTGATGGGAATGAAAACCCATGAACTAGAGGCAATTTACCGTAAACTCAAGCAATAAAACGGAGTCATCCAATGACTGATAAATCGAAAGATACGTGGGAGGCGGAGATCCAAGAGCTTAACCGCCGCCGCGAACTGACTAAAAAAATGGGCGGCCCTAAAGGAATTGAGAAACAGCATGCCCGCGGCAGGTTAACGATTCGGGAGCGCATCGAAGCCTTGGCGGACACGGGGACGTTCAGGGAATTCAGTCCCGTCGCCGGGCACGGCGTGTACGACCCAAAAACCCATGAGCTCATCGATTTCACCCCAAAGAACGAGGTAGATGGGACCTGCTTAATCGATGGGCGCAAGGTGGTTGTTGCAGGTGGCGACTTCACGGTGCGTGGGGGGTCGGCAGCCGGGAAGATTCTAGGGATGGTCATAGGGCAGGAGATGCTCGCGAATCGCCGGGCGTTGGAATGGCGGTTACCCTTCATCTACTTGCTCGATGCGTCCAATGGCGCCGTCTCATCGTTCGAGGAGATGGGTCGCACCTACCTGCCCGACGCGAACCATTTTTTTCAATACGATGCGGAAATGCTCAGGAAGGTCCCGGTCGTCTCCACCCTATTGGGGTCGGTGGCGGGGGGTTCGGCCATCCACGCCTGCATGGGGCATCTCAGCATAATGGTGAAGGGAACGACCGAGCTCTTCCCGGGAGGTCCCCCAGTGGTGAAGGCCGCGTTGGGCTATGACATCACCAAACATGAATTGGGGGGATCCCATATTCACGTGGGAGTGAGCGGCTGTATTGACAACGAAGCGGAGAGCGAAGAGGAAGCCATGGCAATGGTCCGCCGCTTCTTGAGCTACCTCCCATCCAATGTCTGGGAAATGGCGCCCCGATCCGATCCCATTGACGACCCGGGGCCCTGGGACGATAGCCTTCTATCCATTATTCCCCATGACCGGCGCAAATTCTACGACTGCCATGATGTCATAAACGCCATCTTCGACCAAGGGTCCTTCTTCGAAATCGCTCCCAAATACGGCAAAGCCCGCGTTATAGGTTTTGCGCGCATTAACGGCTATCCCGTGGGTGTGATGGCCAACAACCCAAGGTTTTTAGGAGGCTCCACCGATGTGGCCGCGGGCGCCAAGCATATCCGCATGGTCCAACTCTGCGACAACTTCCACCTCCCCCTCATCTGTTTTTGCGATGAGCCTGGCTTCATGGTGGGATTAGAATCTGAAAAACAGGGCATCGAGCGGGCGGGTGCCCGTCTCCTGACCGTGACCTGTGACAGCCGGATGCCGTGGTGTACGATCCTCATTGGTCGGATGTTCGGCGTCGCAGGAATGTGCACGCACCGGCCAGCCGGTATGTTCCGCCGTTACTGTTGGCCTTCAGCGAGTTGGGGTTCCATGCACATCGAGGGTGGCGTTAAGGCCGCCTATGCCACCGAAATCCGATCTGCCCCTGATCCTGAGGCAAAAATGAAGGAGATCGAGGCGAGGCTGAAAGCCATTGCGTCACCATTCCGCACAGCCGAGTACACCGGACAGGAGATGATCGATCCTCGGGAGACACGCGAGCTTCTTTTCGAGTTCGTAGAGGATGCTCAGCCGATCTTGCGATCGCAGCTCGGACCAACCTCCATACACCCCTTTCTCCCATAGAAATACTCCGTAGGGTAACACTGGGTCGCATGTGATGTAAGGGCCCGAATACGTTTGGCGGCGGGGAACTAAAATGCAAAGTCAAGGGACAATCAATGCCAGATTCTTTAATACGATCGGTCGAAAACTTACAAAAGGATAAGGAGAACGTCCCTTTTTATAAGTCGACAAAGCGGTTGCAACGCCTCTATAACTGGTTCCGTGCACCTCATGTTTATAAAAAAAGGCGGGTCACCCAACCTAAGGGGTCCCCCTTATAGTCATTAGCTTTGTAGTTGCATCAGTTGCCTTTTCATGGGCCTTCCTATCGTACATTGCTACCTCCTTTTCTTAAGCTAACCTCCTTAACTGTCTCTGTAACTCGAATTTTATCCGGTATAGTTATAGATTACAAATACACCATTTCATGCCATGCTTCCAATGATTGGAATAGTTCTTCTTTCTCATCAGGGTCTAGAAATGCGATTTCAAATCCTCGTCTACAAGCGTCGATCAAATAATCTACGGACAGGTTGGTTTTCGTTTCAAGCACGGCATACTGTTCGCT
>Ga0180009_10006703_pt1 | contig 11993 bp, 8 predicted proteins | sample OS_PC_MetaG_FD_123537 | JGI IMG/M metagenome (GOLD analysis project Ga0180009, IMG submission 123537) | Groundwater microbial communities from the Aspo Hard Rock Laboratory (HRL) deep subsurface site, Sweden - OS_PC_MetaG | ecosystem: Environmental > Aquatic > Deep subsurface > Groundwater...
AAAACAGTTCCATGGCCCGGCTTGCTGTTACAGGTTATGTGGCCGCCATGACTTTTTACAATACCGTAAACCATGGACAAACCAAGCCATGTCCCTTCGCCTGTTTGCTTTGTAGTGTAAAAAGGCTCGAATATATGTTCCAGGGTATCTTTATCCATACCATTGCCTGTATCAGAAACGCTCATAAGAACATATCCCCCTGGAACAACCCCTAAATTAACTTTACAATATTTTTCATCAAGTATTATGTTTTTTGTTTCAAATATAAGTTTGCCTCCATTTGGCATGGCATCCCTGGCGTTAATTGCAAGATTCATTATGATTTGTCCTAATTGCGCTGGATCTGCATTAATGATATTCAGGTTTTCAGCCGGCTTTAATTCAATATCTATCATTTGGGAAATAGTTCTTCGAAGTAATCTTTCCTCCTTTATGAGCTCCTGATTAAGGGAGACAGGCCTTAATTCACTTTCTACTTTTCTACTAAAAACGAGAAGTTGACTGGTTAGTTCTGCAGCTCTCTGAGCGGATTTTTCAATTGTTTTTATATAACTGTTTTCAATATCTTTTCCTTTTTTATTATCCAGCAAAAGTTGAGCATAACCCAAAATAACTTGAAGTGTATTGTTAAAATCATGGGCTATGCCTCCGGCCAGAGTGCCGATAGCCTCCATCTTTTGGGCTCGTATAAGCTGGGCTTCGAGAAGCTTCTGTTCTTCCCCGGCCCGACGGCGTTCCCCTATTTGTTCTTTGAGTTGCTCTGCATAGATAATAGATTGGTCATAAGCAACTTTTATGGCTTCCTCTGCTCGCTTGCGCGCTGCGACTTCCTGCTGTAGAAGCTCGTTGGAGTTTCTTAGTTCGGCTGTACGGTCATTTACCATCTTTTCAAGATTTTTATGATATTTCCCCAAGTCTTCCGCCATGCTATTAAAAGAATTCGATAATTGTCCAATTTCATTACCGGAATTAATATCCAGTTTGATGCCTAAATTACCTTTGCCTATTTCATTGGCCACATATTTTAGTTTATTTATTGACATAGAAATTGAGCGGGGTGATAAAAAATCGTTATTTGTGGCCTTTCGATGTATATATTCATATGATAACAACGATAAGCAAAACAAAAGCATAAACACTTGCAATAAGCATTAATATCCATGAAGGATAACTCGTTTCGAATAATACTTCTTCCCATATTGTTTTTTTTGTCTCCCCATTCATTTTCCATACCTCCTTTGATTAAAGTAGAGTTCTTATATTTATAGTGTAGCAAATAATGTACCAATAAAGCCCGACATCCTAAGGATAATTATAACTTATTGGAATTTCAATCAAAGCGTGTTGTTAAAGGAAAAAACTGGAAGTATTGATTCAGAACTAAATGGCCGGAAATGAACCACTTATTTATTACCTGAACAGAAAGTCATGTTCAGGCAAAAATCCGAATACCCGCCTGCCATGCAACATGATCATGGACAGAATAATAATCTGGGCATAGTGTATACTTTTCGTGACCGCGATTAATCCCAGCACAGGCATTGCGGGCGGGTCGAAATTCGAAATTCGAAACCCTGGCCCAGACCGTGTCTACAGATTAGTAGACTGATTCCCTGGCTTAAACCGTAAAGTGCGGTATATACCAGGGCGGGATAGCACGTAGCACCAGGGCGGGCAAATTCGAATATCAAATGACAAAATAAGACAAACTAAAACGTTGGAAATCGGTGGTTTTTGTCATTGGAGCATTTGTATTTTTGTCATTGTTTCGTATTTCGTGCTTCGCCCGCCTGCCTCGTCTGAGGCTCGCGATAGCGGGCAGGGATTTCGAATTTCTGACCGAAAAATAGGAGGTTTTCGGTCAGCCGGTTATTTATATCTGCTTATTTCCCGGAGAGATGGATTGTCGGCTATCTTCTTTTTCAGGGTGGATCTGGATATTCCCAGCATACTGGCGGAACTGGTTCGATTGTTTCCAACCGTCCGTGAATGAATTGTTGAATGACTATTTAGCGTTACTTCAAAGGTTCAATCTTGCTGAGAGGTTCTTGACTTTGTGCCCTTTCCCAGTCATTGAGCAATTCATCTTGGTGTAGTGTTGCCCATTCGATAACAAGCCCAAGCGCCCTTGGTGGTATATGTCCTGCAAATACAGCGAAGGTGTTTATGTCAATCAGGACCTCATGCTCGCCGTAAATGGCATGAAAGTGTGGTGGATTATGATCATCGAAAAACATCTTGACGATGATCCCATAAAATCTGGAAATCTCAGGCATACGCCACCTTTCGCTTTAGACTGGGGAAAAGATCTTCAGGTTCTTTATTGGTTATTTGAAGGTAGAGAGAATCCGGGCAAAGATCAACCTGGTCATTCCACAATAGTTCTCCTGACAAACCTATTTTAACATTCTGGAATGCTTTGTAATCATTCCATAAGATAAAGACTCCTTTCCCAACAAGATGGGAGAGATCGGCAATACCGTTTTCCCCGTCGGCATACTCCAGTTTTACTTTATAGTTCTGCAAGACTGTGACATTAATTATCTTATGCATGGCGTAACACCTCTCTCGTCCTTCTTCCCTCAAGACTGATATTATCAATAGTAATTTTATTGTAAAATTTGAAAAAAGCAAGGGTTTTCTGTGATAAACCGGAAACTGGAAACTCGTAACCCGTAACTTATTTATCTGTCTGTTTCCCGGAGAGATGGATTGTCGGCTATCTTCTTTTTCAGGGTGGATCTGGAGATTCCCAGCATCCTGGCGGAACGGGTTCGATTACCTTTTTCTTTCTCAAGCGCTTTTTTAATGTAAGCTATCTCTAATTCCTTCAGTGTCATGCTGTCGGAAAGCTGAATGTCGTTTATGTGAAGTTGAGCTGCTGAGGGTCGCTCTGATCCATTTTGGCAGGTCAATTCCGGCGGAAGGTGTTCAGGAGTAATCTCGTTATCCTGACCGGAAAAAACAATGGCTCTTTCAACCACATTATAAAGCTCCCTGACATTGCCGGGCCAGTCATATTGTTGAAGAAGTTTTATTGCGTCAGTGGAAAATGACTTCTCAGGAATCTCTGTTAATGAAGACCTGGCCAAAAAATACTTGGATAGCAGAGGAATGTCTTCTTTACGATTTCGCAAAGGTGGCACCTTAATCTCGAAAACATTGAGTCTGTAAAAAAGATCCAGCCTGAACCTGCCTTTTTCTATTTCCTTTTCAAGATCATGATTAGTTGCTGCAATAATCCTGACATTTGCCTTTCTTTCTTTTGTTTCCCCTACCCGTCTGAAAAAACCCGAGTCAAGCAATGACAAAATTTTGGCTTGAACCGCCAGGCTCATATCTCCTATCTCATCCACAAACAATGTTCCTTTTTCGGCAACCTCAACCAGGCCCTTCTTATCTTTAATTGCCCCTGTAAAGGCACCTTTTGCATGTCCAAACAGCTCACTTTCCAGAAGGTTCTCCTGCAAACTGGGGCAATTAATCTGAACAAAGGGTTCAGATGCCCGATTACCTTCCCAGTGTATTGCTTCGGCTACTAACTGCTTACCTACCCCGCTTTCTCCTGAAATTAATACCGGCACTGCCAAGTCTTTGACCATGTCGATCCTGGCTCTAACTTCTTTTATCAGATCGCTATTGCCGATTATTTCTCTGGTTCTGCTTCGGCCAGGCGCAATTCTTCGGTGATATTCCCTGATATTGTCAAGGCTGTTAAGCGAAGCATTCAGTTCGCTTTCCAGATCCTTCATTTTAAGAAGGCTCGCAATATAGGCTTTGAGTATCGGCTCATCAATGGGTTTGGTTATAAAGCCGTCAACACCGGCCTCAATGGCTTTCACATTGTTCTCACGGTCATAAAAGGCAGTAATCGCCACAACAGGAATCTTGAAGGTCTTTGGATCAGATTTCAACCTCCTGGTTACTTCGAATCCGTCCATACCCGGCATCATCAGGTCAAGAAAAATAATGTCGGGAGTAGATTTGGCAACTTCTTTCAATGCCTCTGATCCTTCCCTGGCCTTACGTGGAAAAAATCCAAGCGTAACAAGATAAGCTTCAAGGGTAGCCAGATTTGCTTCACTATCATCAACTATAAGTATGTCGACCTTCTTTTTGGGGCTCTTATCCATGATTTGTCATATTAATTGAATATTGTATATTGAATATTGAATATTGAAGGAATTCTGTCAATTTTACCCGCCCGCCTCGCCTGAGCGAGCCCCGCCCACATCGCCTGAAGGCGAAGCCGATGGCGGGCAGGCAACAAAAGGACGAAGAGCATCGAGTACGGCTCGCGACCCGCCTGCCATGCATTAAATATGTCTTATCCATTTTGCTCATTGTGCCCACAGGAACAAAGCGGCAAAGCTAAGTCTTGCGAAATAGTGGCATTGCGGGCAGGTGGCGGGCAGGTATGAATTAATGGAGCGACCCGCCCGCCTCGCCTGAAGGCGAAGCCGATGGCGGGCAGGAGCGATTTCCACAAATATTCAATCTTCAATATTCAATATTCAATTGTTTTCGTCTTCAATCAGAGAGTTCATTAATCCGCTTGAGAAGCTCCTGGCCGCTGTTTGAGATTATCTGAGCAAACTCCTTCTGTTTTTCAGACAGGGTTCCGTAAAACGGTTTTTGAATCAGATCAGCCATGCCGATAATGCTGTTTAACGGCGAGCGAAGATCATGGGCTACATCAGGGGACAGCTTAGAGTTTAAGGTATCTGCTCCTCCGCCTTGATCAATAATCCGTTTTATCCTAAGCATAACCTTAACTCGTGTTATCAACTCAAGGTTATCAATCGGCTGTATAAGATAATCGTCCGCACCAAGTTCCAATCCCCTGATCTTGCTTTTCATATCATCAACAGACGCCGTCAAAAAGATTATTGGAATATGCTTTGTCTGTTCATCTTCTTTCAAAATTTTACAAACTTCAAAGCCGTCCATTTTGGGCATATGAATATCAAGCAGGATCACATCCGGCATTTTTTCTTTGGCTGCGATCAGACATTCTTCACCATTATAGGCTCTTATTACCTCACACCCGATATGGTATTTCAAAATATCGCATATCATAAGAGATACGTCTTTATTGTCTTCAACTACCAGTACTTTAGTCGAGTGGTCAAGTGGTCGAGTGGTCGAGTGGTTAAATTGTTGAGTCATGATTCCATTTCCTTTTGAGTTTTCAGATATTTTATGTATCCATAGTCGAGTGGTCGAGTGGTCGAGTAGTCAAGTGGTCGAGTGGTTAGTAGTTATTCAATGCCATTAACTTAAGCTAACTTTGCTTGTAGGAGTGGCTTTCAGCCACGAAAAATGTACGCTATAATCGCGGCTAAAAGCCGCTCCCACAGCGATATTTACTCCTTAAGTTAACAAGCAATCAATCATCCACAGCGCCTCAGACACGGACAAACAAGTTTGTCCATGCCACCCAAATCATCCATTTCCCCACTCGACCACTTCCCTACTCGACCACTCGACCATTTCCCTACTCGACTAATTCCCCACTCAACTACCCAGCCATTGCTCAACCTTCCTTAAAAGATCTTCAGGCGTTACAGGCTTAGAAATATAATCACAGCATCCTGCTGCAAGCACCCTCTCCCTGTCTCCCTTCATTGCCCTTGCTGTGAGGCCGATGATAGGAATATCTTTTAGACCCTCTATCTCTAAAATATGCATGGTCGATTCCAACCCGTTCATAACAGGCATGTGCATATCCATAAGAATCAAATCCGGCTTCTCTTTCATGGCTATTTCAATTCCTTCCCGCCCATTATTTGCCTCATAGACCTTGTAATCTTTTGTATTCAAGATCTCCCTTATAAGCGTCAAGTTATCAGGCCTGTCTTCGACCACCAATATTTTTGCCGGCCCCTTCCTGTCGGCCTTTTTCTTCCTTTCCTCAGTTACCTGAGGAACCGGCGGCTTGATTGGTTCAGCAGCTTTCTCAGACACTGAAGATAGCAATTTATCCGTCAAGGCTAATAGAGCACCCTTGTCAATCCTCCCCTTTGTAATCACACCCTTGACATTTTTACTCATACCTTTTTTTTCATCTTCTGTGAGATCCTTGGCAGTAAGAATCAATACAGGCAGGTTTTTCAAATCATCTCTCTTTTGAAGTTCTTCAAGCACCTTAAACCCGTCCATCTCCGGCATGCGGAGGTCTAAAAAGATCAGATCAGGGGTGTACTTGTTTAAAATCTTAAGCCCTTCGGAACCGCTTAGGGCAAATATTGAGTGGTAATTTTTATCTTTAAAAATTATTTTAAGCTCTCTTATAACAATTGGGTCATCGTCTATTATCAGTATCTTTTTGCCACTATCGTCCAGAGGTTCAATCTTTTTATCAGCAGCTTTTGTCTCCTGAATCAAGGCCGTTCTTACCGTTTCTCTCCACTTTTCTTCGGTCAGCCTTATTTTGCTTCTTCTATCCTTCCTTAATGTTATTGTAAAGGTAGATCCCTTCCCTACCTCGCTTTCCAGCTCTATTTTTCCATCCATTAATTTAACCAGATTATGGCAAATACTTAGACCAAGGCCGGTGCCGTCGTATTCTCTTGTTAATGAACCGTCAACCTGGCGGAAGGGCTTGAAAATATATTCCAGTGCTTCGGAAGGTATCCCTATTCCTGTATCACTGACCTTTATGATGACAAAATCATATTGTTCTCCCTCCTCAATCCCGGCAGATACATTAATTTCACCTTTTTTTGTAAATTTGACTGCATTTCCAAGGAGATTTAATAAAATCTGTCTTAATCTATCAATATCGCAATATATAAAAATATCATGTGCAATATCTATGTTCAAAGCAAGCCCCTTCTTTTTAACAATCAGCATGATAGCGCCGGCAACACTGCTGATAAAGTCCCTTAGATAAATCTTGCTTATGGAAAGTTCCAGCTTGCCGGACTCAATCTTTGCAAGGTCCAGGATATCGTTTATCAGTTGTAAAAGATTCTTGCCGTTTCTCGCGATAATCTCAAGATATTCCTTTTGTTTTTCATTAACCTGGCCTGCGCTGTTATCAGCCATAAGGCTTGTCAGTCCAAGTATGGCATTAAGAGGAGTGCGAAGTTCATGGGACATATTTGACATAAATTCCGACTTGAAGCGGCTGGCTTCCTTTACCAGTTCCGCCTGTTCCTCTATATCATTTTTTTTGGCCGTCAACTCCTCGCTCTGGGCTTTAAGCTCCTCGTTCTGGGCCTGAAGCTCCTCGCTCTGGGCCTGAAGCTCCTCGCTCTGGGCCTGAAGCTCCTCGCTCTGGGCTGTAAGAAGATCGTTTTTATCTTTTAATTCATCGGCTATCTCCTGAATGCTCAGATATGCGAGTGAATTATTGATACTTATACCGAGTTGAGAGACTATCACGTTCAAAAATTTAAGATCCCTGCTCGAATAATCATGGATGCTTGCCAGTTCCAGGATTCCCACAACTTGATTCCGGAAAATGATCGGCATACATATGACATTCTTCGGCAGTCCCTCAAGAGACCCTGATGTTATCCGGAAATAATTTTCCGGCACATCTTTAACCAGTATCATTTTTCTTTCCTGTGCTGTTTGCCCTGGAAGGCCATGGCCGAACTTAAAAGTATATTCCTCAGGCTCCTTATCAATGCCGAAAGCTGATACTGGACGCAGGTCTTTTGTTTCTTTTTCATATAGATAGATTACACCTAACTGCGAATTGGTATGACTTGCTATTTTATTGATTACATTTATTAAAAGAGGCTCAATTTCAAGCTCGGCATTCAGCGTCATGACTATTTCGCTGTGAGCTTTCTGGGTATTATTGCTTTGTTCCAGAGCCTGATTTTTTTTCGTCAGCGCCTCAGTCCTCAGTTTTACTTTATTTTCCAGGGAACGGCTGTAATCTTCAATCTTTTCTCTTGATTCTGCCAGGTTCTGTGCCATTTTGTTGATGGATTCACTCAATTTTCCAATTTCCCCGCTTGTATCCGCTGGAAGGCGTGTACTAAAATCACCGGTTGCTATCTTATCTGCAGCATCTTTTATCCTCCTGAGAGGCTTTCTAAGACCTGCCACAAGCAGAAAGTCGAACATCACTACCGCAATGACCACCACCAGCCCGACTGTCAGGTTCTGATTTCTTAATATCTTTACGGGTTTTATAATTTCATTAAAATCTTTTTTAACCACAATAAACCAGTCCAAACCTTTAATTTCCGCTGGCCCATATGCAATAGAGGCAGGAATCGCCCTGTAATCAGTTATATTCTCTTTGTATCCTGATCTCCCTTCAACAACTTCACTGAGCGACACTGCCTCTGTCTTAACCTTTAAAATAGCGCTCTGTTTTAAGAACTGCGAATCTGAACGCATCAACAGGTCTTTTCCTGTAACATATGCTTCGCCTGTCTTACCCAGCCACTCATCTCTAAGCAGGATGGAATTAATCTGCTCAACAGGAATACGGATTATCAGCACACCGAGCCTGTCTCCGGCCTTAAATTCTTTCCTTTCCTTATGACTTACCATAGTGGTGCCGATAAAGGCAGCAGGCCTGCCGGATGGAGGATATTCCTTAAAATCAACCAGGCTTGTTCCGGTTTTAGCATTTCTAAAACACTCGGCCAGGTTGGTATTGGAATAAATGCCGTTTATAAGGTTTGTGCCCCAATCTTTGCCTTTCTGTACCGTTATAAGCGCATCGCCCGCATTACTGACAAAAAGCATATCCTCAAATCCATAATCTTCGCATATCTCCACACATCTCTTGTGGTACTTTTTATCAACGGACTTAAAATCCTCTCCGTCAATGCCTCCTTTATTGTATGCCGCGAGATAATCCGTCAGAATATCTTTAAACAGGCGGTGATTGCTCAGCATGTTTAAATCTAATTTAAGATGCTTAAAAAAATCTTGAAGCCGTACTTTCCGATCCTCTCTGAGGGAAAGCAGTTGGTCAGTGGCCTGCTTGTTCAGAATCTTATATGCATGACGATAATTAAGATAGCCGAGCAGTAAAACAGGCAATAGACCTACGGTAAAGAAAGCAATAGTCAGTTTTGTTCTGAATCTCATTTTCATTGTTCTTAACATAAATTCTCCTTACCCCCGCCCCCTGAACTTATAGATCTTATCTTTTAAGTTAGTTAAAATAAAATAATCTTTAAAATCGTTGGGTATTGATTCAGACCTGCCAAGAACCAGATAGCCACGTGGATTCAGTGAGCGGATAAAATTTAAAAACGCTCTTTGCTGGAGAGCTGCAGAAAAATAAATAAGAGTGTTGCGGCAAAGTATTAAATCGTAATTAGCAATAACTCCGGAGGGCGGGCTTATATGCTTTTCTGATGTGAGATCATTTCTTGTGAAATTTACGAGATTTTTAATGGAATTAATTATCTGGTATTGATCCCCCCGCATTATGAAATAGTCATCTAAAATCTCTTTTTTTACATTTCTGACAGCATTCTTGTCATAAATCCCGAGCTTTGCTTTACTTAGAGCTTGTTCGTCTATATCTGTACCGAATATTGACATGTCATAATCATCAATAGTTTTTCTTTTTTTCTTTAAATATCTTACCAGAGTAATGGTTATTGAATAGATTTCTTCACCAAAGGCGCAACCTGCTCCCCATATGCGGAGTGTATTGTCATTTTGACTTTTTTTATTATTTATTATATCAGGAAATATATCATCATACAATGTTTGAAAGAGCTGCCGGTTTCTGAAAAAGTGACTGACTTTTATGGTGAGATCTCTCAACAGATTTTCATATTCCTCAGGGTTTTTTTCAAGAGCATAAAAATAGTCAAGGTAATCACCAGAATCCGTTGCTGCCATCCTCCTGGACAGACGCCGTTTAATGGTGCCCTCCTTGTATAAAGAGAAATCAATCCCATATTTCTCATGTAATCCCTTAAAGATTAATTCAAGATATTTGCTGTCACTAAATTGTTGATTCATTATGGTTCAGCACTTCCGGCAGCTTTTCGATGATTTTGTCAACATCATCTTTTTGTAAATTAATGCATGAAATCGCAAACCCATTAATCCGGTTACCCAGAATACTTGCCCCGCCCCCATGCCCAACCATTGAACATATACAATTTGCAATATGTATTATAGAAACAGCCTCAGGATGTTTTTTTGCTTTTTCGGGCTGGTGGTGGAAAGCAATAGATTCGATCAGAATTTCAGGCAGGTTCCATTCTCTTGCTATGATTTCTCCAACCTGAGCATGGTTGTATCCCAAAACTTCATTTTCAGCATATAAAAATTGTATATTTTCGTTTATAACCTTGTCCATAATCAGGTTAAATTTTTCAAAAAAATACTGATCCAGGATAACTTTGCCAATATCGTGGAGCAAGCCGGCCGTAAAAATAACATCAGGATTATTAATTTTTTTCTCCTGAGAAATCAGTCTTGCAACTTCGGCACAGCAGAAAGAATGGTTTAACATTTCCCCCTGTTCTATAGAATATCCTTTAATTGTATCACTGTAGAGATTGTAATTACATGCATCCAAAACAATGTTTTTAAATGTCTCCGGGTTTAATAGTTCACCGGCTCTCCTGATACTATGAATCTGCTTCTGAAAACCATATTCTGGTGAATTGCACAGCTTTAATACATTGGCAGCAAGCGCCTGGTCTTTTATAATATATCTTTCCAAATCATATGTGCCGGCCCCGGAATATTTTATTCTTGATATTATCATGCGCGCTATGTCCGGAACAGGTTTCAGTTTATCAACTTGATTCTTTAGATCTTCTAATTTAAAATCACCGATTACTTCTGATTCCGTGTCCTTTTGTTTCTTTTCTTTTACTTCTCTAATCTTTTCTTTTACTTCTCTAATATTGATCAAACCATCTTCAAGATTCAGTTCTAATACCCTTCCAAAATATCCGCCGGTATCCTGTCTTACAATTGGTATTCCAAGAGAACTAAAGACCTGCTGTACCATGTCGGTATTTCTTCTTCCGATGTTCAACTCTACGCCTACTTTTCTATCAGTTAATAGAAAACTGCCTCCGGCAATTGATGCAACAATTCTGTCTTTTGACGCTCCGGACTTTATCATTTTATTTAACAATAACGGTATGCCTGACCTGGCATATAGAGCCGGCCTGGCTTTTTCTTTTTCATCACTTCCCATCGACAGCATAATATGAGCTAATCCACCGATCCCGGCATCATGATCATACATGGCAACAGCAACACATGAGCCCACGCAGGTCTTAAGTACAGTTGAAGGGTCATCCGTAACCTCTATTTCTCCAGGCAAAATAATATGTGTTTCCATGTGGTGTAACCTAACGCCCTTGTACATAGTCGACTACTCGACCAATATGTTGGTATCTTTGTGGCTGAACTCCTATCAAATAAGCAAATAATGGGCCGAAAGAGAAGTATAGAATTACTAATTGATATAATATATTGTAATTATGAATAAAAGAACTTACTTATTGCATTCGCAGGGTATTAAAACAAAAAATGGCTTATCCAACCTGGCCATTTTTCGGCCAGAAACAGCGTATCTATTTAGAACTGGCCGAATATCAGCCGCTTCAAAACCTGAAGTCTCAAACATGGATATCTTGCATATGGATTGAATATTGTATATTGAAAATTGTATATTGAAGGAATTCTGTCAATTTTCACTTTTCACTATTCACTTCTCACTATTCAGCACTTCCCTAACCTTGCGCGCCAGACTTTCCGATGTAAAAGGTTTTTGGAGAAAATTCAGTCCGGGCGCCAAAACACCGTGCTCAACTATGGCGTTGTCTGTGTAACCCGACATGTAAATCACCTTCATCCGGGGATAGAAAGGCTGCAGCTTTTCTGACAGCTCCTTCCCGCCCATCCTGGGCATTACCACATCGGTTATCATCAGATGAACCGGCCCCTCGTGCGCCTGGCTGACCATCAAAGCATCTTCACCATTTTCAGCATCTAATACTTTGTATCCATGCAGCAGGAGAACCTCTTGC
>Ga0180009_10006704_pt1 | contig 11991 bp, 12 predicted proteins | sample OS_PC_MetaG_FD_123537 | JGI IMG/M metagenome (GOLD analysis project Ga0180009, IMG submission 123537) | Groundwater microbial communities from the Aspo Hard Rock Laboratory (HRL) deep subsurface site, Sweden - OS_PC_MetaG | ecosystem: Environmental > Aquatic > Deep subsurface > Groundwater...
AGGTGGATGGCTATGGTCAAGTGACAAAAGGTTCTAGCTATTCGGGGTGCTCCGCGTGTGAGGCTACCGGCGTCGGTAGCAAGAAGCAGACGAACGAATACTATTCCAGAGCCATGGCTGACTACTACAGGATCTTGGAAATCTGGCAGGGTCAGAGAGACTCCGCCAAGAAAGCCCGTGAGAATCTCACTGGGGCGGAGCTGCTAGACTTGCTGGAGTGGTACGGGGTGACGCTGGAATATATCTAGGAAGATCTACCCCTAGAGCTTAGGGAATTTCTTCTTGGGGCAGACGCTCTCATAGGCTTCCGCTATCAGCTTGCTGAACCAGTTACGGGACCACATAGGCTCACCCTCGGGCCTCCATGATTGAGGCACGAACAGGCCTTTCTTGCTCGGTTCATCACAGATGAAGTGGTGCACTCCGAGCTTCCGTGCGACTTGGCGGAGGAGAACCTTGCACTCGTAGTCATTGACCTGTAGATCGTGTGGAACTTGTCCCCCAACGAGTTGCACTCGGGAATCCAGGAATGGGTAGCAGGGCTTCAGATCATGTGCTTTGATCATCGCTGTCTCGTTCTCCAATAGTTGACTGAGCGGATCAGATCCCTCGACTGCAGCCGCGAGTCGGAAGGAGTGCTCAATCAATGACGGATCGCGATCCAATGCTTTGCCAACCAGCCGCTCACTCAGAGCCGGATTCATATTTCGGCTAAGTAGTTTGATCACAGCTCCGGACGGGGTGCCCACACAGTGGTCTACTGTATTCTGATAATCTCGCAGTTTCGGGTCTGCCCGCATCTTGTCCAGCCACCAGAGAATACGGTAGCGCGAGTATCCGCAAAGTAGCTCATCGGAGCACTCCCCTGTAAAGACCAAGGTGCATCCGTCATTTCCGGCAGCCTCGGCCAAGTACCATTGGCAGACCTGAGACCAAGTTGCAGAGCCATTGGTAGCCTTCGCTACTGCTGGTAAGGTCTGCAACATCTGTTGCTTCGTGAAGGTAACCCTTGTAAGAGGTTTACCCATGGCGGCCAGCTCTGCGGCACTGTGATTGTCTTGGTCTGGCCAAGTGGCGCAGTATAGATTGTCAAGCTTCGCGATGGCTTGGATCACTGCGGAGTCCAGCCCTCCGGAGAGAAATAGTCCGGCCTTCTCTTGACCATTCAGAGCCTCGAAGATTACCTCCTCCAGGGCTTCAATCAGCTTATCTACTAGGTTCACAGTTCATCTCCTTTATCTTGAATATCGAGTAGGACACATCATTTCTTTCTCGTAGGAATCTACCGTCTTGCTCCAACTCTCTTATGAGATACTCTCGGGTATCATCCATATTGTACTGTATTACTACTTTCCCATCATCCGTGAGATGCTCATGGCAAAAATTATAGAATCTCCTAGCTGATTCTGCATATCCCATTTGCGGGGTACACATTCTTAATACAGCATCCAAGGATCTGGAGCAATGTATCAGATCATACTTGACCCCCGTTGGAGATCCACCACGAAGCAAGAAGTTGTGCAGCCCCTCATAGATTACTGGTATATTCCAGTATTTAGCCAGATACAGGTAACCGTTCCTATACTTTAGGAGTTCATTTCTGGCACCGGCTGGATTCGGGTATGATCCTTTTTCGAGTTTTAGAGTCTCCTCGATCTCCAATCCCTGCACAGTATTACCAAGGTGTCTGGCCAGGACGAGAAAGAACAAGGCTCCAGGGCCTACATCGAGGATTGATCTGCCCCCTTGTAGTATTTCTGGCATATGCATCACAATTTGCTGTGCTGTATTTGCATAATTCTGCTCGCTATTTGCATAGCGTCCAAGGATCCTCGATAGCTGAGGCTCTCCTGTATCTATAGCGATCTCATGCTGCAATGTTAGTTCTCGTACCAGCTCTTCAAGTACTCCTTGCATCATGCGCCTCTGTGATCTTCCATATTTACGTTCCTGCATGGGTACGGTATAGTTGGTGCTGGGAGACCGAGAAACTCAGCTAGAGCTTTATGCTTCCCAGTAGCTTCGATTGGGAGAACTAGGATCTTCTCTCTGGTCTGTATTCCGGCACTGTCGTCAAGGCTGAAATAGTTAAATACCTCATCTCTGTGTCTATAGTAGACGCGCCTGAAGATATCCTCGTTGTAGGTAGCTATGCCAAAGATGCTGATATTGTGCAACAGCGTGTCTGCGTCATTGTATACACTGCACATGCGCCACCACCAGCGCTTGCAGGATTTCAACCATGCATCTGGACCTCTCGTATTGTAAATGAACCTGCTGCCAGGATAGGTCCTGTCAAGTTCTGGGAAAGTCCACATCCCAAAGTGGACAAGGGCATCCCAGTCATCCGGACCCTCTGTACCTTTTACCAAGGGCGGTCCCTCCCATATTAGATTTCCTGTCTGTATTATCTGTTTATGGTATGGCCATGGGTTGTGCCTGCTGCGAAACCCTAATTGGCTGAGAGCCGTGTGAAGGCTGAGGGTTCCGGTTTTTGGGAGACCTATGCCGAAGATCTTTCCTCTGTGCTTTTCCATTATACAGAGAAATTCCTGAGTTCATCCGCGATTCTAGTGTCCTCCCACACGTCAATGGGCAATCTTTGACCATCTTTGTAGAGGGGTGATAAAATATGCTCGAAGAACTCTCTGGATTCAGCGACGACGCAGTAGCCGGGCTCGATATTCTCCCTGCGGAATAGCGGAAAAGACTGGCAGCGACTGGTGTACTCGGATAACGAGGTACTTTTGATGTTCCCCATTGACAGTGGCATGAAGTAGCAGGGCATCATGTCCCCACGAGGTGTGATACCGACGTAGGTGTTTCCCATAGGACAGGGCTCGGGCTCTTCAAAGATGCAATGGGACGATCTGGATGAGCTGCGCAGCAGCATCTTCTTGTACTGCTCCAACTCTAGCTGAGTTAGCATCGCAGCCCCATCTGCTGCTCCGCCAACTGGCATTATCGGGTTGAATTTGAGGGACACACCGAGATCTTGGCACAGGTCGATAATGCGACCAATCGCGCCGGAGCGCATGGACTCTCTGGAGTATACGGTCTGGAAGGAAAAGGGGAGATCACGCTCGCTCGCGGATCTCTGCGCCCTTAGCATCCTATCGAGCGTTCCGGGTATGCCGACCACGGTGTCGTGTCCTTCGGCCGTAGCATCGTGTATTGTTGTGCAGACTCCCGCCACGCCGAGGTCTCTGAGCCGAATGATGGCTTGCTCATCTAGCAGGATCGAATTGGTACCTAATGTTACCCCCATCTCTGCCCTGACGAACTTGTCCAAGTGCTCATAGATGCGAGGATCTATCAGGGGCTCCCCACCAAGGATATGGATGCTCGGGACCGCTTGCTCCTTCGCCTCTTTCAGAGTCCGCCGGATGATCTCTTCGCTGATGTTCTTACCGTCCTCGCTCAAGTAGTGATTTGAGCAGTGTGCGCACTTGGCATTACAGTTGAGTGTGTTGATGAGTTCAATCCGGAATATATGCGGTTCCTTGCAGACCTCATTCTTGAGCAGAGAGGATAGCATCTTTCCCTGAATCGCAGGTTGCGCAGCGGCAGGTGCTGCATGATACATGTTCCTCTGCGCCGTGGCCTTCTTTACTATGTAATCTATGTTTATCATGGCTTCCTGATTATGCCGAATCGGATCTTGCGGGAGACGCTGATCCCGAGGTCTGGCAGCACGAATGGCACCTGCCTGACCTGCAGGCAGAGGTCAAAGAAACTCGTGTTGCAGTCGATGTTGTCGCAGATCAAGATGCCTCCCCGGGGTAGACGAGGCCAGGTAAGTTGCATCTCAAGCTCCATTGTCCCATAGGTGTGCTCACTATCGTGGCAGAAGATATCTGGCCGGTCTGCTTCGAGCACCTTCGGTAGTATATCTGAGGATCTACCCAAGTGGCACAGCCATCGATGCCGGTATTGCTCCGGTATGACCCAGCCAGGCTCTCGCCCCGGAGGTAGCGTGGCGTAGAATCCATCCTTGTTTGCTGGGCCGCTCTTGTAGTAAGATGGGTAGTCGATGGAGATGAGCGTGCCAGCCCCATTTACATCGAGGGCCTTCAGGATGTAGGTGGATGTCAGCCCGTGCAAAACCCCTGTCTCCACGAATATCTCGGGCTGCGCCGCCCGCACTATGCAATAGATGGCGATCCGGAAAAGACCGAAGTCGAGAGCACTATCAAAACGCTTGGTCTCGAAGTGCGACTCATCCGCCACCATGAACTCTAGCTCTCTGAGGAGACTCTGATCTGTCAGGAGATCATCAAAGTGCGAGCCTGCATCAAGGTCTAGGTATATCCCTAAACGCATTAGGTACTCTCTGTAAGATTCTAAAATCTTCCCTGACTGATGCATGTTTCAGATTACCTGTACCTTTGCGCCCAAACGACCGCATTTTGCGCAGTCCTTGAACTGCTTACTGTCAAGTCTTCCGGAACGGAGTTGATTGCGGAGTTCTGCCATCTGCTTCCCATGCCATGCCTTTGATACTGCGCCTAGGTTAGTATGGTAGCTCCGGCAGCAGGGATGCGCTCGGCCTCTAGGATCGATGTCAATCTGCTTCCACGGCATAAGGCAGAATGGCAATGGCTCGACTTCAGCCAATGACGGGGTAGCTGATGTTGCGGGACTCGTCCTATCATTGACTCCCATGCTCGACGAGTAGTCTTGCCTGACAACGGAGATCCGGCTCTGTATTTTATCTAGTTCATGCTTTACATCGCTCTCTGGAGATAGTGTCTCTTTCATATTATCTCCGAGAAGATACGTTATGTAGTCAATACCTGAGTCAAAGGCGAATCTCCCGATATCCTCTATAGATCCGAGATTCTCCTTGATGATGGTGAAATTGATCCCGATGAGTCTTTCTGGAATACGTACTTGAAGAGCCCACCGGAGATTACCCGTAAGGGTGTCCCAAGACAGGCCCCTGCGAATACTCTCATATGTTTTCTTATCAGCCCCATCGATAGACAGAGTAAGATTCCCGGGGATATGGAGCAATACCTCAGCCCGCTTCAGCATAGAACCATTACTTACCATATGGAGCACGCCGTTCTCCCCCACATCTCGCGCTATCTGGGGGATGATGGACTGTATCTCTGGATGCAGCAGGGGTTCTCCGAATGAACATAGTTCCACGGAGCGTACCGATGGATATTTAGCTAGAGTCTCATATATGATCTTTGGCTCCAAGTCTGGCCAAGTCTGCCTCCAAGGCTTCGTATTCCCCCCTTGCTTAGTCTGCGCTCTGGCTAGAGCCTGCCAGCACATGCGGCATTCACTATTGCATCGGTCTCCCAGCATGATATTGAGAGCAGAGGGTCCATGGACAAAATAGTCTACTGCTCCAAGACCATACTTTGTCCCCCAGTCCCCCGGTGCTAATGCGGCGATCCATGGACGTCGCTTTATTTCCTCCAGGTGGGCAGATCTCTCCATCTCGTTGGTGAACCCATATTTCATTTCTCCATCAAATAATTGTCCGTGCTTCCCAGTAGTGAAGACGCGAGATTTCCAGCTGGATGAGACTAGGTAGATACGAGACTTGCTAGTTGCGCTCATTACTTCCTCCTGAAGATGGCAATATAGCTGGAAAAGTACCAGGCAGGAACTACTGGATAACCCGGGAGTCTCCCAAAAGACCGCATGATCTGGCAGAGCGAGGTTGTCTCTTCTTGATTCAGGGACATCCCGCAGGATGCGAACTTTTCAACCCAGTAACCGAAGGGCTGCTCGTTCAAATGCAGAAGGGTCTCTCCGCGCTGTCTACGCTCTTCTGTGCGAGTTGTTGGAGGACATGCGGTGACTACTACTCGATCTGCATGGTGGATGATAGTCTTGACGGCTGTGTCTGCATCCTCCGGTTGGATGTGCTCCAGCGTTTCTATAGATACAGCCAGATCAAACATTCCTTCGCAGTCATTACTGTACTGCCAAGGCTTTGCTAGGTCGTGGATGAAAACCCTCTCTGCAATTTCGGGACTGCGCATGGCGATGAACGGTTTGACATGGGGGGAAAAGTCGAGACCCGACACGAGCACTCCGTGAGACTCAAGTGCCGCTAGAACTCGACCCGTGCCGCACCCGAACTCGATAGCTGACTTGGGCTGGAACATCAGCCACAGTATGTGGCCGAATAGGGTGTTGCTCCAACCGTGGTCAGTCTCTACTGCCTTCATGAAGGCTGGACCGTAGCTGCTGTCTCTGGTGTTTCCCTGGATGGCATCGAATTCTTCTCGTGTATATGGCTTGATAGTCATGGAATTCTCCTGCACCACATCGAGATCCCGCTGTCTCCCGTAAAGCAGCGAATCTCCTCCAGTCCAGCATCTCTGACCCAGCCCTTGACCTCTTCCTCCGTATGCCGGTGGGCCAGCTCTGGGTGGTACCAGTCGAAGTTCTCTAGCACTGACGCTACAGCGTTCCCGCCATCATCCCAGAAGCACTTCATGAAATGCCAGTAGAACCATCGTTGTAGATCCATCTCGCCGGCCGGAATCCCTAGTTCAGGAATAGGAGTATCAAAAGTCAGTGTGACCTTAGCTTCTCTGAGCTGGTGACCCAAGGCTGCCATCTGCCGGCTGAATCGCATACAGTCATCAGGATTCATTTTGGTTGTGATGTCCCGCAGAAAGGTATCGGAGAATTCGCGGACAGGAGCTTTCTTCTTGTAGACGTAGAATAGAAAATCCCCTCCGAGTGCCATATGCCGGACCAAGGCCCGAAAAGCCGTCTGAGTATCTGGGGTATGATGGAGAACCCCATCGGAGACAATGAGATCGAAACTCTGGGGGAATTTCTCCAGCCCATCGAGATCATGAAGGTCACACTCTACCAAGTGCATATTCTCATGAGGCCCATGAATGTCCGGTATGTGGCTAATCGCGGAGGAGGCATCGATACCCCAGACCTCAGCGTGAGGAGCGAGTGCAGCCATATGGGTAGTCAGGTTTCCCAGCCCGCATCCTGCATCAAGGACGGTCTGCTTGGTAGCCAGGAAGTCCCGAAATTTGCCATAGTCCCCGAGCAGGAATAGCTTATGGTCAAAGCCGAATCTGTCGTAGAACCAGGCCGTGGCTACCCTGTCACGCTCTTCACTAGCCTCGTCAGGAGCGTGGTCCCATTTGTAGGAGAATGTGTCAATGACCCTTCTCTGTATGCTGCTCATGCTTCCTCCGAAGGTATAGCTTGCGGGCACTTGGCGCAGAGAGGGAACTCCTCCGGCTTGCTCATCCTTGCTCCATGATGCTCTTAAGATACTTGCCCCATGCTCTACCTGCCGGCATCACCCATTCTCTGAGGAACGATTCTCTCGCCGCCAAGCCTAGACCATTCGCGTCTGTATCTCCCTCCGCCAAATGCTTGATGGCACCTTGAAGAGAGACCACGTCTCTCTCGATGACTAAGCCATTTACTCCGTCCTTGACCATCTCTCCGATCTGCCCAACCACGGTAGTGATCACAGGAATTCCACATAGCCCTGCTTCTATCGGAGGTCGGGGTCCAGCATCTTCCCCGACAGCCGACATGCAGACATAGGCATCGAGGCCCCGGTAGAAGTCCGGCATCTCTTCGTAGGGGATGCGGTTATCTTCCCAAGTTACGGTCTTGAGACACACATCAGGGAGACTCTGTACCGCTTCCTGTATCAGAAAGATTCCTTTGCAGGACTGACGATGCCCGGCGAAACCGACCGTGAACTTTCGTATTGCCGACTCTCGCGGTCCCGGTGTCCAGTGATCCCAGTCAAAAGTGTGGTACAGCAATTCAATCCGAGGGTGATCTTCCGGGGTCAACTTGTCACGGAAGTACTTGTTGACCGTCCAGATGTACTTCCACTCCTTGAGGCCCTGCCAATCTTGAGATTTTCTAATCCAATAGGCAGAGGACGCTACTACAGAGACAGACCGAGGATGCTGCGATTCCGGTAGATGGTAGTTCAACGTGGAAAGAACAATGTCGAAATCACTGAGCATCTTTGGAGTATGCGCTGAAGATGCGCCACGTAGTGTGCAATCGAACTCCCCTGGAAAGTAGTGTTCTAGGTGTTTCTTGATGGCGATGCACTCTTGACCACAAGCCCAGCCTAGTACATCGTATACCAGCATTATTTTGATGGGCGCAGCTATGGCGGTCATAGTTTCATCCTTCTTAGCTGCCAAGACCGATTCTCCTGTGGATACCCACCGTACACAGGCTTTCGAAAGGGTGTAGGCATCTCTTCCATTCTGTCAGCGATCCGCCTTGAGAAGCTATCCGCATTGTGCGCGATCCAGAGATCCCCCCCCGGCTTCAGGAAACGAGCGCAGGTATTGAGGAAGATAGATACTTCCTCGTGCATCATTGTAGTTTTTTCCTTTAAGTGACCCAGAACTCCATCTAGGGAACCACGGAAGTGCAACAGATCTAGACTCCTCATTCCTTCTGGGATCTCCGCCCCTCGCAAGTATTTGCTGAATCCCTCATATCGTACGCCCAGATTCAGATGATCGGTAATATCCTTATATGCACCTATCCATGCCCCAGAGGACGTTGGGAGATCGATCCCAAAGACCTTATTGCCATACTCCCGTGCTAGTAGCATGAAGCAGCCCACCCCTGGTCCAACATCAAGAATTCGGCTTGAAGATCTCTCCGTGGTCTCGCATCTCCAGACTTCAGCGAGATGCTCCATGATATGCAAGTCGTTCTGCAGAAGACCCTCTGCGTAGTCTCTGTAGGTAACCTTATCCGGGAGAGCCCCGTCTACCTTCTTCATAAGGAGCGCGAAATCCTCCGTCTGAGTCAGAGCAAGTGCCTTCTCATATCCTGCGGATTGCTTCACGAGAGCGCCTCGTGCATTGTAGCCGCTCTGTGCCTGTAGGTGTGATTCTCAAAGGCCCAATCCTGTATGTGCTGCCGTGACTCCCTAAAGTTTTTCCCGAGAGATGTTGCGAGAGCAGCCCTGACAGCGTCCCCGAGAGTCTCGGGCCTGCTCCAGTTATAGGTCCATCCAAGGCACTCGCCGTTCTTGACATACTTGGCCTCTGGAATCCCCTCCTCAATAACTATGGGTAGACCCATAGCGATGTAGTCGTAGAATTTACATGCTGATAGTAACTGCCCGCCTGCGCGAAGACCCGCGGTCGGTACTAGCCCGTAAGCGGCGCACCGAGCGGATTCCTCATTCAGCATGTTCACCCCGGAATGGAGATGTATGCTAGCTGGAATAGATGCCCGTGCACGATCAAGATTTCCCGTCTTGAGCTGGTACGGACGAAGTAGAATTTGCTCCTCGCCTATCATAATCCATAGTGCATAGGTGAGGATTGGTCCAGCTTCAGAAGCTTTGAGGACCTGATCCAGATATACTTGTGGTAGTCGGCCAGCATAGAGACCAGTGGGCTCTGAGATCTCTGGAATCGATGGGGGACTCGGAAACAGTGTTCCATACTCACACAGAGTATGACTGGCTGCAGGTAGTTTCTCTTGCGCCATCTCTAATAGAGCCTGGGTAGCCCACCAGAAGATGGAGATCCTATCAACCTCACCTGGCTCTAGTACACCCTGCGGATTGCCAAAGTCGAACCATGCGCAAACTTTCTTCCACGGATGCCGTAGTAAAGGAAATCGCTCGGCCAGTTGTAATCCATGCCGTTTGTAGAGCAGTAGCATATCATACATCTCTGGATCTGGCAATTGCGCAATCGGCACTTGCGGAAAGTGGAAGCCCTCATCTAAACGCTGACTGCAGCCCGTGAGTACTTCAATTTCGTGGCCCATCTCTCGCAAATGGTGCAATAGCATCAAATGTGAAGCTTCACCCATGTGTGTCGTAGGGAGACTGTAGATATCCAGAGGGAGTTTATCTCCATAAACTGCGCAGGACCCTGGACCGCCCAAGTATGCGAAAATGATCTTCATCCTACTAGATCCTCACCAGCATATAAGCTGCCGTCCCATTGTGGATTGATGTAATGGTGCTTCTCAGCACGGTAGGAGGCCAATGGCAGCATGATCATGGGGGGCCTCTCGGATGTGTAGAATCCTATTTTTCCTACTCCATCATTCCCTCTCCACCAGTGGCCCTCAGCCTCGACGACTTGTGGGCTCTTACAGATATCTTCATAGGAAAGAATTTCACCCCCTGGTCCACGATATACATTTTGATGATCCGAGTGCAAATCGTACAGATGCCATCCCCCATGATAGTAAGCCTCTGCGACAGAGTGCCCGTTAGCACCATCTGTATGGTAGATAGAGTACTCACGGCAATTTACATGGGCTAGGTGCAGTGCGAAGAAGCTGAAGATACGGACTTGCTGATCACACCATGCTGTACCATCCCGGAGAATATCCAGTGGGTGGTACACCCTCGAATGCACGGTAGTTGAAACTGTCACAGCCCCCACCCAGACCATCAGTCGGATCAACTGCTCCTCTACATGTCCATTTCCCATAGAAGTCCGTGCCGTCGCGAACCTCCGCCTGTCCGCTCTCACTTCAGCTGTGTCGCTCTCTAACCCATGGCTCCACCGGCTCATCTCAGCCAGATTCAATTTTGTCAGGTCCACTAGATCTCCTCTTGAACGTTAGCCACTATCTTGCATGGCCATCCTTAAAAATCTAAGGTAGCGACTGGCCCAATGTTTCCAGGACCAACGAAGTGATATCTCTTCACGGTTGATCTGCCCCATCGCTTTTACCAAACCCGGATCCCCTTTCAATTTGAGTAGGGAAGATAGCAGATGCGTGGTCTTCCTCTCCTCCAAGATGATGATCCCTGACTCCCCAATGTGGGTCATCTGACTCCGTTGTATCTCATCTATATTTCCACAACGGGTCGATACCAATGCCAGACCAGACGCCATGGCCTCCATAACGGAGTTTGATGCTCCCTCATATAAACTTGCACAGATAGCCACGTTGCTCTTCTGGTAGAAAGCTGGCATCTCGGTGGGTGACAGGCGACTTGTATTGTACTCCGCTACCTCCAAATGCAGACCTGCTACAGAGCAAGCAGGTTCTACAATGGAGAAGAAGCCCTTAACATCGGTATTTCCTGCGTGATGGGCATTCCCATTCCAGGAAGCAATGACATCATTTCCGAGATCTACTGAGTCCGGGAATCTTGACGTATCCACCGGGTTTGTTAGATAAACTACATGTGGGCAGTGCTCTTCTAGTTCCCTGTAGTTTTCTCTGGTAACCACATGGAAAGCCCTGAAGTGATTGACTAGATCAAATTCTCGCTGTCCTGGGACTTTTTTATCCTCAGGAAAGAACCATCGACCTCGCAGGCTCCCAACTGTGCGATTCCAAGGGAGGTGCGCATCTATACCCCACCGGTGGTAGACGCAGAACACGGCGTCGTACTTGGACATATCTGGATACGCTCCCCCATTGCGGATGTCTATTATGTACCAGTGGTCACAGGTGATCTGACCTTGCAGGGCTCGCTGAAGGTCCTGCATATTCTGATCAAAGGCCCATCCTGGCACGTCGGAAATCAGTAATACATGAGGTAGCCTCTTCGGGTCTCTGGCTGGGCGCACTGAGGGATCGACGACTCGCGGAGCTGGATCTTCTTCAGGAACCTCGTGAGCAGGAGAAGGAACAGGAGCATCGGGTGCCAGAGGCTGAGATCCCTCAATGGCCAATGGGTCCAGTTGCACGATCTTCACCGGTGCTGCACGGGATATTGGAGCTACGTTGCTCTTCTTGGTATCTCGCTGGCTCCAAGCGTAGTCCAGGCACTCCTTCCAAGCCATTGAGGTGTCCTGCCAGCTCTGGCGGATCACAGAGGCCCTCGCAGCTTCGCACATCCTTCTGAGATCTTCGGGTGGCAGGCTCTTGATCTTCAGTATAGCCTCTGCCATTGCCTCCGGAGTCCTCTCCACCAAGTACCCGTTGACTCCATCCTTGATGAGATCCTGTGCCAGTCCCACCCTGGTGCTCACAACGGGTCTGCCCATAGAGAGGCTCTCCAACACAGGG
>Ga0180009_10006705_pt1 | contig 11990 bp, 9 predicted proteins | sample OS_PC_MetaG_FD_123537 | JGI IMG/M metagenome (GOLD analysis project Ga0180009, IMG submission 123537) | Groundwater microbial communities from the Aspo Hard Rock Laboratory (HRL) deep subsurface site, Sweden - OS_PC_MetaG | ecosystem: Environmental > Aquatic > Deep subsurface > Groundwater...
CGGGTTCCCCCCCGTCAGCTTGTAGCGCGCCACGATGCCGGTCGAGCGGGCGGGCCAGCTCTTGATGATCAGCACCTCGCTGCCGTAGATGGTATAGATGTAGCGCCCATCGGTCTTGACCTTATCGGCCTCGTCCACCCCGACCACCTGGTTGTTGGTCGTGGTGTAGTGGCCAGGACCGGCTCCGCTGCCAGCCCGGTCGCTGGCCTCGGCCGAGGGGGCCGACTTGCGCGCGCTGGGCCGGGACAGCATTTCATCCCGCCCGTGCCAGCGGCGATGATGGTGGTAGGTTCGACGTGTCAGCTGCTCGACGATCTGGTCCACGAGCTGATCTCGCACCGCGTTACAGGAGGAGGTCCGGGTGAGGTGATAGCGCGGTGCGGCGTCGGTTCTACCGGCCGAGCCGAGCCCCAGGATCAGGGCCAGGCCGCTGACCAGCAGGCGGTTGTAGGGTCGATCTCGGTGCTGATCCATCGTGAGTCTCCGTGCTTGGGTGATAGCTCTTGTCAACGCGCGAGCGCGAGAGGAGGTCTGCCACGTTTGAAGAAGGCTCGTGTGGCCCCCTCGCCCTGGCGTCCTGCTGCTCGAGTTTCGCGGTTCATACCCAAGACAACGTGCAACACAGGAGCGCCTTACAGCCTGTCGGCGGGGTAGGTCGATGTGGTAGAGCGGCGTCCGTCGAGGTGGTCCGCCGGTGGCTGGACCCTGTGCCCCGTCCACGGTAACCTCGACCGGGGCGTGAGCCAGCGTCGAGGGCGCACATGGAACAGAGACATACGATCGGTCAGGTGCACGACCGCCGTCGTATGATCTGGTCGATCTGGTCGATCGGGCTCGCGGGGCTCGTGCTGCTGCTGCCCGCCAGCTCCACGTCGAGGCCGCGCGGCAGGGCTGCCGGCGGGGCCCACTCCCGGCCGGGGGCCTGGTTGACCAAGCGGCGGGCCAGCGATCTGGTGGCAAGGGCGCTCGAGAAGTGCACGAAGCTCGAGATCGACGACATGCCGCAGGAGTACGACCCACGGACGGACGACGGCATGTCGGTGCTCGAGGCGCGACGAAGAGGCGGGCGGCTGGAGCTGATACACAAGGCCTTTGGCAACGGAATCGACGGGACCGACTCCTACTTCTACTGGCTGCTGGACGACAAGCGCTGTCAGGCCATCGGGCTGGAGTACGCCAGCGGCATGTCCAGCAGCGCGTGGAAGTTCACGGCGTACGGACGTGGCCCCCCCACCGCCGCGGAGCAGGCTGCGCTGGTGGCGCTTTCGGGCATGGTCTTCGCCCGCCCGGGATCGCCCGACTGCGGCGCCGCGAGGCTGGTGATGTCTCCTCCCCGCTGTGACCCGCTGGACGGCAAAGGCTGGACCCTGTGTGGGGCGGCCCAGCCCGCGTTCGGAGGCCAGCCGCTGGCCAGCGCGCGGGCGCTGTGGACCGGCAAGCAGCTGGTGGAGATCGGCGCGCTCGAGGATGCGAAGCAGGCCGGGAGCAAGCAAGCACAGGCCAAGAAGGCCTCCAAGCTGGAGGTGAGCCCCCCCGTCTCGCGCCCGCGGCCGGTGAGGCGCGAGGGCCAGTATCAGATCTTCGCCACGCCGATGGCCGGCCGGGAGAGCTCTCTAGCCTAGAGCTGGCTGGGTGGAACCCGTCGCCCTCATCGTTTCCGGCGCCGGGCGAGGAGCCCAGCGAGCAGCAGCAGGGCCAGCCAGGGCTGCGCCGAACGAGGACCGAGAGTGCATCCCCCGCCGCCCTCCAGGTCGACCCCGGCCGCCGTCGGGTAGGGAGGCGGCGGCCCCGAGGGCGTACTGTTCGGGTCGCTGGGGTCCGTGCCCGCCTGCACCTCGACCCGGTCCGGGTAGCCGTCTCCGTCGGTGTCCCGCGCAGGGTCGAGGACGGTGCTGCCCCCCGCCACACCGGAGAGGGTCGGCGCCCTGTTGCTCCCATCGTGGCAGGCGAGGTCGCCGTTGAGGGTGTTGGCCGTGCTGGAGGAGCCGGCCCAGACGGTCACGGGGGTGACTGGCGTCAGGCCGAGGGGCTGGAGCGCGCTCCAGGGGACGGCGAAATCGAGGAAGTAGTCCGGGTCGCTGCCGTAGCCCGAGCCGGGCGCCACGCTGGCCTGACTGTGGGTGGTGAAGGGATAGCTGGTCACGGCGGGCTGGTCCGCAGGATCTCGGGGGTCGTCGGCGATTGTGGTGCTGGTGTTCTCATAGACCTCCACCTGGCTGCTGTTGCCGTTGACCATGAGCAGGATCTCATAGGTCGTGGGGTCGTTGTCCACGCTGATGCCAATTCCCCAGGCGAAGGGGTGTAGCTTGCCCCCGGGAGCGGGGTCCTGGTCCAGCCGCAGGCTGAGGTAGAGGAACTCGCCGTCGCTCGCGCTGTAGCCCGCCGGGGCGCCCAGGTCACCGACGATGTCCCGTTCGTTCACCGCCCCGCTCTGGTCCCGGAACGGATCGGTCATCACCTGAGTGCCGCAGGGCAGGGGTCCCCAGACCTGGTCGAGGAAGGTCTGGGCCCGGGCGGCTGTCGCACCGAGCATCGTCACCAGGGCTGCGGCCCAGGCCAGTTTCGCCATGTGCCGATCGGTCCGCCCGCCCCACTGAACTTCTGCTGTGTTGGTTTCCGACACCAGGCGCCTCCTCCTTCGAATTGTCTGCTCCGCCCACCCGCCCCACCGGACTACAATTACTTCCGGATCACCACGAACTCCACCCGGCGGTTGCGCGCACGGCCAGCCGGGGTCTCGTTCGGGGCCACCGGCCTGGTCTCGCCATAGCCCCTGGTGGTCAGGATCTTGGCCGGCACCCCCCGGTCCACCAGCTCCTTCTTGACCACGTCGGCCCGTTTCTGGCTCAGGGACAGGTTGAACGGAGCCCCGCCCACGTTGTCGGTGTGGCCCTCGATGCGCAGCGGCCCCACGTCCGGGTTCTGCTTCAGCGTGGCGCCGATCTGGTCCAGCAGGCTCTTGTTTTTGTCCAGCGGCTCGGCCGAGCCGGTCTTGAACAGGATCTTGCCGAAGATGACCAGCTTGCCCCGTCGGATCATGACCTTGCCGTGGTCGGGGCAGCCGTCTCCGTCTCCGCCCGGCTCCTCGGCGTGCATCGGACACTCGTCGATGTTGTCCACGATGCCGTCCTTGTCGTTGTCGAGCTCCGGGCAGCCGTCCTCGTCCTCGAATCCGTCGTAGTCCTCCGGGATCGACTTGCAGTCGTCGCGGTAGTCCGGGACGCCGTCGCTGTCGCTGTCGGCGTGGTGGTCCCGGCCGGGGACGCGCCGGCCGAAGCGTACGCCGGCAACGAACCGCAGGTCGGGCGTCGCCAGCCCGCTGGTCAGGCCGGGGCCGATGGCCGCGTAGATGCTCCAATGCGGGTGGGGCCAGACGATGACGCCGGCCAGCAGCTCGAGGGGGGCGGAGGCGTGGTCGGCAGTGGCGTGCCAGCCGCCGGCGAGCTCGGCCTGCAGGTCCAGGGGGACCCGGCCAGTCAGCAGGCCAAAGGTCCCGGCCAGGCCCCAGGTGAGCTGGTGCGCGCCCGGGTAGTCGATGGCCATGGATGAGAGGCGTGCGCGGTAGCCCAGATTCACCACGGCGCGCCAGCGCGCGGCGCCCATGCCGAACAGGGCGCGCGGCTCGACGGTGACCCCCCCGGCGCCCCGCAGCGCCTCCTCTTTGCCCGTGGGGAAGGTGAGGGGGAGGGCGACGCCCAGGTAGAAGTTGAGCGCGGGCGACCCGCCGAGCCACCAGGCCGCCTTGTGCACCAGCCGCAGATCACCAATGCCACTCCCGGCGTTGATCGGCATCCCGCCTACCACGATCTCGTCGCCGGTGTACAGCGCATGGATCGGTACGTCGAGGGCGACCTCGAGGAAGTCGAACAGCCCGATCGACCCGAGCAGGTTGAAGCTCAGGGCGTGCTCCAGGGGGCGGGCCACGGTCTCGTCGGTGGCCCGGTCCACCAGCACCACCGGGTTGAGGGAGTAGTTGAGGAACAGGCCAGCGCCGAAGCCCAGGTGCCGGGGTACGTCGGGTTGCTCCACCATGAACCCGCCCGCGGCTCCGGCGGAGGGCTCGAAGCGTTGGCCGTTGAAGCCGTCGGCCCGGGCCGTCGTGGCCAGACCCAGCGCGAGCAGGAGGACCCCAGCAGGTACGAGTGCTCTCATGGTGTCTGTCCTTCGCAACGCCGCTCGGAGCGACTCCCGACACTCTCGCACGGGTTGACGATCATTAATACCTCCTCACGTGACGATGACCGCCAGCCTCTGGTTGGAGCTTCTCATGCTTTGGATGATGGCCGACTGGCCAGGCCTAGAAGCTCCATGCCGCGCCACTGGCGAGTGCGCCGAGGATCCGCGCCACCATCTCCTGGGCATTGCGCGCTCAAGGACGCGATAGGGGGTGACTGCACCAAAGGCGTAGAGGTGGCCTGGTGCAAGCCCTGACCAGGCCCTGTGCCTCCCGCTGCCAGCTCACGAGCAGCTGCCAGTGAACTCGTTGTAGCCCCGGGTCCAGTCGGCGTCGGCGAACGAGCCATCTGAGTTGGGGTCACAGTAGCCCCCCGGGAAGGTCATCGGACAGCCGCTCGTCTTGGCGCCGTACAGGCAGTAGTTGTCCACGTCCGTGCGGCAGGGACAGCCTGCCTGCGGCGACTGCGGCGTTGATGGTGAAGATGGTGCGGAGGGCGGCGACGGTGACGTGCTGCCGGACGCGGCCCCGCCGGTATGGTTGCAGATACTGCCGGCCGAAAAGGTCCCGCAGAAATCCACCGGCGCCGGGCCGGAGCTCGACTGTTGCACGGCGTGATTCTCGCCTCCCCCGATCCCTCTGAAGCCAATCCAGCCCTTTCCTCTGGCGTAGAGGTAGGACTCACCTGCACCTGCGCCAGCGATGGCATGCAGCTCGAGCACATCGGCGAACCCGCGCCAGCTGGCATGCCAGGTCACGCGAATGGTATGTCCGGAGCTGCCGGTGAAGTTCGCTTCGCACGGGCCGCAGCTGGAGCGGCGTGCCGCGCTGATCGAGTAGCTGGTGGGGAACACCTCGCCGTCGTGGACGTAGCGCCTGTACATCGGTCCCCCTGGACCTCCAGCCGGACCCCGGTAGACCGTGAACGCATAGTCGGCCTGGTCACCCAGCCACCGCTTGGCGCACGCTGCGTAATTGTCCTTCCGGCACTGAACGTCGCACCACTGGCCTTGCCACACTCCCTTGCCGGCAAACCCCCACGTGGTGTCCCGGTAGAGCCGCATGAACTGGCTGTCGACCGACCACTCCTCGAAGCTGGCGCCATCGTTGCAGCTCTTGACCACGAAGAAGTGACCCCGGCCGTCTGACGAGCTTGCCGGCCAGACCTGGAACTGCTCCCCGTTGCTCATGCTCCAGGCCGGGCCAGCGGAAGCACACGACGGGATCATGTAATCGGCCAGATCGAAGGTCGTGCTGGAAAAGGTGTGCTGCTCGCCCGACCCGGAGGGCTCGTCGAGAGCACCGATGCACCCCGAGAGCGACAGCTCCATCAGGGCACCGACGGCAAACACCAGGGTGGACAGAAATGACATTGAACGTGTCATCGGTCGACTCCTATCCGCCACACTTGGACACGTACTCGGACCAGCCCTTCGACCAGTCGGCATCGTCGAAGCTCTTGTCGCCGTTCGGATCGCAGTAGCCGCCGGCGAAGGTCATGGAGCAGCCTGCTGTGCCAGGGCCATGGTGACAGAAGTTGTTCTTGCCAGATCCAGCGGGGAAACAGGGGCAGCCCGATGGAGCCGGTGGAGGTGGGGAGGCAGGTGGCTGAGCCGGGGGCTGCGACGAGGACTTCTGCGTGCACGCGGCGAACTTGCCCTTGGGCAGGCAGAACTGCCATTTGCCGGAAGCGCAGACATTGTAGATCGTGCCGCTCCCCCAGCATGAGTAGTCACAGACCTGTCCAGAGAGGTCGCCGAGAGTGGGTGGGCTCAAGGTGCTCGAGCCAGCGGGTGGACAGATGGTGGACGGGGGTGGCGGAGGGGGAGACGGCGAGGAGCAGGCCTTGGAGTAGCTCGAGTTGGGCAGGCAGACCTTGATCGAGCCTCCCTGGCAGCCGCACCACTCCGACTGGCACTCCGCGTCGCTCTCGCACGTCGAGCCCGTCGCCTTCTGGTTGGAGCAGGCTTTGGAGTAGCTCGAGTTGGGCAGGCAGACCTTGATCGAGCCTCCCTGGCAGCCGCACCACTTCGACTGGCACTCCGCGTCGCTCTCGCACGTCGAGGCCGTCGCCTTCTGGTTGGAGCAGGCTTTGGAGTAGCTCGAGTTGGGCAGGCAGACCTTGATCGAGCCTCCCTGGCAACCGCACCACTTCGACTGGCACTCCGCGTCGCTCCCGCACGTCGAGCCTGCGGGCCCGGGAGACTCCAGGCAGGGCGTCAGGTACTGGCTGTTCGGCAGGCACTTCTTCTGCGAGCTGTTGAAGCAGCCGCAGAGCCCCGAATAGCAGTCCTTGTTGGAGCTGCAGTTCGTCCAGTTGCCCCATTTCTTGTCCGGGAAGAGGGGCCCCGGGCCTTCACCTGCCACCTGCCGCGCGGCCTCGGGGCCCCCACCGACGAGGATCCCCTCACCGCACCCAGCCCCAAGAACCGCCATCATCAACGTGGCCAGCAGTCGCATCGCGTCCCTCCTTCGAGTTGTTGCCTGGTCTGGAAAGCAACGGTCGTGCCAGCGGGGCCCGTTCCACAGGCAACCGCCGATGGATCACGTCCAACCGGCTCTCTCGGCAGGTCTTTCGAGTCTGGGTCGCAGCCCCCCGACAACGGGCCGACCCACCATTTCGACGATATGTGTGGGCACCCTTCGCCCTGACTGGCGAGGGGTCTCGCCCTCCACTGAGAGGTCTGAGTTCTCAGCTCAAGGTAGGTCGATCACGAGCTGCACTCCACGAGGTCCCAGCAGCAGGGCGGTGCCGTGGCGCTCGCTGCGATCGGGCCAAAACCAGGCGGCGAGGGCAGCGGCGGCCCCCACACCGGCCAGACAGAAGCAAATGATACTGCCAGCTTGCATCCGCTGCCCCTCCTGCTCCAGCTCCAGGACCTGGGGTGCGTAATCGACCAGAGGCTCCCTTCGGGCCAGCGACTCTGCCTCGTTTTCGCGGCTGCTGGTCATCACCGCGAGAACGGTCCCCACGGTCAGGCCCGCCGCCGCCATTCCGAGCCCGACGGCTGCCCAGGGCTTCCAGCGACGCAGCCTCGGCGAACTGTCGGCCGTCCCGCGCTCTGCCGGGAAAAACCGACGAAATGCGCGCTCCAGCGCTAGGCGGATAGTCTGTGGGGGGTCATCAGACAGCAGCTGCACCATCGCGGACCTGCGTGGTGTGTCTCCCTCGAACAGCGCCAGGCTCACCTGATCCTTGTCCGGTCCGCGGCGCAGCGAAACCACGAGCAGAAGCCTCGCGTGCAGCAGGGTCGCCACCCGCGCTGCCTCGCGGCCGGAGATCTGCATCTGCGACCGCCCCGTCTGGGCCTCGACCAGCGCTGTCCGTGCCGCCTTGAGGATCTTGGGTGACTCCTGCTCGGCGTTCATCACGCGAGTGGGCCAGAGCAGGAAGCTCTGCACCAGCTGACGGTGCCCTGCGCTGCGGTCGGTCGGCAGAAGCGCCAGACCCTGGTGAAAGTAGATGTCCGAGAGCAACCGGGGCTCGACGAATCGCGCCAGGCCATCGAGCGCTGCAATCTCCGCCTGTCTGAGCTTGCGCAGGGCCTGGTCGTACCGGAGCCTCTGGGAGAGGAACACCGCCTTCTTCAGCATCGTGGCTGCGAGCTTCCTTCTGTGCCACAGGGACCTGTCGCTGGCGATGCGAGCCCGTACGGTGGCGGAGGGAACCAGCTGCATGGCTGCTGGCCTCACCCTCGCCATGGCCTGCTCCAGGTCACGCACCCGGCTCGGCGGCACGACACCGACCATGGCCACCAGGACAGGCTCGCTGGCCTGGACCCCGGGAGCGGCCAGGAGAACAGCGAGCGAGAGCAGCCAACGACCGATGCGACAGCCCATCAAGGTCTCTTCTGCAGGCCAAGCAGTCCGAGGTTCAGGTGTCGTTCGGCGGCGATCCTAACACGCCTGAAAGCAACCCGACCATCCTTCCCCTCGAGCCGCACCAGGTGCCGCCCGCTCGGGAGCCTGTGGCGGTAGAGGGGGGTGACCCCCACGCGTCTATTGTCGACGAAGACTCTGGCCCAGGGCGAGCTGTTGACGCTGAGGAAACCGAAGCCGCTGGCGGCGCTGCTCCGCCTCGCGCGCCGTGTCCGTCCCGCGCGCTCGCCCCGCGCCCTGGGCCAGGCTCGCCGGCTCGCTCGCGTCCGGCGAGGTTCCGACAGCCGCGTTCGGCTGGCAGGCGAGAGCCCGACATCTGCTTCGAGACCCATGTCTGTTGCCCCCTCGCTCGGTGCCGGTTCCTCCATGGCACCGTCCGGCCCGGGCAGCAGGGCGACGCTGACGGCACGCGACGCATCGACTGTCATTGTTGACATCGTGCGGGCTCCAGGGGGCCCCTCCTCCTCCAGCTGGACGGTCGTGCAAAGATAGCCGACCCCGAACAGGGCCAGCGCCGAAACCACGGCTGCCGCCACCATCACTCCCTGTCTCCTGGACCGTCGCGTCTCGACCCGGCCCGGATCGCGACGTTCGACCGTCGGATCCAGTGCCAGGGCGTCCGTCCCGGTCACACCCTCGTCGCTGTCTGCTCTCTGACGTTTCTTCGTGGCCTTCACATCCTCGGTCAGCGCCATCCTGCTGTCGGGATCGTGTTGCTGGTCGGGGTTGTTGTCGACGGTCTCCCTCATGGCAAACCCCTGGAAGTCCTCGGGGGGGGCCGCGGGAGAGGTTGATGGGGCCAGCTCTGGTCGGGTCTTCTCGGCGAGGTTCCGCCAGGCCTGCTCGACCAGGGGGGCGAGATCCTCCGTCTCACGGGACACACAGCTGGCAGGTACCACCCTGACGAAGACCTCCTGCAGCGCCCCTCCCAGCTCCAGAGACGTGGGGCGCAGGCCTGGCTCGTGGCTCAGCGCGCGGCGCAAGGTCCTGTCGAGGTCTGGCGGGAACTCCGGGCCGAAACCCGGCAGGGGCGACCCCTGCCCGTATCCCGCGCGGTACGGGCTCATCCCCGTGAAGGTCTCGCAGAGCACGGCGGCAAGCGAGTAGACGTCCGAGGCGGGAGCGGCGGCCAGCCCGTCGCGTTGCTCGGGGCTCATGTAGGCCGGTGTGCCCTTCACCACACCGACCGAGGTGAGCTGGTCCGAGGGCACCGTGGACATCTTGGCCAGGCCGAAGTCGGTGAGCTTCACATCGGCCTGACGACTGAGGAGGATGTTCTGCGGCTTGATGTCCCGGTGCACGATCTGCAGCGGGGTGCCGTCCTCGTCGCACAGCGAATGGGCGTACTGCAGCCCCTTGCAGACCTCCGCCCCGATCCACACCTTGAGCCAGAAAGGCAGCGTCAGATCGATCATCTCCCGCAGCGTCACGCCCTCGATGAACTCCATCACCAGGAAGTGGAGGCCTTGCTCGTAGGCGAACTCGTACACCTGCACGATGTTGCGGTGGTGGAGCATGGCGATCATGCGGGCCTCGCGGGCGAACAGCTGTACGGAGGCCTCGCGCACGCGCGCCTTGGCGTGCAACATCTTGATCGCCACCCGTCGGGAGAACCCCTCCGGGCCAGCCTGGATGGCGCGATAGACTTCACCGGCACCTCCCCCCCCGAGATAGGATTCGATGGTGTACTTCCCCAGCGAGGTACCGACGCGCATGATGGCCTGACGGTGGAAAGCTCCTCAAGTATCCATCGGACCCTCGGCGAAGGCCAGCGCCGCCAGCTTGTCGCCACCCGGGGAGTGAGATATCTTCGTCGTGCAGTTCCTTCCATTGCGGGCTGGAGCGGTGATAGTGAGCGAGCGTGCTCTGGTCACGATGACGGTGGATGACCAGGGACGGGCGAGAAAGCTCGTCCTCAGGGCGGCCGGCCTGCGCGCTCTCGCCGGTCCGCAGCAAGGACAGCTGCTCAGGGTCTCCGGCAACATCACCATCATCGGCAGCCACGTCTCCTGCGATGTCGTGCTCGACGATCCCACTGTCTCGTCGAGGCATGCCGAGATCGCCGTCCGTCCCGAAGGCTACCTGCTGCGCGACCTGGGTAGCCGCAATGGAGTGTTCGCCGGCAACTGGCGCGTGACATCGCTCTATCTCAGCCCGGCAATGGTGCTGACCATGGGCAACGCCACGTTGGAGGTCGTCGACCTCAACGAGGTCACAGAGGTGCCGCTGAGCGCCGCGGACCGTTTCGGCGACGTCGTCGGCAGGTCCACCTCGATGCGCGCTCTCTTCTCGATTCTCGACTCGGTCGCTCGATCCGATGCCACGGTGCTGCTGTGCGGCGAGACCGGGACTGGAAAGGAAGTGCTTGGCAGGGCGCTGCACGAGCAGAGCCCGCGCTCGGATGGTCCTTTCGTCGTCCTGGACTGTGGTGCCATCCCCGCCAATCTGCTGGAGAGCACGCTGTTTGGCCACGAACGCGGCGCCTTCACCGGAGCGGAGACCGCACGCGCTGGCGCTCTCGAGCTGGCCGACGGCGGATCCCTTTTTCTCGACGAGATCGGCGAGCTCGATCTCCAGCTCCAGCCGAAGCTCCTACGGGCCGTCGAGACCCGGGAGTATACCCGTCTGGGTGGACGCGGGAGTCGTAGAGCAGACGTGCGGTTCATCGCCGCTACCCGTCGCAACCTCGAGCACGAGGTCAGACAGGGCAACTTCCGTCGGGATCTGTTCTACCGGCTGGCTGTCGTGCATGTCCGTGTCCCACCTCTGCGAGAGCGGCTCGACGACCTACCGCAGCTGGCCGAACAACTCTCCCGGGCACTGGGCGAGGACCACGATGTGCTGGCGCAGTTCCCCGGCATTCTGCCCCTGCTGATGAGCTACAGCTGGCCCGGCAACGTCCGGGAGCTGCGAAACGTGGTGGAGCGCTTGCATCTGGTCCCCCTCGACCAGGCCCTGCTCGGGATGGGGGGGTTGACGGGAGTGGTCCGAGGTTCGTTCATCCCACTTGGCGAGGCCCGAGACCGCGTGGTGGAGCAGTTCGAGCGCTCGTACGTCGAGGACCTGCTGCGGCACACCAAGGGCAACGTGACCAGGGCCGCCAAGCTGGCTGGCGTCTCACGCCGTCATCTGACCCAGCTTGTCGCCAGGCACAAGGTGGACCGCAGGGACCTGGGTTGGCCGCGTTGAGCCGAGAGCCCCTCCATCAGGGCGAAAAGTACGCGTAGTAGACGGCTGTCTTGCCGCCCTTGCTGGTGCCGACCACGTAGAAGTGGTCCCCGATGAAGCCGTGGGGAGTCCCTGCCGCGGGCCCCGGCAGGGGCTTGTGAGCCTGCCACGAGCCGAGGGCGCCGTTCGACATGATCGTGGCCTGGTGGACCTGATCGTGAGGTGACCAGTTGTCCCCGCTGCCACCCAGCACCCACAACAGACCTGCCCTGGCGAAGGCGATGATCCCGCTGGCCTTGTATGGCAGCTTGCCGCTGGCGACCCAGGGGCCCAGCTTGCCGTCCGGGGCGACGGTCGTGCGCAGGATCCGATCCGTCGGCCACCGGCCGTCGCAGCAGATCGGGGAACCCCCCATCAGGTAGATCGTGGGCTTGCCCCCGACCAACGTCGAGACGGCGGTCGGCGTCATCGGCTCATCTGGCAGCGGCGTGTCCTTGACCCATTTGTCGATGCTGCCCGTGTTGAGCACGCGCGCCCGGAAGACCTCGTTCACCGAGTGCGGGCAGGCGAAGCTGGGGCAGGCGTACTCGAAGCCGCCGAAGGAGTAGAGAAAGACGCTGCCGCCGATCTTGACCGTCGTGCCTCCGCTCCACACGATGGGCCGTGGCTAGGCATATTGATCCGATCGGCCGTTTCATCTTCCCCTGAAGCGCAGCTACCGACCAGGAGGGATGAGCGGGATGAGCAGGTGGCAGTCTGGTCCGGGACG
>Ga0180009_10006706_pt1 | contig 11989 bp, 4 predicted proteins | sample OS_PC_MetaG_FD_123537 | JGI IMG/M metagenome (GOLD analysis project Ga0180009, IMG submission 123537) | Groundwater microbial communities from the Aspo Hard Rock Laboratory (HRL) deep subsurface site, Sweden - OS_PC_MetaG | ecosystem: Environmental > Aquatic > Deep subsurface > Groundwater...
ACGTCTCCCCGAACTACCAGCATGACGGGTACGGGTGGGCCATCGGCCCGGTGGACCCCGCGGGGCCCACGGTGACCCTGACGTTGATCCGCAACGAGGTGGCCAAGACCGTCGAGCTGACCGAGGGCGACAGCTTCTTCGACGTGGTCTACGACGTGGGGCCCGCCACCCACTGGATCCAGGCCGGGTTCTCGCCGAGCCTGGTCGATCTGGTCTGGAACGCGCAGATGGACCGGATCTGGGCTCCCGACGCGGCCTACATGGGGCAGCGCAATCCCAACACCGGCGTGACCGCAGCCTGGGTCCTGGGGTCCGGAGGCGCCGGCCACCAGCGGGACTTCTCGGGAACCCTGATGAAGGGCGACGAGATCAAGGGCGAGGGCGTGTTCCAGCTCCGGCTGTTCGCGGGGGTCACGAGCGCCCCCGACGTCTCCGGCGACGTCGCCGAGCTGCGCGCCATGGTGCCCGAGGTGACCGACACCATCGGGCCGGCCGTCACCGCGGCGGTCTACTACCCCGCCACGGACCGGCTGCAGCTGACCTTCGACCAGATCGTGGCCGGCTGCGACCCGTCCGGCGTGGCCGTGGTCGAGGGCGCCGGCGCCACCACGGTGGTGACCTTGCCCGTGTCCACTCCGGTCAGCGAGACCGGGCCGGCGATCACGCGGACTTTCGAGCTGGATGCCGGCACCGCCGCAGCCGTCGAGGCCCTGGCCGGCGACCTCTACCTGACGCTGGACGCCGATGCGGCCCTGGACGAGAGCGGGGTGGGCAACCTGGCGGTGGCCGCCGGTGAAGCGCCGGTGGACGTGGCCGGAACCGCGGTGGCCATCGACGGCAACATCGAGGCGGGGGAATGGGAGAGCGCCCTGGCCCTGGCCGACAGCAGCGACTCGGCCTGGACCGCCGCCAACGAGATCGACCGGCTGCTGGTCCACTGGGACCAGGACTACCTGTACCTGGCCATCGACGGCCAGGTCAGCGCCAACAGCTGGCTGCTCTACCTTGACGTCGATCCCGGGTCCGCAAGCGGCCAGACCGACCTGACGGCCATCGACTCCTGGGAGCGGGGGGCCTCGTTCAGCGCGCCCGGATTCGCCCCGGACTTCCAGTACGCCTGCTACCAGCACCAGTCGGTGTGGGACGGCGAAGGGTTCTGGCAGCTCCTCTCGCCGACGGCGACCCAGGACCGGTCCGGCGAGGTCGAATCGGCCTTCGACTCCTACCACACCTTCGGCGACGCCTCGGGCAGCGAGATCGCCATCCCCTGGAACACCCTGTACGGCCTGGGCGCGGGCGCCGTCCCGCCGGGGGCCCAGCTCGCCCTGGCGGCTTCGATCTGCTGGGATCCCGAGCCGGGCGGGGAACTGGGCGGCGATTCGGCTCCCGACAATCTCGCGGCCTCGTTGCCGGTGATCGACAACGCCTGGATCGTCACCGTCGACGGGGACGGCGACGGGCGCCCCGACGGGAGCGGGCTGTCCCCGGTGCCGGCGGTCGATCCGTCCCTGGTCCGGCTCCTGCCCAACGTGCCCAACCCCTTCAATCCCGTCACGACCATTCACTTCGAGGTGTCGGGCTCCGAGGCCGTGGACGTCGAGCTGACGATCTACGACCTGAGGGGCCGCCTGGTGACGACCCTGGTGCGCGGGTCGATGGCCCCTGGTGCGCACAAGGCCGTCTGGGACGGCCGCGCCGCCGACGGGCGCCCGGTTTCCGCCGGAACCTATTTCAGCAGACTGCAAAGCCGCGGGCTGGCCTGGACCCGCCCGCTGTCACTCGTCAAGTAAGGAGGATTCGCATGCGACTGATGAACGGAAAGACCGGCGGGTTCCTGCCGGTGGTGGCTGTCCTGGCGCTGCTGGCGGGCGTGGCTTCGGCCCAGACCCCGCAGACCATCGTCCTGGACGGCGTCAACGACTTCCTGCCCGGAAACCTGATCGACCCCGACGGCGGCGACACCCAGTTCCCCAACATCGACCTGGGCGACTTCTACCTGACCAACGACGCGGTCAACCTGTACGTGGGCATGGCCCACGACCAGGGCGGCTGGGGCAGCGTGCAGCTGGGCCTGGCCATCGACGTCGGCACCGCCGGCGGCGGCGATACCGATCCCTGGGGTCGCCAGCTGGAGTGGACCCTGGCCCCCAACAAGCCCGACTTCATCTTCTACGTCAACCTCGACAACAACTGGCAGGCGAGCTACCGCTGGGATGCGGGGAGCTGGACCAACCTGAACCAGGGCCCCGGCAGCTTGAACTGGCAGACGGGCACCGCCTTCCGGGAACTGGCCGTCATGCTCGGCACCCTGGGCGTGGCTCCCGGCAGCACCCTCCACGTCGAGGCCTGGGTGACCCAGGACGGCGGGACCAAGGGCCCCCTGGATGCGGCCGCGGGCGACGGCGACCAGCTGTCCACTCCGGGGTTCACCCTCTGGGATACGGCGGTGCCCATCCCCATGACCGCCATGCATCCCTACGCCGTGCAGGCCGCCGCTGATCCCAATCCGCCGGTGGTTTCCAGCGTCGAGCCCACCGGATTCCCCGTGGATTCCTTCTTCGACGTCTTCTTCAACGAGCCGGTGGACCAGGCGACCGCCGAGACCGCCGGCAACTACGCCCTGACCGGCGCCACCGTCACCGGCGCGGTCCGGGACGCCGGCGATCCGAGCATCGTACACCTGACCCTCGGCTCCTCCCTGGCCGAATCGGCCTCCCTGTACAGCCTGACGGTGACCGGGGTCAAGGATCTGGCCGGCAACACCATCGTCAACGACGGCTCCGGCAACGTGGTCTGCTTCATGCTCAAGAAGGTGGTGTTCCGCGGTTTGTTCGGCCCCTTCCTGGCCAACCAGGGCGTCGGTCCCCATGCCTTCTCCGTCGAGGGGGACACGCCCCCGCTGACCTTCGGAACCACCTGCGACACCGGGATCATGGCCGACACCGGCGTCGACGACATCTGGGAATTCGAGACCATCTTCCTGGTGAACGGGGACTGCGTCGGCGGGACGGCCACGGCCGACGTCGAATGGAAGTTCAACTACAACTGCACGACCTATGAACCGCTGGCGAGCAACCGGGTCCACACCCTGGACCTGGCCAACGGCGCCACGGACGTCATCGAGGTCTACTGGAACGACCAGGATCCCTCGGCCTTCACCGCCCACGACATCGACGTCGAGTTCTTCGTGGACATGAACGACTCGGCCTACCTGCCCGGCGACACGGTGACCCTCAACGGCTCCGTCCTGCCCCTGACCTTCGACGTTCCCTCGCTGACCGCGATGGTCGATGACGGGACTGGCAACGACGCGACCGCGGGCGACGGGATCTTCTCCGGCCTGGTGACCTTCCCCGCCGGGGCCATCAAGGACGTCACCTACAAGTTCCTGCTCAACGACGCGTACGAATGCACCACCCAGGGCGACCGGTACCTGTTCCTCAACGACGAGATGTTCGACACGGTTGGCGGGACCCTCGGGCCCCTGACCCTCCCGGTGGTCCATTACGACTTCTGCAACACCCTGTGGCGCGCGGTCGAGGTGATCTTCAGCATCGACTTCAACAACACCGGCTGGGAATCCATCGGCCCCGGCGACGTGGTCGGCGTCAACGGCACCCCGAACAACGCCGAGCCCCCGACGTTCGACTGGTCGGTGCCCTCGCTGAACACCATGGCCGACGACGGCGTTTATCCCGACCTGGTGGCCGGCGACAAGATCTACACCGTGGCCGTGGTCTTCCCGGACACCAGCAGCCAGAACATCGAGTACAAGTTCCTGGTCAACGACGTGTACGAATGCTCGACCCAGAGCAACCGCACTGCGTCCCTCGACCCGGACAACTATGATGCGACCGGCAACCCCCAGGTCCTGGCGGTGGACGTGTTCCAGCGCTGCAACATCACCGACGTGCCGCTCGCCGGGCGGTCCCTGGTGACCCTGCAGCAGAACGCCCCCAACCCGTTCAACCCCATGACCGAGATCCGCTTCTCGGCGGCCCGCGAGGGCCGGGGCAGCCTGCGGATCTACAACGCGCGCGGCGAGCTGGTCCGCACCCTGCTGGACGGAGTCATCGCCGCCGGCGAGGGTTCGGTCATCTGGAACGGCCGGACCGACAACGGCAACCAGGCCGGCAGCGGCGTGTACTTCTACCGTCTCGAGGTGGCCGGTGACTCGGTCAGCAAGCGGATGGTGCTCTTGAAGTAGTCCGCCTGTCCGAGCGGACGTTTCGCGAAGGGCCGCCGGATCCGTCAGGGTCCGGCGGCCTTTTCTCAGCCCAGGTCGTACTTCGAAAGCCGGTAGACCAGGACGTGCCGGGGGATGCCGAGGTACTCGGCGGTGCGGGTCTGGTTGCCTCCGCACAGGGTCAGGGCCCGGCGGATGACTTCCTTTTCCAGCTCCACCAGGGAGAAACCCCCGGGGGGCAGGGGGCCGAGGGGGAGGGGATCGTCCCGTTCGGCCGCGGGCAGGGCGGGGGGGACCTCCCCGGCCCGGGGCGCCAGCCGCTGCAGGTCGTCCGCCGTCAGCTCGTCCCCCCGGCGCATGAGCACCAGCCGCTGGTTGAGGTTCCGCAGCTCGCGCACGTTGCCGCGCCAGGTCCGGCGTTTCAGTTCCTCGATCAGCGCGGGCTCGCTGCGCAGGCTCTCCCCGTTGTGCAGGAGGGTGAAGTGTTCCCAGAGGAGGGGGACGTCATCGGGGCGTCGGCGCAGGGGCGGCATCTCGATTTCCACCACCTGGATCCGGTACAGCAGGTCTTCCCGGAAGCGGCCGGCCTTCACCTCGGCGGCGAGGTCACGGTTGGTGGCGCAGACGAGCCGGAAGTCCGCCGCGACGGGCCCCGTGCCGCCGACCGGGTCGACCTGACGAGTCTCGAGGACGCGCAGCAGCTTGGGCTGGAGAGCCGGCGGCAGTTCGGCGATCTCGTCGAGGAACAGGGTGCCCCCGTCGGCGGCGCGAACGCGCCCCGCCGATTCGCGCACCGCGCCGGTGAACGCGCCCCTCGTGTGGCCGAACAGCTCGGACTCCATGAGTTCGGCGGGGATGGCGCCGCAGTTGACGGCCACGAAGGGGCGGTCCCAGCGGCCGGACAGGTCGTGCACCGCACGGGCGGCGAGCTCCTTGCCGGTCCCGCTTTCCCCGGTGATCAGGACGGTGGCGTCGCTCGGGGCCGCGCGCCTCAGGGAATCCATGGTTTCACGCATGGCTCCGCCGCCGAACACGAGGCCCGAAGCGTCGGTGCGTTTCCGGAGCAGGGTGCGCAGGCGACGGTTGTCCTGTTCCAGCTCCCGGGTGTGCAGGGCCTGCGCGACGGTGTGGCGCAGATCGTCCCGCTGGAAGGGTTTCAGCAGGTAGGTGAAGGCGCCGAGCTTCATGGCGGCCACGGCCTGCTCCACCGTGCCGTGCGCCGTCAGGATGATGACCGGAGGGGTGGATTCGTCGGCGTCCTCGCGGATGCGCCGCAGCACCTCCATGCCGTCGATCCCGGGCATGCGGATATCGGTGACCACCAGGTCGAATCCGGCCGGCAGGGTCTTCAAGCCGTCCTCGCCGGAGGCGGCGACCGTCACGTCGTGGCCCACGTCGGCCAGGATGAAGCGGACGACCTCGCGCAGGCTGGCGTCGTCGTCGATGACCAGGATCCGGGCCATGGATTACTCCTCAGGGTGCGACCGTCGGTCAGGTTCCATTTCGGCTCATCTCTTCGGGGTCGGCGGCAGGCAGCGCGAGAACGACGCAGGCGCCCGGTGCGAACCCCCGGTCGACGGTCAGGGTTCCGCCCATGTCCTCGGCCAGGCGCAGGCTGGTGGCCAGGCCCAGGCCGGTCCCCTCCCGGCGGGTGGAATAGAACGGGGTGCCGAAGTTGTCCAGCCCCTCGGAGGTGAAACCCGGCCCCGTGTCGCAGACCCGGCAGACCGCCCGTTCATCCCTGCGCTCCACCGAGAAGGAGGTGCGGCCGGAGGTGCCGGACGCGGCCACGGCGTTCAAGCCCAGGTTCAGGAGCACCTGTCTGACCTGTTCCCGGTTGGCGAAGGCGGGGCAGGGTCCGCCGGCGTTCCGCACGACCACCACGGGCTCCTCGGGGCGGTGGCGCAACAGATCGGCCACGGCCCGGACCTCCTCCCCGAGGTCGAAGACGGCCCGCTCCCCCGGTTCGCTGCGGGCGAAGGCCAGGAACCGCGTGAGCACCTGGTTCAGCCGGCCGGCCTCCTGGAGCAGGATGCGCAGCAGGTCCGACTTGGGGTGATCCGCGGGGAAGTCGTCGGCCAGGACCTCGGCCGATCCCTGGATGCTGGCCAGAGGGTTGCGGATCTCGTGCGCCAGCCCTGCCGAAAGCCTTCCCACCGCCGCGAGCCGGGCGGTCCGGACCAGTTCGTCCTCCATCCGAGTCTTCTCGTCCAGGGCGTCCTGCAGGTCGGCGGCGGTGCGGGCCAGGCGGCCGCGCGCGGCGTCGATGCGCTCGACCAGCTTGCCGGCCAGCAACCCGAGGGCCAGGTAGAGGACCATCTCCAGCACCTTCTCGGTGGTGGCCGCCGGGTCGAAACCGATCAGGCCGAAGGCGTGGGGGAGATACATCGCCACCACCAGGACCGCAGCCAGAAGTCCGCCCCGGACCCCGCCCCGGAAGGCGGCGATCACGATGGGGAAGTAATACAGGCGCCGGTAGATGCCGTGCAGGGCGTGGATGTGGATGGCGGTGTTGTAATGCAGGAAGGACACCAGAGCGATCAGCAGGGCCGGCAGCCAGTACCGGCGCACCAGGGCGCCAGCCCCGCCGGGCGTGCTGGGAGAAGGGATCGGGGGCTGCTCTGTGACCATGGATCCTCGCCGGGGAGCGTCATACCTTCCTGTCATCATCGGTCAGACGGCTTGCGCTGGCAACGGGCAACTCAGGGGCCGGTCTCCTCGGGATCGTCCTTGCGGCCCAGGGCCAGCTCCTGCCGCCAGCAGTAGAGAACCGGCACCACCAGCACCGTGAGCATGGCGATGGCCATGCCGCCGAAGGAGGGGATGGCCATGGGCACCATGATGTCCGATCCCCGCCCGGTCGAGGTCAGGACCGGCAGCAGGGCGAGGATGGTGGTCGCTGTGGTCATCATGGCCGGGCGGATGCGGCGCTCGGCTCCGTCCATGACCAGGTCGCGCACCTCGCGCCGCGAACGGGCGCGGGTGCTCCTGAAGGCCTGGTCGAGGTAGGTGGCCATGACCACGCCGTCGTCCGAGGCGATGCCGAAAAGGGCGATGAATCCCACCCAGATGGCCACGCTGAGGTTGATGGGGTCGACCTGGAAGAGTTCGCGCAGATCGACGCCCAGGATACCGACGTCCAGGAACCAGGGCTGACCGTAGAGCCAGATCATCAGGAAGCCCCCGGACCAGGCCACGAAGATGCCCGAGAAGACCATGGCGGTGGTCAGCACCGATTTGAACTGGAAGTAGAGGACCAGGAAGATCAGGAAGAGGGCCAGGGGCAGGACCACCATCAGCTTCTTCTCTGACCGCACCTGGTTCTCGTAGCTGCCCGCGAAGGCGTAGCTGACTCCCTCGGGGATCACGAACGCCCCGGCTGCGATCCGGTCCTCCAGGTAGGCCTGGGCGGCCCGTACGACGTCGACCTCGGCCCGGCCGGGCTGCTTGTCGAACAGCACGTAGCCGAGCAGGAAGGTGTCCTCGCTCTTGATGGCCTGGGGTCCGCGCACGTACTCGACCACCGCCAGCTGGCCCAGGGGGATCTGGGCCCCGGCGGGGGTGGGCACGAGGATGCGGGTCAGGTCCTCGGGGTTGTCCCTCAGCTCGCGGGCGTAGCGCACCCGCACCGGGTACCGCTCCCGTCCCTCGACGGTCATGGTCAGGGGCTTGCCCCCGACGGCGGTCTCGATCACGTCCTGGACCTTGCCGATGGTCAGGCCGTAGCGGGCGATGGCCTGCCGGTCGATGCGGATCTCCAGGTAAGGCTTGCCCACGATGCGGTCGGCGATGACCGCGGCGGGCTCCACGCCGGGGACCTGCTTCAGGAAATGTTCGATCTGCAAGCCCACCTGCTCGATGGTCTCCAGGTCGGGCCCCTTGACCTTGACCCCCATGGGCGCCCGCATGCCGCTCTGCAGCATGACCAGGCGCGCCTCGATGGGCTGGAGGCGGGGGGCGGAGGTGGTTCCCGGCAGGCGGGTCGCCCGGACGATCTCGTCCCAGATGTCGTCGGGTGTGAGGATTTCGTCGCGCCACTGGCGGTAGACCCGTCCCCGACGGTCGGGGATGAGTTCCCCCCCGGAATCGCGGGCGAACTCCCCCTTCTCCTCGTCGAAGCGGTAGCGCAGGCGGCGTCCGCTCTCGTCCGTCCTGTACTCCGGTAAGTAGTTGATGACGGTCTCGATCATGGACACGGGGGCGGGGTCCAGGGGCGAATCGGCCCGGCCCAGCTTGCCGACCACCGAATCCACCTCGGGAATCGCCCGGATGGCCATGTCCAGCTTCTGCAGCACGTCCAGCGCCTCCCCGATGGAGGCGTGCGGCATGGTCGTGGGCATGAACAGGAAGGACCCCTCGTCCAGGGGGGGCATGAACTCCTTGCCCAGGCCGGGCAGGGCGTGGCGGGGGCCGGACCAGAAACGTCCCGAGGGGGTCGAGGCGTCATCGTGGATGCCGGGGACCCAGGTGAAGGTCCGTTCGAACCCCAGCCAGACGCAGAGACCGAAGACCACCAGAAAGAGGGGCATGGCAAGGAACACGACCTTGTGGTCCAGACACCAGCGCAGGACGGGGCGGTAGAACCGGATGAAGCCGATGAAAAGCAGGAGCAGCCCGCCCAGCAGCAAGGCGACGAACACCGTGTTGAGGAGCAATCCGCGGCCCGGCCCCAGGGGCAGCCATTGCCGGGCCAGCACGATGCCGACCGTGATCGCGGCCAGGATGTTGACGGCCCAGGTCGCGCGGCGGCCGATCCGGTCGGGAATCGCGAGACGCGGCCAGGCCCGTTTCCGGCCGAACAGCAGGTGGGCCGCCGGAGGGATGATCGTCAGGGCGACGATGATCGAGGCGAACAGGGCGAAGGTCTTGGTGTAGGCCAGGGGCTTGAACAGCTTGCCTTCGGCGGCCACCATGGTGAAGACCGGCAGGAAGCTGATGATGGTGGTCATCACCGCGGTGACGACGGCGCCGCCGACCTCGCTCGCGGCGGTGAAGATGATCTGGCGGCGGGAGGTCCGGGGGTCGGCCTCCTTCATCCGGGCCATGATGTTCTCCACCAGGATCACCCCCATGTCCACCATGGTCCCGATGGCGATGGCGATGCCCGAGAGGGCGACGATGTTGGCGTCGACGTGGAAGAACTTCATGCCGATGAAGCTCATCAGCACCGCCAGCGGCAGCAGGCCGGCCACGAGCAGGCTGCTGCGCAGGTTCATCACCAGCACCAGGACGACGATGATCGTCACCAGGATCTGCTGGGTCAGGGCGTCCCGGAGGGTGCCGAGGGTCTCGCCGATCAAGCCGCTGCGGTCGTAGAACGGGACGATGGTCACCCGGCTCTCGGTGCCGTCGGGCAAGGTCTTGCGGGGCAGGCCGCCGCTGATCTCGGCGATCTTGGCCTTCACGTTCTTGATCGTTTCCAGGGGGTTCTCCCCGTACCGGACGACCACCACGCCTCCGACCGCCTCGGCGCCTTCCTTGTCCAGGGCTCCGCGCCTTGCGGCCGGTCCCAATCCCACGGTGGCCACGTCGCCGACGGTGATGGGGACGTTGTCGCGCACGGTGATCACGGCGGCCGCCAGGTCGTCCACGCTCTTGACGAAACCGACGCCGCGGATCAGGTATTCCACCCGGTTGATCTCCATGGTGCGGGCGCCGACGTCCAGGTTGGACTGGCGCACCGCCTGGAAGACCTGGTCCAGCCCGATGCCCGCCGCCAGCAGGGCGCCGGGATCCACGTCGATCTGGTATTCGCGCACGAATCCGCCCACCGAGGCCACCTCGGCCACGCCTTCGGCCGCAGCCAGGCCGTACCTGACGTACCAGTCCTGGATGGACCGCAGCTCATCGAGGTCCCAGCCCCCGGCGGGGTTCCCCCGGGGATCCCGGCCCTCGAGGGTGTACCAGAAGATCTGGCCCAGGGCGGTGGCGTCGGGGCCGAGGGCGGGTTGCACTTCCGGCGGCAGGGTGCCCGGGGGCAGACTGCCCAGCTTCTCGAGGATGCGAGTGCGCGAGTCGTAGAAGTCGGCCCGTTCGTCGAAGATGACGTAGATGGTCGAGAACCCGAAGTAGGAATAGCTGCGGATGGTCTTGACGTCCGGCAGCCCCAGCAGGGCCACGGTCAGGGGGTAGGTGACCTGGTCCTCCATGTCCTGGGGCGACCGGCCCATCCACTCGGTGAAGACGATCTGCTGGTTCTCGCCCAGGTCGGGAATGGCGTCGACGGCGACCGGATCGCGGGGCAGGCCCCCCAGATGCCAGTCGAACGGGGCGACCATCAGGCCGTAGCCCACGATCAGCAGGACCAGCAATCCGACCACCAGCTTGTTGTCCATGCAGAAGGCAAGGACGGATTCGATCCAGGCGGGTCCGGCTCCTCTTTCCAGGGGTTTCACGGGTCACCTCCGCTCGTCGGCGGCAGCGGTCCCGAGGGAATCGGTCTGCAGGCCGCACCGCAGCATGGCCGCGCCGAAGTAGGGGTTGGCGGTGGTGGGGTCCAGCTGCAGCCAGTCCCCGCCCTGGTCCCCGTAGGCCATGGGACAGTTGAAGCGCCGGACGGTTTCCGGATAGTCGACCTGATAGCGCTCCAGCACGCGCCACAGGGCGAGGGTCAGATCCTGGAGGGGCTTGCGCCGGGCATCGATGTCCTCCGCGGCCGCCATGGCCGCCAGGGGTCCGGCCAGATCGGCGGCGTCCCGGGTCCACGCCCGGCCGGCCTCGCCCCCCGGATCACCGGGAACGGCATCCAGCGTGCGCTGCAGGGAACCGACGGCTGCGGCGGCGGCGCCGTCGGCGTCGGCGGCCAGGGCGGCGGTGAGCTCGAGGTAGGCGTCGAGGACCGGGACCAGCGCCGCGCGGAAGGCCTGTGGGGCGGGGACCGGCCCGGTGTCATGTTCCCTGGTCGCGGCGGGCATCGAGGGGCCGTCGCCGTGGTCGTGGGACGGCGGGGCGCCGCCGCCCAGGGGGCTCATCATGCTCGGCTTGGCCTGGATCTGCAGGGCGCTGTCGATCTTGAACGCGCCGTTGGTGACCACCAGCTCCCCTTCCTCGAGTCCCTCGGCCACGATGAACCCGTCTGCGGTGCGGGGCCCCAGGACGATTTCCCGCCCCTCGAAGGCGGGCTTGTCGTGATGGGGGAGGCGCACGTAGACCACGGCGCGCTTGCCCGTGCGCAAGGGGGCGCTCGCCGGAATGACCAGGGGCCGGTCGGCCCCGGCCGGAGACTCGGCCCGGACGACCGCCCCGGCCAGCATGCCCGGTTTGAGCAACCGCTCCGCGTTGTCCACGCTCAGCCGCACTTCGGCCGTGCGGGTCTTCTCATCCACCACCGGATCGATGAAGACCACCGATCCGGCGAAGGAGCGGCCGGGAACGGCCGAGACGGTGAACTCGACCTCCTGGCCGGTCCGCAGCCAGGGCAGGTCCTGCTCGTAGGCGTCCAGGACGACCCAGACCCTGGACAGGTCGGTCACCGTGTAGAGAGGAGTCCCGGTCTGGACGTAGGCGCCCATGGTGGCGCCCCGGTGGGTGACCACCCCGGCGATGGGGGCCTCGATGCGCAGGTGGGTCGTCGGCGTTTCCTGGCCGGCGATGCGGTCCACCTGCACGGGGGACAATCCCCACAGCAGCAGGCGTCGCCGGGCCGCCTCCAGCGAGGTGGCGGCCGACGCCCGCACGGGCTCGCCGGCTGCGGCGAGGGACTCGACGTTCCTGCGGGCTGCGATCAGCTCGGTCTGGCCCGCGTAGAGGTCGGGGCTGAAGAGGGACAGGAGGGGTTGTCCCCTGGAGACTTCAGCCCCGGTG
>Ga0180009_10006707_pt1 | contig 11987 bp, 15 predicted proteins | sample OS_PC_MetaG_FD_123537 | JGI IMG/M metagenome (GOLD analysis project Ga0180009, IMG submission 123537) | Groundwater microbial communities from the Aspo Hard Rock Laboratory (HRL) deep subsurface site, Sweden - OS_PC_MetaG | ecosystem: Environmental > Aquatic > Deep subsurface > Groundwater...
AGTTTTAGTTTTTTCATTATTCCTTGGCAGTTACTAATTGTAATCATAATTTTGCTGGTCGTAATTTTAATTGTCGGTAGACTGGGCATTAAAAAATATAACAAATGGATAATAGCTAAAGCTCTAAAGGGAAGAAGGGCATCGGAATAAACCCCGTAGAAGTTTAAAGGATTTGTGACTTTTTTAAAAGTGTCTTCCAGAAAGCATAAAATATGGAACTTCTAACGGGGTGAATATAATGAATGATGAAAAATTTCAAAAATTATTTTTTATTAATCTTAATCTCAATTATTTTAGAAGGTCTAATCCTCACTTTTTATAATGTCCAAGCTATAGCAATAGAAGGAACGGTTAATATTACAGCAACCGTTGAAGAGCCCAGTCCGCCGCCCTCTGGTGGCGGAGGTTGGGTTCCTCCACCTATTGCCACTAAAGTTATTATTCAAGGAAAAGCCTACCCTTTAATTTCCGTAACTGTTCTTCAGGATGGTAAAGTGGCGACTGTTACCAATGCTGATTCTCAGGCAAATTTTAGAGTGGAAATTACTGATATCACCCCAGGGGTTTGGACTTTTGGAGTCTGGGCAGAGGATAAAAAGGGAGTGAAATCTATTACTTTTAGTTTTACTACTAACATTATTTCAGGGATGACTACCACTATCAGTGGTATTTTTTTACCCCCAACTATTGAAATTGATAAAACTTTTCTTCAGAGAGGGGAAATTTTAAATATTTTAGGTCAGACCGCTCCCCAAAGTGAAGTTAGTATTATTGTTAATTCTCCGGAAGAAATAATTAAAAAAACAAAAGCCGAAACGGATGGGACCTGGTTTTATGGTTTTGATACAACGCCTTTAGAAGAAGGTTCCCATACTTCTCGGGCAAAAGCCACTTCGCTAGAAGGATTATCAAGCACCTTTTCTCAGACTTTAGGTTTTAACGTTGGGAAAAGAATGCCAGAGGTAATACAAAAAACTGATATAAATGGCGATGAAAAAGTAAATTTAGTTGATTTTAGTATTTTGCTTTATAACTGGGGAATACCAAAAAATCCAGCCGTTGATTTTAATAGCGACGGTAAAGTAGATTTAAGAGATTTTTCAATAATGCTGTACTACTGGACAGGGTAAAGAAAATTAAAAATTAAAAGTTAAAAATGAAAAATTACAGTTCAAAATTTAAAAATGTTATTCCTCTTTTAATTATTGGTTTTGCCTTGTTTCCTGCTATTACTTTTGCGGCAATTTTGTATTTAGACCCTTCAAGTGGGGAATATCAGCCAGGAGATGTTTTTATGGTTGATATAAAAATAGATACTGAGGAAGAGTGTATTAATACTGTCGAGGCAAATTTGAGTTTCTCTCAAGACATTTTAAAGGCAGTTGACTTTAGTCCAGGTAATTCGATTTTGACCCTCTGGGTTAAAATTCCGACAATTGATCAAGAATCAGGCCTAATTTCTTTTGCCGGAGGAATTCCGGGTGGTTTCTGTGGAAAATTACCAGGAGAACCAGGAGAAATTAATTTGCTTGGAAAGATTATCTTTCAAACCAAAGAAGTTAGCGGAGAACAGATCTCCGCTGAACTTGAGTTTTTGGAGAGTTCACAAGTGCTACTAAATGATGGGTTTGGGACGCCAGCAAAATTAACTACTAGAGGGGCGGTTTTTACTATTTTGGCTGAAAAGTTGGAAACTCCCGAAGATGAATGGAAAGAAGAATTAGAGAAAGACAATATTCCTCCTGAGCCATTTAAAATAGAAATTCACCAAACGCCTGAAATTTTTGAAGGAAAATATTTTATTATTTTTTCTACCACCGACAAACAAACAGGGATTGATTATTATGAAATTAGAGAAGGGAAAGGAGATTGGAAAATTGGTCAGAGTCCGTATCTTTTAGAAAACCAGGAATTAGCAGAGGAAATTAAAGTGAAGGCAGTGGATAAAGCTGGTAATGAAAAAATAGAAACAATTGGACCAATAAAGAAACCGTTTCCTTACTGGATTATAGTTCTGATTTTAATAGGAGGAGTTGGATATTGTTTATATCGAAAATTAAAAATCAAATATCAAAAATCAAAATGAAAAATAAAAAATCAAAAAAAATAATTTTAAATTTTACATTGTCATTTTGCATTTTGACTTTTGCATTTTGCATTTTAGCAAGCGAAGCGAGCGCGGCCAGCGCCTCTTTGTATTTGTTGCCTTCGACTGGAAATTACACTGTTGGTAGTACTTTTTCACTTGAGGTTAAAGTCAGTGCCGGGATACCAATCAATGCTGCCGAAGTATCTTTGGTTTTTAACACTGAAGAGCTTAATGTAGTTAATATTTCAAAAAGTGGCACCATTTTTAGTTTGTGGACTACTGAACCAACTTTTTCCAACGCGGCTGGAACAATTGATTTTGGTGGTGGAACACCAACCAGTTTTACTGGTGCTGCCGGAACCCTAGTTACTATTACATTTAAAGCCAAAAGAGGTGGTACCACTAATGCCAATTTTATATCAGGGGTAGTTTTGGCGGCTGATGGAAAAGGAACAAATATTTTAGCTCGGATGAGTGGCGGAACCTATACTCTCAAACCAGGCATTATTACTCCGCCGGCTGAGGAAGAATATGTGCCTCCACCAACTCCGACAAGTATTCCCTTCACTCCAATTGTTTTTTCACCTACTCATCCTGATTTAGATGAATGGTATTCTAATAATGAGCCAGAATTTAGCTGGAAATTGCCACCCGACGTTACCGGAGTGAGTTTATTACTTCATAAAAAATCTACTGCTGACCCTGGACCAATTTATGATGGCAAAATTGAATCTAAGAAATACGAAAACGTTGAAGATGGTATTTGGTATTTTCATATTAAATTTAAAAATGAATATGGCTGGGGAGGAATTTTTCATCGAAAAGTCTTAATTGATACCATTTCTCCCGAGTCCTTTAATATTGAGATTCAAAGAAAAGATCCATTTGATCCTCAACCAATACTTTTCTTTGGAACTACTGATGAAACTTCAGGAATCGAGTATTACGAAATAAAAATTGATAAAGGAGAACCAGCAGTGGTATCAGCAGGTATACAAGAGATTTCTTACCAGATTTTACCTCAACCCTCGGGGAAGCATTTGGTTGAAGTTAAGGCATTTGATAAAGCCGGAAATTTTAGTTTAGCTACAGCAGAATTTGAAGTTTTACTGCTCGCAACCCCGGCTTTTTTTAAAATTGGTAAAATAGCCATAGATTATTTGACTATAATTGTTACTTTAATTATTTTAATTGTTGGGGTAATAGCAATTATTTTTTATCCTTTTTATCGGATTTCTCTTTGGCGAAAAAGATTAAGAGTCGAAACAAAGGAAGTTGCTCAAGCTGTTTATAGAGCTTTTAGATCTCTACGAAAGGATGTACAAAAGCAATTCGAATATCTTGACGGAAATCCTGACTTGACTGAAGGAGAGAAAGAGGTCAGAGATAAATTAAAGAAATCTTTAGATGTTTCGGAAAAATTTATTGGCAAAGAAATTAAAGATATAGAAAAAGAGTTGAAATAGTTAATAGAAAATAAAAAATAAACTCTTTTTAAAGGGAGTTTTTTGATTGTTAAATTTTTTAGATTTTTAGTATAATAGAGGTGAGGAAAAATGGTGGGAATTTATCTTCAACAAAATATTCTAATTTCTTATTTAATTTGGTATTTTTTTGATGTGCTAAGAGAAATGGAATAAAACAGAGGACTGTCCTCTGTTAGACCTCTGTTAGATTGAAAAAAGTTATCCACAGGATTTATTTTTTTAGATTTGCTGTAATATTTTAATAAAGATGGCAAGCAATATGAATAAAAAAACCTTAATTATTTTCATAGTTGTGGTTTTAGTGGTGGCTGTTGGAGTTTATTTTTTCAGTTATAAATCAGGCTATCAGAAAGGCTATGACATCGGAAAGAAAGCAGGTTTTGATGAAGGAAAAGAAGTGGGTAGAGCAGCTGCTAAAACAGAAGCGGGAGCAGTGGTGACAAATCCGATGGAAAAGATGCCAGAGACCAATCCTTTTAAAGAGGTGGTAAACCCCTTTAAAGAGCTTTACAAGAATCCATTTAAATAATAGATTTTTCTTTTATGAAGAATTATTATCTTATAATAATTATTGCTATTTTTCTATTTTTAGGGGGTTCAGCGTTTGCTCAGCGAGGAGAAGAACTCTGTTTTCAGGTCATTACGCCAGCAATAGGCCCAACCGGAATTTGTATTGAATTTTCTAATTCCTGTATACCCGAAGGTTGGACAAAGGTCGGTAAATGTCCGGAGGGTTCTTCTCCTTTTCCGGTTGCTGAATTGGGAAATTGCGCCAGTCGAACTGAGTGTGAGAGATATTGTGCTTTACCAGAAAATATGGCGGCTTGTCTTGATTTTGCCGAGGAACATAACTTAATTCCAAAAGGAGAAATTGAAATGGCAAGAAAAATGTTGGAAATGGGAGATATCGGTGGACCCGGTGGTTGTAAAGGGAAAGTTGAATGCGAAACCTATTGTGATAACCCTGACCACATGGAAGAATGTATTATTTTCGCTAAGAAATACGGTTTAATTCCTCCTGAAGAATTAGAGGATGTTGAAAAGATTTTAGCCGCAATTGAAAAAGGAGCAAGGCCACCAGCCTGCCACGGAAAAGCGGCCTGCGATGCTTATTGTAATGTGGCTGAACATTTTGAAGAATGTATTACTTTTGCTGAAGCAGCTGGTTTTGTGACCCCATAAGAAGCAGCCATGGCCAGAAAAACAGGCGGCAAAGGTCCGGGTAATTGTCGAGGAAAAGAAGAATGTGAGGCTTATTGTGAAGACCCAACCCATGCCGAAGAATGTATCAATTTTGCTCTCGAGTATGGCTTTATATCTCCTGAAGAAGCCGAAAATGCCAAAAAAATGTTGGCAGCTGGTTTAACTGGAGGGCCAGGGGGATGTCGAGGAAAAGAAGAATGTGAGGCCTATTGTGATGACCCAGCCCATTTTGTGGAATGCATTGACTTTGCCGAAAAAGCGGGCTTTATATCACCAGAAGAAGCTCAGAAAATGAAAGAGATGATGCAGCAGGCTCCTCCTGATATGCCACCTGAAGGAATACCACCAGGCGAGATTCCACCAGAGATGATGCCACCTTCAGAAATTCCCGTTGGTCCCGGTGGCTGCAGAAGTGAAACAGAGTGCATCCAATATTGTTCTCAGCCAGAACATTTTAAAGAATGTCAAAAATTCGCACCAGTTCCCAAAAGATAACACCTCCACCAGAAATGATGCCGCCACCTGGAGAAATGCCACCACCTGAAGAAATTCCTCCGCAATCACTTTTTGATATAATCAGGAAGTTCTTAGCTAGCCTAATTTCGGCTCTCGGATTTTAAAATTTAATAAAATTCAGTTTAATCATCTGTTTGGGTGATTTTTATTTTGGTAGATCCGGTAGTGAGAATTCTCTACTACCGGATAGATTTTTTCTTGAAATTTTGCTATAAAATACTAATATGGCTATTTTCAAAAGGAAAAAAATAATCTTCGTTTTTTCAGGAATCATTTTCATTTTAATAGTTTTTAGTTTTGGTCTTTTTATTGGACAATCCCGGGTAGTTTGTCCGGTTTGCCCGCCAGAAAATGTTGATTTTTCTCTTTTCTGGGAAGCCTGGAAAACGTTACAGGAAAAGTTTTACGAATCTCAGAAGCTTAATACTCAAAAAATGATTGAGGGAGCCATTTCGGGAATGGTTGAATCTTTAAATGATCCTTACACTATTTTTTTCAATCCCCAAGAAACAGAAGAATTCTTTGAAGAAGCCCAAGGAACTTTTGAAGGAATTGGCATCGAAATCGATAAAAAAGCAGATAAACTTTTAGTTGTTTCTCCTTTAGCAGGAACTCCGGCTGAAAAAGCCGGACTCCGAGCCGGTGACGTAATTTTAAAGGTTGACGGTAAAGATACAATTGATATGACTCTTGAAGAAGCAGTTAAATTAATTCGAGGGCCAAAAGGGACTGAAGTTACCTTAACGATTTCGAGAGAAGGTTGGGAAGCGCCAAAAGAATTTAAAATTATTCGCGCCACCATTAAAATTCCTTCTTTAAAATTCGAGCTGAAAGAGGAAGACATTGCTTATTTAAGAATCTATCAATTTTTTGACCGAACAGCCGAAGATTTTAGAAAAATAGCAATTGAAATATTGGGTTCCCCGGCCAAAAAAATAATTTTGGACTTAAGAAACAATCCCGGCGGTTATTTGAAGGTTTCTCAGGAAATCGCAGGTTGGTTTTTAAAAAGAGATAGTGTTGTGGTAATCGAAGATTTTGGTCCGGGTAAAGAGAAAAAAGAATATAAAACCAGAGGAAACGAAAAATTTTTAGATTATCCAATTGTTGTTTTGATAAATGAGGGTTCGGCTTCGGCTTCGGAGATTTTGGCTGGCGCCCTGCGTGACAATCGAGACATATTGTTAATCGGGGAAAAATCTTTTGGTAAAGGTTCTATTCAAGAGTTGGCTGAATTAAGAGGAGGTTCAGGTTTAAAAATCACTATCGCTAACTGGTTAACCCCAAAAGGAGAACTTATTGCCGAAAAGGGATTGACGCCTGACATTAAAGTAGAAATGACCGAGGAAGATTATGAAAAAAACAGAGACCCTCAGTTAGACAAGGCTATTGAAATAATAAAAAACCTGTAATAAACTATAATAAAATTGAGATAGATCGAAAATAACAATCCCTGTCTACTTATATCTAACTGTTTCACGGTAAATTATGAAGGTAATATTTTTGAAAGATATTGAGAATTTGGGAAAGAAACACGAAATCAAAGAAGTAAAGGCAGGCTATGCCCGGAATTTTTTATTTCCTAAAAATCTGGCCAAGCCAGTCACCAAAGAAACTTTAAAATGGTTAGAAATCCAAAAAGAAATCGCAGCCAAAAAAGCTGAAGAAGAATTGAAAAAAATTCAAGACTTCGTTTCCCAAATTGACGGTTTGGAAGTTATTTTTAAAGTCAAAATTGGAGAAAAAGGAGAATTTTTTGAGTCAATAAATGTTCAAAAAATTTCAGAAAAATTAAAAGAAGTGGGTTTTGAAATCAAGAAAACCCAGATTGAGTTGAAAGAACCAATAAAGGAATTGGGAGAATTCCCGACCAAAATTCATTTCGAACACAATTTAGAAGCAGAAATAAAAGTAATCGTGACAGAAGAAAAATAGTTTCATCATACGAATTCCAATGCGAATTTTATGCTAATCATGCGAATATGCGAATTCGCAAACTCGTGTAATTCGTATTGAATTCGTATCATAATTCGTATGGCACGCTATATCTTTGTTGCCGGCGGTGTTATGTCGGGAATTGGAAAAGGAGTAGCCACTGCCTCAATAGGCAGGATTTTAAAATCGAAGGGTTTCAGAGTTTCAGCAATCAAAATCGATCCTTATATCAATGTTGATGCCGGAACAATGAATCCGATTGAACACGGAGAAGTTTTTGTAACCAAAGACGGAATAGAATGTGACCAGGATATGGGGAATTACGAAAGATTTTTAGACGAAGATTTAACTACTGAAAATTATATTACAACGGGTAGAGTTTATCAGGCAGTTATCACTCGGGAAAGAAATTTAGAATACGGCGGTCGCTGTGTAGAAGTGGTGCCAGATATTCCCAACGAAGTAATTTCTCGAATTAAAAGAGCGGCTAAAAAAACCAGAGCCGATTTTGTTTTGGTTGAGATTGGAGGAACAGTAGGGGAGTATCAAAATCTTTTGTTTTTGGAGTCAGCCAGGATAATGAAAATAAAAATGCCCGGGGATATACTTTTCATCCTGGTCACTTATTTGCCAATCCCCGAGATGATTGGCGAGATGAAAACAAAACCGACCCAAAATGCTGTTCGGCTCTTGAACGAAGCCGGAATTCAACCTGATATTATTTTAGGTCGCTCGCGAGCTCCTTTAGACGAACCAAGAAAAAGAAAAATCGCGATTTTTTGCAATGTTTTAGAAGAAAACATCATTTCGGCTCCCGATGTTCAATCAATCTATGAAATTCCAATTAATTTTGAGAAAGAAAATCTGAGCAATCAAATTTTAAAGAAATTTGGCTTAAAACCAAGAAAAAGCATTCTTGGAGATTGGGAAACGCTGGTGAAAACAATAAAAAAAGCAACGAAATCAATAAAACTTGGTATAGTTGGAAAATATTTTTTAACCGGCGAATTTACTTTAATGGATTCTTATATCTCGGTTATTGAAGCGATAAAACATGCCAGTTTTTTCCACAAGAGGAAACCTGAAATTTATTGGTTATCAGCCGAAGATTACGAAAAAGACCCTAGGGAACTCAAGGAATTAAAAAATTATAACGGTATCATTATTCCCGGTGGTTTTGGTTTTAGAGGAATTGAAGGAAAAATAAAAGCCATTGAATTTTGCCGAAAAGAAAAAATCCCTTTTTTGGGGCTTTGTTTGGGAATGCAGTTGTCTGTGGTTGAGTTCGCCAGAAATACTTGCCGTTTAAAGAACGCCAATTCCACTGAATTTTCCAAAAATACCAAATTCCCGGTAATTGACGTAATGCCAGAGCAAAAAGTTTTCATCCGAGAAAAAAAATACGGGGGAACAATGAGGTTAGGAGATTACAAATGCCGGTTAAAAAAAGACACCATAAGTTTTAGCGCCTATGGCGAGAAAAAATACATTTTCGAACGTCATCGCCATCGCTATGAATTAAACAACAACTTTAGAAAAATTTTAGAAAAAAATGGGTTGGTAATAGCCGGAGTTGATCCTAAGAGAGATTTAGTTGAAATAATAGAGTTGCCAAAGAAAATTCATCCTTTTTTTACTGCTACTCAGTTTCACCCCGAATTCAAATCAAGGCCTTTAAACCCCCACCCCTTGTTCCGAGAATTTATTAGAGCTTGCCTGCGATAATGCCCCCGACACCAATTCACGAATTAGCACGAATAACATGAATGTTTATTAGTGACATTGGTGTTTCATAGTGTATTAGTGTCAGGTATTTACATTGACAACCTTAACAACTTTTCTGGTGCCATCGAATCTCTCTTTCTTTTTTGTTTCAAAACCAACCACACCTTCTTTAATAGCAAAAAGAGTGTCATCCCCACCGCGTTTGACGTTTTTTCCGGGCAGAAATTTTGTTCCTCGCTGGCGAACAATAATCATTCCAGGTTTTACTTTTTGACCAGCGAAAACTTTAATCCCCAAATATTTAGGTTGCGAATCCCTGCCCAACCTTGTTGCACCTGTCGCTTTAGTTTTTGCCATATTCGTAGAAGCGGATTTACGCGGATGACAACGCGGATTTACGCAGATATTTTCCGCGCCTGCCCCGTATAATCCCGAAGGGATTTGTGCGGGGTCTTTCCGCGTTTAGATCCGCGCTATTCCGCTTCTAAAATACCAAAATTTGAAGATGAAGTCAATGTTTCAACAGATTAAACAGTGGATTGTTAATCATAAAGATGATATAATACTGCTAATTGGCGTAATTTTAATTTCTTTGCTGTCTTTTGCTATAGGTTATATCGTGGCAAAAGAGCAAGAGAAAGAACCGATCAAAATTGAGTTTAGATCACACGAATTAGGACGCGAATTTTATGCGAATTATATGCGAATATATGATTCGTATATTCGTAGAAATTCGTAATGGTTCGGCAGGCTCACCATCCTGAGTTTGTCGAAGGATTCGTAGGGTTATGAAGATTCCCCATCATATAGTTTTATTTCCCGATGGTAATCGGCGCTGGGCTTCAAAAAGAGGATTGCCAGCTCTACAAGGTCATTTAGCCGGTCGGGAAAACTTTAAGAGATTTCTTTTCCATGCCCAAAAAAGAGGAGTGAAAATCCTGACAGTTTTTGGTTTTTCCAGTGAAAATTGGAAAAGGTCAAAAGAGGAAGTCAATTTTTTAATGAAATTATTTGAAGAAGGGCTTTCAGAAAGAGGAGCCCTGGGAAAACTTCATAAAGAAGGTGTAAAAATAAAAGTTATTGGTCAAAAAGAAAAATTACCAAAATCTCTCCAGAAAGTTATTGAGAAAATAGAAAATTTAACTAAAAACAATAAAAAATTCCATTTGAATTTAGCCGTCAGTTACGGCGGCAGATGGGATGTTGCGCAGGCGGTTCAACGACTTATTAAAGAAAAGATTGACTCCTCAAAAATTACCGAAGATTTAATTGCTAATTATTTAACAACCGCCGGTCTTACTGACCCTGATTTAGTAATTAGAGCCGGAGGAGAAAGGCGATTTTCTAATTTTTTATTATGGCAATCGGCTTATGCTGAACTTTACTTTTCCGACAAACTTTGGCCCGATTTTTCCGAAGCCGACTTAGACAAAGCCCTCGAAGATTTTGCTCAAAGAGAAAGAAGATTTGGTGGAAAGAAAGTTAAGCAATATCTGAAAACCTGATTTTAAAATGAGCATTCTCTTTTTAACCATCGCAATAGTTTTTTTTGTTTTATTTTTTGTCACTTTAATTGAATTCTTAACGGGTGCCGAACGCCAGGGGATTAAATTTTTTGTTTTTTTCTTTGTTTTTCTTTTGATAATTTCAGTATTATTTTCTTTAAAATCGCCAGAGATTTTAATTCAGAAAATAAACCAAGTATTCGCCAGTTTATTAAATAATTTTGGAATAAAATAATATGGCAATTAAAAAAGAACAAGTTCATGGCTTTTGGTTAATTTTCGAAGAAGAATTAAGAGAGGGGGTTAGATATTTAAGAGATGATTTACAGCATAAAGAAGCCAAAACAATTTTTGATTCAGCCCGCCTAACCGGTACTGCCGAATTTGAAGATAACCAAGATCGTGACTGGTCCTTAACTTATAACCGTCAAGACGGAAACTACACCTTAATCCGTCGCCAGAGAGAATAGAACCAATGAGAAAACAATTTAAGATATTATTTTTTGTTTTTACCCTCGTTGTTATCGGGGGTTTGATTTTTTTATTTGGGAGTGAATTTTTAAGTTTTTATTCAGAATTACCTTTAAAATCGCCGCAACTTGAAAAAGAAATCACCAATTTAATCAAAGAAACTGAAAAACAAGTTTTAACGCCTCCGCCTTTGCGGGCAAAAGAAGAAGTTCCCGAATCTTATTTGACCCAGGCCGGAGTAATTTGGTGGACGAATTTCCAGAGACAGCAATACGGATTGCCGTCACTTCAAGAAAACCCCCGACTCAATGTCAGTGCCGAATTAAAAGTTGAGGACATGTTTGAAGGGCAGTATTTTGTTCATATTTCTCCTTCTGTAGAAGGAGTAAGCAATTTAGCCCAAATTGTTGGTTATGAATTTATTGCCATTGGCGAAAATCTGGCTTTGGGCAATTTTGAAAGCGATAAAGCTCTGGTTCAGGCCTGGATGGACAGCCCTGGCCATCGCCAGAATATCTTAAATCCCAATTATCAAGAAATCGGAATCGCTGTTCAAAAAGACGAATTCGAAGGGAGAACTACTTGGCTGTCAGTCCAGCATTTCGGCAGACCGTTATCTGATTGTTCTTTACCTGGCGAAATACTTAAAGCCAAAATTGAGGCAAATCAAGCCGAAATCGAAAAACTTCAAGCCACTTTAATGGCACTAGAAGCCGAAATTAGAACAATGCGACCAAAACGCGGCTCAACTTACAACCAAAAAGTTGAACAATACAACGCCCTCATTTTGCAATACAATAACCTCATTGACCAAACCAAATCATTAATCAACACCTACAACAGCCAGGTCAAACTCTTTAATCAATGCGTTTTACCCTAAAAGGTGACTGTCACCAGGAAATGAAATCGCTGGGCAAGTTTTTTCGCCATTTTGGCGATTTTTTTGTTTACACTGAGTCTGTCGAAGTGATAGAATAAATAAACATGGCAAGAATTTTAGTTTTTGGAGATAGCATAGTTTATGGGGCTTGGGATAGAGGAAGAGAAGGGGGCCGG
>Ga0180009_10006708_pt1 | contig 11987 bp, 7 predicted proteins | sample OS_PC_MetaG_FD_123537 | JGI IMG/M metagenome (GOLD analysis project Ga0180009, IMG submission 123537) | Groundwater microbial communities from the Aspo Hard Rock Laboratory (HRL) deep subsurface site, Sweden - OS_PC_MetaG | ecosystem: Environmental > Aquatic > Deep subsurface > Groundwater...
CCTCGTCGCCCTCGTCGCCCTCGTCGTCCTCGTCGTCCTCGTCGTCCTCGTCGCCCTCGTCGTCGTCGTCGTCCTCGTCGCCCTCGTCGCCCTCGTCGTCGTCGTCGTCGTCGTCGTCGTCCTCGTCGTCCGAGGGCGGTTCCGACGGCAAAACATCGTCTTTCTCTGCCGGCTGTGTGTCCGAGCGGCCCACCGATTCCAATTGCGTGGCGACGTCGCTCACGTCCTTCGGAGGTGGGGGCATGGTCGGCACGTCGGGGATCGAAGGCTCGCTTGGCTCCTCCGGTTGTTCCGTCAGGCTCTCGGCGCCCGGAACGATCGCGTCCGGGGGAAGGGACGGAAAGGAGGATGCCTCGGGTCGTGCTGTGGACCTCGGCTTCAACTCGCTGACATCGAGCATGGAAGGCGAGGGCTTGGACGCAGGCATATCCTTGCTGTCGGCAACCTCGCGAATGACCGCCTCGGCGAGGGACGTCGGTGCATCGCCGAGCTCCCGGAGAGACTTCTTCGGGTCGTCCTTGTCATCCGCCGCCTTCTCGTCCGCTTCGTCCGCTGCTTCGTCCCCTGCCAGCTCGGACAGGTCGATGGGCGCCTCACGTTTCTCAACCACGACGTTCGTCGAGGAATCGACCTCATTCACGTCGCCTTCGGCGTCCGCTGGGCAAGGAATCGTGGATTGGGGTGTGCCGGGTGCCTTGACTGCTCGCGGGATGGGGCGAGCTTCAAGCGGGGACATCCAGGCGCGCAGCCGTGCCTTCGACTCGTCCACGAGCAGGTCCGTTCCTTGGGCGTCGAGCACGGAAGCGATGCCCCCTCGGCTGGCCGCGTCGGCAAGGAGCTGCTCGAGAGAAGCGGCGGTGACCACCCCGTCGTCGATGAGCTGCGCGGGGGGCGTTCCCTTGGCGAGCGCCTCATACACTGCGCTGGTTGCTTTCGGGAGTGACTCGAGCTCCAGGCGTTCGAGGCGCAGCGAGATCCGATGGGCGCGGAGCAGGTTGGCGCCTTCGAGAAGCACTTGCGCGGCACGAGCTTCTGCCACGGCAGGCGCGACGATGTCGTGCAGCGGCCGGGTCGTCGAGGACTCCACCACGTCCTGCGCGGGCAAGACTTGGAACCGGCCCGTGAATACGCGGACGACGGAGATCAACGCCTCGTCCCCGAGCACCGACGCACCGTCCAGGGATGTGCGGGTCGCCTGCTGGATCCGGCCTTCCCGCAGCTGTACCTCGAAGAGATGTCGTGCGTCGCGAACGTTGACGCATGCGTTCGGCAGTGTCTTTGCGACCAGGTTCAGCAGCGTGCGCGCGGTAAGGCCGTCGAGTCTGCCGCGCACTTCGCCGCCCTGCCGCAAGCGTTCTTCGATGCGGGTGCGCGGGCGCAGCGACTCCTGCACGGTTCGAAGAATGGCCGCCGAGGTCGCTTCCTTGCGAAGGTAGCCGTCGGCGCCCACGCCGAGCTCCCGAACCCGCTGGAGCAAGTCCTCCTTCCAGGAAAGGAGGATGACGGGCACGTCGCGCAGGATGACGTCTCGTTTCAGGGCGCGGCAGAGGCCGAAGCCGTCGAGCTTCGGCATGAGGATGTCGGTGATGACCAGGTCCGGATCGAATTGGAACGCGAGCTCGAGGCCCCGCATCCCGTCCTGTGCCTCCTTGACCAAGGAACCGTGCGCCCGAAAGAGTCCGCTGAGGAACCAGGTGACAGCGGGGTCGTCATCGACGACCAGCACGCGGCGGCCGTCGAGCAGCAGCTTGGTGTCCTGTTCGGTCTCGCGACCGCCGTCGCGTCGGGCGTCCTCGGCGGACCTGACGTCGAGCCAAGGGGCGACAGGCGCGGCGCCGATTGGGCCGATGTTGTTGAAACGGATCGTGCCCTGGCTGCGAATGGTGAGCATTTCGCGCACGCGGGCGACCGCGCCCCACACGGCTGCAAGCACTTCGGTGCCCTGTCCGAGGTCGACCGAGACCCTTCGCGATTCTGGTCGGACAGCATCCATGAGGCCTGTTCGGACCTGTTGAGCGAGGCGCTCTGCGAGCTGGTCGACGGTGACGGCACCGATGTCATCGTTCTGGTCGACGGGGTTCTTATTTTCGAAGGCTTCGCGGACGGCTTTGCGCAGCTTGGCGGGAGAAACTGGTTTTGGCAGCGCGCGGACCACGCCGTGAGCGAGAAAGTCGGAGGCCTGGTCGGCGTGGGACCACGTTCCGACCACGATGACGGGGGTGGAATCGGTGAGGGGATCGCGGGCCAGCGCTTCGCTGACGATGGTGGCGCCCGCGAGGTCGCCGTCGAGGACGACGACGTCCGGGGCGAGCGCTTGCGTGAGCTGGAGGGCGGTATCGAGTCGTTCGGATTGTTCGACGTCGATGGCGAGCCCTTCAGGCTCGACGCTGTCGTCCTGGAGGGAGCGTGCGAGCGGAGGACGGCCGATAACGAGGACGGCGAGGGGGAAGGCCGCGGCCGGGGCAGGTTTCTGCGGCTCTTTCGGTTCGACTACGACTGCGGGATCGGATCTCGATTCGTCTGGCTGGTTGCCGCCGACCTCGATCCAAGCAAGGGCCGGGAGCTCGCGAAACAGCACGTCGAACAGTTCGACGTCGTCGGCATCGATTCCGCCGGCAGCGGCCGCGCGTGCGAGTCGTCGTTCGGCGCGGTCGAGGCGGTCGGCCATGCTCTCGAAGTGCAGTACGCGGGAGCGGGTTGCGAGGGCGTGGAGATGTCGTTGGAACTCGTTGCGAAGGCCTGGCGAGGCGGGGGCTTCGACGAGGGCGTCCCAGTATTGGCGCAGCTCGGCGAGTCGTTTCCCGAGATTGGCGACGAAATCCGCGCGCACGCCGCCGAGGCGAACGCCGCCTTGGTGGGAGCTGGAGTCGTTGCCGGCGCTGTTGGGCATGTATGGCCCCGTACCATAACGCGTTCGATCGCCCAACGGGCGGAGGCATTGTTCGGACCGATTCGCTCCACCCGGAACGGAACCAGGACGTGCGCCGAAAAGTGGTGGCACGGCCAAGCAAGCCACTGAATGCCTTGAAGCTTCTGCTTGGCCGTGGGGCGCGCAGTCGGTGAAACACGGCCAAGCAGGCACCTGGCGACGTCTGCACTCTTGCTTGGCCGTGCCACCCGGAGTTTGGACGGTCTGCACTCTTGCTTGGCCGTGGGGCGCGCAGTCGGTGAAACACGGCCGATGAAACACGGCCAAGCAGGCACCTGGCGACGTCTGCACTCTTGCTTGGCCGTGCCACCCGGAGTTTGGACGTCTGCACTCTTGCTTGGCCGTGCCACCCGGAGTTTGGACGTCTGCACTCTTGCTTGGCCGTGCGACCCGGAGTTTGGACGTCTGCACTCTTGCTTGGCCGTGCGACCCGGAGTTTGGACAGCTTGTTTCGGTAGCGCTACGCTATGTGGCGCGTCTTGATGCGCCGGCCGATGCGGTGGCCCTACCCATCGAAGCAGTCATTTCGACAGGCCAGGGGAGCCGTGGCAGGTTTCGTGCGTAATACATCCAGGTGGATTACAACTTGCACCCAGAAGACGATGGCCCAACGGCGGCTTACGCTTCGTACGCAACTTCGTGGAGGCTCCAACAATGACGACGTACCGGTGGCTTACGATTCCCGTGGTATTGGCCGGAGGTCTGCTCTCGATCGCCTGTGGAGGCGGTGACGACCCCGTCGACACAGGTCCGAAGTACAAGTACCCCGACGTATCATCCTTCTGCGAAGCGAAGGCAGAGCTCGAGTGCACCGCGACCGTTCTCGATCGCTGCCAGACCACGGAGGACAAGTGTGTCATCAAGCGAAGAGGGATCTGCGGACAGGCCGCGCCTTCGGGGGCCTCGTATCGACCCACGGAAGCTGAGCGGTGCCTCGCGGCCGTCAAGCTCGCTTTCCAGGACGACAAGTACACCGCCGAGGAGAAGGTCGCAGAGCTCGATGCTTGCGCGCTTCTCTATGGCGGTGGCGGCGTCGAGGGCTCGTCCTGCACGCAGGACTACCAATGCGATCTCGACGAGGAGCTGCGTTGCGTGATTCGAGCTGGCACTGGCACTGGCCAGTGTTATCAGCCCGAAGAGAAGCAACCGGGGCAGTCGTGCGAAGCTGCGAACGCTGTGTGCACCGAAGGCAACTTCTGCACGGACAGCGAGCACTACTGCGTCGAGAGGCGAGCCGAAGGAATGTCCTGCAGTGCGACACAGCCCTGTCAGGACGGTTTGCGCTGTGTTGGTGACGAGACCGCGGCCACATGCCAAGCGAAGTTCACGACGGGCACCGAGTGTGAGTCGGACGACGATTGTCAGAGTGGGATGTGCTCGAAGGTTGGGGCCGCCAACCAGTGCGTGTCCAGCGTGATTCTGGCGCCCAACGAGCCCATCTGTGACGACTTCCGCTGACCTCCCGAATCCTCTCAGTCTTCAATGACGTACCCCAGTGGGCTGGGGTAGACTCCGCGTCATGTCGTGCGTTTACCGTCCGTTCGTAGCCGGCGTTGTGGTGAGCCTCCTGTTGGGTGCCACAGCGTGTGATGAAGAGAAGAAGCCGGCCGACGTAGTGAAGCCCGCAGCCACGCCGTCGGCTACTGCAACCGCGGAGGCGCCCAGGCGCATGCCCGAGGTGTCTCTTCACCCCAAGGGGGTCAACGTCGGCATCGATGAGCTCTCGCTCTCGGCGCCTTCGTTCAACGTCTCGTTCAACTCGCTTCTGAAGAAGTATCCGGTCGAACAGCCCGACACCGTCATCTTCAATGTCGATCGGAAGGTCACGACGCCGGTGGCGACGAAGATTTTCTACGCGTTGGTCGACGCGGGTGCCAAGCAGATCGAAGTGCGGACGAAGCCGCGGGGAACGTTTCCGGACAAGCTGATCATATCGTCGGAAAAGGATGTGGACGACAGCATCCCGGGGTGCACCTACATTGGGATGGTCCTCGAGAACTTCGGTGCGGCTTTCTGGCGGAAGCAGGGCGGAACGGCCAAGCGCTACTCGAAAGGCATGGCTGGACCCGATCTCAGCGCGATGCATGAGATCATGCACAAGGAGGCCCAGAGCTGCAATTCGAAGGTCTTCCTCTTCTCGGCAGCGGACGAGATCGAATGGGGTCATGCCTACGATATTGCCGCGTCGGTCAAGGCGGCCGATCCCCCGTACGACAGCATCAACAAGTACGTTCTCTTGCGCGACGATCCAGTTCCCGGCAAGCCCGTGAAGATCGGCAAGTAGGTCAGCCCACCGGTTCCTCGGCGAGCATGTCGTCGAGCCGTCCCGCGGCGTCCAGCGCATGGATCTCGTCGGAGCCACCCACGCTCCGACCATTGATGAATATTTGTGGAACGGTGCGACGTCCTGTGACCTCGCGCAGCCAAGTGCGTTTCGGTGGATTGCTCGTCACGTCGAATCGCTCGTAGGCGACTCCCTTGCTATCGAGCAGTCGCATGGCTCGTCGGCAGTAGCCGCAGTACGTGGTGAAGTAGACTTCGACCCGCGCGGACATCGGGCGATCGCCTTTCCTGGACTCGACGGCAGTGTCGCCGTTGGATGAATTGTACCTGAATCGTCATCCCACGATCGGCTGGATGGGTGCTAGCTTGGCGTCCAGGAAGGTGGACTTATGGGCGAACAAGCGACAACGCTGCAACTCGAGCGGTACACGCCTGCGGCGCGCGAACTGGTGGCCGGGGCACAGGGGCTGGCCGACGAGCGTGGACACGGCCAGGTAGAGCCGATCCACATGCTGGTTCGCGCGGTGGATCATACGCCGGGTGTGGCGGAGGTGTTTCGCAAGACCGGCGTGGATCCGGATGAGGTGATGGAGGCGGGCGAAACCGCGCTCAAGCGGATTCTGCGAGGCTCGGGAGGCGTGGCCTACCTATCCCAACGGTTCATGGACATGCTCGGGCGTGCGGAGCGCGAGGCAGATCGCGACAAGGTCGAAACCGTGGACATCGAGCAGCTGCTTCATGCCTTGTCCCAGGAGATACGTGGCGCCGCAGGGGATGTGCTCTCTTCGTTCAACCTCGGTCCCGGCGCATTCCGTCCCCACGTGGCGATTCTGCGGGCGGCCGCGAGGGAAGCCGCGAGCAAGTCCAAGACGACCACGGACCCCAAGAACGCCGTGGAAACCTTCACGCGCGATCTCGTCGCGCTCGTTCGGAACGGCGGCGCCGATCCCGTCATCGGTCGCGATGCAGAAGTCAGAAGACTGCTCCAGGTGCTCGAGCGTCGCGGCAAGAACCACCCGCTCATCGTTGGCGAACCTGGTGTGGGAAAGACCGCACTGATCCGCGCGTTGGCGACGCGCATCAGCACAGGGGACGTCCCGCCGAACCTGGCCGATCTGAGATTGCTCGAGCTCGACACCGGTGCTCTGGTCGCCGGCGCCAGGCTTCGGGGCGAGCTGGAAGAACGGGTCAAGGGATTGATCACGGCGCTTACCTCCGAAGATCAACGGACCGAGGCCGTGTTGGTCGTCGAGAACTTCGATGCCCTGTTGGGTCAGGGAGCGGTGGGGGCCGGTGTTGGGGACTTGCTCAAGCCCGTGCTCTCGCGAGGGCAACTTCGATTCCTGGGCACGACCACGCCGGAAGGCGTGCGCAAGATCCAGGACCGGGACGCCGCCTTGCTTCGCGTCGTGACGATGATTCCGGTCGACCCTCCCACGGTCGAGCAGGCCGTGGAGATCCTGCGGGGGATCGCCACCCGTTACGAAGCGCATCATCACGTGCGAATTGGGGAGGGCGCCATCGTGGCCGCGGTTAGCCTCGCCAAGCGATACCTCCAAGATCGGGAGCTTCCAGACAGCGCGATCGGCCTTCTCGACGAGTCCGCCGCACGCAAGCGGGTCGAGATCGAAGGGGTGCCCGAGGAGGTGGACGCCCTCATGCGCCGGCTCGAGGCGGTTCGGGCGCAGGAATCTGCGCTGGAGGATGACGACGACGACGCGAGCGTGGCCACTCGGCGACGTTTGGCAGCCGAACGCGTGTTGCTGGAACCGAAGGCGAGGGACGCGCAGACGGCGATGGAGTCCCGCCGTGGCGCGTTGGCCGCGGTTCAAGTGCTGCGAAGGGAGCTGAAGGAAGCCACGGACTCGCTGGCCGACGCGCGAGAGAAAAAGGACTTCGCCCGTCTCGGCGAGTTGGAGCACGTGACCATCCCTGACTTGAAGCGGCGCTTCGAGGCCGCGCAAGCGGCGGTGCAGGCCGTGGGCGGTGGGGACGGGTCGAACACGGTCACGGATCAGGACGTGGCGAAAACCCTGGGTGAATGGACCGGAATCCCCGTCGCGAAGATGCTCGAGGCCGAAACCGAAAAGCTCGTGCGCATGGAGGATCGTCTCAAGCAGCGTGTGGTCGGGCAGGACGAAGCGTTGTTGGCCGTCAGTCGGGCCGTCCGTCGAAGTCGGGTAGGGCTTCGTGATCCGCGCCGTCCCATTGGTTCGTTCCTCTTTCTCGGACCCAGCGGCGTGGGCAAGACCGAGCTCGCCAAGGCCTTGGCCGAGTTCCTCTTCGACGACGAGCAAGCGCTTACCCGCCTCGACATGAGTGAATTCATGGAGCGGCACATGGCCCAGCGGTTGCTCGGAGCCCCGCCCGGATACGTTGACAGCGAGCAGGGCGGGTTCCTGACCGAGGCGGTCCGCCGGCGTCCCTATTCCGTCGTGCTCTTCGATGAAATCGAGAAGGCTCACTCCGACGTGTTCAACCTGCTGTTGCAGCTGCTCGACGACGGACGTCTGACGGACGGTCGAGGGCGGACGGCGGACTTTTCGAACACGGTGGTCATCATGACCTCGAACATCGGCGCGAAGCGGATTCTGGATACGGATGCGAAGTTGTTCGAGTCGGATGAGGGACGGGATGCGCTCAGGGACGTTCTGTTGGACGAGCTTCGTAACTTTTTCCGCCCTGAGTTCCTGAACCGGATCGACGACGTGGTGGTATTTCGCCACCTGACGCGAAAGCACTTGCGGGGGATCGTCGACATTCAGCTCAAGCAGCTCGACGCCCTGTTGCGCGATCGACAGCTTCGCGTGGAGCTGACCGAAGCGGCGAAGCTGCAGCTCGTGGAGCTCGGCTACGATCCGGCCTTTGGAGCGCGACCTTTGCGGCGTGCAATTCTCCGTCAGGTGCAGGACCCGCTCGCGGAGCACTTGCTCTCGGGCGTCTATCGCGGAGGCGGTGTGGTTCGCGTCGATGTGCGTGACGAGGCGTTCGTCTTCGACAATGGTCCAAACTAGAGCACCGGTTCCGTAAATGACGAGTCGGCTCGAGAGCTACTCAGGATCAAATCGAGATGGAGCCATCGGGCGCCAGGGCGCGCGATACTTGGCGTCTCGTTAAGGCCCCCATCCCTCCCACAAACCTCACGCCCGTGGCGTGATGCTTGCGGGTCCCTCCCTTCCCCCGCTTCGGGGTAAGAGCCCGGAGAATCTAGCGGTTCGGCGTTTCGCAAGTGGTAGCGTTCTTCTCTGCCTCCCCTTCCACCGCAGCACGGCCCATGGCCCAACGTGGTTCGTGGGTAGACCCGCTCACCCTGTCGCAGCACGCGGCAGTTCAAACGTCACGGAACGTCATTCATCGTTCTTGGCCTGAAATAACAGGGTCTGCGACAAACGGCGTCACGAATGTCGGTTGACTAATGGCGTTCCACCGCGTAGCGATCATTGATGAGGAGGAGTGTCTCATGAAGAGCCTCGCAGTATCTCGACGTCGCATGCTTGCCTTGGTGGGAGCGTCGGCCGTGGCCGTTCCCGCCCTGGCCAACGCCAAGCCTTTTCGGCCTCACGACGAGGAGCCATCCGCCTCGCCGGACGTGGTTGAAGAAGAGGGCGTGGGAGACGCCTCGGACCTTCTGGCACCGCTGACGACGGGCTCAATGCTGGGCGCGTGGCACGTCACGGGGCTGAGTGAGGTTCGCCACGGAGCGCTGACGGTCCGTTTGTCGGACGCCGCAGGGGCGACGTTCTACCTGGACGTGTGTGCGCGGGATGTTGGGCTCGGTGCGCACGCGCCGCCGGCGCGCAGCGAGTGCTATGACATCTACCTGTCCAACCATGGCAAGGGTGCGGACCCGACCGTGGAGGATCATGGGCTCGCGGCCATGGCCCTGTCGGAGATCCTGCGCGCCAACGAGAACCGCGTGCGTCTCGACGGGTTCCTGACCCTTCGCGAACGTCTTGCGCGATTCCCCGACGAGGTTGTGCGAGGGGTGTAGGAACATCTTGATGCGCGTCTTGCAGCTCGGCACGCGGTGCAACAACGCCTGCGTATTCTGCGCGGCAGCGGGTGAGCGTGAGCTCCATGCGCCTGCTCCGTCCGCCGAGCTGTTGTTGAACGCCTTGGACAGCGTTCCTGACGGCGAGACATTGGCGCTCGTCGGCGGTGAACCGACGCTCCACGACGATCTTCCGTCGCTCGTTCGTCGAGCGAAGCGCAAGGTCGGTCGCGTGGTGGTGCAGACCAACGCCCGACGACTGGCCTACCCGTCGTACGCCGAGTCCTTGGCGGAAGCGGGGGTCGATGCGATCGATGTGTCGTTGCACGGATCGACGGAAGCGATGCACGACTACCACACGAGCGTGGCGGGCTCATTTCGCCAGACGCTTCGTGGGGCGGCCAACGGTGCGTCGGCGGGCATGAGCGTCGTGGTGACCTGTGTGGTGACCCGATCCAACTTTCGCCATCTCGCGGAGGTCGTTGCGGTCGCGCAGGCGATCGGAGCGAAGGCGGTCCGTTTTCAGGCGCCGCGGCTTTCGGGTCGGGCGCTCTCTGCGCGCGATCGAATCGTTGCCCACGCGGAGCTCGTGGTGCCGTACTTGAAGAAGGCGGTGGTGGCGGGCCGGACGCACGGTCTCGACGTCATCGTCGGGTTGCCTCGTGGCGTTACGGACTTCGTTCCCTACGTGGCAGATCAGGTCGGTACAACGGCGTCCGAGGACGGGCCTGATGCGGAGGCGAGCGTCTTGCCGTGTCGGGCACAACCGGGACCGGCTCATCCGGCGCTGGCGGAGCGCCGGGGTCGAATTCGGCAGACGGGCCCGGAGCTGCGCAACATTCTTCCCCGTCTCTTCGAACCACCGTCGAGGGGGCGTTAGATGGCCAACCTCGGCTACATGCAGCTTGTCCGGCACTGCAACCAGTACTGCCGAATATGTTCCAATCCGGAGACCCCGTACGTACTCGATCTCGACACCGCAAAGCGTGAGATCGACGACTTCGTTGCGCGCGGTTACGCGGGGGTCATCCTCACCGGGGGAGAACCCTCCCTCTCTGAAATCGTGGAAGACGTGGTGGCCTATGCGGTCGAGCAGGGCCTATCGGTGCGCATGATCACCAATGGCAGCCGCATCGCGGATGCTGCGTTGGCGAAGCGGTACTTCGACGCCGGCCTGCGCCACTATCACGTCTCGTTGTACTCCAGTCGCCCGGAGGTTCACGATCAGATTACGTGCGTCAAGGGTTCGTTCGGTCTCGCTCGCAAGGCGCTGGACAACCTGGGAGCGCTCGGGGCGACGGTCAATCTCAACACGGTCATCAACCGGTTCAACTGCGACCATCTTCATGAGATCGCAGCGATGATTGTCGAGCAGATGCCGTTCGTTTCGCACATCGTGATCAACAACCTGGACCCGTCGATGGGCCGGGCCGAAACGAATCGTGAGGTTCTCCATCGCCTGACGGACATGGAGGTCTCGCTTCATCGTGCCCTGCAGATTTTTTCGTCTGCGGGCAAGACGTTTCGTGTGGAGCGGGTGCCGCTTTGTTTCATGGCGGAGTTCGCTCACGCATCCACCGAGACGCGCAAAATCATCAAGAACGAAGAGCGGATCATTCACTTCTTGGACGAGAAGGGGACGGTCCATCAGACGAGCTTCCGGCACCACAAGGCGTCCGTGTGCAGTGTGTGTTCGCTGGACGGCATCTGTGCTGGGCTGTTCGAGATGGGCAACGGCTACGACGAGCGGGAGTTGGCGCCGGTGTTCACGGATAAGGACGCCATCGTGCGGCGGGTTCGGAGGAGCGCATGATGGGTTCGATCGAAGTTGCCAAGATTGCCGGGAAGGTCTTCGGGTCCGAAGATCGTGCACAAGGGGAGAGGTCATGACAGGTCGACGCTTCCAGGGTTCGGGTCTGCTTGCGGCTTTGGGCATGCTGGGTGTGATGGGCATGCTCGCTTCGTGTTCGGCTGCTGGCGATAGCGATACGGACACCTATCCGGGCACGGGTGGAGGCGATGCCTCACCCGACGGCATGGGAGGCACCGGAGGCACCGGTGGCACGGGCGTGACGGGCGGCACGGGCGGTGGTGCCGGAGAAGCGGGTGCGGCCGGCGACGCGGGAGAAGCCGGAAGTGCCGGCGAGGCAGGCGCCGGAGGCGAGGCCGGAGATGCCGGCGTGGACGCCGACGACGGGGGCGATGCGGATGCCGCGGATGCGGACGACGGGGATGTGGGACCGGACGGGGACGGCGGTTGCTCGAGCAACCCAGAGATTTGCGACGGGTTGGACAACAACTGCAACGGGCAGATCGACGAGAACAACCCCGGCGGGGGGGCGAATTGCGACACGGGCAAGCTCGGCGTGTGCGCCGCGGGCACCACCCAGTGCGTCAACGGCGCCACCAAGTGCGTTCAGAACGCGCTGCCTGACGTGGAGATCTGCGACGGGTTGGACAACAACTGCGACGGCAACACGGACGAGGGCGATCCGGGTGGCGGCGCGCAGTGCAACACGGGGCTGGCGGGACAGTGCCAGTATGGCGTCATGCATTGCTTGCTTGGACAGGGGTCCTGTCAGGCTCTGAATGCGCCGAAGTCCGAGGTGTGCAACGGACTCGACGACGACTGTGACGGGGACATCGACAACGGCTCGTTGCCTGGGGTCGGGACGAACTGCACGGTGGCGAATCAGAACCCGAACACGCCGTGCGGCCGGAGCGTGAGCGCCTGTCAGGGCGGACAGATCACTTGTCCCCAGACCTACTACCCGACGTCCGAGA
>Ga0180009_10006709_pt1 | contig 11985 bp, 10 predicted proteins | sample OS_PC_MetaG_FD_123537 | JGI IMG/M metagenome (GOLD analysis project Ga0180009, IMG submission 123537) | Groundwater microbial communities from the Aspo Hard Rock Laboratory (HRL) deep subsurface site, Sweden - OS_PC_MetaG | ecosystem: Environmental > Aquatic > Deep subsurface > Groundwater...
AAGACCATATAAAAATCATTTTTAACGAGGTCTGTCTAATCAGTATAGCCACTGCTCTCTCCACATCTCCCACATCAAAAGCGCCCAGAGTTGATATTGTCGATTGAATCTGCCAGACAGGTGCTCTTTAATTTTGTTTTCAACTATTACATGATCAAATAAACCTTCTTTTTTTAAACGCTCAGGAGAAAGATAGTCTAAAAGCATGTGTTTAAGGTGCCCACGCAACCAGTGATCTATTGGAACCCCAAATCCCATCTTGGGTCTTTCAAATAATTCTCTTGGCACATATTTAGCCAATAGCTTTTTAAGAATATACTTGCCGGTACCATTTCTGTATTTTAAATTTTCCGGCAATGACGCAGTATATTCCATTACCCGGTGATCAAGAAGCGGCACACGAACCTCAAGGCTTGCAGCCATGCTGGCTCTGTCAACTTTTGTTAACATTGCATCAGGCAGATATGTCTTTTGATCAACCCTCATAAGCCTGGAAATAATCTGTTGTCCCTCGGTTTCTTTGAAAGTATTTTCAAATTGACTCTCTGGAAGTTGTTTTCCGATAAGTGACAGCAGTTCTTCTTTTGACCAAAAACAAATGGTCATTCTGTACAGCTCTGAAATTAATGTCTGGTTCATCATGCCTGTCAGTTTTTGCCACTTATCAGGGAAGTTGGCTACTCTAAATCGTTGGGGTAAAATATCCCTGAGCGGCAGATAACTTGACTCTATCCAGTTCAATGGAATAGATTTTAAAAGGTCGGAAATAAATCCCCTGACCGGCACCGGGATATATTGCAATCCTTTTACAGCAGATCGAGTACTCCAGTAGCGCACATATCCTGAGAATTGTTCATCCCCCCCATCTCCGGATAGAGCTACAGTTACATGGGAACGTGTAAGTTTGCTGACTAAAAAAGTAGGTATCGCAGAGGAATCAGCAAAAGGTTCGTCATATATTTTTGGAAGCATTGGAATAACGTCAATAGCCTCTTTGGGTGTTACATAAAGCTCTGTGTGATCTGTACCCAGATGCTTTGCAACTTTGGCTGCCCACTTTGCCTCATTGTATCCTTTCTCCTTAAAACCAATACTGAATGTACGAACAGGAGATGAATTTACTTTTTGCATCAGAGCAACGACAATCGAAGAATCGACTCCTCCGCTAAGCAAAGCACCCAGCGGCACATCGCTTATTAACCTGTCTGAAACAGCCTGAGTAAGAAGCTCATCAAGTTGCTGTAATTTATCTTCTTCATTAAGGGCTGAATCACTTAGTTCCGCTTTCATCTCAGGGTGCTGCCAATAACTATGGGTTTTTATAGTATTGTTCTCATAAGTAAGGAAATGGCCTGGCAGCAACTTAAAAGTATTTTTAAAAATAGTTTTTGGGGCTGGGATATACTGGTAATGCAAGAAAAGAGGAATAGAATCAGGATCAATATCTCTTTTAAATATGCTGAAGGCCATAAAAGCCTTTAATTCCGAAGCAAACAAAAAGGCGCCATCGCTAAAATGATAATATAGTGGTTTGATTCCTATTCTATCTCTTGCTAAAAACAAGCGTTTTTTTCTGCCATCCCATATTGCAAAAGCAAACATGCCAATAAATTTTTCTAAACAGTCAATTCCCCATTGTATATATGCTTTCAGTACGACTTCAGTATCGGTAGAGCTATTAAATTTATGCCCATATTCTTCAAGGGTTTTTCTTATTTTTTTAAAATTGTATATTTCACCGTTATATATAATGCTTACATCATTACTTGTCATGGGTTGATGGCCGGCGCTGGAAAGATCTATAATTGACAATCTGCGGTGAGCAAGTCCAAGACCTGTCTTTTCATCATAAAAAAAGCCCGAATCATCTGGACCGCGATTAAGCAGGCTTAAAGAAGCCTTTGGAAGCATCCTCTTATAATAATCGAAATTATCTTTATTTATAAATCCTACGATTCCACACATATTTTATATCCAACTGCACACCAATATGGAGCAGTTTCTTTAAACTCAATATTTTCCAAGCCAGCTTCTTCCATCATTCCCTTAATTTGATTACGTGTAAAACGATGCTCAAGAATTGTTCCAAATCGATCAAGTGAATCATTGCACATTACATATAAAGTTTTATTTCTATAAAACGACAAAGGAAAAGCATCGACATTAATTTCCAATTTTTCCATTAGAAAAGCAAAACGAGCCAAAGGAAAATAAATAGATAAAGCGATAAGTTTACTTAAATAATAACGGCACAGATAAGGTGTTCTTGAAACAAGTCTGCGCAGCAAATCACTTACTCGCCAAACTATTCTGAACCATAGTGGGCGGTTGTCAAAAGCATAATAAAGATACAAAAGTAATGGTGCACCAGCTTTCAGTTTAGATACGCATGACTTCAAAGCTGACATAGTATCTGGGATATGATGAAGCACACCTAACGAGTAAGCGAAATCGGCAGACGCATCAGGTAAAGGAATATTATCAGCACCAGCCAGATGAAAAAAACAGTTTGAATATCCTTCTAGATTTTTTTTTGCAATCGCTAAAGCTTTAGGGCTGGGATCAATGCAATTTAAAATGCCTACCATAGGAGCAACAAATCTAGCCCATCTCCCACTGCCACAACCAAGATCGAAGCCAACAGCTTCTTTTGGTATCCGTTTCCAGGGAAAAATCGAAAAGTAACTATCGAATATTTTTTCAAGTTCTTTTTGAGAAAGTTTGGACTGATCATAACTACTCCATTCTTCTCCAAACCCCTCTATGACTCTTTCGTCAATATTCTTCATTTCAACATTCCCAAATAAAGTTTTTCATATTTTTCTACTACCTTTGAGATAGAAAATTTATCCACAATACGTCGTCTTGCTTTCAAACCAAGCTCAGTTCTTTGTTCGGGCGTCATCCCAAGCAAATCAAGCCAAGCTTTAGCCAATGCTTCAGGATTATTGGGCGGTACAATTATTCCAGTATCACCTATTATATTTGCTGAATCACCAACATCAGTAGAAACACTGGGAACGCCACACAACATATATTCTCCCAAAACATTTGGAAACCCCTCACCAAAAGATGATGTTAATGTTCCGATATCAAACGATGGAATAATCTCTGGCAAATCATCTCTTTCACCAAGCAGGAATGTGTTTTCATTCAAACCGTGTTGTTGGATCATTTTCATTACATCATAATTGGTTTTATTCATTCCTTTTCCGGCTATAACAAAATGGGGTTTAGGAAAAACCATACTTAGCCTACCTGCTGCCTCAAAAAAATTTGAATAATCTTTCATTGGATCATAACGAGCTACCATCCCAATAATAGAATCAGATTCACCCAAACCGAGTTTTTGTCTAAGCCTTTCTCTTGCTTTCATATCAGGTTTATAGATTTCAGTATCAAAACCATTTGGTATAACCTCCCATTTTCGAGGATTATACCCGGCTTGAATATGAAATTTTTTACCTGCTTCTGAATTAATAATCACAGTATTTGGAAAACGTGAAAGCAATGACAGCATGTTAAAAAACAATTTGGTTGTTTTTGCATAATATTTAAAGTCGACTTTGGAGCAACGTATATTCCATAAAATTTTAGGAACTTTCGATAGGCGACCAATAATCAGGCCTATCAAATCAGCGTGATATAACCAGGTTTGAATAATATGTGGTCTTTGTTTTTTTATTAAAAGATATAGTTCTATAAAACTTGCAAAACTTGGCTTGCCTGGATTGATATTTAAAAAATGAACAGGTATGCCTAAATTTTTTAAACGCTCACCATAAGTACCCATGCCTGTTAGCGATACAACACTATGTTTAAATAAATCTTTTTTAGAAGTATTGGACAGGAGTTTATAAAGCATGCCCTCCGCGCCACCTGAAGAAAGCGTTGTTATAATATGTAAAATTTTACGCGATGATTTCATTAAACAGAAGGGGAAAAACCGGCTACCCGATTAGAAAACTACCGAATAACTTTAGCCACAAAGATAAGACTATTTGCTCTATTATGCTTTGCGAATAAAACACTTATAAAATGACTAATTCTTCGGATTGAATTATTCTTATTTGAAATTGTTTGAAATGACGTAAGTTCTATTATTTCTAACTTGAGAAGTTTCGCCAAATTTTTAAAATTTTCTGTATTAAAAGTCTGCATGTGTTCATGGAATTCTGAGGTTCTGATAAATTGCCTCCAATATAGAGCATTGGGTGTCGTGATGACCATTTTTCCACCTTCTTTTAACGACTTGGATATGTTTAGTAAAAAGTTTACAGGGCTATATGTATGTTCTATAACATCGCTAGCAAATATTATATCATATTTTTTGTTTAAAGGTTTTTTTGTGACATCCAGAACATGCGCATTCATATTTAATAATCGTACTTTTTGAACAAGACGTTCGGAGATATCATACAAATCATATTTACAACCACTATAATGCAACCGAAAGGCATCACATTTTTCTACGCGCTCATTATTATTCATCTTCATGTAGGCATCTAAATCGCCTATTCCTATTAAGGCAATTTCCTGATTTTCTTTAATAGATTGAATAAAATATTTTTTCCGCCAATAGTCCATAACTTTCTCCAAGTTTTCTAACCCCCAAATCAGCATGATATAACCAAGTATGAATAATCAGGCATGATGGTTTCATTGAAAAAACAAATTGAAAGGCAACGCTAAAATATTAATGCTTTACTTTAAATATAATGCACATGAATAAATAAAATATTGCTTTTAATGATGTCTTAATTATTGTGGTAATATATAATTTATTATAATAATTTGATAATATTAAAGCATGATATTTTGCTAAGCAACACGACCTGCTGATAAGGCCTTTGCCTGAAGAAAGGCGATCATCATTATCTCTTCTGTATTTCCTCGCAATCAAAGTCTCAACTCTCGCGGCACCAAATTCATTTATCATCTGAGCATATGTCAATCCCTCGCAACCTCGCAGTTTTGTGTTATAAAAGAATTGACTGAAACTGGATGACTTAACTACAGGAAGACATTCTCCAGGAGTTCCTTTGTTTAAAAATTCTTTAAGTGTTAATTCATATGGATCTCTGAAATGCGGGCCTATCAAGTATCCTGTTTCCAATCCCTTACATCGGAAAAAAATTATGGGACTATCTTTATATTTATGCAATATATTAATCAAATCTTCCGCAACATCGGGAATAAGCAGATCATCAGAATCCATAAAAAGCAACCATTCACCACCGGCCTGCTTTGCGCCAAGATTTTTTGCGCCCGTTACTCCAAGATTCTTTTCGCTTCTGAATAGCCTTATATCACCTGCAGTTAATTCTTTATTATAAATCTTCTTAAGATATTCGTAAGTAAAATCAGTTGACGCATCATCAACAACAATAATTTCAGTTTCGCAATCTGTATGCTTCACAAAATCAATAGTACTGTTAATTGTTTGTATAACCAATTCTTTTCGGTTATATGTTGGTGTAATAATTGATAAAAAAATCATATTTGTATTTTTTAACAGCTCGCAGAAATAAGTTATTGTATGCTCGAAATTTGATTTTTTATTCGCTTTTTAATCTTCTGTCTCAATAACCAAGGAACTAAGCTTTGGGGGTATGAAATGAGTTTTTTAATATGCCAAATAAAAGTTTCCTTCATAGACATTATCGGCCGTCTGCTAAAGTCACAGCCAATATTCATTGCCCCAAACTTTCTTGCTTCGCTGCGAAACCATTTGCCTCTTTCAATAACATGATGTTCATAAGTAAGAACCGGTTTCCATACACAGTAGTAGCCCTTATCATCTCTACTGCGTTCTGTGCCATTTAACTCAAACTCCCATATACTCTCACCATCCTTAATGAGAGAAAGCAAAGCTGATTTTCGCCATAAGGTCCCCTGGGTTGATACTCTAAAAGGCGAAGTTGATTTTATATAACCCAAAAAGGGATAACCTTTTACGGGTTTGTAAGGACGTGGACGCGGAACAAGACGCAACATATTGCCATCAAGGTTTTTCAGCGCCTCAACACACATGAGAATATCATTGATATTAACACGTTTTCGTAAAAAGAAGTCCTCTAACATTAAAATAATATAGGGTGTATCTATCCTTTTAACTATCTCTAATAACCCATGAGACCAGTTCTTATCTTCACCTATAGTTATAGTTTCTACACGAGAATCGTTATATTTCAAAAAATTTGAACCCAAATACACTTTAGATGTGTTAATAGGCCAATATTGCCAGAACAGTGTAAAAAATGGCTTCCATAAGTCACTGTATTTATCGCAGGATATAACTATAACAGAGGTGTTATTTTTCATATTGAACTAACAGATTAAGCATCTGAAATCGGCTTCCTGAACCAAAACATCCCACAGGCATACTCGCTTTGTTTGAACTCAGTCAGATCAACCCGCTCCACAAAACGCTTGTCGTCGTGCACACCAGAGAACTCGACCAATTCAAGCCCGGAGAAATATTCGCGTATTGTTTCTGCTGCATGAATCCGATGAGCATTGAAACAAACTCTCTCCTGGCCGACCGGAACAGAGAAAAACAGGTTGCCATTGGGTGCTATCACTCGCGCCAATTCTCGTGCCGCCTTCTTCGTTCCTTGTGGATCCAAAGGCCCCCCGTAACGTCCCAGACCAACATGTTCTGCCACGTGCAGACATGATAATGAAGGGATGGAATCCGTGGCAAGGGGCAACTCAAGAACATTGCCGGCTACAGGCATTAAATTCAGCATTTCGATCATCAAAGGACAAAAGTCAATGAAAATAACGGGCAAGTGAGGCGTTAGCAACGTTACAAAGCGATGATCCGATCCAACATCTACTTGATAGTCAGGCTGCACTGCCATTATGCGTTTGCTTGCCCAGACTGCCTGGTGGACATAGTGCGAATCATACCCAGTCTTGCCGGTCGCTTGACCGAGCACGGGTTGAGAGTATAGGAGACGGACAGGTTCGGCTCCCGGTAATCTTGAGTAGCGATGCCAATGGATGAACAACCGAATGTAACCAGGCAAAGCATACATCAATCGCATTGGATCAACCACTGGTTTGATCCAGTTGTAGAGCAATCTGACAAAGGAGCTCGTCCGAAACTTTTGTTGAAGGTTCTGGTTAATCATGCCTGTATTCGTAGATGCATCAAGTCTCTTTGCCCAATTGGGTGCGTCGGGTCCTTTCCCGTCGAACTCGCCTCGCAACGCTCTCGGCATAAGCATGAGGAGCAAGTTTGACTGCAAACCGTTTGAGCCAGTTGCGTAAAAGGTAATAGGGTAATTTAAGTAATAGTGGTTGCCTATAGAATATATTTCTCTCTCGAAGCGCTCGCAACCATTCGCCCAATGGAACGCGTGGATGCCGCGCCGCATAATTAGCCGCCAATACGCCCATTACCGCGCTCCGCAAGCGACAGGATTTGGGCTTGTGGCTCATCTCCAGATAATAGCGGCCAACTTCAATCTCGGCAAGATAGCTCCAATTGCGTGTTCCCGAATCTTGACCTGGGTGAGCCCGAACATTATATATTGGAGCACTCATCTGAATGTGTGGTCCAAGGGCAGTCAAAGCCAGCATATAGGGACGGTCACCCACGTTCGCGAATCTTTCAATATCGGGGGAAACCTGCTTTGCGATACGTGTCTTGTATAACACGGATCCAAAGCCAAAAACCACTTTACCAAACAGGTAGGTATCCACCAGGCTGTCGGGTGTCTTAAATATTCTGTAGTCAAGCGCATCCTTGTCTTCAAAAACCAACATTTCAGATGACCGATTAATCAAATTTACTCCAGCCGACACTTGACTCAGGTTCGGATATTTTTCAAACAATTGCACCTGGCGTTCAACCATTCGCGGCGACATACAGTCATCGTCATGAAAAATCATCATGTACTTAGCTGAAGCCATGTTATACGCCTTTATCCAGTTGGCAAAGGGACCGATATTGGACGGATTCACAATCAGTCTCAAACGATCATCTTGAAAAGCATTAACCACGCCGGCGATATCCTCGTCACTGTGATTATCCAGGACTGTGACTGTGAAATCGCGAAAGGTCTGATTCAGAATACTTTGCAAACAGTCGCGTAAAAAGCTCGCGCGATTATACGACAAAACAAAGATTTCCACATCTGTGCCATGTATTTTCATCATAAGGTCGCACACTCCTGAACGGCAGCAAGCAGGCTTCGGGCAAAATGATCCTGATAAAAGGGATCAAACGCGGTTGACTGTAAAAAATTTTCAATAGCTCGTTGATAAGCGTCAAATTCCGTTGGTCCCAATTGTGCCAGAAATTTGTCCAGTTCCTGGTATGTACCAAACCTTTGTCTGTCTATAAAACATTCCCTGGGAATATAATCACTAATATCAGGGGCCCCCAAATACACGGGCACACATCCCGCATAGAAACAATCAAATATCTTTTCAGTAATATAGCCCGGAAAGATCGTATTGTCATAACAGATTGAAAATCGATATGCAGACAAAGTTTCGATTTTATCCTCACACCGGCCCTGCCAGCATCGTAATGCCGCCTTGTAATCACCATGCGAAACACCCAGTCGCCACTTGTCCCAGCCGCCACCGTATAAATGGAATCCTTCATGATGATGAAAATAGCGGATTGCGCGCCTGCGCTCGGAGTAGAGCTCTATCCTTAAGTCCGGATCAGTCAAGGCAGCGACTATATGTGCAGGCTTGATGACCCGTCGCACCTGGTTGCCATGCACCATTGCCGCAAACTTACGCTCTGTCCATCCTTGCCATCCAACCGCCTGAATCTGGCGATAGGGTTGTGGGAAAAGGGTCGGGTGAAAATGAGTCGGACTGTCTTTGACGCGCCGGGCTGCACCGGGGAAGAGAAACACATGCCGAAATTGTGCGCTGATCTTGCCCAGATTGTGATAAAAGTGCCAGGCAAAAGAAGGTGTCTCGAAACAAGTCAGCGCTGTCAACAAAGCGCCACGTTGAGCTAACGGTTGAGACCACTTCATCCGATCCGAGGCAACAACCATTACTCGGCATGCATCAATCCCTAATTCATCCACCATGTCGGCCGTGATAACTTGAAAGCCCGCCGTTGCGCCAAGTTTTAAAAAAACTGTCATCGCCGATGTGCCTGGATACCTGGCAGCAACTGATGAATCAAACAACTGGTTGCGATGGAATTTGGCATCGACAACATCAACTGCTATTATATCGCGCATCGACTTATTCCCCTATATAGCACAGAATTTACGCAAAACCGCTTGCCAAAGGCCAAGTATGGCTCGTTTTTCTGTGTCAGCAAAAACTCCGATTACAAAAGCGATTGACACGTATATCAATTCAAACAACATAACACCCAATGTCAAACCAAGCCAGGAATTTGTCATTGGTTTGATCATCCACGCAAGAGCGCCAATACCCAGCCCCAGCAATACCGGTTTCAGATAGGCGACCCGCAGTAATGCCCTGCCCTCTATCGCAAGGATGCGCGGCAAACAGTAAAACATAAAACCCAAATCAACCACACTGCTCAGGAGTTGAGCAATGCCTGCTCCTATCAGGCCTAATGATGGGATTAAGAGCAAACAGATCAAGGCTAAAAACAAGCCGCGATATAACAAAAACAAGGCATATTTTTTCATATGCCCCAACCCGATCAGCACATTGATGAGCAAGACCGTCGCAAGAGTTCCAAGATACCCTGCAGCCAATAAAAAGCGAAACACACTTTTGGTTGTGTGAGCCACTGATGCACCTGCCCACAGATACATGAATTGATCGCCAAAAACCAGCAAAGGCACAAAACACATCGTAGCAACAGCCGCCGTAAAGCGGGCGGAGCGAATATAAATTTGGCGCAGGTGATCGATCTGAGCCAACCCTTGGAACTCACTTGCTAAAGGCATAAATAAAACAATCATACTCGCAATCAACTGGGTCACTTGCGGTACAATCATAGAAGGTAAAGAGTAAACTCCCGCTTGAGCAACGCCGATCCATGCGCCTACCATCACCTGATCAATGCGGCTAAAGAAAGCATTGGACACACGATAGACCATTCCATAACCGACAAAGGCCACCAAGCGATGCACAACATTTCGCTCAATGCCCAAACGCAGGTGTAATTCGGGCATCAAGCGCTTTGCCGCACCAATATAAATCAAACTTGCGGCCGCAGTAACAGCCACTCGTGTGGAAACATAACCCACAACTCCAAACCCGGCATAGACTACAAGCAACCCAACAATAGAGCCAATAATCGTCGCCAGGCCTGAAACGCCACTCGATATTTCCAGACGTTGCCGTCCCACGGCTATCGCGCGTCCCCAAGCCATTAGTACACTAAAAAGGAAACCTATTCCGGCAATTCGAAAAACCCATATTGCCGACACAACCTGATCTTCCGGAACCCTGAAGACGTTACGCGCCAGGATTCCAGCAACCAAGAATGTAATAATGGCCCCAAGCAAACCAACCACAAGATACAACTGCAATGTCGTGGAAAGCAGACGATTTGCCGATTCAATATCCTTTTTGGCGCAATCTTCTGCCAGATACTTGATGATCGGCAAGTCCAAGCCCATATCAAGAATAGTACAATAACCGACGATGATACTTGCAAGTATCTGCAGCCCATAGGCTGCCTCTCCAAGCGCATGCAACAACAGGGGGATTGTGATGAACGTCACCGCCATTGGAGCAATGAATCCCACTGTGCTCGAAACCATATTAACCGCCGAGCGATTTAATCTTTCACTCATCGAGACCTATTTTATTCTGGAAACTCTGTTAGAAGATAAGCTTGTATCTAAAATTAGGAGAGGAATTTAACCCAATAAATCTGTGCAACCTGTCCGCTTGTGCCTCCCTGCCCGCAATGCTTCGCAACCTGCCCGCTCGTGCCTCGCAGTGGCAGGCGGGCGCGAGGCAGGCGGGGCAGTGGCAGGCGGGTCTGCGCCTGCCCAGTTAAATCTGCTTTTGCTTTTATTTAACCGGGGTAATCTATGGATTAAAATGATTGATTCCACTTTATTGTCCTGTGTAATGCTTCCTGTAAATTTATCCAGGAATCGAGCCCTAAACTAATCCTGGCTTTTTTGATTGATGGTACATAGCGTTCCGCTGGCTGACCGACCAGAGGAGATTTTGCGATGATAACTTTCGCTGAATTTGGAAAGGCAGCACTGACTTCATATGCCAGATCCCTGATGGATATGGCATCTTCCGAGCCGACGTTGTATGCTTCGCCCGGAGCGCCACGAAATAGAATCGTCCAGAGCCATATAGCGAGATCGGCTGCGTAGAGATATGACCGATAAGGGGTGCCGTCACCGGAAACACTTATGGAGCCGCCTGCTAAGCCATCCCGAATAAAATTTCCCACTGCATAGTGAATATTTAAGTTTAAATATGGCCCAACAAAAGCGAAACAACGGGCAATTGTTATTTCCAAGTCATATTGTTTTTGATAAATACTGCAAAGAAGTTCAGCAAGCCGCTTGGCTTCTCCGTATGCAGAACCTGATTGAGTGGGATCAGGCGCTCCTAAATAATCTTCCGGCACATGAGATAAATCCGGAGGCTGCTTGCCATACACTGCCCCGGAACTTATCATCAAGAACCGCTTCGCTCCACAATGTCTGGCAAACTCAAGCGTTCTTCGAGTTCCCTCCACGATAGTATCCACAATCAATAACGGATTTTCTATATTTAGTTGAGCACTGGCATCAGTTGCAGCGTGAATGATGAAATCAAATCGTTCCTGAGGGAATTCAAAATTTCGCACATCGCCCTGATGAAACCTGATGCATGATGCTTCGGCAAGGTGAGGATGCCGGGTCTTAAAGTAATCAGGATCACGGCTCAGCACAAGCATTTGAGCGTCCAGCTTCAGTTGATCATTAGCCCATGCAAAACTCTCCAGCAGCCATTTCCCGAAAAAGCCGGTTCCACCAGTGATAAAAACCTTCTTCTCTCGTA
>Ga0180009_10006710_pt1 | contig 11983 bp, 7 predicted proteins | sample OS_PC_MetaG_FD_123537 | JGI IMG/M metagenome (GOLD analysis project Ga0180009, IMG submission 123537) | Groundwater microbial communities from the Aspo Hard Rock Laboratory (HRL) deep subsurface site, Sweden - OS_PC_MetaG | ecosystem: Environmental > Aquatic > Deep subsurface > Groundwater...
ATTTCATCCACAAAGTTTGAATGTAATTCATCGGATGGTCATAAATCATATTAATTTCTTCAATTATCACTCCTTTTTCTTTTTCAGCTTCTTTTTCTGGCAAAATGGAATTTAAAAAAATGTCAGATACCCAATCCAAAGCTAAATCAAGATAAGGGGAAGCTACTTTAGCAAAATAGCCGGTATATTCTTCACCGGTAAAGGCATTGTAAATTCCGCCCACTTTGTCTAAGGTTTCGGCTATTAATTGAGTTGAAGGTCTCTTTTTTGTCCCCTTAAAATACATATGCTCTAAAAAATGGGAAATTCCATTGATTTCTTTTTTCTCATACTTTGAACCAGTGCCAACTAAAACCAAAACTGTCACTGCTTTAGTATTTTTTTGAGGAACCGTAATAATTCTTAAACCGTTTTCGAGAGTAGATTTATGATAAATCATGCGAATTATAATGCGAATTTTATTCGAATTATATGCGAATACTATTAAGTCATTATACTTTAAAATTCCCAAAATAAAAAGCCGTCTAAAATGACGACACGAGATTCATGATTAACGAGAGAATTTTTATTAATCTTCTAATTTTTCTTTTAAAATCTTAATTAAATCTTTTATTTTCACTCTCTCCTGGGCCATTGTGTCGCGATCTCTAATAGTTAAATCATCTTGCTTTAGACTTTCGAAATCGATAGTCAGGGCAAAGGGAACACCTGTCTCGTCGATTCTACGGTATCTTCTGCCGATTGAACCTAACTCATCGTATTGGCAAAGAAAATGAGGTTTTAAAATTTGATAAACTTCTTTGGCTTTTTTGACTAATTCGGGTTTATTTCTTACTAAAGGTAAAACCGCAACTTTAATTGGAGCTAATTTTTTGTCAAGTTTTAACAAAATCTCAATTTCTTTTGTCGCTTTCGTGGTTTTTGTTCTCCCCCCTTCAATTTCTTGATAGGCATTAATTAAAAAAACCAAGAAACTCCTATCCACGCCACCTGAGGTCTCAATAATATGAGGGATATATTTTTCTTCAACTTGCCCTGAGCTTGCCGAAGGGTCAAAATAACTCAAATCCTGACCGGAAAATTTGGAATGATTTTTTAAATCCCAATCTCCTCGATTGTGAATCCCTTCTATTTCCTTCCAACCAGAAGGAAAGCGATATTCAATATCGGCGCCAGCAATAGCATAATGGGCTAATTCCTCTTTTTTGTGTTCTTTGATTCTTAAATTTTCTTTTTCGATTCCTAAACTTATGTACCATTTTAATCTCTCTTTTTTCCAATACTCAAAATGTTTCGAGGCATCTTTGGGGTGGCAAAACCATTGCATTTCCATTTGCTCAAATTCTCTTGTTCTATAAATAAAATCTCCCGGCGTAATCTCGTTTCGAAAAGATTTTCCAATCTGGCAGATGCCGAAGGGAATTTTCAATCTCATTGAATTTAAAACATTTTGAAAATTCACGTAAATTCCCTGGCAGGTTTCGGCCCGCAAATAAGTAATAGCCGATTCATCTTCTACCGGTCCCACAAATGTCTTCATCATCAAATTAAATTTCTTGGGCTTTGTAAGTTCCCCGCCACACTCCGGACAAGCAGGACTGTCCTGGGACTGTCCTGGAATTTCGTCGGAGCGGAATCTTTTGTGGCAGGATTTACATTCGACCAAGGTATCGGCAAAGCCGGCCGTCAAATGACCTGAGGCCTGCCAGACGCGAGGCGACATTAAAATTGCCGCATCCAATCCAACGATATTTTCATGCTTTTTTATCATTTCGTTCCACCAGACCTGCTTAATATTATTTTTCATTTCCACTCCCAAAGGTCCGAAATCATAGCAAGAAGAAAATCCGCCATAAATTTCCGAAGATTGAAAAATAAAACTACGTCTTTTACAAAGAGAAATAATTTTTTCTAAATTATTAGCCATAGAACATTAATTTCTCAGAGTTTTTTTATTGAATAATTCCTTGTTGTTCGTTAACCATCGGGTCGTCCGGCAAAGTAGTATCGACGGCTTTGGAAATCCTTTCCAATGTTGCTTCGGTCCACTGGTCCTCCGCCAAAATTTTTGATTCCCCAATTAAAATTGCGGTTTTACCTCTTTGATCAACAGCAGGCGTAAAAGCGATTTGAAAAGCAATAACCGGACCGGCTTCAGAAGTCCCTTTGCCGGCAGTTAAATCCCCGATTTCCCAGACAATTTCCCGAGATTGAGGATCAAAAGCAAATTTTGAAGATTGGTCCGCGGGAAAAATTTTACCAGTTAATCTTACTTCCGAAGGTAGGGTGGATTTAACTTTAACGTCTTTCAAATCGTTATTGAAATTCTTTACCCGCCAAATTACAGTATAGGTTGTTGTTTCCCCTACTCTTGGCGGAATAGGTCCTGAATTACCAAAAATTTCGTCTTGAAAATAAACCTTTTGCGAAACTTCCACTTTGGAGTTAATTTTGGTCAAAAATTCTTCCTTAAATCCATCTAAAGAAATAATGTTTTTGATTTCTGGATTTTTATTCTCAAATTCGTCTTTAACTTTAATCCAAAATTCAATCTTTCCTTCAGCCATTGGTAAAAGCCGTCTTAACTCAGGGATTTTAGTGTAATTCCAAACAATTTTATTTTCCCAGGACTCAAAACGACCAGATTCGGCTTTCAAGGTTTCGAAATCCAAAGTATCGCTTTCTAATTTAACTATTAAAAACATATTCTCTAAAATTCTTTCACCAATATTTTTAAAAACAATCTGATAGTGAAGTAAATCGCCAGGGTTAGCCACGTACTTTGGGCTGCCATTTATCTCTTGAAGAATATACAAAAGGGGACGAATTATTTCTACGCCTTTATTTGCCGTTTTCAAAAACACAAATTCTCCTTCTTTCCATTGTCCGAGTTCTGCCCGAAAAATTTTTATTTCGCCTACTTCCCCCTGAATCCTACCTAAAATTTCAATCCGGCCGCCTTCGGATAAATTCAATAATCCTATATTCCATTCTGTTTTTTCTAAGGCTTTTGGCCGGGATTCTAAAAATTCAAAGCCAGAAGAGTATTCAATTTTTATTCCTAAATCAGTAAGAGGATAATTAACATGTGAAAAATAATTTAACCTGAGACGAATTTCTTTTCCTGATTCAATTTTTGAAGGAAAATCAAATTCAAAAGTCAAAGGAATATCTTTAATTAAAGTGGTAAAGGTGGTCTCTGATTCATAAAAAGCGGTTAAATTTTTGGGCCGATATCTTAAAACTGCTCGAGCAATTTTTGCTTCGTTTTCTTTCCCTATTAATCTTGTTTTAAAAGAAATTGTTCTTTCTTCTCCGGGATAAATGTCTTCTAACGTTTTTTCTTCTCTTAAAACGTTTCCAGGGGTAATGGAATTTTTGGGATATTCAAAAGAAATTCTTGCCTCTTCCAGGCGCACATTGCCATTGTTTTTATATTTAACAATATATTCAACCTCTTCAGCCAATTTTGCTTCATTGAGACCTAAAATTTCCAATTTTAATATCTCTTTTGAATAAGGATTTTTTTGATAATACCAAAAACCGGCCACCCCTAAAATTGCCGTTAAAAAAATAAGGGAAATTAAAAATTTGTTTCTCATGTTTTTATTTTAACATTTTTAAAATAATGCTACGACTGACCCTCTTTTATATACTCTAAATAATCTTTTGAGAGCTCTTTGACTGTTTTTTGATATTCTTTTTTAATTTTTAGTTTTTTTAAAAAATTGGGGTTCTTTTCCAGAAACAATCTCAAAATTTTAACAACATCGGGTAAAACTTTTTTTCCTTCTTTTGTTTTTTCAAAGCAGATAGAACAAATTGTTCCTCCCTCTTTTTTACTAAAATAAATATTTTTTTGAATTAATTTTTTTTGACAAATCGAACAAAAATTCAATTGGGGTTTATATCCTAAAACAGAAAGAAAATTCCAAAGAAAATAATAATAAGTTAGCCAGCATTCTTTGATTGAAAGAGAAATCCTATTAAGTTCTTCAAGGGTATCTTTTAATAAATTCCAAATTTTTTCGTCTTTTTCTTCGCCTTTGATTAAACTATCTATCATCTCTGAAATATCCTGAACGATTTTTAATCTTTTTAAATCTTTTCTTAAATTCTGGAAACTATCAATTAAAATTGCGTCGGTCAGGGTTTTGTGAGTTTTACCTTGTATAAATTCAATGTCGGATAAATAAAAAAGTTCCATCCCGCCTCTTAATTTTGAGCCGATTTTCTTTATTGCTTTTCCCAAAATTTCTAATTTACCGAATTCTTTTGTAAAAATAGTAAAAAGGCGATCGGCTTCTCCCAAATCTTTCTTTTTTAGAACAAAACCTTGGGTTCTATAATGAATAGCCACGTCTGTGCTTCGCGCAACCTTAACTATAAACATTAAACTGTAAACAACAGACTGTCTAAAGTTTAGGGTCTAAGGTTTACAGTAGTTAGAGGTCGCCTAATTTTCTCAAAAATTTTATCTTTTTTTCAACAATCCGCTTTCGAGCCCAATCCCTCGCTAAGTATTTTTCTTTGCTCTTTTTAGCAATAAAATTCTTGTATTCGTCTTTCGAAATGAAACCCATTTGTTCTCTTCTAAATAATTTCTCTTCCATTTTCTTTTTCTCATCTATACTAAAAAGTCGTTGACCTGTACCGGGCAAAATAGGATTTTTCTTTTTGAAAAAATCTCTGAATTCTTTTCTTGAAATTTTTTCTTTATTTTCAAATAATTTCATGGGGTTTTAATTCCCAACCACAATTTTTCTCCTTCGATTTCAATTTCTTTTTCAATTTTGGCCGTTGGCTTTTCTTCTTCGACCGGAAGAAAATCTTTGGCTCTGACTTCTTTTAAGATGAATTTTTTATTTTTAATTAAAAAATGATTCAATTTTCCAGTACCTGAAAAATGAATTGAAATTTTATCTTTTGGCTTCAATCCGGCTTTCTTTCTCATTTCTTGGACCTGACGAATGAAATCTCGAAGCGTTCCTTCTTCTTTTAATTGAAGAGTAATTTCGATATTTAAAGCGATTTTTACGTCCCCTTCCTCGGCAAAAATCCAATTTTTCTCTTCTCCGAATTCCTCAAACATCTCAATTTCTTTGACGTTGAGTTCGTCTCTAATTAAATTTAATAGCTCGTCTCCAGTTTTTAATTTTAAATTTTTAATTTTTAACTTTGTTAGGGGCTGCCTTACTTTAATTTTGGCTCTGGCTCGAAGTTCCAAGCCCAAACTGACGATTTTTCTAACCAAATCCATCTTTTCATTTAAATCTCTTTCAATGAATTTTTTCTTTTCTTTTGGCCAATTTTCTAAATGAACTGATTTCTGATTTTTATTTTTAAAATTTGTAATTTTTTTATAGACCTCCTCGCTTAAAAAGGGAATAAAAGGAGCGGTTAGTTTGCTCAAGGTTAAAAGAATAAAACCCAAGGTTCCCGAAGCCCTCTTAAAATCTTTTTTGGTTTCCTTGCCCTGTACCGAGCTCCGCTCTGGTGCGGGGTGGAATCTTGCTCTGGAGCGTCGAACATACCATTGCGATAAATCTTCGACCACAAATTTCTCAATATCTCTGGCTGCCGAAGTAATATTAAAATCTTCCAAACTTTGCGTCGCCTTTAAAATTAACTCATTTAATTTCGAAATAATCCATCTGTCCAGTACATTTTTAGTTTTTGGTTTTAAGTTTTTAGTTTTTGGTTTTACTCCGTAAGTTTCAAAAAATAAATAACAGTTCCAGAAAATCAAAAGAAATTTCTTTAATTTTTCCTCGACCTCCTTTTCAGAAAAAAGTTTAGCATCACCAGGCTGGTTTACCGTATATAAATACCAGCGGAGAGAATCGGCTCCGTATTTGTCAACAATATACCAAGGATCAACTACATTACCCCTGGATTTTGACATTTTTTCGCCCTTTTCATCCAAAACATGGCCTAAGCAAACTACATTTTTGTAGGGAGATTCAAAACCCAGCAATGTTGAAATTGATAACAGTGTGTAAAACCATCCTCTTGTTTGATCGATTGCCTCTGCAATGAAATCGGCCGGAAATTGTTTCATTTTCTTTATTAATTTTTTATTCTCGAAAGGATAATGGTATTGAGCAAAAGGCATAGCTCCTGAATCAAACCAACAATCTATCACTTCAAGAGTTCTCTTCATTAATCCATTGCATTTTTTACAGAGAAATTTTACTTCATCAATATATGGTCGATGAAAATCTAAATTCCCTTCTTCATCAAAAGAGAAATTTTTAAATTCGATTTTCCGAAATTTTCCAGTTTTAATAAAATTCTTTTTATGTTCTTTCAAAAGTTCTTCATCAGAAAATCCTTTCATTAAACCCTTCAAAATCCAAAGGGGATCGCCGTGGCTGATAATTAAAATGGTCTTCCCTTTGTTTTTGCTTTCCACATCCTCAATAAAATCTGTCATTCTCTTTTTAATATCTGACCAACTTTCACCGCCCGGAACTCTTTTTTTAAATCTTTCCAAACTCGGCGGGAAATCTTTTTGAAATTCTTTTTTTTCTCTGCCCTGATAAATTCCCAAATTAATATCTCTCAACCTGGAGTCAAAATGAATTTTTAATCCCAATTCCTTTGAAACAATTTCAGCTGTCTGTCTGACTCTCAAAGTATCGGAGGCATAAATTAAATCTATTTTTTTGTTTTTCAATTTTTTAGCCGCTTTTTTTATCTTTTTTTGGCCCTTTTCGGTTAAGGGAAAGGAATCAAGACCCGGCCAATCATAAAGTATCTTTTTCTTTGTTGCTTGATAGCTTGTCTGGCCATGTCTTAAAATAAAATATTTATTTTGGCTAAATTTTTGAGATAATAAATCCTTTTTTGAACCGGCAACCTCTAATTGGCCACAAGAACGACATTGCCAAATAGGCAAAGGAGTCCCCCAATATCTTTCCCTGGAGAGGGCCCAGTCTTTAACTTCTTTTAACCACTCGCCAAATCTTCCTTCTTTCAAATGCGAGGGAATCCAATTTATTTTTTCATTGTTTTTTATCAGACCCTTCTTGACTTTCTGCATGTTGATAAACCAGCTTTCTTTAGCATAATACAAAAGGGGTGAATCGCATCTCCAGCAAAAAGGATACTCGTGTTCGTAAAATTCTTCTTTGAATAAAAGATTTCTTTCTTTTAAATCCTCAATAATCAAAGGATCAGCATCTTTAACAAACATTCCCGCCCATTTTTTAACTTCACTTTTGAATTTCCCTTCTTCGTCAACATTTAATAAAATCGGGAATCGTTCATTTAAAATTTGAAATTTGGAATTTGTCATTTTTATCAAATCCATATCTTCTTCTCCGAAAGCCGGAGCTATATGAACAATACCTGTTCCTTCTTCAATTGAAACGAAATCGGCTCCCAGTACCTCGTATATTCTCTGTTTTTCGGAATCTGAAGTATAAAAATCAAATAAAGGTTGGTATTTTAATCCAATCAAATCTCTTCCTTTTATCTCTTCTAAAATTTGATATTCTTTGCCAAAAACCTCTAACTTTTCTTTAACTAAAATTAAAATCTCTTCTCCAACTTTTGCTTTGACATAATTGAGATCAGGATTTACTGCAATGGCAACATTTGCCAGAAGAGTCCAGGGGGTGGTCGTCCAAACCAACAAATAAGTTTTTAAATTAGAAATTTGGAATTTGGAATTTGGAATTTGGAATTTAATGTATATGGCTGGTTCTTTAATTCTTTCATAACCCTGTGCCACTTCATGGCTCGATAAACTAGTGCCACAATTGTGGGTGATAAAACCGTTTACAATGAAACTATGTAACTTATCTACCTTAAAATCGAAAACGTTTCTCTTACTCGTTTTTTTAATTTTTCCTACAGTCTCCCAAATAGCGCCGTTAGGGAGATTTTCTGTAGCACTTCTTAACCAGTTTTTGAATTCCGGAATGTCCCGTATCCTTATGTCTTTTTTAGATTTTCTATTAAGTATCTCTTTTATTCTTTCTGTTTTAATATTAAGGATTTGAGAAATTTCTTTTGAATCTAAGCCTCTTTCTTTTAACTTCAAGATTTTTTGGTACTTCTGAGTTTTTTCCTTTTCTAATGTCTTTCTTAATTCTAAATATCCCCGGACACACAGGGCAAAATTTTCTCGTTCCTTTGAATAACGATATCCAACAAACTTACAAAAATTGAGAAGATTTTCTTTAAAGCTTGAAAAATCAGCTGTAATTTTTACGGATTTGCTGCCGTCTTTTCTATTAAATACCGGTCCAATTCTTATTTTTTGTATTTCAACGTTAAATTTTTTAAGAAGTTCAGAAATTTGTCTAATAAAATTGCGACCATTTTTAACCAGTTTTTCATCCTTATTGAGAGAGAATCGCAAGGTATCAAATCCTCTTTTTTGCTGAATTTTTATTTTATCTAATTCACTTCCAAAATAAGCTGCTAAAAATTCGCGAATAATATGTTTAGGTGCTTTAAAAAGCCATTTCGGAACTTCAAAACATGCTTTACTTTTCTTTCCATGAGGCGCTCCGAGGACGATTAATAGGATAGCTAAACTTGGTGAATTTACCCTGAATTCGGTGCTATAACCTCGGATAATCCTGTCTTCTAAAATCGAGCTAACGAATCTTTTTCGAATAGATTCGTAAGAGAACCCAAGTTCATCTAGATCGTTCCTAATATCATTTAAATCAGTTTCTTTTCCTGTAAATCCTACTGTTAAATTTATTCTTTTTCCAGAAGTTATCATTAAAAATCCGTCACCAAAAATATGGCCAAGTAATCTAGCAATTATTGGTAATTTAGGATTCTCGGTTGTTAATGGCAAAAGATCTTTATTTTTCAATTCCCGAATAACATATTCTAGAGCCCCTTTTTTCGGCTTACCATCAATAGCATTTCGAATAGTATTGAGAAAAATTCTTACTTTATATTTCGAAAATATCTTCTTCTTAATTTCTCTAAAGGTAAAATTCATTTTTCTAAGCGCTTTAATTTCTTTATCTATCCGCCATTTATCAATTGTGACTAAATCACGGTAATTAATGCATTTTCCAATTCTTTTTCTGCCCCGTTTTAATTCGATACTGGTTATAATATTTTGTAACTCTTTTTCATTCAAAATCTTTTTCTCCTCAGATTTATCTTCAGAAATTTCAAAATAAGGGTAGATTGCCACTTTTTCCCCAGTTTTGATATCACCAAGTGGTGTCCATCCTTTTCCTTTGACCCAAAATGGATGATCGGATGTTGCTACAATGGAACGCTGAGTTTCAACGGTGGAAAGTTTTGAGGTAGGTTCTCTTGGAATAACTATGAATTCATTAATTGAAGTTTTTGTGATTCTATTATCTTTCGCGTCAAAGGCAAGTACTTTACTTTTCTTCCAGCAATTTTTCAATTCTTTTATAGGTTTAGATAAACCGGGGTTTGTTAGAATTTTTGAATTTCCATCAATACATCTTGGGCAATAGGGAACGACTTTGTAATCTTTGTACAATAATCCTTTTTTAAAAATTTCCTTTATAATCCACCAAACCGTCTCAATATAATCATTTTCATAAGTAATATAAGAATTTTCCATATCAATCCAGTAACCAATCTTTTCGGTCAAATCTTTGAAAAAAGGAAGATATTTTTGGACGTTTTTTCTACAAGCTCGGTTAAACTTAGCTATTCCGTATTTTTCAATGTCTTTTTTTGTCTTAAAACCCAACTCTTTTTCCACCTCCAACTCAACCGGAAGACCATGAGTATCCCAACCGTTTTTTCTTTTAACAAGAAACCCTTGCATGGTTTTAAATCGGGGGATTATATCTTTATAAATTCTGGCTAAAACATGATGAATTCCCGGTCTCGCATTAACCGTAATCGGGCCGTCATAAAATACAAAATTCTTCGCTTTTTTTCTTTTAGCAATGGATTTCTCAAAAATCCTATTTTTTAGCCAGTACTTTAATATCTTTTTTTCTAATTTTGGGAAATTGATCTCCATTTCGTCAAATTTTTTCCCTTGCCCCGTAGCTCCGCCGAAGGCGGATGGTATCGGGGTCTAATTTTGGGAAATTAAGTTCCATATATTTAAAAATATCATTTTGAAGCATTTTTAGCAATAAAAAAACCGCTCAAGGGCGGTCCTATTGAATTTGAACTTCGATTTTTTCTTTAATGTCGGGGGGGTTTTGCTAATTTGTTTTTCTTTTTGAGAATCCGCAAAATCTCTTTTTTTATTTGTTCTGAAGTTTTCTGCCCAACCGCAATATAATGAATACCTCTCCGCAGATATTTTTCTTTATCGGTTTCATTGAAACTACTTTTCACTTGAAGCCAGATTATTTTCCCCTCTTGAGTAATGATGGCAAGATCTTTCCCCTTAGAATCTTCTCGGCCAAATCTATCACATCGCCCACTTTCTTTAATGATCCCTTCGGCTTTTAATTCTTCCAAAACTTCAAAAACTTTCTTCTCTGATTGTTCGCCTCTGCTCCAACCATAATTTTTTACTTTTTCTTCCATTTCTCCCACCTTATTGACAAAGAACAGTTTCATTTCCTTTTTAGCACAATCCCCAAAAATTTTCAACAAAAATTCTAGAGGGTCTCGAATGTTTCTAATTTAGATTTTATTCCTCTTGCCCAATAAGTCGTCCAAGGCAACTTTACTCCAAAAACCCATGCCCCTCACTAATTTTACCATTTAAAATAGTGACAATCATTTAATTTCAGATAAACTAAGTTTAACTCTCGCGGTGCAGTGGGCGAATAGCCCCGAGCGAGCCTTTAGGCGAGCGAGTGCACCACCATTCATTATTTCGTAAAATTAGTGTGGGGTAAAAGTAGAAAGCTCTAATTAGAGATTTTTATTGAATGATTTCTTCTACAAAGGTTTGTTTTTGAGGATCCCACTTGAAAACTTGATAAATTTCTTCCTCTTTAATTACTTCATCACAATGCGCGACATAGCATGCGCCCAATGGGCCCTTGCATATTTTTCTAGTACCTTCTTTAATAATTTCTAAATTACCATCCTCATCTAAATCTTTAAAATCAATTGTTGTATTCATTCCCTCTATTGGTCCACCATTAATCCTGCCATCCCTATTAACGATAGTTTCAAAAATAGAATGAAAAGTACCGTTTTCCATTCGATAAAGTCCAAAGTATCGGTGGTAAGGAACACATGTGCCTCCTATACCAGTGGTATATGTGATAAAAAATTCTGGCTCCTCTTTAATTAATTTTTGGGGTTCATATAATTCTATAGCATAACCAATATCTTGATACGATGCACACCACTTTCCCTCAGTTTCTTCTTGGAAAATTATAACCCGAGTATGGGGCAATCCTCTATACACCCACGCTTCTTCAAAAGAAACTATTACCATTTCTTTATTTAGATAATTTTTATCAAATCTTCCTCGGCTAATCCATTTAAGGGTCAAATTTGGACGACGATCAACAGGATCTGCTGTAAGATTTTCAATAAGATATTCGATTAATGCTTCATCATCGCTTACAAGAAGCAAATCCACTGGGTTATTAAATAAAGAGTTAAGAAAATCATATGAAGCTTGAGAAGTCTCATTAAATAAACCGTTTGCTATTCCCATTATTTCTTTATATGTATGGATCTTACATTTAACGGTTTTATCTTCAGTGATTTCTTCTTCAATAATTTCTTTCTCAACAACTCTTTCCGGAATTTCTATGGATGGCGTTTCAAGTTCCTCTCTCTCCATCCACCACCAATAACCTAAAGTTCCGCCACCAACGATAATAGCTAAAACAATTACGATAGCAATGAATTTCCAATTGGTTTTGCCTTGAATTAGAAAAGGCATATTGGATAATTATAACTTACTTAAAGAATTTAGCAATTTCTTAAATAGGTTATTGATAATGGTCATTTACATCTATGATTTCTATTGTTTCTTTATCACGAAAAATAAAAATTGCCCGATATCTTCTATCGAGCCTGAAACTCCAAATTC